>Ga0308309_10001255_pt1 | contig 15089 bp, 14 predicted proteins | sample HubBroMetageWFT5_FD_192491 | JGI IMG/M metagenome (GOLD analysis project Ga0308309, IMG submission 192491) | Warmed and freeze-thawed soil microbial communities from the Hubbard Brook experimental Forest, New Hampshire - Hubbard Brook CCASE Soil... | ecosystem: Environmental > Terrestrial >...
CGGAGGCGCTACCGTGTCAAGCATGAGCGAGACGCTGCGCTTGACGATCGTCTACGAGGACGGTGGCGACGGCTTGATCATCGCATCGATCCCCGAGGTCCCGGGTGCCCACAGTCAGGGCCACAGCCGCCCAGAGGCACGCGAAAACGTGATCGACGCGCTGCACGGCATCCTCGAGTTGCGCGTCGGCGAGCATGCGCTCAACGAGCCCGCATCCGACAGCGAGCTGCTCGAGCTGACGATCGCCGCGTGAAGCGCCGCGACCTTCGAACGTCATCTACGTGAGCACGGCGCCGGACCGCTGCGCGAGGGCGGACGTCACAGCTATTGGGGCTTTGACCCAGAACGCTCCACAGCCCTTCCACGCCACCGCGAGATCCCCTGGCCGCTCGCACGCAAGATCTGCCGCGACCTGAAGATCCCGTCGCCCACCGGCTCACGCTAGGCCTCAAAAACCTCCGGCTAGGGACGCGCCCAGCGGTCAGCCTCGCCGTAGGTAACAATTAGACGCGCCGTGAGCAACAAAGATGTCACCTACCTCGTGGCCGTCTGCGCGGCCGTGTTCAGCCTTGCGCTGTACGTCGGCCTGATCCTCGCGCCCGCGTTGTCCGCCTACGCGCGCTTCTGGGAGCGCCTGGCGGCGGGTGTGCTCTCGCTGTACGTGCTCGCGGTCCTCGTCGGCGCCGGGGTCCTCGCCGGCCTCGCCGTCGTGTACTTCTGGGTCTGACGGCGTGGCCGAGCTCACCGCACTCGACGCGGTCACCGAGGCGGTCGAGTCCGGCGCGGGCTTGCCCGAGGTGGTGCGCGCCGCGGCGCGCGCGCTCGACGCGAGCCTCGCCGTGACCGACGCCCGCGGGGGGACGCTTGCGGTGGCGGCCCGCTCGCCCGCGGAGGAGCGTTCGCTGCTCGCGGGGGGCGATGGGGTCACGAGCATCCCGCTGCGGGTCGCCGACGCCGTGGTCGGGTCCCTGCACATGCGCGCTCGCACGGAGCCCGGCGCCTCGATGCGGCGCCTGCTGGTGACGATGATCGCCTCCGAGGTGCAGCGCGTGCGCGCCCCCGACCTCGCCTCCGAGTCCGCCGCCGCCGACTTCCTGCACGCGCTCTCCCGGCGCGAGCTGCACGGCCGTGAGGAGATCGTGGCGCGCGCGCGCGAGCTCTCCCTCGACCTTGCTGAGGGGGCCTCGGCGATCGTCGCCCGCGCCCACCCCCAGGCGCCCACCGAGGAGGGCTGGCGCGCGCGGGTGCGGGTGGTGGCCGAGCGCGGCGCGCGCGCCGCGGTGAGCCGCTCGATCGCCGCCCTCTCCGAGCGCGAGGGACCCCCCGCCGCGGAAGTGCTGCTGCTCGTGCCCGGGGGCGAGGAGTCCCTCGCGGCGCGCGCCGCCGACTCGGTGCTGCGCGAGTTGCAGGCTGGCCTTCCCGGGTGCACGTTCGCGGTTGGACGCAGCCGCATCGCCGAGGACCCCGCCGACCTGCCCCGCGCCGCCGCCGAGGCGCTGCTGGCCGCGAACGTCGCCGAGGGAGGTACGGCCCCCGCGGGCGGGGGCGCCGCCCCTGCGGCCGGCGGCCAGGAGGGCGCACTCGCCTTCGAGCAGACCGGGGCCTACCGGCTGCTGCTCTCCACGATGAGCGAGAACCCCCGTGAGCTGCAGCGCTTCTACGCGGAGACCGTGGAGCCGCTGGTCGCCTACGACGAGCAGTACGAGACCGACCTCGTGCGCACCCTGGAGTCCTTCCTCGACGCCGACGGCAACGTCGCGGGCACCGCCCAGCGTCTGTTCACCCACCGCCACACGATCTACTACCGCCTCGAGCGCGTACGCGAGCTCTCGGGCCTGGACGTCTCCTCCAGCGACGGCCGCGAGAAGCTCTCCCTCGGGCTGAAGGCGATGCGCGTGCTCGGCATCGCCCACACCGGCGGCCCCGCCTCAGAGGCCGGCGCCGGCGGCGGGCGCGTGCCACGGGGGTCGGGCCGGCGGGGGTGAGCGCTGGCGCGCTGCCCGGTGCCCACCCAGGGCTGGCACCTAACGCTTACGGGGTGCGCGGCCGATGCAGTGGCTACGATGAATGGGATGCGCCACTCACCGGTCAAGGGCCTCTCACAACCCTGCTCGCCGGTACGTTGGCGCGGGTGAGCCAGCTCTCAACCCCTCTGGGGGGTCGTCCAATGGCAGGACATCAGGTTTTGGTCCTGAGAATCGGGGTTCGAGTCCCTGCCCCCCAATGCGCGCCAAGCGCGAAACCCCTCCGTCCGCGCTTCGCGCGGCCGGGATCCTCGGAGGGAGGGGAGTGATTGTCCCTGCCCCCCACTGTCTACTGTGTGTGCAATGACCGCACCGACGGTGGTTGTCCTGGCTGCGGGCCAGGGTACGCGCATGCGCTCGGAGGTGCCGAAGGTGCTCCACGACCTCTGCGGCCGGCCGATGGGGCTGTGGCCGGTCGTGGCGGCGCTGGAGGCCGGGGCGGGCCGGGTGGTGGTTGTGGACTCTCCGGCGCGACCCCTGGCAGAGGTGCTGCCGGAGGGGGTGGAGCTGGTGGTGCAGCCGGTCTCCAACGGCACCGGCGGGGCGGTGCTCGCGGCCGCGGAGGCCCTCGACCCCGCGGCGCCCGTGGTCGTGCTGAGCGGCGACGTGCCGTTGGTGTCCGCGGCGGCGATCGCTGAGCTGGTGGCCGCACACGTCGCAGGCGGCGCGGCGGCGACGATGGCCACGACGGTACTGGAGGACCCCGCCGGCTACGGGCGCGTCGTGCGCGACGAGCGGGGCGCGGTGGCGCGGGTGGTGGAGACCAAGCAGGCGGGTGACGCCACCCCCGAGGAGCTCGCCCTCCGCGAGGTCAACACCGGCATCTACGCCTTCGACGGGGCCGCGCTGCTGGAGGTGCTCCCGCGCCTGAGCGCCGACAACGCCCAGGGTGAGCTCTACCTGCCGCAGGCGCTCGACTTGCTGCGCGCCGACGGCGCCGTGATCGCCGCGCACGCGGTCGACGACCCCCGCCTCGTGCTCGGGGTCAACGACCGTTGGGCGCTTGCGCAGGTGCGGGCGCTCGCGCAGCGCGCGATCCTCGAACGGCACGCACGCGCGGGAGTGACCGTCGTGGACCCCGCCGCCACCTGGGTCGACGTGGACGTGCGGGTGGGCGTTGACGCTCGCCTCGAGCCGGGCACCTCGCTGCGCGGTGCCACCGAGGTGGGCGCGGGCGCCGTGGTGGGGCCGCACACCACTGCCCTGGACTCGAGCATCGGCGAGCGGGCCGTCGTGCGGGTCTCCTGGCTTGATCACGCCGTGGTCGGCGCCGGCGCGAGCGTCGGTCCGTTCGCCTACCTGCGCCCCGGGGCGGTGCTGGGGGAGGGCTCGAAGGTGGGGACGTTCGTGGAGGTCAAGAACTCCGACCTCGGCGCGGGGGTGAAGATCCCCCACCTCTCCTACATCGGAGACGCCGACGTCGGCGAGCGCTCCAACCTGGGAGCGGGCACGATCACCGCCAACTACGACGGCCACTCCAAGCACCGCACCACGATCGGCCGGCGCGTACGCGGCGGGGTGGACACCGCGTTCGTTGCCCCGGTGGTGGTCGGTGACGACGCCTACACAGCGGCGGGCTCGGTGATCACCGAGGACGTCCCTCCCGGCGCGCTGGGGGTGGCGCGCGCGCGCCAGGTCAACCGTGAGGGGTACGCCCAGCGGCGCGGGGACGCGCGGGCGCGGGCGCAGAGCGAGGTGCGGGATGGGAACGTGTCAGACGGGAAGGCGCCCGACACGCAGGCACAGGTGTCGCAGGTGGCAGCCGACAACCAAGGTGACGTGCACGCGCGCGGTGCGGAGGCTGGGCAGACACACGACGCTCCGCCGCGGGGCACGAGGCCCCGCGCCCCCGCGCCCGTTGCCCCACTCACACACGCGGACGATCCCCAAAAATCCCACTGACGATGCCGCGCCTCAGACGTTTACACTTCCAGGGACGATGAGCACGATGGACACGCGTGCGCAGGTGGCGGCCACGAGCCTGCCGATCGACTACAACAAGCGGCTGATGCTGTTCGCCGGGCGCGCGAACCCGCAGCTGGCGGTGGACATCGCGAGCAAGCTGGAGATGGACCTCGGCCCGGTGACGCTGCGGACGTTCTCCAACGGCGAGGTCTACTGCCGCTACGAGGAGTCCATCCGGGGGGCGGACGTGTTCATCGTGCAGTCCACCTGCGGCAACCCCGCCACGGGCGTCACCGCGAACGACTCGCTGATGGAGCTGCTGTTCATGATCGACGCCGCGGTGGGCGCCTCCGCGCACCGGGTGATCGCCGTCACCCCGTGGTTCGGGTACTCCCGCCAGGACAAGAAGTCCGCGCCGCGCGAGCCCATCTCCGCGCGCCTGGTCGCGCGCATGTTGGAGGCCGCGGGGGCCGACCGCGTGCTGACGATGGACCTGCACGCTGGGCAGATCCAGGGCTTCTTCCAGAAGCCGGTGGACCACATGACCGCGCTGTTCATGCTCACCCAGTACTTCGCCGACCTCGGCCTCTCCGATCTGGTGGTGGTGGCGCCCGACGCCGGCCGCGTCAAGCTCAACAAGAAATTCGCCTCCAAGATCGGCGCGGAGCTCGCGATCCTCGACAAGGAGCGCCCCGCCCAGCAGGTCGCGGAGATCGCCTACGTGATCGGCGACGTGCGGGACAAGACCGCGGTGATCGTGGACGACATGATCGACACCGCCGGCACGCTCGCGGCGGCCACCCAGACCGTCTACGAAGCGGGTGCGCGGAGCGTGTACGCAGCGGCCACCCACGCGATCTTCTCCGGCCCCGCGTTCGAGAACCTAGTCGCCTGCGGCCTGAAGGAGATTGTCGTCACGGACACCATCCCGCTGCCCGCCGCGCGCCCCGCGAACATCCGCGTGCTGCCCTGCGCGGAGCTGCTCACCGACTCGATCCGGCGCATCTTCACCGACGACTCGGTGTCTGAGGTGTTCGACGGGGAGAACCAGTTGTTCTGAGAGCTCCGACGCCCGCAGTCCACCCGACACCCGAAGCCCGCACCTGGAATCTGAAGCGCATCGCCCTCATCGCGGCCGGCGTGGTGTTGTTCCTCGCGATCAGCGGTGTCCTGGCGCGCTTCTTCTCCGCGGAAAACGTGGAACTCGACCACGAGGTCGCGCTGATGCAGGCGGAGGCGCGCGGCGACCCACAGGGGATGCTCGCGCAGCTTGCCGCGGCCTGCCGCGTGAGCGCCTCGTGTGCGGCGACAGTGCGGGCGGACGCAGCGACCCTGCGCCGCCCAGGGTCGGTGGAAGTCCTCTCGACGCAGTCCACCACGAACCACTCGCTCACGAGCTCGGTCGGCGAAACGCGTGTGGCGTGGAAGGTGCCCGGGCGCTACCCCGTGGTGCAGTGCGTGCGCGTGCGGCGCTCGGGCAACTTCCTCACGGGTCTCTCCGTCTCGCTGCTGCGGGTGGGCCCGCGGATCGGGAGCACCGCCGACTGCTGAGGGCCGCTTGCTAAAGTCCTCGGCTCGCCATGCCTGACCAGACCGCAACCCAGCTCGACGTGCGCCTCCGCGAGCCCTCAGGCTCGCGCGCTGCCCGGCGCCTGCGCGGCGCAGGTCGTGTGCCGGGGATTCTCTACGGCGGCGGGGAGGAACAGCCGCTGAGCTTCGACGTCGACGCCCGCGAGCTGCGCCTCGCGCTGGCAAGGGCGGGGGCGGTGCTCGACCTCAGAGTGGACGGGGCGTCCCCCACCCCGGTCGTGCTCAAGGAGGCCCAGCGCCACCCGGTGCGCGGAGACACCGTGCACGTTGACCTGCTGCGGGTGCGCCTAGACCGTCCGATCCACGCCGTGGTGGCGCTCGAGCTGACCGGCGTGGACGAGTCCCCGGGTGTGCGGGAAGGGGGTGTGCTCGAGCAGATCACTCGCGAGCTCGGCGTCGAAGCGCTGCCCACGGCGATCCCGGAGGCGATCGTGCACGACGTCTCGGCGATGCAGATCGGCGAGACCCTCACACTCGCCGCGGTCGTGCCGCCCGCGGGGGTCACACTGCTGGACGACCCCGAGGAGACGGTGCTCGCGACGCTCACCCCGCCGCGGCTGCAGACCGAGTCGGACACCGAGCTCGAGGCGGAGACCGAGGTCGTCGGCGAGGCCGAGAAGGCCGGAGGCGCCGCGGACGGCGCCTCAGCCGAGGAGTAACCACTGCGGCGGTCATTGCCGCGGCCCTTCGCCGGCAGGCGCACACATGGCGGTTCCGGCGGCGGGACGGCTGACTGGTTGATAGTCGGGCTGGGCAACCCCGGCCGGGAGTACGCGCGCACGCGCCACAACGTGGGGTTCCTGGTCGCTGACGAGCTCGCCGAGCGGTGGGGCCTGGGACGCCCCAAGACGCGCTTTCGAGGTCTGCTCGCGGAGGGCCGAGCGACTTCCCCGGGCGGTGCCGCGCTGGGCGCGACCACCGCGCTGGGCCGGGTCGCATCAGAGGACCGGCCGGGTACTGCGCGTGGGCGGGTACCCGTCGCGGTGCTGTGGCCGCAGACGTTCATGAACGAGGTTGGTCGCTCGGCGGGGCCAGCACGGGGCTCCTACCGTCTTGCGCTGGAGCGCGTGGTGGCGGTGCACGACGAGATCGACCTCCCCTTTGGGGAGGTGCGCACGCGCCAGGGCGGCGGTCTGGCCGGCCACAACGGGCTGAAGTCGCTGCGGCGCGAGCTGGGCGGCGCGGACTTCTGGCGGGTGCGCGTGGGCGTCGGGCGCCCCGACTCGACCGACCCCGAGATCGTCTCCGCGCACGTGCTCGGCCGCTTCCGCGAGTCCCCCGCTGAGGTGCGCGAGTTGGTCGGTCGCGCGGCCGACGAGGTCGAGCGTCTGGTGGGCGAGGAGGGGCCGGCGGGAGACGCCGGTGGCCGGCAATGAGCTTGCGCTCGCTGCTGGGCCTGGCGCAGGACGACCCGGGGGCTGCGCGGCTTGTGCGCGATGGAGGCCGAGCGTTCGTGTCGGCGTCGTTGCGCCCCTACCTGATCGCGGGTCTGGCGGAGAGCGACGCGACGGGTTTGGGGGCGAGGCCGACACTGGTGGTCGTCGGCGACGACCGGGCTGCGCGTGAGCTGGCGTCGGACCTGCGCGCGTGGTTGTCTCCCCGCCGGGTCCGCTACTACCCCTCGCGCGGGGTGACCTACGAGTCCCACCTCACCCCGCCGGCGCACCTGATCGGGTTGCGGGTGGCTGCGCTCGACGCGCTGCTCGCGCCGCGGGTGTCGGCCGCACGGAGGGACGGCGCCCCGGCGGGACCGTCCCCGGGTGTCGAATCCGAGCCACCCGTTGTGGTCGTCTCCGCGGTGGCGCTCTCGGAGAAGGTGCCCGACCCCGCGCTGCGCCCACGCTCGTTCACGCTGCGCACGGGGGAGCTGCTCGACCTGGAGGAGTGCGCGGGGGAGCTGGTGGCGGCCGGCTACGAGCGAGTGGACCAGGTGGAGGAGCGCGGACAGTTCGCGGTGCGCGGGGGCCTGCTCGACGTCTTCCCCGCCACGGAGGAGCGCGCGGTGCGGGTGGACCTGTTCGACGTCGAGATCGAGTCGCTGCGCTGGTTCTCCACGTTCACCCAGCGCTCGCTGGGGGACGTGCAGGAGGTCGAGATCGCGCCCGCTGCGGAGCTTGCGGCCGAGCACCGCGAGCTGGCGGAGATCGCCGCGCTGGAGGACGCTGGCGAGCGTCCGGACATCGCCGAGCTGCTGCCGGTCGAGCGCTTCGGGGCGCTGCTCGACCTGTTGGACACAAGCCCGGGAGCCAGTGGGGGGCAGGGGTCCGAGGGCGGGGGAGGACCGGCTGGTGGGGGGCGCTCTGAGACCGAGGTGATCGTCGCCGCGGAGGAGGAGCTCGACCCGGTGCTCGAGGACCACTGGAGCGACGTGTGCGCAGCCTTCCACGACGCCGACGCCCACCACCTGTACGTGAGCCCCGCGGAGGTGCGGGCGGCGCTCGGGCAGCGCACGCGCATCTGGCTCTCCTCGCTCGCCGCCGACCAGGAGCTGCAGCTGCGCGCGCAGTCCGCCGACACCGCAGCGCGCTCGCTGGCGGAGGCCGAGCCGCAGCTCGAGAAGCTGGTGCGCTCGGGCTACCGCACCGTGGTGACCTTCCCCCACCGTGGCGAGGGCGAGCGCGCCGCTTACAACCTCGCGCGCCTGAAAGCGACGTGGCTGGGGGAGGCCGGTGGGCCGACGGCCCGGACTGACACCGCATCGGGGACACAGGGCGCCTCGACGCCTGAGTCAGCTCCGCGCATTGCTGGGGTGGATGTGGGTGCCGCGCCGCTGGAGCCCTCTCTGCGCTTCGCGGCCGCCTCGTTGCGCGAGGGCTTCATCGCCCCCTCGCTGAAGCTTGCGGTGTTCCCCGAGCACCGCCTGCTACGCCGCCGCCGCGCCGAGCGGCCTGAGGCGAGCGGCGACGGCCGACCGCGCCGCGGCGCGCTGCGCTCCTTCACCGAGCTGCGCACCGGCGACATCGTCGTCCACGAAGACCACGGCGTGGCGCGCTTCGCGGGCTTCGAGACGCGCACCGTGGCGGGCGTCACGCGCGACTACCTCTACCTCGAATACCAGGGCGACGACCGCGTGTTCGTGCCCACCGAACAGCTCGCGAAGATCTCGCGCTACGTCGGGGCCGGCGGGGAGCACCCGCCCCTGTCGAAACTGGGAGGCTCGCGCTGGGAGGCGATGAAGGCGCGCGCGCGGCGCGCTGCGCAGGAGCTGGCGGGCGAGCTGCTCACCCTCTACGCCGAGCGCCGCCGGCGCTCCGGGTACGCCTTCGAGCCCGACTCCGAGTGGGAGCGCGAACTGGAGCAGCGCTTCCCCTACACCGAGACCCCCGACCAGCGCGACGCGATCGAGGCGGTCAAGGCCGACATGGAGGCGCCGCGGCCGATGGACCGCCTGATCTGCGGCGACGTCGGCTACGGCAAGACCGAGGTGGCGCTGCGCGCTGCCTTCAAGGCCGCCACACAGGGCAAGCAGGTGCTGATGCTGGCGCCCACGACGATCCTCGCCCAGCAGCACTTTGGCACCTTCTCCGAGCGCCTCGCCGACTACCCGGTGACCGTCGACCACGTCTCGCGCTTCCGCACCGCCGCGGAGCAGAAAGAGGCGATCGCGGGGTTCGCGAAGGGGGGGGTGGACATTCTGATCGGCACCCACCGCGTGCTCTCGCGCGACGTCCGCGCGAAGGACCTCGGCCTGCTCGTGGTCGACGAGGAGCAGCGCTTCGGCGTCAAGCAGAAGGAGCTCCTGCGCCAGCTGAAGCTGCGCGTGGACGTGATCTCGATGTCCGCCACCCCGATCCCGCGCACGCTGCAGATGTCGCTGGCCGGCCTGCGCGACATCTCCGTGATCGAGACCCCTCCGGAGGGTCGCCGGCCGGTGCGCACCTACGTCGGCGAGTACGAGGAGGAGCTTGTCAAGGGCGCGATCCTGCGTGAGCACGCCCGTGGTGGGCAGGCCTTCTTCATGCACAACCGCGTGGAGTCGATCGATGAGACCGCCGAGCGCCTGCGCGCGCTGTGCCCGGGGGTGCGCTTCGCCGTGGCGCACGGCCAGATGGGCGAGGGGGAGCTCGAGACCGTGATGATGGACTACCTGCGCGGGGGTGCGGAGGTGCTGGTGTGCACCTCGATCATCGAGTCTGGCATCGACATCCCCCAGGCCAACACGCTGATCGTCGAGCACGCTGACGCGTTCGGCCTCGCTCAGCTCTACCAGATCCGCGGGCGCGTGGGGCGCAGCCGCGAGCGCGCCTACGCCTACCTGCTGTACGACTCGGCGGCAGCGCTCACGCCCGAGGCCGCCCAGCGGCTCTCCGCGCTCTCGGACTACACCGAGCTCGGGTCGGGTTTCAAGATCGCGATGCGCGACCTGGAGATCCGCGGGGCGGGCAACCTGCTCGGCGACGAGCAGTCCGGGCACGTGGCGGCGCTCGGCTTCGAGCTGTACATGCAGATGCTCGACGAGGCCGTCCGGGAAGGCGGCACCGCTGGTGAGGGCGGCGCGCCCGAGGAGGAGCTCCCCGAGCCGGTGCGCCTCGACGTCAACGTGGACGCCTACGTGCCCGCCGACTACGTCCCCTACGAGCAGGCCAAGATCGAGATCCACCGCCGCGTCGCCGGCGCGCTGGAGGTCGCCGACGTCGAGCGCCTGCGCGAGGAGCTCGAGGACCGCTTCGGACCCGTGCCCGAGCCGCTCGGCAACCTGCTCGCGCTGCAGCGCGCCCGCATCAAGCTTGGCCAGGCGGGAGCGCGCGCGGTGAGCTTCCGCGGCGACCGACTCGCGGTCACGCCGATCGACCTCGACTCCGCCCGTGCACGGCGCCTGCGTGAGCAGCTGCCCGAGGCGCTGTACGAGTCGGGCAAATCGCAGGTGTCGGTGCGAGTGCCGCGCGAGGGCCCCGAGCGCTTCCCCGCGGTGGTGCACGCCGCGGATGTGCTGCTCTCGGTGGTGCGCGAGGCCGCCTGAGGCCCACCTAAAGCGCAGCCCGACGGTACTTAGAAACTCCTTAAGCACGCGTTTCTGATTTCCGCTAGAGTCTCCCTCGTTGTGTCTAAGTTGACTCGTTGGATCGCGGCGCTCAGCGCCGTTTTCTTTGCCGCTGGGGGGCTTGCCGCGTGCGGCGGCATCCCGAGCGACGCCGTGGTGCAGGTCAACGGGCAGGCGATCTCGAAGTCGACCTTCGAACACTGGTTGGGAGTCGCCGCCTCCGCGAGCGCGGCCGCGCTGCCGGGCCAGAAAGCGCCCAAACCGGTGGTGCCCGACCCGCCCACTTACACCAACTGCATCACCCACCTCAAAGAAATCGAACCGAAACCCGCGAAGGGCCAGAAGCCGCGGACCGAAGCGGAGCTCAAGACGCAGTGCGAACAGCAGTACAAGGCGCTTCAGCAGCAGGTGTTGGGCTTCCTGATCTCCGCCGACTGGGTGATCGGGCAGGCCGAAGAACAGGGCGTCAAAGTCAGTGACAAGGAAGTCGAAGCGCAGTTCAACAAGCTCAAGAAGCAGCAGTTCCCCAAGGAAGCCGAATTCCAGAAATTCCTGGCGACGACCGGTCAGACCATCTCCGACCTGCTGCTGCGCGTCAAGCTCTCGATGCTCAGCACCAAAATCCAGGAAAAGGTGACCAAGGACGCCAAGAAGGCGGTCAACGAAACGGCGGTCGCCAAGTACTACAACGAACACAAGACCCTCTACGGCAAACCGGAATCGCGCGACCTGCGGCTGGTCCTCACAAAGACCGAAGCGGCCGCCAAGCAGGCCAAGAGCGAAATCCAGTCGGGCAAGAGCTTCGCGAGCGTCGCCAAGAGCAAATCGATCGACCCGATCAGCAAGGACAAAGGCGGCGAAACGCCCGGGGTGGTCAAGGGTCAGGAGCAGAAGGCGCTCAGCGAAGCGGTCTTCGCGGCTCCGACCGGCGTGCTGAGTGGTCCCGTGAAGACACCCTTCGGCTACTACGTCTTCGAAGTCAAGGCGGTCCACGCGCCCACCCAGCAGAGTCTCGCGCAGGTGAAGGAATCGGTCAAGCAGCAGCTCGCCGCCACTCAGCAGCAGAGCGCGCTTGCCAAGTTCGTCAAAGAATTCAAAGACCGGTGGAAGGCTCGAACCGAATGCCGGTCTGGGTACGTGGTCCAGGACTGCCAGCAGTACAAGGAACCGAAGACCACTGCGAGTGGTGCCGCCGGAGCGGCTGGGGCAGCGGGCGCCGCAGGCGCAGCCGGCGCGGCCGGGTAGTCCCCACCCCCACCCCGCTGAGCGGACGTAGCGACGAAAACGAGGCGGGGGGCCGGGTAGCGATGAGCCAGATCGACCGAGTCCACGCGCGCCAGATCCTCGACAGCCGGGGCAACCCGACGGTCGAGGTGGACCTCGTACTGCGCTCCGGCGCCCACGGCCGCGCAGCGGTCCCCTCGGGGGCCTCCACGGGTGAGTTCGAGGCCACCGAGCTGCGCGACGGCGGCGAGCGGTGGGGAGGCAAGGGCGTGGGGCGCGCGGTGGCCGGCGTGAACGGCGAGATCGCCGCCGCCGTGCGAGGGCTGGACGCCGGCGACCAGGGTGCGCTGGACCGGACGCTCTGCGAGCTGGACGGCACCCCCAACAAGTCGCGGCTCGGCGCTAACGCGATCCTCGGGGTCTCGCTGGGGGCCGCCCACGCCCAGGCGGCCGAGGAGGGCGTGCCGCTGTGGCGCTACCTCGGCGGCCCGGACGCGCGGGTGCTGCCGGTGCCAATGCTGAACGTGCTCAACGGCGGCGCGCACGCGGACAACAGCGTGGACTTCCAGGAGTTCATGGTGGTGCCCTGCGGGGCAGGCAGCTTCTCGGAGTGCCTGCGCATGGGCGTCGAGGTGTTCCACGCGCTGCGGCGGACCCTGCACGAGCGGGGTCTCTCCACTGCCGGGGGAGACGAGGGGGGCTTCGCGCCGAACCTCGCCTCCAACGAGGAGGCGCTGCGGATGGTGCTCACCGCGATCGAGGCCGCTGGGTACGAGCCCGGCGCGGACGTGGCGATCGCCCTGGACCCCGCCACCTCGGAGCTCTACCGCGACGGTGCCTACGTGCTCGAGCACGAGGGCCGCACGCTGAGCGCCGCGGAGCTCGCCGACTACTGGGCGGACCTTGCGGATCGCTACCCGATCGTCTCGCTGGAGGACGGTATGGCCGAGGAGGACTGGGAGGGCTGGCAGGCTCTCACCGAGCGCGTCGGGGGGCGCCTGCAGCTGGTTGGGGACGACGTGTTCGTCACCAACACCGCCCGCCTGCAGCGCGGCATCGAGCTGGGGGCCGCCAACTCGATCCTCGTCAAGGTCAACCAGATCGGCACCCTCTCCGAGACGCTCGCCGCGATCGCGCTCGCGCGCGAGGCCGGTTACACCGCGGTCATGTCCCACCGCTCCGGGGAGACCGAGGACACGACGATCGCCGACCTCGCGGTCGCTACCGGCTGCGGGCAGATCAAGACCGGTGCCCCCTCGCGCTCGGACCGCACGGCCAAGTACAACCAGCTGCTGCGCATCGAGGAGCAGCTCGGCGCCGACGCCCAGTTCCCCGGGCGCTCGGTCTTCCGCGGCTGAGCCTGGGGCGGTCGGCGGGAGACCCCTCTCCCGGGGTTGTTCGGGCCCCTCTTGCTTCAGTCGGGAGGAAGTTCTCCGTTTGCCTCGAATGCGGAGGGGATGGGATCGACAAGGGCACACGTGCGCTGGGACCGCGTGGGGGCGATCGCGATGCTGTGTGTGCTGGGGGCGCTGCTGTACCTCTACACGAGCGCCGGAGTCTCGGTCCTCTCCGCCTGGAAAGAGGCGCGCAGCGACAGCTCCCAGGTGCTAGCGCTCGAGCGCCAGCACGTCGCGCTGGAGGCCCAGCGCGCGGCTCTGAACGCTCCGGGGACGCTCGTCAAGGAGGCGCGCCACCTCGGCATGATGCACCCCGGTGAGCAGACCTACGTGATCACGGGCCTGCCCCCCAACTGAGGCGGCCGGCTTCGCGGCCCACCTCCCGCTGCTACCCTCGCGCCCCGTGCCGGGCTTCGAGAACGCGATCTACCAGTGGCAGCAGGGCGAGCGGCGTCTGCAGGCCGCCCCGCCGGAGCGCCGCGTGCGGCTGGAGCGGGTCGTGGACGTGCTTGTGGAGGAGCTGCACCGTCGCCTCGGTGGCAGGTTCTACTCGGAGGAGCTCGTGCAGCTCTACGAGCAGGGCACCTCGTGGTGCCTGCAGCTGGCGATGGCCGCCGCCCCGGAGGACCCGTGGGCGTGGGACTCGGGCGTCGTGGTCGACGCCGCTTTCGGTCGGTACCTGCGCGAGGCCTCCGACTACGCCGGGGGCCGGCGACTCGCGGCCGAGCGGTGACGGGCGGGTCCAAGAACTGCGCCTCTAGGTCGTCGCTGGACAAGCGAGGCAACTAATTGAAGGCCCGCCCACCCCGCGAAGTGTGCTGGCTGGCCGGTAGGAGTTCGCACCGATCGGCGAACGCCTCGGCGGCGTCCTAGTCGTCTCGGCCGACCCGCTTGATAACTATCTGCTCCTCCTCGACGAGCACCTCGACGGGGCGGTGGCCGGCCCAGTGCTCGGCGTAGACCGGGTTGTCCTGGATGGCGGGGTCGAGCCACAGGCCGTAGCCCTCCTCGCCGTGCTCGAAGGTGCCTTCCAGAGGAGCGCTGCTGCGGGCGGGGGAGCGCCGGCCGCGGCCACCGCGCCTGCTGCGCCGGCGAGGTTTCTGGCCCTCCTCGTCGTCGGCCTCTCCCCCCTCGGTTGGCTCGTCCTCAGCTTCTCCCCGTTCGGCCCGCTCGGCCCGCTCGCGCTCTTCCTCCTCGGCCTTGGCGCGTTCCGCCGCCTCTGCCTCCGCCCGTTCGCGCTCGGCCTCCTGGGCGGCCGCCTCGAGCTCGGCGGCGATCAGCGCGTCGTCCTCGGCACGCAGGTCGATCTCCTCAGGGAAGTCCTTCGCCGCGAGGCCCGTCGCGGCGTCCTCGTCGCTGACCAGCTCGTTTTGGCGCTTGAACTGCTCGATCTCCTGCACCGTCACCTCGAGCTGGTGGGCGATCCACGCGTCGGTGCGACCTTGGCGCACCCAGGTGCGGATCTGGTTGAGCTGTGGACGCAGGGACTTTCGTGGCATGGGCGGCCCGGGAGACTAGCGCATGGGGCCTCTCCCGGATGCGCTCACCGGCTCCCCCGACCGCCACGGCCCCGATTCTGCGCACGGCCGCGTTAGAAAGTCGGGCTCGTGTGCGTTGTGTGGGTGAGACCGGTGTGCCGCTGAGGAGGTCACCTTTCTCCCGGCTCTCAGACTATGCTTGCTACTGAGGCGAGGTCCGGGGGCAATCGCGCCGTTCCCATCGGCGAAACGGAGGGTGCACCGTATGCTGGTCCTGACGCGCAAGACCAATCAGAGCATCATGATCGGCGACGACGTCGAGGTGTCCGTGCTGTCCGTTGTGGGTGAGAAGGTGCGCATCGGCATCCAGGCGCCTCCCGACGTGCCGGTCTTCCGGACTGAGATCTACCTCGAGATCCAGCGCCAGCAGGGGGAGGGCAAGCCCCCCGAGAAGGTACGCTCTGATGTAGACGAGGCGATCCGGGACCTC
>Ga0308309_10001257_pt1 | contig 15080 bp, 7 predicted proteins | sample HubBroMetageWFT5_FD_192491 | JGI IMG/M metagenome (GOLD analysis project Ga0308309, IMG submission 192491) | Warmed and freeze-thawed soil microbial communities from the Hubbard Brook experimental Forest, New Hampshire - Hubbard Brook CCASE Soil... | ecosystem: Environmental > Terrestrial > Soil...
AATAAACTGGGGACCTGGGAACGGCCTCTCTTCCACAAAAAACCACAAAACGGGATACTCGGTCTTGGGTAATTTGCTTTGGGAAAAAGGCAGGCACACGATTAACATCGGCATCGACATCCGCAAGACTCACCAGGATGACTTCGAATGCGGTGGGTCCACTGGACAGGCAGGATGCTCCGGAGTACTAAATTTTACTTCCGACATCACGGCTGACCCCAATGAACTCACTGATTTTGGTACAGCGCCTGGGACGAGCACCGGCAGTGGGTTTGCAAGTTTCCTGCTCGGCAACGTGACGAGTGGCGGACGCGGCGGTGCAGGCAACACAAACCTGCGGAACTTCTATGTCGCGCCTTACATTCAAGACGACATGCAGATTAACCCGAAACTTAAGATCAACTATGGGGTCCGCTGGGATCTAGCATTCCCCTTCACGAGCGATTTCAACACAAACCAGCTTACGTTCTTCAATCCTAATGTTCCAAACCCCACCGAGATCAGCCCCCTTACTGGTGCCCCTCTGCTGGGTGCAATGTCGGAGTTGGGGACTTGCTCGACGTGCGTTGGCTGGAGCCAAATGAATATGGACTGGCACCACTTCAGCCCGCGCCTAGGGTTTACATACCAGTTGAATTCTAAGACCGTAATTCTGGGCGGCGTCTCAATGTACTGGCTGGATACCGGCGCGTTCGAATACGGAGTCAACAAGGTCGCCGTGAACTATGGCAACAACCTGAACGGCGTTGTTTCGATCGGTCAACCAGCCCCCCAGATTCCCGGTTTCGGTCAATGGGACACCAGCGTATTGCCCCCTCTTCCAGCGGTTGGGTTCAGTCCTACCTTCTTTAACGGTACGGACATTACGGGCTACGCACAGGTCCACGAACTGCCGAGGCAGGTTAACCAAGGGTATGACGAGCAATTCTTAATCGGTGTTCAGCGCGAACTCCCCTTTAACATGTTCCTTTCGGCCAACTATGTGCATACGCATGACATTCACCTGCCCGCTACGCAGGAATCCGGCGTGCAATCACTTAAGTACAGCTTTGTGCAGTCGGTTTGCCCACAGGGGCCATCCGTCACTGTGACTACGGACTGCGTCCTCGCTCAGCCTTGGACGTCCCCTGCTGCACAGGCGGAGATGGCCAGTCAGGGGACGTTCGGTACAGTGCCGTCAAGTACCTGCCTCGGGAGCAGTTCATCTTCCGGTCTGCTCTACACTCCGTACACGAATTTCTGCGCGGAGCATGGCCCCAATGACCCGCTCTTTACTGCGGAACTTCCATTCCCCCAAATGCCGTTTGTCACCAACAATTACGACACGTCAGGAGCGGATTTGTACAACGCCCTTCAGGTGAGCTTGCAGAAGCGCACCGGCAACGGGTTAACCTACCTACTGTCCTATACGCTCTCGAAGTATATGACGAACACGGACAGCGGCTTCTCCACATTCAACACAAGGGGCTTGAACCCGCAAGACCCGAACGCCAATTGGTCGGTCGGCGCCCAGGATCAAAAGCACGTGCTCACGATTTCTGGAGTCTACGAGCTGCCGATCGGTCCCGGAAAGAAATATTTGAATGGTGGCGGCCGGGCTATGAAGAACTTGACCGGCGGTTGGAAGGTTTCCTGGGTCACATGGTACGAGAGCGGCCCACCGCTCTATTTGGACTCCTGCCAGGACCAGTTCGACTGCGACCCCTTGATCGGCAACATATTTGTGGGCAACCAGGTGAACAATCTCTCGAGCAACTACGGGATCAACTATAACAACTATAAGACAGCGTCGCCCATACTCAATACGGCCGCCTTCGGTTTCCCGGGAGACTGGACGATCGGAAACGCTCCTATTTACAACACAGCAATCAGGGCGCCGTGGTACTACGATGAAGACGCTGCATTCTCGAAGAGGTTTTTCTTCAACGAGCGCTTCACGGCCGATGCGACCATTCAGTTCTTCAACTTGCTCAATCGAAATCTGTTGAGCAACGGCCCCGGCGGTGGCCTCAATTGTTTCCATAACAACGTTACCGATCCGAACTTCGGAAAGGCCGACAACTCACCAACACAGTCCTGTCAGGGCAACACGCCGAGAAGGGGGCAGTTCCAGTTTAAGCTCAACTTCTAGGCCGAGACCGAAAGGTCGAAGCTTCGAACCGGATTGTCGGACATTGCAAAAGCCGGGGACATCAGTCCCCGGCTTTTGCTTTTGGAAGAGCGATCAAGCCGAAAAAATGGTAGACCATCACAGTCCCGACGTTGAAAGCATCCGGCCCTGCAACCACAAGTTGTTCTTTCTATGATTGGGTAGTCCCGTGGTTCTATAATTCTTTCACGATGTGCGCGAATCCATTCAAAGCCATGTTCACTACGCCGCACGACGCGCAGGATGGGGGCATAAAGTCTCCCGGGCGAGTTGGTTTGTCGGGTAGCGCCGCAACAAGCATTTGGCGACTTCGGCCAAAAAACGGCCCCTTTGTGAATTCCCTGATTGCCTGCGCCGCACTCCTCTATTTTCTCGGAAGTGGCGCTGCATTCGGACAAGCTCCCACGGACCGAACGAATCAAACCGAATCATCGGCCGCGCAGGAAGGAGCGGGATCGGCCACTGCGGCCGGAAATTCGACGGCGCCCGCAGAACCTCCAAAGCTAGACGCAGCGCTGGCCGAAGCAAACTCGCTGCTGCAAAAGGGGCTATCGAGCCAGGCCGAAACGGCCACGCGCCAATTCCTCGAGGGGCACGCGGACTCCGCTGATGGACATTTCCTGCTCGGTCACATTCTCTTTGAGGAGCTGCACGAAAAATATCTCGGAGAGGAGCAGAAGGAGGGCGAAGGCTTCGGCTATAACCACAACGTAGACGGTTCGTTGGCTGCCACGCGCGATGCGAAAGCGCGAGAGTCCCTCGCGGAATTTTCAGCTGGCGCAAAATATGGTGTGCCGGGTGCATTCGATCTGAAAATTGTGGCGCTCGATTATGCGCTGTTGAATGACACTGCAAACGCCGATAAATGGCTCACTTTATCGCTAAAGCTGGAGCCCAACGACGCGCAAGGCTGGTTTTATCTGGGGCGGATGGAATACAGCCAGGACAAATTTTCCGGTGCCATTGAGGCGTTCGAACAATGCCTGAAGCTCGAGCCGAGAAATATTCTGGCGGAAGCCAGTGTTGGATTGTCCTACGAGGGCCTCGACCAAAAGGACCAGGCGATTCAAGCCTACCAAAATGCTATCGCATGGCAGACGCAGAGCGAAGTCAAATCTCCCAAGCCTTATACATATCTCGCGAGACTCTACCTCGAAAGGAATCAGCCGGAGTTGGCCGTGCCGTATCTCCTACAAGCCGTTGCGGACTTTCCACAGGTTTCGTTGGCCCATGAAGAACTGGGGAAAGCATACTTGGCTCTGAATCAACTTCCCGCGGCGCAACTCGAATTGGAGAAATCGGTTTCGTTGACGCCCAATGTCGCAAGCCTGCATTTCACGCTCGGCCAGGTTTATCGGAAGTTAGGCGCCATGGATAAAGCTAAGGTGGAGTTTCAGAAAGCCGAGGAATTAAATGGTGCGCACTCGTCTGATAAGCCGGCGAATTAGCTGCGCTCCCAATCCGAAATAAAATGATGCGCCCCCATGAACTGGTGTTCTTTTCAACCCGTCACGAGGCGCGTAACGGCGGTAACCTGTGCGAGTAAGCTGAAACCTGCGAGCTCGGCATTATTTTTGCGATAAAATGTGTGTTTGATTGATTCTGGAATGCATCTCCTTGGGTCACACATGGGAAAAGCTTTTGCCGCCCTCGCCACGGCGGGCAAGCTCAATAGACCGGCGCTACATTTGACCTGGATAGTCATGCTGACGGCAGCGTTGGCAATAGCGCCAATGTGCGCGCAGGGGCAAGCACCAGCATCGCAATCCTCGCAATTGGCACCGGCGACGCACGAACTTCCCGCGGAATTGCAGAGAGCGCGCTCGCTTGCCGATGCCGGTAACCCAGTGCAAGCGGAAACGGTGGTACGCCAGTTTCTCGCGCAGCAGGCCGATTCCGCGGAGGGCCACTTCCTTCTTGGATACATCCTGTTCCGCGAGATTCAGGCGGAGGCGCGAGTTGATGGCGCCACGCGCTATAGGGGGAATACTTCTCTTGGGGAATTTGTCAATGGGCGCGCGCGGGCTTCGCTGGCTGAGTATACCGAGGGCGCGAAGCACGCGAGGCCGAGCGAGTTCGATCTGAAGATTGTAGCGTCCGATTACATTCTCCTGCAGGATTTGGCGGATGCGGACAAATGGCTAACTCGCGCTGTGGATTGGGAGCCGAAGGACGCAGATGCGTGGTACAACCTGGGAAGAACCAAGTACACCGAGAACAAATTTGAAGAAGCCATCCATGCATTTCAGCAGTGCCTCCAACTTGATCCCAAGAACGTAAAGGCAGAGGACAACCTGGGACTCTCGTACTACGGGCTGGGTCGGGCTGACGACGCGCGCAGTGCTTACGAGGCCGCGATTCAATGGCAGTCTAGCGTGCCACAAAAAGATCCGGAGCCATTCCTCGATCTGGGCACGTTGTGTCTCGAACAGGGTCATCCGAAGGATGCGCTGCCATATCTTCTGCAGGCGATTCAGATTGCGCCGGATGAGGCGAAAGGTCACGAAAAGCTGGGAAAGGCCTACTCCATGCTGGATCAGTTGCCGGAAGCGCAAAGCGAACTCCAGAAAGCTGTGACGCTGGCGCCGGAAACAGCAAGCCTGCACTACATGCTCGGCCAGATCTACCGCAAGCAGGGTCTCGTGGACAAAGCCAATATCGAGTTCAAGCGCGTCGCCGAATTAAACGGCACGCACTCCTCCGATCAATCCCCCACCACGCCCTCGCCGCAATAGCAGCAGTTTTCTTGAATTTCTAAATCGCCCGAAATTCCGAGCCCAGGTGGGATTCACTGCTGCGGTTGCTGCGGTGGCTGCGGCTTCTGCGCTCCCTGCATCACTTGCTGCGCCCGCTCGGCCGTGGCAGCCCGCGCAGACTCTTCGAGCTTGCTGAACAGTTCCATTTCTGTTCGCGCTTCTTCCGTGTGCCCCGTCGCTTTGTACGCCTGCGCGAGCATGTAGTGAACCGTCGGGTCGTCCGGACTCGCGTGTGCAGCCGCCTGCAGGTCCGGCATCGCCTCCTCTGGGCGGCTCAGCCGAAGCAGTGCGCGTCCTCGATTCGAGTGTGCCTCCATCAGATTCGCGCAGAGCTCAAGTGCCTTGTTTTCCTCCGCCAGCGATTGTTCGGCGTCGCCGTGCTGTTGCAGAATAATGTCCCCGATTTTCGCGTGCGCCAGGCAGCTCCGTGGATCGTTTTCAAGTTCTGCCTTAAACTGCTCCGTCGCGGCGTCCCACTGCGAAATGGACCAATATGCCTCGCCCAGCTTGTAATGCGTTCCCGGCTCATTCGGCGCCATCTCTACCGCTTTCTTGAACTGGAGGATTGCCCCGTCAAAGTTGTTCATGCCCTCCATGATTTCGCCGGACACTTCGTGAACCCGCATGGAATTGGGATCGATATCCTGCATCTTCCCCAGCGCATCTTGCGAAAGCCGCATGTAGATCTTTCCAAGCTGATACCATGCCTCCTGATTCTTCGGTTCCCGGTGCACGATTTGCTGCAGATGGCTGGCCCCCGCTTCGGGTTCACCCAGATTGATCAGATCTTGCGCCAGCATCAGTTCGACATTGGAATCCTTCGGATTCGCGCGCAGCGCTGCCTCCAGGCGTGGCCGCGCCCGCGTGTAGTCGCCCATCTCGTAAAGCGAGATGCCCAGCAGCGCCAAAGCCGAAGGCATCTTGGGATCGACCTTTAAACCTTTCTCTAGAATTTCCGCCGCCTTCTCGAATTCGCGCTGCCTTACGTATAGCTCGCCAAGATTGTTGTAGGCGGCGCCAAGCGTGGGAGCAATGTGAATTAATTCTTCATACTTCGCCACGGCCCCTGCCGGATCACCTTGAGCTTCGGCAGCCTTTGCTTCGCCGTAAAGCTGCTCGACGCGTGGATCCAACTCCTTTGATTGCGATTGTGCTGGCCTAGCGAGTGCCGCGAGTGCCACGAAGCACAAGGCAGCCATAATTCGGCTTCTCTGGAAGCCGAAGAATCGTCGAAGTTCGCCAGGATTGCGCTGCATACGAACGATTTTACACCGTGGAAGAGAGAATTCAAATTCTGAGGCCCGCAGGCCTGCCGGCTTGAGATTTGCCCTGTGGATCTGGACGAGGCCTTGCCTGCTTTTATGCATAGCGTTTAACAGCTTGGTATCGGAATGGGGATAGAATCCCGCGGAAAGCCCTATGAATACAGACGATTTTCATGATGCTAAGCGTTTGACTCCGGCTCAGAATGCGGCCATGATTCAGCGTTGTCTGTCCGTTTTCCTGACGGAATGCTATGTCCTGGCAAAGGGCTTTGTCTTTGGCAAGAACCATCACTCCTCATTTGCCGCTCCTGCGGGGTCTTGGACTCCTCAGCTTAATTTTGCTGCCGGTAAAGTCTGCAAAGTGTCAGCAGGCGATCCAGCCTCCTGCGCTCGCGTCGCCGGTGAGCAGCGCCGATGCGTCTTGCGCCAAATGCCACGAAAAAATATTTCGAAGTTATCTGGCCACGCCCATGGCCAACGCCAGTGGGCTGGCCGTCGATGGCGCGATTCCCGGAGGCTTCACGGACAAGGATTCCGGTGTGGCGTACCGCATTTTTGTAAAAGATGACGCAGTATCGCTCGCTTACGATCGCCCTGGCGAGAGGGAGTTGCACGGCCAGCAAAAGGTCGAGTATTTCCTGGGGTCGGGATCTCATGCACGGTCCTATCTCTACTCCATCAACGGGTATTGGTTCGAGTCCCCCGCTGTCTACTACGCCGAGAAGAGCGGCTATGACATGCGGCCGTCCTTCGAGCACGAGAAAGAGATGCCGTTCAATTTGCCGCTCAACGCCGGATGCATTCGTTGCCATTCAAGCGGAGCGCTGAAGGAAGATCCAGGCACGCTCAATCACTATGCTGGGCAGCCTTTTCAAAACGTGGGAATCACATGCGAGTCCTGCCATGGCGACACCGCGCAGCATTTGCAGAGCGGTGGGAAAGCCCAGCCGGTGAATTTGGCCAAGCTTGATTCCGACCGCCGTGATTCCGTCTGCCTCGACTGCCACTTGGAAGGCGATTCGAACATTGACCATCACGGCCGCTCGGTGATGAATTTCAAACCGGGAGACAGAATAACCGACTTCGTTTCGTACTTCGTTCGAGCCGGAGCAGGTGCCGCCAACCGCGGCGTGAGTCAGGTGGAGGCGCTGAATCTGAGTATGTGCAAAAGGGCGAGCGGTGATCGCATGAGCTGCACCACCTGCCACGATCCGCACTTTAGCCCGCCTGCAGCCGAGAGGGCCGGCTATTTCCGGGGAAAATGCCTGGGGTGCCACACCGATTCGAAATATTCGACTGAGCACTTCATCAGCACGCCGGACTGCACGAGCTGCCACATGCCTCGCAAGGAAGCCCAGGACTTGGCCCATTCCGAGTGGACCGATCATCGTATCTCGCGGCATTCGGATGCAGTGGCGCCCGCCGCAGACGCTGGCGGGGGCCCCAGTCTGATTCCCGTTCCTGGCGTCCGCCAGGATCCGAATGACCGCGATTTAGCTTTGGCTTACTACAACATGGTGGCAAACGGAGATTCGGCATTTGCTGAGCGCGCCTGGCCTTTGCTGCAAGCCGCCGAGAAAGCGGATCCTCAAGATTCGGACGCGCTGGTCGCGCTCGGATTCCTGGCACAGGTGCAGGGCGACAGAAGCGACGCATCCCAGTTCTACGAGATGACTTTGAAGCAGGACCCGAACAGTTACACAGCGGCGATGAACCTTGCGGTGCTGATGGCCCGAGCCGGGCAGCTGGAAGCCGCCACCGGCATTTGGCAGAAGACGTTCGCGCGCAACGAAGACATAACCGAGCTGGGCATGAATCTCGCTGCGGCGGATTGCTTACTCGGCGATAGGCAGGCAGCGCTTCAGGTGCTGCAGCGCGTGCTCGTCTACAGCCCAGACCATCATGCAGCGCACCAGGAGCTGAGTGCCGTGGAGTCCGGCCAACAGCCTTGCAGAGCCAAATGACGCGATAAAAGTCGGTACATCCCGTTGCACTTGCTCGCAGCCCAAGTCAATTGCGCATTGCCCCGGAACGCATTATCCTTTCATATGTTTGTGGGATGAGTAGGATTTGGATGGCGGATGGGGAGCCTGCAATTCGATGAAGAAGGCACCTGATTTCTCCCTTTGGGCGTCGGCATTTGCTTTCGGTGCTTTGTTCCGAAGCTCCTCCAGTGTTCCATGGCTCCCATACCAAGCCGCCCGATCGCTCGACTCAATCCTGCATTTCGGAGGTGAATCCGTTATGAATCTACGACTCTTAAAGGTTTGCATGCTGGTTTTGTCACTTTTTCCTCTGCTGCTATTTTTGCCTGCGGCCGCGGCGCAATCCGTCATCTATGCAGTGAATTTCGACTCCGCCGCGGACAAGAGTTATACGTACCAGGTCCCAATTAATCCGGGTCAGATTATGCTCGACGAAAACTTCCAAGCCGATCCCGCGAAACAAGACGACACCTCCGCGACGGATAAGAAAAAGGAAGAACACCCGCCGATCGAAACCAACAAGAGGAAGATTCATCTCACGAACGCCATCAATGCAATGCATGACGCTCAGGCGCTCCGGAAGGAAATCCAGACGGCCAGCAGCGACCAAAAGCCGGCGCTCCAAGCCAAAATGAACGCAGAATATGAAATTGCCATCATGGAATATCAGCATGTGCTGCAAGACACCGCGATCGGAGACGACAATGCCATCGTGGCCCTGGGTTTGATAGGAGTGGAGCGCAACGGTCTGATAACCAAAGAAAAGGCAGTCGAGATGCTCGTGCAAGACAAGAATATGCCGGTCATTCTCAAAAATCTGGGACTCGCATACGATGGCGTCGGGCAGTATAAGGACGCGATAACCACACTGCAGCAAGCCATAACTCTGAGACCCGAGGCAGGATCGTATATGCAGCTCGGTACGGACTTTGCGCAGATTGGGAAGACAGTGGAAGCGGATGCAATATGCGACAAAATCTTATCGCTCGATCCCACGGCAACGGAGATGCAGGCGGGCTGCTACAAAAATGTCGCGATTGTGCTGATCAATGCAGGAAATCTGGATGGCGCCGTCTCTCCGCTCCAGAAAGCGACTCAACTGAAACCAGAGGACGCAATCTCCTGGAAACTCCTTGGGGATACGTTGGCCAGCAGAATTACCACTAAAAAAGAACGCGGCTCGGCGTGCTACGTCATTCCATCGGAGTTGATCGAGGCGTATCAGAAATATCTGCAGCTTGACCCGGCTGGAACGTTCGCGGCTCAGGTGAAAGAAATGCTCAGTGGATTTGCCGCGTATGCCAGGTGCGCACAAACATAGCGGCGCAGATTCTCACAGGCTATGAAATCAAGCCGATGTATCTTGAGATGTTTGTGGAATTGACGATCGCATCCTCGGCGTGCGCCTCCAAATTGGCTTCATCTCAAACGAACACGTACGAGTCCGCCAGATTATTTTTGTTGAACCCCATAGCCTCTTGGAGCATGATTCACCCGGCTTGAGCGGCTTTCGCTCCTGCGTGCAGGACGCCCAACCAGCATCGTCTTGAAAACTGCAGCGTTGACGTGCTAGGCTGCGCACAAATAGGGTTGGGGTTGGGCTCGGTTCAGGGTGAACAGTTATGCTTGCCACTGAGAGTTCCATTGGGACTCTGAGATTCGGTGTATTCGAAGTTGATCTCCGCGCAGCCGAGTTGCGCAAGCACGGCGTCCGCATTAAGCTCCAGGATCAACCCTTCCAAATCCTTGCACTCCTTCTGAAACGCCCGGGAGAACTCGTTACCCGTGAGGAACTTCGTCAGGAACTTTGGCCCGCACACACGTTTGTCGATTTCGACCGTGGCCTGAATAAGGCCATGACGAAGCTGCGGTCCGCGCTGGGCGACTCGGCCGAATCGCCCCGCTACATCGAGACACTTCATCGTCGTGGCTACAGGTTCCTCGCCCCGCTCACAGAACATTTTGATGAATCCTCCCACTCGCATTCCGCGCACGCCGGCGATCAAAAAAACTACGACGAGGCGGCGGACCATCCACACGAACCGGCAATGGCCTCCGAACATCCCTGGCTCTCTGTTCGCGGCGCCAAAAGCCTGCGCTTGGCGGGAATTTTGTCCATGACGCTTATCACCTGCGCTGCCGCGATTTTTTACCTGCGCATGTATCACCCGGTCGTCTTCGGCGGCTCGGCAAATCAATTCGGACCGCGACGCTCCGTCGCCGTCCTGGGATTCCGCAACCTCTCCAAGAACGTCGGCGATGCGTGGCTCTCCACCGCATTGTCCGACTGGCTGATCACGGAACTCTCGGCGGGCGACCAATTAAGGACGATTCCTGCCGAAAGCGTCGCCCGCATGAAGATGGAGCTATCGCTGCCGGATGTGGAATCGATCGGAGCGGATAGCCTGACGCGCATTCGCAAGAATCTGGGCACAGATTACGTCGTGGCTGGCTCTTATGCCATGTTGGGCGGCGAGACGGGCGGGCAGATGCGCCTCGACATGCGCCTGCAGGATGTGCGCACGGGTGAAACCGTAGCCGCAGTCTCCGAAATCGGCGCCGAATCGCGCCTCTTCGATCTGGTGGCCGATGCGGGCGAAAAACTTCGCTCGAAACTGGGCGTTGGAGCAATCACCACGGAGGAGGCGGCTGAGGTCGCAACCACCTTGCCGTCGAATTCCGAAGCGGCACGCCTCTACTGGGGCGGGCTGGCCCTGCTGCGCGTTTTCGATGCGCTAGCCGCTCACGATCTATTGTTGAAAGCTGTGTCCGCGGAACCGACGTATGCGCTCTCGCATTCCGCGCTGGCCACGGCGTGGTCGCAGCTGGGATACGACGCCAACGCCACCAGCGAGGCCAAGAAGGCTTTCGACCTCTCCGGACATTTGTCTCGCGCCGAACGCTTGCTCGTGGAAGGCCGCTACCGGGAAATGACGCGGGATTGGGATAGGGCCATCGAGATCTATCGCGCCCTTTTCGAATTTTTCCCGGACAATCTCGATTATGGCCTGGCCCTTTCCAACGCTCAGGTGAATGCGGGCAAGGGAAAGGACGCCCTGGCGACCGTTGCAGCCCTTCGCAGCCTTCCCTCCCCTTTGAGCGACGACCCGCGCATTGATTTGGCAAATGGACATGCGGCTGAATCTCTGGGAGATTTCAAGACCGTTCAAGTGGTGACGGCACGTGCCGCGGAGAAAGCAGCTGCGGCGGGCGCCTCGCTCCTGCTGGCGAGAGCACGCCTCGATCAGTCGTGGGCCTACGAGAATTTGGGTTTGTTCGATCAAGTGGATAGTCTGGTGCGTGAAGCGAAACAGCTCTACGAAGTCGCGCACGATCGAAAAGGTGCCGCCGACGCCGTCACTCTGGGCGCAATTGCCCTGGAGATGAAGGGCGACTATCTCGGCGCGAGAAATGATTACGAAGAGTCGCTCGCGATCTACCGTGAAATCGGCGGCAAATTGAACGTCGCCAATGAGACCGACAATATCGGCGACACTCTCCTCGCCCTGGGCAATCTGACCGCCGCGCGCAAGAACTACGAAGCGTCTCTGGCCATGTATCGCGAAGTGGGCCATCCCGACGGAATTCCCCTTGCTAAGAATGGCCTCGGCGATGTTTACCTCGCGCTCGGCATGCATCAGGAAGCCAAGAAAATGTACGAAGAGTCTCTCGAGGTTTGCCGGCAAATCGGAGATCGCAGCAAGGCGGGGGTGGCCCTATCCGGTCTTGGTCGCGTGTACAGCCTGGAAGGCGACATTGCGGCCGCGCGCAAGAATGATTCCGATGCCAAAGCCTTGTTCGAAGAGATTGGCGACAAATCGCAGGCGGCAGAGGCCGATCTGCAATTGGCACAGATTCTTCTGGACGAGGGCAAAATCGCTCCGGCTGCGAATTCCGCGCGCACCGTGGCAGGCAGCTTCGATAAAACGCGCGCGCTGAAGGATCAGGCTGCCGCTTACCTTGTTCTCTCTCGGGCGCTGTTGGAGAAGGATGATTTGACGGATGCAAGCGCCGCGATTGACGAAGCGACGCAGGCGGCAGATCAGTCTCACGTGAAAGAACTCATATTGTTTACTTCCGTAGCGGCTGCTCAGGTGCGCGCCGCTTCCCGTAAATCCAGCGTGAAGGACTCGACAATGCAATTGGCGGGTTTGGTCGCGCAAGCCAATGAAGCTGGATTTGTAAACGTGGCGATGGAGGCACGCCTCGCGCTGGGAGAATTGAAAATGACTTCTGGAGACCGCTCGTCCGGAGCGGCCGATCTGGATGCCCTCCAAAAGGACGCCGCCAGCGGTGGCTATCTGCTGATTGCTCGGAAAGCGGAGACCGCACGGCGCGTCCTTCGCGAACAAGCCCAACTGCGCAGATCAGCATCTTGAGCTTACCTCCGGTCCATTCCCATGCGACGCCTACTACCGCTCCTGGCGCTTCGAGAAGAGTGGCGCTGACCTGGAAATGCCGTTCTTTGCTTGACACCATCGAGTTTCTTAGGTAAACCGTTGGAACCCGGGCGGGGATTACCTCTGAGGGCACGCTCAGCCCAATAAAAGGAAAAAAAATGAATACATCCACCAGGATGGCTTCCGCCCTATGCGTGTGTGTTCTGACGATATTGGCAGCCTATCCAAAAGTTGCTCGGGCCCAGAATTCCTCTGAAGATCAGTACCGAAAATACGCAACGATTCCAACCGACGTGCCCGGGATTTACACTTTCGCCCAGCCTCCCCAGGGTTTCAATCCCCTTTCAGCCTCGTCGCAAGAGCTTGCAATGTACGGGTTCCCTCCAGCTCCGGATAAGCTTGCCTCTCCTGACGCGTATCAGTCGTGGGCAAATAATATGAAGGCGGCGACTTCGCGTTGGCAAGGACCGCTGAAAATCACCGATCATCAAAGCGTGGAACCGACAAAGGCCCGCGTAGACCAGTCTACCTCCCAAGTCGTAGGCCCAACTCCCGAAGAAAGCTTGTCCTGGAGCGGTTTTTCAAATGCCAAAAATATATCCGCATACAGTTCGAAGCGAGGTCCTCTTTCTTCGATCTACGCCGCCTATGCAACGTTTAACGTTCCCATTCTGGTGGATGCTTTTGGACAGTCGGGATGCTCATCAGCCAACGGGACCAGCGGCACGGTGGAAATGTCGGTCGGGATTGACGCGCCTGCTCTGCAAGGTGGCGTTATTGCAAATAACCCCGGCTGGACGGATTCCGGAAGCTGCGTCGTGGGGACGCCAACATACAATGCGGAGATTGGCGCAGGAACCTCGTCTTCCATCATCTCTGAATTCAGCGTAAATCCCGGCGACGTTATATCCGTCGTAGTGTGGGACACCAGCGCAACCAGTGGCTTCGTCTACATCGCCGATGTGACGCAAAATATTTCCGCCACCTACGCGATCACCACAACGCCAATCGTTGCCGCGTCCGCTGACTTCCTCATTACCAGGGTCAACACGGATGGCAGCCTCGCCTCGCTTCCGAATTACGTCGCGGATTTTTGGAGTCAGGTTTTCGCAATTGACTTCTCCAACGACAGGTACGGCCCCGGCACCAATTCGAGCAGCACCACAAACGTTCAATGGCAGATGACGGACGATGCCGGCGATCAAGTCATATCCATCGGCGTTCCTTACACACTATCGTTTAAGAATTCAATCGTTACACGCACCGAATATTCCGTGTATTTCTCTGCGCAGAATTGCGCGTTGAATGGGGGATGCACTCCATAGGCTCGCCTCCAGCAAGAGCATATTGGCACCGGGGCGATGAATGCCCCGGCCCTCCAATTTAGTTATCTCTCTGCTCGCGGCTTCCCCGCTGCTTCACTCCCGCTGGGCCGTTGAAACGGTTGATGCGTGCTGAAAATCTCAGCACGCAGCCGTAGGGGTGTCACCATGGGCGAGGCTTCTCTACCCTGAGTCGAACAAAGCAGTTGCCCCCAAGCTTTAACTGGGCAAATGTGGCAAAATGCACCCCGGATAAACCGAAGAATTGTCGAGAGCATCTACGGACATCCGATTATTTTTTTCTGTTGCTTGGAATTCGAGGCTCGCAAATTAGAACTGTAAGCAGTCGTTCGACGCACTTCGAATGAAACGTAGAATTTCCCCGGAGAAATTCGACCAATGGCCCAGGTCCAGCGCTCGCCCAAACAATTCGACGTCTGCATCATTGGTTCCGGCGCCGGCGGCGGGATGGCCGCGAAGATTCTCACCGAAGGCGGCCTCAATTGCGTTCTCCTGGAAGCCGGTCCGAATCTCAATCCGGACAAAGATTTCAAGATGCTCATGTGGCCTTACGAACTCCCGCACCGCGGCGCTGGCGTCGGAGGCAAAGCAAGCGAAAATTACGGTGAATTTCTTGCCCCCAACGGCGCATGGAATATTGAGGGGGAGCCGTACACCTCCGCCCCCGGCTCGGATTTCCATTGGTTCCGCTCCCGCATCGTCGGCGGCCGCACCAATCATTGGGGCCGCATCGCCTTGCGTTTTGCTCCAATTGATTTCAAATCCTATACGCGCGATGGCATCGGCGACGATTGGCCGATCACCTACGACGATCTCGCGCCCTATTACGACAAGGTCGAATCCTACATCGGCGTCTTTGGCACCAAGGAGAATGTCTCCAGCGCTCCGGATGGCGTTTTCCTCCCGCCACCCAAGCCCCGCTGCACCGAGCTGATGGTCAAGAAAGCTTGCGACAAGCTGAACATTACCTGTATTCCGTCGCGTCTCGCCATCCTCACTCAATCCATCAATGACCGCTTGCCCTGCCACTATTGCGGCCAGTGCGGCCGCGGCTGCACCACTGCCTCCAATTTCAGTTCCAGCCAGGTCTTGCTGCCGCCCGCGATGCAGACGGGAAAGCTCACGCTCGTCACCGGTGCGATGGCCCGCGAAATTCTCATAGACAAAGATGGCAAGGCCACC
>Ga0308309_10001258_pt1 | contig 15076 bp, 17 predicted proteins | sample HubBroMetageWFT5_FD_192491 | JGI IMG/M metagenome (GOLD analysis project Ga0308309, IMG submission 192491) | Warmed and freeze-thawed soil microbial communities from the Hubbard Brook experimental Forest, New Hampshire - Hubbard Brook CCASE Soil... | ecosystem: Environmental > Terrestrial >...
TACTGCCCTACTCCTCTGCAGGAGGAGCGGCCTTACTGGGAAGAATATTTTGATCTTGAGCGAGTGCAGGATGCGCACGACCGCCGCAAATGCCGCGATAAGAACGGGAGCGAACTTTGGGCTTGTGGCAATTGCGATTGCACGGCGCGGTTGGAGCAGAAGTTGAACGCGACGGGAAGGGGATTTGTCCAATCTCTTGGCACTCCGCAGGCCAAGTAGTCATTTCCCTGGGGCCGTGTTGCCCGTCCTCCGCGGCTCACCTCGCCACGCCATTTAGTCTACGTAGGCAGTACACTATTTTCGCCACCCGCGATCTGCTCCATCATCGCTTAGACCATGGTCAATTCCAGGCTGACGCTTGGCACCCTCTTGGACGCCGCACGAACCACAATAGCGGCAGTAGCGTCTCTGCTGCTGGCCCGCCTGCTGAAGCTTCCCGAGTTTTATTGGGCGCCGATCTCGGCGATTGTGATCATCGAGTCCACCATCGATCCCAGAACCCTCGCATGGCAGCGCTTTGCGGGGACCGCCTTGGGCGCTGCGCTGGGAGCGTTGATCGCTACGTTTTTTCCGAGCAACGGACTGGTATATGCATCCGCAATTTTCCTGTCCGGACTTCTGTGCGCCTTGCTTCGGTTTCGCGGCGGGTACCGCTTTGCAGCGATTACGGTGAGCCTCGTTTTATTGATCGCGCACCAGCGTCCGGCGTGGATCGTGGCCTCGCACCGGTTTGTGGAAGTTTCGGTGGGAATCGCGGTAGCGCTCGCCATCGCGGAAGTGTGGCCCAATCGCACATGATGCCGTTTCGTCTGTGCCCGCGCGATTCTCTCCCTTCGCGAGCTTACCGCTTTTTGGGCGGCCATTTGCGCCGAATAGCTTTTGACCGCGAAGATCGCTACGAACGACCGCGAAGCGGCAAAGAAAAGCTCGCGGAATGCTATACGATCCAGGCTCCGCCGACCACAATCTCGTCATCGTAGAAGACCGCTGCCTGGCCGGGAGTGATGGCGCGCTGCGGCTGGTCGAAAGTGACGAGAACTTCGTCGGCAGAAATCTTCTCCAGCACTGCCGAAGCCGGCTCGTGGCGATGCCGAATCTTCACGGCCACACGCATCGGCTCGTGCAGATCGCCCACCGAGATGAAATTTACGCGCCGTGCACGCAGCGTACGCGAGTAAAGATGTTCATCCCCGCCTACAATCACCTGCTTATCGGCGCCGTTGATTTGAATTACATAGAGCGGCGATCCGGTGGCTACGCCCAGGCCCTTGCGCTGGCCTACGGTGAAGTTGTGGATGCCACTGTGCTCGCCGATTACTTCTCCGTTCGCGGTCACCAATTCGCCCGCTGTGTCCGGCAAGGCCTCGCCGTTTTCGGCAAGATAGGCATCGATGAAGCGCTTGTAATCGCCGCCGGGGACAAAACAAATCTCTTGCGAATCAGGCTTCTCGGCGAGGGCCAGGCCATGCTTGCGTGCTATCTCGCGAACTTCCGGCTTGGTCAGTCCACCCAGCGGAAAGAGCGTGCGGCTGAGTTGATCTTGAGTAAGCCCGAAGAGAAAATAAGTTTGATCCTTGGTGCGATCGGCGGGGCGCTTCAGCAGCCAGCGTCCGCGGGCGTCATGATATTCCACGCGAGCGTAATGGCCGGTAGCCACACAGTCGGCGCCGATTTGCTGCGCGACGACGAGCAACTGGTCGAACTTCAAGTGATTGTTGCAGAGGCTGCACGGGATTGGCGTTCGTCCCGAAAGATATTCGGCGACGAACGGCCGAACCACATCGCGCTCAAAGCGATCCTCGTGGTTCACCACGTAATACGGAATACCGATATGCTCGGCTACGCGGCGTGCATCGTAAACATCGTCGAGGGAGCAGCAACGGCCCGCTACTTTTTCCGGAATGCCTTCGTGCCCCGCTAGCCGCCGCTGGTTCCAGAGCTGCATGGTGAGACCGATGATATTGTGGCCCTCGGCGCGCAGCATGGCCGCGACGGCGGAAGAATCCACGCCGCCAGACATAGCTACCGCGATGGTCTTGGGGTTTGGCATTTCGTCTTATTTGATTTTAATCGTGCTCATGACTCTACGGTAAAAATCAGTTAACAGGTATCCGTCCGAGCCCTCATCAGAGCTGCCGGTGCTGGAGGGTTCAAAACTCAAACTATATCTCTCAGTCTCAACCGCAATCGACTGTATATAGCGCGCGCAAGTGCCGTCCCCAACACTCTCGTATTCAAGCAGACATTGTTGTGCCGGAAGGCCGGAAATCTTGTACCGTGAAAGCGTGCATTTGGGCCCGGGTTCGTCATTGTTGGGATTGATTGCCGGACGATTTCTGGCGATCGGCTGCATGGTGATTCGGAAGCCGCCGGGCTTGTAATCGTCCGCGTTGAATGAAATATATTTCGTTCCGTTGCCGGGTACACTCTTGTCGGTTACACGCCAGTGGGGAGGGTATTGAAGCTCTAGTCCAACGTCTGGACTCTTATACGTATTCCAGTCAGAGCTCGTGGTGACCGACGGATTGGCCGGCACTGGCAACGCCTTGTGCGGAAGCGGACCAGAAATAGTAATTCCGAAACCGATGCCGTTGCCGACACCCATCGAGTAATAGCGGCTTACGGCAACTAGTTGGCCGTTCTTCGTGAAGTAGTCGATTGTGGGTTTTCCCGAATCATCCGCCGAGCGGCATTTGCTCCAACCTTCGGCAGCCAGTTTCGTCACCACTTTGCCGTATGGCGTGTCTACATCTCCTGGCTCCTCGCCAATCCCGCTTCCTGCGATCGAAATCCATCGATACAATTCCGGCTTTTTCTTACAGGGATCTTCACAACTCGCATATGCCCGGCGGATGCTGAACCCTTCGGAAAAACCTTCCACCGCAACAGACCGGAGCCAAGCGTATTCTTCGGGAACTTTTGTTTCCAAACGGGCCAGTTGGTCAGACCGAAGTGCTGCGATGCGATTTCGATAGACCTCGGCCACGTCTGACAAGGCGCCAGTGTAATCGCCATGGTACGGATTGAGATTGTAAGAATTGCGGAGAATGAGCCACTTTTTCTGGCTCTGAACCAATACGCTCTTTTCCGATGCAGAGGTCGACGCCAGCCGCTTACCGTAGGCTGCCGCCAATTCAACGTCAAGCCTTGCCAACTCCTCGTCCTTGCAGATCGATTCTTCGGTGGTTAGCACTCCAGCCTTAGAGCAATCGAAGCTAGTTTTTAGAAATGGAGGAGTGGAGAATGCCTGACCCGCGAATTGATCCTGGGCGCAGAATGCGACCTGCAACTCTTGCCACAGGGTCCCGAAGAGAAAGACGATCAGAACCACCTTTCTTGATGTGTAGGACATCCTTCAGCCTCTGTTCGCAGGTAGTGGAAATCTCACCTGCAGGTGGGACTTAGTTCGCGCAACCGGGCAACTGCTTCCCGCACCAGCGCCAGCGCCACATCGATATCTTCCGTTGTATTCTGCTTTCCTAAGCTGAAGCGAATGCTGGCACGCGCGCGATCGCCACGCAGCCCCATCGCAGTCAGCACATGCGACGGTTCGATTGCGCCCGAGGAACACGCGGCTCCAGTCGAGACGGCAAGGCCTTTAAGATCGAGCGCGATCACCATGGATTCACCATCAATGTGATCGAAATAAATGTTAGTCGTATTCGGCACGCGCGGCGCATCACCGCCATTGACGCCAGCGTCCTCCACTTGTGCAAGGATTCCATGCTGCAGTCGGTCGCGCAGTGTGGACATATTGCGATCGTCACCTCGCTCGAAGCCCTGCGTCGCGAGCTCTGCGGCTTTTCCCAGGGCCACGATGCCCGGAACATTCTCGGTTCCCGCACGTCGTGAGCGCTCGTGCCGTCCGCCATAAAAAAGCGGCTGAATACGAACTCCCTTCCGCACGTATAACGCCCCCACGCCTTGCGGTGCGTACATCTTGTGCCCCGAAATTGATAGAGCAGAGCAACCGATTCCTCTCACGCCGATGCTCACTTTGCCCGCGGCCTGCACGGCGTCGGTGTGAAAAAACACCTCAGCTTCGGCCGCAACGCGCCCAATTTCCTCGACTGGTTGCAGCACCCCAGTTTCGTTATTGGCCATCATGATCGAGATCAGTTTTGTATTGGCCCGCAGGGCGCGCCGCACATCCTCGGGATCAATCAATCCGTTGCCATCGACCGGGACGTACGTTACCTCGCAGCCGATGTCCTCCAGATGCTTGCAGACATACAAGACCGCGTGATGTTCGACGGTCGAGGTAATGACGTGATCGCCCTCGCTTGTGAGGCCCGCAATCGCCAGATTGTCGCTCTCGGTTCCCCCGCTGGTGAAGACAATTTCGGAGGCCTGGCATCCCAACAATCCGGCGACCGAATCCCGCGCGCGTTCGACGGCTGCACGGGATTCCTGCCCGTGACGGTGTATCGACGATGCGTTGCCGAATCGCTCGCTGAAGAACGGGCGCATCGCATCCAGCACCTCCGGAAGCACCGGAGTAGTGGCGTTATTGTCGAGGTACACACGGCGCATAATCCTTATTATTCTACCTGCTTTCCCCGGGATCACTTGTCGAATTGCGGCTGGCCTAAAGGAAATGGCGCCCTCGCAAGGGCGCCATGGTAGCCAAAATCGCGGTCAGCGTTTTTCTATCGGCACATAACGATTGGGATAGTCCGGACCCATATATTCGGCGCGCGGACGAATCAGGCGGTTATCGTCGAGTTGCTCAATCACATGTGCCGCCCAACCGCTGATGCGGGAAACGGCAAACACCGGCGTGAACAAATCTTCGTCGATTCCCAACACGTGATACGTGGAAGCGGAATAAAAATCCACGTTGGCATTCAGCTTCTTTTCCGCCTTCACGAATTTTTCGATCTTTTCGGACATGTCATACCACTGCGGTTGCCCACTGGACTGGCCAAGATCATGGGACATGACGCGCAGGTGGGTGGCTCGCGGATCTTCGGTGTGATAGACGCGGTGGCCGAAGCCGGGAATTTTTTTCTTCTGCGCCAGCATCTCTTTCACGTGAGCGATGGGGTCCGCTTTTTTGTCGTCAATCGCTTTCAGAATGCGGAACACAGCTTCGTTCGCGCCGCCGTGCAAGGGTCCCTTGAGCGCGCCGAGAGCCGCCGTCACGGCGGAGTGCATGTCTGACAAAGTCGCAGCGACTACTCGAGCCGCGAACGTGGATGCGTTGAGCTCATGATCGGCGTGCAGAATCAGGGCAATGTCAAGCGCACGCACGGCTGTATCCGTGGGCTTCGTTCCGTTCAACTGCAAAAGAAAATTCGCAGCGTGCGAGAGCGACCGGTCAGCTTCGACAACAGGCTTACCTTTTCGAATCCGGTCGTACGCGGCTACAATCATCGCGATCTGCGAAGTCAGCCGGATAGATTTGTTGACGTTCGCATCATGGTCGTTTTTCTTTTGGTCCGCGTCATAGAAGGCCAGCGCTGAAACCGCAGTACGCAACACATCCATGGGCAGCGCGGCTTTCGGAGCATTGCTCAGAAGCTGGAGAATTGCGGAGTCCAACTGGCGCGCCTGCGCCAAACGCTCCTCAAGACCCTTCAGTTCGGCCTTGTTCGGCAGATGCCCAAACCACAGCAGATAGCAGGTTTCTTCGAAAGTGGAGTAATCCGCCAGTTCGTGAATATCGATACCGCGATAGGCAAGCACGCCCTGGTCGCCATCGATATAGCAGACGCTGGAATTGGTGGCCACAATGCCTTCCAGGCCTTTAGGCGCTGGACTCTGGGTAACGCTGGACATAGTTTCTCGCTTTTTACGATTGTTTAGCGTTGCGGAAGCCGCGCGAGGGAGGGACACGGGGCATGCAACTATCTTTTATACGCGAAAATCAGCCTACATTCCACACACCGGGGTAACTTTCAGTGTAGGACGTGATTGATTTTGCCACGAACTTTGAGCCCCGTGTTAGAATCCCGCAACTACTTCGGGGAGATGCTGATGAGCCAACCTGTCGTTCACTTCGAGATCGGCTGCCGTGATCAGGCCAAAACCGTTGCCTTCTTTTCTGAACTCTTCAATTGGAAAATGCAAGCGGCGGGACCAGCCACAATGATCAACACCGGCGCCAGCTCGGGAATTCATGGCCACATCACCGGTCTGGGCCATGAGCCCCACCAATACACGATCTTTTATGTCGAAGTGGACGATGTGCAGGCTTACCTCGATAAGGCGGAGGCACTCGGCGGCAGGACCCTGGTGCCGCCCGTCGAGATTCCGACCGGGACATTCGCGTGGTTCGCCGACCCCGGCGGAAACACAATCGGATTGTGGAAAGCGAAGTAGAGCGCGATCAGGCAGGCCAGATCGTAAGCGCCGTTTCGCTCAGGATCTGTTGCTGAAGCCTCTCCTCCAGTGGAAGGGCGCGGAAGTCATCCAGATTTTTCTTGATATCGGGGACTCCTGGGCCGGGCCAGTCCGTGCCAAACAACGTTTTGTGGGCAATTTCACGAAGCCGCGGAAAATACTCCAGCAGGCTCTTGGGCGGGATGCCGCTAATATCGAGATAGACATTCGGATGCCGCCGGATCAGAAAAAATGCGGTGTCCATCCAGAGGGGCCGGCCACCGTGCGCCAGCAGAATTTTTAACTTTGGAAAATCGACCGCCACATCGTCGACGTAAATCGGATCCGCGAATTTGTTTCTGGCGCCAGGAAAGATCGACGTCCCCGTGTGAAACATTACCGGAACGCCGTTGGCTTCGGCGGCGCGGTAGATGATTTCCAGCTCCTTCACACCGTTCAGGTAATCGTTGGGGTATAGAAGCTGGTGCGAGGGATGGATCTTGATCATGCGGATCCCCAGCCGCAAGATCTGCTCCATATCGGCGAGAACATTCGTGGTGTGACGAGGATGCAGGCTTCCGCAGGACAATAATCGTTTCGGATCTTCCTCGACATAATCCGCGATGAATTGATTCACGCCGTTCGTGAAGCCGATAACCTCGGGCGCTACGTAGTTGATGAGGGCGGCGCGTTCAATGCCGCAGGCATCGAGATGTTTTATGAACGCTTTCGGCGAACGGCAAAATTCGGCAACCTGCTCAAAGTTCTCGCGCTTTTTTTTCATGAGCTCCAGCGCATGCGGTTTGAACATCTCGATGGGCTGGATGTGGATGTGGCAGTCAGTGATCATTTCGGTATGGCTTGGTTGGGCCATCGCTGGCCGCTCGCCGACTCGCTGATCTAGTAAGTCGGTATTGTGTTGTCAATCTGACGCGACCAGGCGTCGATCCCACCGCGCATCGACTGCGCTTTCTCGAATCCTTGTTGCCGGAGCCAGGCAGTCACATTCATCGAGCGGACGCCATGATGGCAGACGACGATTATGTGATCTTCCGGATCGAGTTCCTGGTGCGCTCGCGAGGGCACATCTCCCATCGGCAACAACTTTGCTCCAGCCATGTGTGCCGTTTCAAACTCCCAGGGCTCGCGGACGTCGAGAAGAGAAAAATCTTCACCCTCGTCTAGCTTTGTCTTTACTTCTTCGACCGTGATTTCGTAGTCCATCGGCTATTGCCCCGTCCACTTTGGCTCACGTTTTTCTGTGAAGGCGCGAATCCCTTCGTGCGCGTCAGACGTTTTCATTAGTTCTTCGAGATAGGTTTTCTCTGCCCGCGCCAGGCCCTTGTCGAAGTGCATCGAGTCCCATGCGTAAATAGCTTTCTTCGTCACTGCCAGCGCTGCGGGGCTTAGCTTTCTTAGTTCGTCGACCGTATTTTCTACAATGCCGGCCAACTTTTCATCCGGAACCGCGCGATTGGCCAGACCGATCTCTGCCGCTTCATCCCCCGTAATCGTCCGCCCGGTGAGAATCAACTCCGCCGCACGCTTCTGGCCTACCAGCGCGGCTAATGCGGTACACGCCACCGGCGGATAGCATCCCAGCTTGATTTCTGGAAATCCCCATTTCGCGGAAGTCGTTGTGTAGACCATGTCGCAAACCATTGCCAACTCTGCTCCGCCGCCGAAACAATGGCCGTGAACCGCGGCGATCGTGACTTTTTTGCTGGCAACCAAAGCGCGAACCACGCTATGGAATTTGTGCAGCATCTCCTCAATTTTGTCGGGAGTGTGCGCGGCAACATCGACGCCGGCAGAAAATGCCTTCCCCTCGCCGATTAGCACGACCGTGGAAATATCCGGACGTGGTTCCAACTCCGCTAGCGTCTGCGCTAACTCCTGCATCATGGGGACGTCGATCACGTTCAAGGGGGAATTGCGCAAACTAATCCGCGCCACAGAGGAATGGACCTCGACCCTCAAGCGTGCGAGATTGGATTCCACGAGAGTGCCCGTCATGTTTTTTCCGTCTCTCTGTGCCTCTGTGGTGAAAGAACCTGATTTACAGATTGATTGCCGACTTCCTTACCTCGCCGATGCTGGCCAGTGGATCGCGCGCTCCAGTTTTTTCGGCGATCCATTTCTTTTCCGTCTCGATAATCTCGAGGAGTAGTTTCTTATCAGCCGCACTAGGCATGTATTCCTGTATGTGTTCCTCGTAGGCGCGGTCGTTGAGTGGTTCCCCCGTCTGGGCGTGGAATTTCTGCCCGGCCCACTTTCCGATTTCGCGATTGAACTTGATGTGCGGGGCGTAGAGCCTGGGCTGGCCGGGCTTCAAAACGCCGTTAAAGCGTTCGATCAGGCCCGCCACTTCGTCGCGATACAGATTGCGGTTGTAGTCGTTCAAATCGTCGAGATCCGGAGCCGTCTCGTTCTTCGGCTCATCGTAACGTCCCTTGACGCCCCAAACGTACGCCCAGTGCGCCGAAGAAGAATGGTCGGTACCGAACAGGTCGTAGGAACTCGAAATCCACTTGTTGAGATATTTCTGAATCAGCCAGCCTGGAATCACACCCGCTTCCACAATGCGCCTCAAGCCGTCGTTACCCGTACCCATGTGAAATGCCTCTTCGCGCAACATGTAGGACATCGACCGCCCCAGGGGGGCGAAGGCCGAATACTTCAACATCTGCAACTGGAATTTTCCGTCACGATCGACGAAGTCTGTGTAGGTGAAGAAGTCCATCCAGTTATCGACATCGACGTTGAATGCGCCCAACAAGCGCTTGTTGTCGAAGGCGCGCCGCTCCAGCATTTTCTGCGCTTCGACCTTCCCCGAATAGCCGAAGTGATCCACGAGCAAGGCACACATCTGCCAGCCGTGGCGCATTTCTTCGATCATGACGCGCGTGATCGCTCTGCGGTCCCAGTCAGTGGGCGCATTTTCGAGCAAATTGCGTTGCTGTTCGACGCTGGCAAACTCGGTATCGCCCTGATAGACGATCATATTCATCAGTGCGTCGCGCATCTGCTGCGTCGGCATCTGCCGCAGGTTCTCCCATTTTCGCTTACCCTTGTACGCGCCAAACTCGATTTCTTCCGTGTCGATGGCGCCGTAGAGCGTGTCGAAGTGGAAGGCTTCGATGTCTGCGGTGTTGACACCGATATCCTTGCGCCAGTCGTTGAACATGCCTTCCCAGTCGCTGAAGGTTCCGATTTTTGCTACTTTTCCGGGCATAATGCCACTCCTGGGCCATTTTCAGCCAAATTGTTTTTCAACGAGGACGGGCGTTGCGCCCGTCCCACTCGAGCCATTATTTGGCCTTGAATACCGCCGGTCGCTTTTCCACATAAGCCGCCAGGCCTTCCTTGGCGTCTTCGCCTTGGAAGAGCAGTTGCTGGTTTTCGCGCTCGACCGCGAGAGCCGACTCCATGGGAATCTCCCATCCGGTCTGCACTGCGCGCTTGATCCGTCCTACGGCCTTTGCGGCCTTGTTTGGCGGGCAGAATTGCTTCGCGTATTCGATCATGTTTTCCATGAAGCCATCGCGCTCGTAGATGTCGTTGATGATGCCGAGCTCCTGCGCCTCTTCAAACGAGAACGTGTTGCCCGTCACCATCAGCTCGATGGCCTTGCTCTTGCCTACCATCCGCGAGAGCCGCTGCGTACCACCGGTGCCGGGGAGCACGCCGAGATTCACCTCGGGCAAACCAATCTTGCCGGCGTCCTTGCGAGCGATGCGAATGTCGGCCGCCATGGCGATTTCCAGGCCGCCGCCCACGCAGTGGCCGTTAATCGCGGCGATCACCAGCTTCGGCGTGTGCTCCAGGCGAAGCAACATTTCGTTGGCATGCAGGCAGAAGTAATACTTGAAAGTCGGATCGACGCTCGACAGCATTTTGATGTTCGCGCCCGCCGAGAAAAACTTATCGCCGGCTCCGGTCAGCAAAATGACGTAGGCATCGTTCTCCATGCGCGCGCGCAGGATCGCCTCATCCAGCTGACGATTCATTTCATAGGTGTAGGTGTTGGCCGGTGGATCGCTCATCTCGATAATCGCTACGCCGCCGTCCCTGCGGTAGTTGACAAGCTGTTTTGTGGTTTCGCCGGCTGCCGGCTGCATTGTGGTCGCCATTTTTGTAACTCCTTGATTTCTTTTTTGAGGTCAAACCAATCTTAAATCTCAGTAAACTCGAACCCTGCCCGTAGCTACGATTTGCGGCCTTTGGCGCCATTCATCACGCCCCGCAAGAAGATGTCGCTCATTTCGCGCCCAATGCTTTCGGCGTCGGCATCGATGCGCGAGTTGTGCCATGTATAAATCCAGTTCATCATGCCAAACAGGCTGAGTACGGCAATGCGCGTGGAGAATTCGAGTCCGCGCTCGCGCTTCAGTTCGTCCATCAAACCCACGCAGATTCGGTAGTACTCGCGCTTGATAGCCGCAACCTCCGCGGCGAAGCCATTCTTCAGCGCGTCCGCTTCGTGCGAAAGAACCTTCATGCCCGCCTGATTCGCCAGGAAATACTCGAGGTGATTCAGAATGAAGATGCGGATTTGTTGTTCGGGATCGTCTACATCTTGGAGTCGACTCTTGAGGCGCTGCACGATCGTACTGAAAGTGTGCTTTTGGATCAGGAAGAGCAGCCGCTCTTTGGATTCGAAGTAATAATAAAGTCCAGCCAACGAGATGCCACTGGCTCGCGAAAGATCGCGCATCGATGCGCCTTCGTACCCTTTTTTGCAGAAGACCTCGGTGGCGTGAGTGAGTATCTCCGCCAGGCGGCGGTCAAAACGCGTGGCGGATGCGGGCGCGGCGCGATGGCGACGGAGTGAGACCCGGGTTGGTGATGCGGTACTTGCCATTGGAGGACAATCTTAATTCGAACGTTCGTTCGGATGCAAAGTATACGATATCCGCCATAGGAATCTCAAGCTGAAGGGGAGCAGCCCTGAATGTTAAGGGTTAAGCACTGCCAGAAACGCAAAAGTTTCTCATTGTGGTTGGGCTGTTGCGGGTTGTACGACAGGCGCTTGCTGAATCACTTCCCTTTGAACCAGCATGATTTTCTTTACCTGATTTCGATCCAGCATCTTGTCCTGCCCGTCCACCCGAATCATCACCGAGGTCATCGAGACCGAAATCACATCACCCTGCAGCACAGAGCCGTTGCGCAGTTCCACATTATCGCGAGAGAGGCCTCCCAGTTCGAACGTGATACTGCCGCCCGGAGCTTCGTCAGGTTTGATATCAACTGGCGTTGTGCCCGTAGCATACCCTTCCTTACTGAAAGAGAGGGTATGCCCGCCGATTGGCATGTGAACCGTTACCGGAGTGACACCTACATCATGCCCGTCCACCTTGAGGGCAGCTCCTGGCGGCACAGATTCGACTTTCAGAGGAACGGTCCTGAGGGAGACGGGGTTCCCTCCAGAATCGGCCTGAGCCGTCAGGCTCAGTGTGACCGGAAGCCCAACTGACATCACCTGGAACGAGAGTCTTGCCTGTTGCCCCGGCTCGAGATCGCTGAAACTCAACGTTCCGTTCCCGACACGGACTTTGTCTTTATCCATGAGATAAACAGTAAATGAGGCTTGCGGGATGCGCTTTCCGGAAAGGTTTTCGACGAGGACGCGGGACCCGAGGCTTAATTGGCCATTGTAGGAGGCTAGCCGGCTAAACGGATCGAACGTCAGCCGTAGAACCGGATTGGTCTGATCAGGCCAGAACATTACGATCGACGGCTGATTTTTCTCCCTGTCTTTCTTGTCTTTTGCGCCAACCACTGTGGCAACAAGGGCGAGACAGAAAGCCGCAGCAATAGCTCGGCGTCGCGTCATGCAGAGGGTTTGTAGCACACATTCCGCCTAGGAGCAAAGAAAAACGTCCAATCTAATTCCTTACATCTCCCAGCAACCACTCCACTTCACTCTTCGCCTCGCCCGTCAGCGGCAGCAGTGGCAGGCGCGCCTGGCCGCCGAAGTAGCCGTTGAAATCCATGCCATACTTCAGGCCCGGAATCCCAAAATCGCTGACGATGCGTTGCGCAGCGGCGGCGATGCGCTCTTGCTTCAAGCGAGCCAATTCGGCGTCCCCTTCTTTCCAAGCGGCATAAATCTCATAACAAGCCGTCGGGGCAAGGCAAGCGAAAGCCAGAATCGCGCCCACCGCTCCGGCGTCAAGCGACGGATGCAGTTTTTGCGCCGATCCCACTAGCGCTTGAAAGCCCACTTCTTTCTGCCGCGTTTTCATGCCGGCGACGACGGTTACGGCGGAGGACGAGGGTTTGGGAGATGCCTGCGCGGAGCCGGCCAGCGCCCCGATCGAAACGAGTTCCCCGCCGTTTCCACTCGAGCCAGCGGCCGCCAGCATGCGAGGCGTTACCGCCTCAAATGTCGCTGTAACCGCCGCGCTGTGCTGGATGTGCCGCGTCCCTTCGACCATCTTGCGCACTTTCTCCACGTCGCCGCTTGATTCCTTAATCCCGATCACGTTCGGATGCTCCGCCAGCTGGATTACGAGTTCGGCGGGAATATCGTAGCCGGTCGCCTGCGGAAAGTTGTAAATCATCACCGGCAGCGGAGAACGGTCGGCCACCGTGCGATAGAACGCAAGAATGTTCGCCGGCTGCATCTGCTTTTTGTAGTAATGCGGCGTGCGCACCATGGCGATGTCGTAGCCCAACTCGGCGGCGTATTCCGTGAGGCGCACTGTTTCGATGGCCGATTCGACGCCCGTACCCGCAATCAGAACTTTATTCGGCGCAGCCGCTTCACGCGCGAATTTCAACACGTCGCGCCGCTCCTGGTCAGATAGGAGGATAGCCTCGCCAGTGGATCCAAGAACCACAATGCCCGCGCACGGCGTGCGTGAATAGTGCTCGACATTGCTTTCAAGTTTCTTGAAGTAGACGTTACCGTCGGGATAGAACGGCGTGGTAATGGGAGGAAAAATACCCTGCAGCAGCATGGCGCTCACCTGCTCTCAGCGTATCACTTCTTCGGCGGACAGAGCAGCGGGATGGCCTCCCGCTTGTTCCGGCGATAGATGCGAAAATCTTCTTTGTCCGTGGTAACAACCTGGTGCCGAGGATACAACTCGCTCATACGAATCAGGCACACGTCAGCCAAGTCTGGAGTGCGGTCCGCATAGCGTGCAGCGAGAGCGTAAAGATATTCCATCTCGCTTTCACAGTCAAAGGCAACACGGACAATGTTGTCGCGCAACATTCCCAGCACTACCTGGCTTGATTCTCAGACGAGCTTCGGTTCAGCCACGGCGCCAATTTGTACCAGGAGAGCCAGTTGATCCCAGTTGTCCCACCCGGCCACGATCTGACCATCCACGAACTGCTGGATACTGATTCCGTGCACGTTCACATGCTTGTTCGTGGGTGTCACTCCGACAAAAGTCCCGGTGTGGATCATGGTCATTGTCCATCGGGCCACTACCTTGTCACCTTGCTCGATCGTGTCGTGAATATCGATGTGGATGTTCGAGAAAGCGCTCCTCACGGTGCGCCAAAGCTGCTTGAAGTGTTCCGGACCGTGGATTTCGACCCCATGCTGCGCCTGCCCAATGCCCACGGCATCCTGATGGCACATCTGATCGATGGTTGCCTCGCGGCCCTGGTTCCAGACTTCATCGAACCATTTGCGAATCAAGGTTGAGTTTGTCGTTAAGGCGTTTGCCATGGCAAATCTGCTCCTTTCCATTCAATGCGCTAGTGCCGGACGACCCCGCGATCCGCGTGCAACTGCTGCAGCGCCCGGATGTTCACTTCGCCGCGCTGGAGTGCCGCAATCCCTTCCGCAGCCGCGCGTGCCGCCGAGAGCGTGGTGATCGTGGGAATGCGTGCCGTGACTGCGGCCCGGCGGATCGCTTTCTCGTCGAACCACGGCTCGATGCCCGTCGGCGTGTTCACGATCAGATGAATGCGCTGGCCTTTGATGAGGTCGACAACGTTCGGGCGCCCCTCTTTTACTTTATAGACGCGCTCGACCTTCATACCTGCGGACTCGATCACGTCTGCAGTGCCCGAGGTGGCAACAAGTTTGAATCCCATACTCACGAACTTGCGCGCGACCTCGGCGACGTACCGCTTGTCGTGATCGGTCACACTGATAAAAACCGTACCTTGGATCGGTAATTTCTGACCTGCCGCCAACTGCGCCTTGCCGAAAGCCTCGCCGAAGCTATCGCCCACACCCATCACTTCGCCAGTAGACTTCATCTCCGGGCCTAACACAGTGTCGACGCCGGGAAATTTATTCCAGGGAAAAACCGGGGACTTAACGTAGTAGCAGCTCCCGGTATCGAGATCGGCGCGCGTCTTGATATTTTCCGGTAAGAATTCGCGAAGTTTGCGCCCGGTCATCAGCCGCGCCGCAATCTTCGCGAGCGGTACGCCGGTCGCCTTCGAAACGTAAGGCACGGTACGCGAGGCTCGGGGATTCACTTCAAGCACATAAACTTTCCCGCCTTCCGCGCCATTCCCCGATCCGCTGCCGTTTCCGCGCGGAATCGCGAACTGGATGTTCATCAGCCCCACCACTTTCAGCGCGCGCGCCAGCTTGAATGTGTAGTCGCGCATGCGGTCCATCAGAGGCTGAGGAATATCCACGGCCGGCAGCACGCACGACGAATCGCCGGAGTGAATGCCGGCCTCCTCGATATGCTGCATGATTCCGCCGATGACAACATCTTCGCCGTCAGAGAGGGCATCGACGTCCACTTCAATCGCATCCTCGAGG
>Ga0308309_10001260_pt1 | contig 15073 bp, 12 predicted proteins | sample HubBroMetageWFT5_FD_192491 | JGI IMG/M metagenome (GOLD analysis project Ga0308309, IMG submission 192491) | Warmed and freeze-thawed soil microbial communities from the Hubbard Brook experimental Forest, New Hampshire - Hubbard Brook CCASE Soil... | ecosystem: Environmental > Terrestrial >...
GCAATACTGAATCGCCTGCCAGATGGATTCCTTTCCGTAACCCTCGCCCGCGTGGACCGTAATGTTGAAGTTCTCGCGCTGGATGTAGTGAAACGCATCCACGTGCTTTTTCGGAGGATAGCCGCCTTCCTCGCCGGCAAGGTCGAAGCCGACCACTCCGCGCTCGCGAAAATCGACGGCCAATTCCGCCATCTCAAGAGAGACGTTCATATTGCGCATGGCGCAGATGATCAATCCGGAATGCACGCCGAAGTCCTGCCTCCCGCGCGCCATTCCCTTCAGCACCGCTGAAACCACTTGCTGGTGCGTCAATCCCTTACTGGTGTGAAAGACGGGCGCGAACCGAGTCTCGTAGTAGACGACGCCGTCCCGGCTGAGGTCCTCGGCCTGCTCGTAGGCGACTCGTTCGAGCGCCTCCTCCGTCTGCATCACTGCAATCGTGTGTTTGAAACCTTCCAGATATTTGGCGAGGCTGCCCTGGTTTGCGCCCTGGTAAAACCATCGGCCGAGCGCCTCTGAGTCGTGCGTGGGTAAGTCGGCATAGCCCACGCTGGCGGCCAGTTCGATTACAGTCTGCGGGCGAAGCACGCCGTCCAGATGCTCGTGCAAAAGAACTTTCGGCAGACTCTTCAAAAGAGAGTGATCAAGTTTCATCGCAGGCTCGGTATTGCAGCGAGAGCGTACAGCCTTGCTCAGTACGGGATCTTGTTCGACTTTTCCTGCCAGGCGCGGAAGGCAGCGAGCGCCTGCTCGCGCATCATCTGGCCCATCGGTATGGAGCGCTGCGTCAATGGGTGAGCGAATTCGTCATAGATGAAAGAGTCGTCGAACCCGATCTTGCCGGCGTCAGCCGCAGCGTTGCCAAAATATATCCGCGAAATACGCGCCCAGTAAATTGCGCCCAGGCACATGGGGCACGGCTCGCAGGAAGTATAGATCTCGCATTGATCGAGTGTGAAAACGCCAAGCTTGGCGCAGGCTTCACGGATCACGACCACCTCAGCGTGAGCAGTTGGATCGTTGGCCAAGGTCACGCGATTGATGCCCTCAGCGAGAATCTTGCCGTCTTTCACAATCACGGCTCCGAAGGGGCCGCCGCGTCCGGAAAGAACGTTGTCGAGGGAGAGCTGGATGGCGCGGGCCATGAAAGGATTGTCCATGGAATTGGCTCAGTCAGTTCGTAACGGTCAACGGTGTGCCGGCGCCGGCTACTGTAACCCGCGGCAGATGGTCAACATGGACTCGTTCACAGCCGCTTCGCCGAAACAGGAGTATAAGCCCGATCATATAAAAATGGTAACGTCCTGAGCCAGGCCGTCGTGAACAGTGTCGTTCTGGACCACGCTCGTGCCGCGGCGTTCGGGATTGCAAAGAGCGACGCTTCGGGATAGCCTTTATCCTCCAAGTTCGCTTTCGGATGGGGCAGATCGTGAGGTTGCAGGCCTTTCTCTCGCGCCGGGTGGTGACGCCACAGGGGATCAGGCCGGGCGCCGTGCTGGTGCGCGGTGAGCGTATCGAGGCCGTGGTCGGGCCGGGCGAAGTTCCGGCAGATGCGACCTGCGAGGATTTCGGTCACGATGCGCTTCTGCCTGGCTTGGTAGATTCACACGTTCACATCAACGAGCCGGGCCGAACCGAATGGGAGGGATTTCGTACTGCGACGCGGGCGGCTGCAGCCGGCGGCTACACGATGCTGGTCGACATGCCGCTGAATTGCGTTCCGGCCACCACGACTGTAGCTGGGCTGGAGGCTAAGCGCCAAGCGGCACAAGGGCAATGCAGGGTCGACTGGGCGGCGTGGGGCGGAGTGGTCCAGGGGAATCAGGAAGAGATCGAGCCTATGGCGCGGGCTGGGGTGTTGGGGTTCAAGTGTTTTCTGGTGCATCCCGGGATCGACGAATTCACCATGGTCTGCGAACGCGATCTGCGGGACGCGTTGCTGTACGTAGCAAGATCCGGAATGCCGCTCTTGGTGCATGCTGAACTTCCAGGTCCGATCGATGCTGCCACGAACGCCTTACGGAGCGCGGACTGGCGACGGTACGCGACGTATTTGCAGTCGCGGCCCGACGAAGCCGAGCTGGCGGCCATCGAGTTTATGCTGGGGTTGTGCCGTGAGTATTCCTTTCGGCTTCATATTGTGCATTTGGCGACGGGTATGGCATTGGAGAAGTTGCGGACAGCGAGGGCCGAGGGACTTCCCGTCAGCGTTGAGACTTGCCCGCACTATCTGCATCTGGACGCCGAGAAGGTTGCCGATGGAGCGACGCAAAACAAATGCGCTCCGCCGATTCGAAGCCGCGCGAATCGTGAACAGCTTTGGCAGGGCCTGCGAGATGGAGTGATCGACTTTGTCGTAACTGATCATTCGCCGTGTCCGCCAACGATGAAGAAACTCGATGAAGGAAGTTTTCGCGATGCGTGGGGCGGCATCGCGAGCTTGTCGCTGGCGCTTCCGGTGATGTGGACGGAGGCAAGGCATCGCGGATTTGAGCTGAGTGATATTGTGCGCTGGATGGCGGAGAAGCCGGCGAAACTGGCGGGGTGCGAGCGGCGCAAAGGCCAGCTCGCAGCCGAGTATGACGCCGACTTCGTCGTCTTCGATCCGGAGACGAAATTCACGGTCACCGAAGATCGACTGCATCAGCGCCATGCATTATCGCCTTATCTCGGCGAGACATTGTCTGGGGTCGTAAAGAGAACCTACCTTCGGGGCAGGGAAGTGTTCTGTGACGGAAAATTTCCGGGCGAGTGCACGGGCCGGGAGTTTAGCGATTGAGTTGAACGCGAGTTATCGTCGATAGAGTCTCGTGAACACTACAAGCATCGTCGGGTCGTCGGTTCCGCGCAAGGAAGGTCGGGACAAAGTCACGGGCCGCGCCCAATACATCGACGACATGTCGCTGCCCGGGATGCTGTATGGCGCAACTGTACGCAGTTCGATCCCTCGCGGCAAGATCAAGAAGATCACGTTTGGCGCGGGCATTGCCTGGGATGAATTCGTGATCGTCTCGGCGAAAAATATCCCTGGAACAAATTGCATCGCTCTTATTCTGGACGATCAGCCGTGCCTGGCCGACGGTGCGGTCAACCATCCTGAAGAGCCGATCTTACTTCTTGCTCATCCCAACCGGCACGCACTTCCGAAGGCGGTAGATGCGGTTGCGATCGAATACGATCCGTTACCGGCGCTGTTCACGATCGAGGAGAGCGAGCGGCAGGCCGAGATCATCTGGGGAAAAGACAACACGTTCAAGCGCTATCTCGTCGAAAAAGGCGATGTGGATAGCGTCTGGTCGAAGGCCGATTACATCGTCGAAGGTGAATATACGACTGGGGCGCAGGAGCAGCTGTATATCGAGAACAACGGAGTGATCGCGAGCTTCGGTGCGGCGAAGGGGTTGACGCTGTGGGGATCTCTGCAGTGTCCGTATTACGTGCACAAAGCGTTGATGAAGCTGTGTGCATTGCCGGAAGATAAAGTCCGCGTGGTGCAGATGGAGACTGGTGGGGCGTTTGGCGGGAAGGAAGAGTATCCGTCGATGATCGCGGGGCACGCGGCGCTGCTGGCGATGAAATCCGGGAAGCCGGTGAAGATTGTGTACGACCGCATGGAAGACATGACGGCGACGACCAAACGTCATCCTTCGCGAACGCGCCACCGAACGGCCGTGAACCGCGAGGGCAGGATATTGGGTGGCGAAATCGAATTTGTGGTGGATGGTGGAGCCTACGCGACGCTCTCGTCGGTGGTTCTGTCGCGCGGCACGATTCACGCCGGTGGTCCTTATTACTGGCCGAGTGTACGGATTCGCGCCAGGGCTATGGCGACGAACGCGCCGCCGCATGGGGCCTTCCGGGGATTCGGTGCTCCCCAGTGCCTGTTTGCCATGGAACGCCACATGGATCGCATCGCCGCAACGGTGGGAATTTCTCCTGTGGAAGTTCGTCGGCGGAATTTTCTGAAGACCGGGCAAACGACCACGACCGAGCAAGTGATTCGTGAACCGATCGACCTCGATCAACTCCTCGAGCGGGCGCTCGCGCTGACTGACTATCGTGCAAAAAGAGAGCGCTTCGTCGAAGAGAACAAACTGACGACACGCAAGAAGGGAATCGGCATCGCCTCGTTTCTGCATGGCGCCGGCTTTACAGGATCGGGCGAGCGTTATCTGGCTTCGGTGGTGGGAGTGGAGGCCTGTGCAGACGGTCGAGTGCGCGTGCTCGTTTCGAGTACCGAGTTCGGACAGGGAACGAAAACAGTGCTTTGTCAGATTGCCGCCGAGACGCTGCGGCTGCCCTACGAAGACGCCGAGATCGCACAAGCGGACACGGAAGAAGTTCCCAACAGCGGTCCGACCGTGGCGTCACGGACCGTGATGGTGGTGGGCAAGTTGGTGCAATCCGCGGCGCGTGGAATTCAGCAGACGCTGAATGCGGCGGGGTTATTGTCGGAAGTTTATTCGCGGGATGAATTCCGCCAGGCATGCGCAAAACATATAGCCGAGCACGGAGAGTTCAAATCGTGGTCGCGGTACGAGGCTCCGCCCGACATTTTCTGGGATGACGAGAAATATCGTGGTGAAGCCTATGCGGCCTACGCATGGGCTGTTTATGTTGCCGAGGTCACGGTCGATCTGACGAGTTATAGCGTTTCGGTGGACGATTTCGTCGCACTGCAGGAAGTTGGTCGAGTTCTTAACCCTGTGCTTGCGCGTGGACAAATCACCGGCGGCGTCGCGCAGGGCATTGGCTTTGCCCTGTATGAAAAGGTCGTATGGCGCGATGGCCGCATGCTGAATGGGCAGATGACGAATTACATCATGCCGACCTCGGCGGACCTTCCGGCGATTCGCGTTTACTTCGAGGAACTCGGCAACGTGCATGGAGCTTATGGCGCGAAGGGCATCGGCGAATTGCCCATGGATGGTCCTGCGCCAGCGATTGTCAACGCAGTTGAGGATGCGCTGCACCTCGCCTTCGACTCGGTTCCTCTGCTGCCTGAAGACATTTTCGAGGCGATGCAGGCGGGCTCCAAATCCGAAGATGAGCTTCGCACTCCGCAGGAAGTTCGATGAGCACTCGGCCTGAGCGTTGCGAAATTTCTTTGACAGTGAATGGCGAAGTCAGAGCGGTTCGTGCATATCCGATGGAGAGGTTGCTGGACGTGTTGCGCCATCAACTCGGACTGACTGGCGCGAAGGAGGGCTGCGGCGAGGGCGAGTGCGGGTCGTGCTCGGTGCTGATGGACGGATTGCTGGTGAATAGCTGCCTCGTTCCAGTGTTGCAGGCACAGGGGGCGACGATTGTTACGATCGAGGGGCTTGCCTCCGATTCGCGATTGCACACACTGCAACAAGCGTTCCTCAATTGCGGTGGGGCGCAGTGCGGTATCTGCACGCCGGGTATCATCATGGCGGCTTCTCATCTCTTGAATAAGAAACCTAGCCCTACGCTGGGAGAGATCAGGGATGGGCTTTCCGGTAATCTCTGCCGGTGCACCGGTTACGCGCAAATTTGCGAGGCCGTTGCGGAAGCGGCGGTTCGTGGCGGTGCGGTTCAAGGGAACATGAGATGAGATCCGATCCGGCCCATTACGAGCTCGTCGCACCGGGTACGTTATCGGCCACGCTGTTGTTGCTTGCAGAGCGGCCGGGGCATTGGCTGCCAATCGCCGGCGGCACTGATTTAATGGTGCAGTATGCCGCCGGAAAGCTTGCCGCATCCCAGCTCGTGAGTCTGAGGAATCTTCCTGAGTTGCGGAGAATTGATGTCTCGAAGGACGAAGTCAGCATCGGCGCCTGTTGCACTTATACCGATCTGCGTGAGCATGAAGTAATCGGGGAAGAGTTTCCTCTGTTGGCAAGCGCGGCACGTTGGACGGGAAGCGTCGCAAACCAGAATCGTGGGACCCTTGGTGGAAATATCGTTAACGCGTCGCCAGCCGCGGATTCGCTGCCGGCTTTGCTCGTGTATGAGGCGGAGTTGATTCTGGTTTCGGCGCGTGGGGAACGACGCATCAAGTATCCGGACTTTCACACGGGTTACAAAAAGAGTGTGCTTGCCGCTGACGAGTTGATTCGAGCGGTCTGCCTGGCGAGACGCTTCACAGGTTATATTTCCTATTCGCGTAAAGTGGGTGCCAGGAACGCGCAGGCGATCTCCAAGGTTTGTGTCGCAGCTTTGGCAAGGATCTCAGAGGGCGCGGTTGAGGACGTTCGCTTCGCCGCGGGCAGCGTGGCGCCGATGCCGGTGCGGCTGCGGAACACCGAGCGCGTCTTGAACGGGAAGGCAGTCGATGCGGGGGTGGTGAGGCAGGCGCGCGAAAGCGCGATGGCGGAAGTTCGTCCGATTGACGACATTCGATCGACGGCTGCGTACCGCTCGGCCGTTCTAGGAAACCTGGTGGAGGAGTTCCTGAGCAAGCTGACTACGAAGCCGCTGAAGAAAGACGAGCGCGGCAGGAGCGAAGTTCTTCTGCGCTGGAATCTGCTCCCTGCGGAAGAAGCGGTTCAAGAAATTCTGGCTTGTTGTGGTTCAAAGGCATGGGCTCGCGGGTTGGTCGCTCGTAGGCCGCTCAGAGACGAGTCCGAGCTGACGTCAGCTTCGGGGGAGATTTGGAATCGCTTGGAAGCGCAGGATTGGCTTGAGGCTTTTTCGAAGCATCCGCGAATCGGCGAGCGACAGGCGCCGCCCGCGGTATCGGCGCAGTCAAAGGCATGGTCGACTGAAGAGCAAAAGAATGTGGCGTTCGCCGGAGAAGATGTCCAGCTGGCTTTGGCCGAGGGCAATCGGGAATACGAACATCGGTTCGGCCGCGTATTCATTGTGTGTGCGACGGGAAAGTCGGCGCCTGAGATGCTCGAGATTCTGCAACGACGCTTGCGCAATGACGACGCGGTGGAATTGCTCGAAGCGGCGGAAGAACAAAGGAAGATAACAAACATCCGGCTGCAGAAATGGCTCGCGAGATAAAGAGAGATGAATCGAATTTCGACTCACGTTCTGGATGTGAATCGCGGCAAGCCCGCTACCGATCTGCCAGTGCGGTTGGAAAAGCAGGCGGATCAGGGAACCTGGCGATTGCTGCATTCCGCCCGCACGGACCAGGACGGCCGTTGCGGCCAGTTGCTACCCACGGGGGAACTGCACGCGGGTGTGTATCGTCTGGTGTTCGATACGGCGAGTTACTTTGGCGCTCAAAAGATGGATGGCATGTATCCCTCGGTTGATGTGACGTTTCGAGTGCGCGAGAGTGAATCCCAGTTTCACCTTCCGCTATTGTTGAGCGCGAACGGGTATACCACGTACCGGGGGAGCTAACGTTGAGTTCTGCAATCCGCGAATGGCTGAACCTCGGCGTACGCTGGTTTCACGTTTTCGCCGGCATCATGTGGGTCGGCCAGACTTACTACTTCACCTGGCTCGATGCTCAATTTACCCGGGCCGAGAAACGAGCAGAACAAGCGGGCAATCCTCCAGCGGTTTGGATGGTTCACAGCGGAGGGTTCTATACGGTCGAGAAAAAGAAAGAACTCGGAGTCAGCGCGGAACAAGTGCGGTGGTTTCGCTGGGAAGCGCTGATGACCTGGCTCGCGGGCATGGTGCTGCTGGTGCTGGTGTACTACATGGGAAGCGGGCTCATTGACCCGGACGTGGCCGATCTATCGAAATCGGTGGGAATCGCGATCGGATTGGGTTCACTCGTAGCAGCATGGTTCATCTACGATTTCGCTCTACGATCGACCCTTGGGCGATCGAAGGCTGCGTTCGCGGTTTTTGCGTTAGTGATGACTGCGGGCGTCTCGTGGGGTCTGATGCATTTGTTCAGCGGTCGCGCGGCGTACATCCATATGGGAGCGATCTTTGGAACAATCATGACGGCCAACGTCTGGCTCCGCATCCTGCCGGCGCAGCGCAAGATGGTCATCGAGGCGGCAGCGGGCGCGAAGCTCGATGCGTCACTCGGGGCCCAGGCGAAATTGCGATCCAAGCACAACACGTTCATGGCAGTACCGGTTGTATTTCTTATGCTCAGTAATCATTATCCCGTTGCGACTTATGGGAGCCAGTACAGTTGGCCGGTGCTGATCTTGCTGGTCGTGGTCGGATGGGCAGCAGCGAAAATCATCCGCGAAGCATAGATTGGAATCGCAACCGTTTACATTCTAAATTTCAAGTGCATACAACTACAGGCACGGCACAACTCGCGAAGCAGGCAATCGCCCGGTGCAGACGGCTGGCCGAATTGTCCGAAGACTCGAACGGCACCCGGCGAACATTTTTGTCGCCTCCGATGCGCGATATTCACCGTGAAATATCGGAGTGGTTGCGGCATCTCGGGGCGACGGTGAGAATCGATGCAGTAGGAAATTTGCGAGCGCTGTATCCATCTGGCCACGCGTCGGCACCATGCCTGTTGATTGGTTCGCACCTCGATACGGTTCCCAATGCGGGGGCGTTTGACGGTGTCCTTGGGGTCGTTCTCGCAGTTGCGTTGTTGCAGGGGTTGGATGGGCGACGACTTCCTTACGCCGTCGAGGTCGTCGGTTTCTCCGAGGAAGAAGGAGTTCGCTTCGGAGTGCCTTTTATCGGGAGCCGTGGGCTGGTCGGGAGGGTGGACGTGCAGTTGTTGGAAACGCGCGACGAACGAGGAGTCTCGCTGCGAGAGGCGATCGCAGCCTTCGGTCTGAATTTGTCCGAACTGGCGGACGCCGAAGTGCGGGACAATGTTTTTGGCTACCTGGAATTTCACATCGAGCAGGGGCCGGTCCTTGAAAATTTGGGGTTGCCGCTTGCAGTGGTAGAGGCCATCTCCGGCCAGAGTCGGTTGGATCTTACCTTTGCCGGGCGCGCGAATCATGCCGGAACGACTCCCATGGATTTGCGTTTCGACTCGGTCGCCGGAGCGGCAGAATGGATCACAACGGTCGAGCGCGAGGCGAGAGCAGTTCCTGGACTCGTTGCGACAGTTGGTTCGGTCGAGACGCGTCCGGGTGCGACGAACGTAATCGCGGCCGAAACCCGTGTGACTCTGGATGTTCGTCATCGTGAGGATGCGGTTCGCATGCGCGAAGTCGAAACTCTAACGAATTGCGCGAGGGAAGTTGCGCGACGACGTGGACTCTCTGTGAACTGCAGTTCGCGGATGGCACAGAAAACCGTTGCGATGGATCCGTTTCTCGGCGCTCAGATTGAAGAAGCAATCCGAAAGATCGGTTGCAAGCCGCATCGCATGTCGAGCGGGGCGGGCCACGATGCGATGATCCTCGCTGAAAAGGTTCCGTCTGCGATGATCTTCCTTCGTTCGCCGGGCGGCATCAGCCATGACCCTGCCGAGACGGTGGCTGTTGAGGATGTAGAAAAGGCGATTGAGTGCGGTCTGCATCTACTGGAGCAACTTGCCTCCGCACCGGAATTTCTGACAAGGACGTGCCGTGCATAATCTGAGTTTAAATAATTTGGGGCAGACAAGAAGCTCGCAGCAGCGAAACCACCTGCTGTTGACCGCGGACACCTTTGTACGTACACCACTTCCTGGCATGAAGGGGTGTACCGCTGTCGTACACGCCGGGCCAGCGCTGGGAGCAGCCTTTGCCGAGTACACCGCGGAATTCGAGGCCGGAGGACAGTTGGGGTCTACGTCGGCGCAACGCTTCCTCTATGTAATCGAAGGCGCGATCGCCGTCGAATTGAACGGAAAGCAGACTGAAGTGAACCCAGGAGGTTACGCATATTTTCCCGAAAGCGCATCGCACCGCGTTTTGGCCAGGACGATCAGCCGCGTGGCCGTGATCGAAAAGCCTTACCAGGCTCTGAATCTGGTCGCAGCGCCCCGAGCAATCGTTTCGAGGGAGGACACAGTGCAGTCGCAGGCTCTGAACGGCGATCCTGATCTGCAGGTGAAGTGCCTGCTTCCCGATGATCCCAGCTACGATTTTGCGGTCAATACGATGATGTACCAGCCCGGCGCCGCTCTGAGCATGGTGGAGATGCACGTGATGGAGCACGGCCTGATCATGCTCGAAGGAGGAGGAATCTACCGCCTCGGCGATTCCTGGTATCCCGTAACGGCAGGAGATTTCATCTGGATGGGGCCGTGGTGCCCGCAGTGGTTTGGCGCGATCGGAAAAGTGCCGGCAAAATATCTCATCTACAAGGATTGGAACCGCCATCTGCTGGCTGGCGCTCGATAGAGCGAACATGAAGATCACAATCGATCAGGAGCGGCTGAGTTCCGAGATTGAGGATCTGGCCGCATTCTCGGACGCTGATCCACCCGCTGTGACTCGCATCGTATTTACGCCGACCGATCTGAAAGCTCGGGCCTGGATCAAATCCCGCTGTAAAGATGCGGGGCTCGTGGTGAAGTATGACGCGATCGGCAATGCTTTTGCCCGCTGGGTCGGTTCTGATCCCGATGCGTCGGTAGTGGGTACTGGATCGCACATCGATGCGATTCCGAACGCCGGAAAATATGATGGAGTCGTCGGAGTGCTGGGTGGGCTGGAGGCGATCCGAGCCCTGCAGCGTGCGGGGTTTCGTCCCCGGCATTCCATCGAGTTGCTGATCTTCACTGCGGAAGAACCGACGCGCTTCGGAATCGGCTGCCTGGGCAGTCGGATGCTCTCGGGAACTCTGGCGCCTGATGCAGCGCGCCAATTGACCGACAACGACGGCGTGAGCGCGGAGGTCGCTCGCAAGAACGCGGGCCAGGCAGGAGAGTTGGAGCAGGTAAGACTTCCACTTAGCTACTACAAGGCGTTCGTGGAGCTGCATATCGAGCAGGGCCCTATACTCGAACGCGAGCGCAAGCCTCTCGGTGTTGTCGAGAAAATTGCGGCGCCGGCCAGCCTGCGTGTGCTCGTCGAAGGCGCGGGCGGGCACGCGGGTGGCGTGCTCATGCCGGACCGGCGGGATGCGCTGTGCGCCGCGGCGGAATTGATCCTCGCCCTCGAAGATGCCGCGCGATCGAGCGGCGCCATCGACACCGTGGCAACGGTGGGAATCTGCGATGTATTCCCCGGCGCGGTCAACAGCATCCCCGCAAGAGTGCGTCTGAGCGTCGACATCCGCGATACGAACCTGGAACGCCGCGACCGCGTGATCAAGACGTTCGAAGAAGTGTGTCGGGCGACATCGGCAAAGCGGCGAGTCGAAATTCGTTCCGAGCTGGTGAACGCCGACGCGCCCGCGGAGTCCGGTCCTGCGATTGTCGCGGCTCTGCGTAAGGCGTGCGAAAAGCACAGCTTTCCGTTCCTCACGATGACCAGCCGAGCTTACCACGACTCTCTTTTCATTTCTCGGATCGCCCCGATTGCGATGTTATTTATTCCCTGCCGCAACGGATACAGCCACCGGCCGGACGAGTATGCCGCCCCGGAAGATATTGCGCGGGGGACGCTGGTGCTGGCGGAAACGCTTGCGATGCTGGCCGAGTGAGTCTCTAACAGGGGTCAGGTGCGGGACGCGCCTCGTTAACGAAGCGGTCCATATCCGAAAAGCGGCTGGGTTCAATTTTCGGCGCGGATTACGAGTAGCCAACATTCACTCCCGATTCATCTAAAAAGACTACGCTATACAAGGGTGGGCGGCGCTCGATAGCGGTGCTTACGTTTTTACAACATTGATAGTTTCGGAGAACCTACATGGCCGGCATCACTGAACTCTCGACGCCACTTGCTCCTGAGGAACTGAGGAAGATCAACGCCTATTGGCGTGCCTGCAATTATCTTTCGGCAGCGATGATCTATCTGCGTGCGAATCCTCTTCTCCGCGAACCGCTGAAGCCGGAGCACATCAAGAATCGCCTTCTCGGTCACTGGGGTTCGGACCCAGGGCAGTCCCTGATCTGGGTGCATCTGAACCGGCTCATCAAGAAATACGACTTGAACGTCATCTACGTCTCGGGGCCTGGCCATGGCGCGCCCGCGACACTCGCCAACTGCTATCTCGAGGGTCACTACTCCGAAATCTATCCGGAGAAAAGCTGCGACGAAAAAGGGATGCTCAAGTTTTTTCAGCAGTTTTCATTTCCCGGAGGCATCGGCTCGCACTGCACTCCGGAGACGCCGGGCTCGATTCATGAGGGCGGCGAGTTGGGCTATTCGATCTCGCATGCCTATGGAGCTGCGTTCGACAATCCCGATCTCATTGTGGCTGTCGCCGTGGGAGACGGCGAGGCCGAGACCGGTCCGCTGGCAACTTCGTGGCATTCGAACAAGTTTCTGAATCCGATTCGCGATGGAGCGGTGCTGCCGATTCTGCATCTGAACGGGTACAAGATCGCAAATCCTACAATCCTCGCGCGTATTCCGCGCGAAGAATTGGAGGCGTTGCTGATCGGATACGGTCACAAACCGTACTTTGTCGAGGGCAGCGACCCTTCCGAGATGCACCAGAAAATGGCGTCGACTCTGGAGCAGTGCATCACAGAAATTCGTTCGCTCCAGCAGCATGCTCGTTCCAGCGGCGATCCTGCGCGTCCGCGCTGGCCGATGATCGTGCTGCGTTCGCCGAAAGGGTGGACCGGGCCTAAGGAAGTGGATGGCCATAAGGTCGAAGATTTTTGGCGGGCGCATCAGGTTCCCATTCTCGATCCGGTGACGAACAAACGCAGTCTGAAAATGGTGGAGGAGTGGCTGCGAAGTTACAAGCCGGAAGAATTGTTCGACGGGAATGGAACGTTGATTCCCGAGTTGAAAGAACTGGCTCCCAGTGGGACCCGGCGCATTTCCGCGAATCCGCACGCCAACGGTGGCGTCCTGCGTAAGGCTCTGGAATTGCCGGATTTTCGCGAATTTGCCGTCACAGTGAAGTCGGCCGGAACGAGTTATATTTCCCCGACCGACGTTCTCGCGCACTACCTAGCCGAGGTGATGCGGCGGAACATGACTTCGTTTCGAGTCTTCGGCCCTGACGAGACGGCGTCGAACCGGCTCACCGCGATCTATGCCGCTTCGAAGAAGACGTGGCTTGCCGAGTTTAAACCGGAAGATGCCGACGGCGGCGAACTCGACGTATCCGGGCGCGTGATGGAAATGCTCAGCGAACACACGCTGGAGGGTTGGTTCGAAGGCTATGTTCTCACCGGCCGCCACGGACTATTTTCTACGTACGAAGCGTTTGTGCACGTTATCGATTCGATGTTCAACCAGCATGCGAAATGGCTGGAGAAGTCGAAGAATGAAATTGACTGGCGCGCGCCCGTGCCTTCGATCAATCTCCTCATTACGTCGCTGGTCTGGCGGCAAGATCACAACGGCTTCACCCATCAAGACCCAGGATTTCTTGATGTGGTCACCAATAAGAGCGCCGGCGTGGTCCGCATTTATTTGCCTCCCGACGCGAACTGCCTTCTCAGCGTGGCCGATCATTGCCTGTGCTCGCACGACTACGTCAACGTCATCGTCGCCGACAAACAGGAACACCTGCAGTACCTCACAATGGACGAAGCGGTGACGCACTGTACCAAGGGCATCGGCATCTGGGATTGGGCTTCCAGTGACGACTGCGAGATCCCCGATGTTGTAATGGCCTGCGCGGGAGACATCGCTACCATGGAGTCGGTGGCGGCCGTAGCGATTCTCAAAGAACACTTTACCGATCTGAAAATCCGCTTCGTGAACGTAGTTGATCTGTTCCGCCTCTTGCCGACAACCGAACATCCGCACGGACTCTCCGATCGGGACTTCGACTCACTCTTTACGACCGACAAGCCGGTGATCTTCAACTTCCATTCCTATCCTTCACTGATCCACAAGCTCACGTACCGGCGCACCAATCACGACAACATCCACGTGCGTGGATATAAGGAGAAGGGAAGCATCAATACTCCCCTCGAGCTGGCCATCCTTAACCAGATCGATCGCTTCAATCTAGCGATCGACGTGATAGACCGTGTTCCGCGCCTGCATCCCTCGGGCTCGCACGTAAAAGAATGGCTGAAAGGCCAGATCATCGACAGCATCAACTACGCGCACACCGAAGGCATCGACAAGGAAGAAATTCGTAATTGGAAATGGCCGGGCTAGGCGAGATGGACGATCCGACAGGAAAAGACGATTTAATCCTGGTACTCAACAGCGGTTCCTCGTCGCTCAAGTTTGGTGTTTACGGTTACGGTGCCAACGGCGAGGAACCATTGCTGACTGGGAGTGCTGACGGCATCGGGCGCAGCAACGGCTCCTTGCAAATTTGGTCTGCCGATAAAAGCGGCGATCAAAGGCCGCTTGTAGAAAACAAGGCCGTTCTCGAATCGCAGAGCGATGCTCTCGCAGCCCTGGCGGCGGCGATCGCGCAGCATTTGCCGAAGGCCCCGGTCGCGGTTGGGCATCGCATTGTCCATGGCGGCCCGAAGCTTCGCCAGCACCAGCTCATCACTCCGCAGGTTCTTGATGACTTGCGCGCAGCCGTGCACTTCGCGCCATTACACATCCCGCAGGCGCTGGCGCTGGTTTCCGCTGCACAGCAAGCGTTCCCATCCGCGTCGCATTATGCTTGCTTCGACGATGCGTTTCACCAGACCATGCCCGAAGTAGCATCGCACCTGCCGCTGCCGCAGCGATATTACGACGCGGGCATTCGCCGTTACGGCTTTCATGGAATCTCCTACGAAGCGCTGGTTCATCACTTTGGTTCGCAACTCCCCGAGAGGGCGATCTTCGCGCACCTGGGCAACGGGGCCAGCCTGTGCGCCCTGCGCAACGGAGTCTCCATTGACACCACCATGGGCCTCACGCCGACCGGAGGCATTCCGATGGGCACGCGTACCGGCGATCTCGATCCGGGTGTCATTATCTATCTCATCCGCAGCGAGAATCTCGGCGCCAACGAGCTGGAAAATCTGTTCAACCGCCAGAGCGGCCTGTTTGCTCTCTCTTCCGGTGAGAGCGACGTCAGAGCCTTGCAGGACCGAGCCCGTGCGGGTGATCCCGCGGCAGCGCTGGCGCTCGATGTCTTTGCGGTTTCTGTGCGAAAACAAATCGGGGCCTACATCGCTCTGCTCGGTGGTGTCGATCTTCTCGCCTTTACCGGCGGCATCGGCGAACATAGCGACTACATTCGGTCCGCC
>Ga0308309_10001261_pt1 | contig 15061 bp, 17 predicted proteins | sample HubBroMetageWFT5_FD_192491 | JGI IMG/M metagenome (GOLD analysis project Ga0308309, IMG submission 192491) | Warmed and freeze-thawed soil microbial communities from the Hubbard Brook experimental Forest, New Hampshire - Hubbard Brook CCASE Soil... | ecosystem: Environmental > Terrestrial >...
GAGCATCCGCACGAACGTTAACGAAAGCTACTCTCGTCCCATCCCGCTATTGGCCGTTGTTTTGGTCGCTTTGGCGGTGCATGGACCCCTGTTGCTGATGCAACTTCCGGCATCGTCGTTCGATGCTAACTTCCATATCTTCCTCGCGTCGCACTACGTGCATCACTGGTTCGATCCCTGGAATGTGAAATGGTTTGCAGGTTTTTCGCAGACCACATACCCTCCGCTGACACACCAGTGGATTGCGCTGCTGTCGAATGTCACCGGCTTGAAAATGGGATACATGCTGGTCCAGCTGATCGCCGTGCTTCTGCTGCCGGTGGGCGTTTTCCGTTTTTCCAGAATCTGGGTCAGCGAGCGCGCGGCCAGCTACGCTGCGCTGGGCAGCATCTTTCTGGGCGCTCTCGCCTTCCTCATCTACCAGGCCGGGCAGTTGGCGACTGTCGCCTCGGCTGCGTTGTATCTGAATGCCTTGCCATATTTCTATGACTGGGCGACGCAGGCTTCAGGGCGGGCATTCATCAAAGGTCTGGCCGTGACCCTCACCGCGGCAGCAGCCCACCACGTCACCTTGATTTTCGGCATCGTACTTTTCGCGGGTCCGGTAATCTGGGTCGCCTATCTTGACGCGCGCGACGAGCGCGTCAGCGGGTCACCGGGCGCTGTCATCGCACGGGCATTGGCTTTCATCGTCCTGGCCGGAGTTGGTGTCGGCATCGTCCTGCTGCCCTACTGGCTGACGCTGCTCCAGCATCCGATTCACCAGATTCCGATTCCTCACGACAGCCGCGCCAACTTCCTGTTGAATTCGGTTACCGGGATTAATTACTTCGTGATTCCTTACGGAGCCCTGATTCTCGCGTTGCCGTTCATAGTAATTCGCGGTGCGGCGGTGCCGCGCCTGCGCCCGCTGCTCGCCGGATTCTGGCTGACCATGATCCTCGGCCTGGGCGGCACGACTCCGCTGCCCCGATGGTTGCTGGGACGCGCCTTCGACATTCTGACCTTCGAACGCTTCACTTTCTGGGCGACGCTGCTGGCGATGCCAATCGTCGGCATGCTCGCAGTTTCGTTGCTTGACCGCTTCCGCGCAAAGGCCGCAGTGGCCCTAGCGCTAGCCGCCGTGGCCACGATCGGTGCAGCGCTCGCCTGGCTCACCGTTAACCCTTATCGTCCTTCAATCGCGATGAATGTTCAGCCCGTCATCGCGTTTCTGAATCGCGATGGGCACGATTCTTACCGATATCTCACCCTGGGCTTCGGCAGCGCGTTGGCCGAGGTTTCCACTTACACTGACGCCAGCAGCGTCGATGGCGACTACAATTCCGCGCGCCTTCTGCCTGAGATGACGCACTACGGTTCGGCCCAGCTCACCAACGCCAAGTTTTACGGATCGGCTGGGATGGCGTCGCTGCGGGCGATGCTCGAGCATGCCAACCGTTACGGACTTAAATATATCTTTGTGCACGATTCGTACTATGAGCCGCTCCTCACTTTTGCCGGGTGGCGAAAGACCGAGAGTTTCGACAGCGGAGAGATTACCGCATGGTCGAAAGACGACGTGCCTCCGGCACACAAGATTGATTCCGACGCGGTTCCACCGGCCTGGATGGGATTGCTCTGGGGAGCTCTGCCCATCGGCGTGAGCATTCTCGCAATCTTCCTCGAATTGTTCGTACCGGCCGAGCGGCGAATGCCTATGGTTTTCGGTACGGCGCAAATCGAAGAACAAGAGGCCCATTATGTCGCGTGAGGTCGCACTGTGAACCGTGTATTGCCAATCATCGTCGTTGTCGTAACCGCACTGCTCCTCGCCGCAGGTCTCACCGGAGCCGGACGATCGAGCGGAACCGTGGGCATCGCATCCGGCTCCGCGCTGCCCGGATTGGCCGCGCATGCAGACACTCCCGAGCAGGCCATGACGAACTTTATGGCCGACATTCAGCGACGCAACTGGGATCGCGCTTTCGCCAGCGTACAGAAGACGAACGCCGCTGACACCGAGCCTGACTTCATTCGGGAGTGGATCGGTTCGAATGGCGGGCTGCGCGCTTTTTCGAATCTGGAAAGCTACGACGCGCGACCGATGCACGCGACCGATTCTGACGCTCAGATGCGGGTGCGGCTGCACTGGTCAACGCCCGTCGGTTCGGTCGAAGACGTTCAGGATTTCCGTCTCGTTCATCTCAGTGACGCGTGGAAGGTCGTGTGGGACCAGCCGCCGCCGCAGAATGTTCCGGCTCAAGTGATTCCAGTCAACTACCTGCGCTGGGACCTGGTCACCGGAGGCGCGTCCGACGAGTGGGGCTCGCGCAACGTCGATGCTCCGCACGTACGCATCATCTCGATGAACGCAGTCAATTCCGCTGAAGGCTCGGTCGTGATGGGCGAGGTTGTGAATGAAGACACGATTCCGGCGTTCGTGAACGTCAACGCTACGCTCGTCGACGGCTCGGGGAGCGCGGTTGACGACGAAAGTAGCTTCGACAAGATCGTTCATGTGCTGCTGCCCAAGCAGGTTTCACCGTATCGCATCGATTTTCCGCACATCGATCTTGCGCGCGTGAAAAACGTGCGCATGGATGTGAAGGCAACGCTGGTGCCGGCCTCGTCCGATCCGGTGATCGGCGTGATGAACCAGAAACTGGATACCGATGCACAGGGCCGCGCGGTGCTGCGTGGGGAGCTGTTCAATGAAAGCGGGCAGACGGTGAATATCCCGCACGTCATTGCCAGCCTCTACGACAACACGGGCAAAGTGGTGTGGGTTTCGGATGGCTACGTCGAGCGCGCGTTGCTCCCGCAGTCATCCGAGGCGTTCGCGGTGGAAATTCCAAAATCGCTGGCAGGAAAGGTCCAGAACTTTCATGTCGTCGTCAATCAATACAGCCTGGCCAAGTCTTAATCGTGGCGTGCTAGCCGGCTTGTTGATCGCTGCGGGCCTCGTGGGTATTTGTGTTGCCCAGGCCGGAGAATTGCGCGCGCCAGCGACTGTAGTGGCGGGAAGTTCGATTTCAATTGCGACTACCGGCAGCGGCTCGGCGACCTTCTATCTGGCGGGGCCGGGAGTTTCGTCAAGGCGCGAGGTCAGCCTTGGACGGGATATTCAGCTTTCGTCGCGTGAATTGCAGAACGCTGGAAGATATCTGGCGATCCTCTGCGCGGGTAGCAGTTGCACGAAGGCACAGTTTTTCGTGACGCCGGGTCCCCCTGCGAGCCTGACGTTTCTGGTTCACCCCTCTCGCGCCCCGGTCGCTGAAAACGATGTTCTGAGCGGCGTCGCGTTGCCCTTCGATCAATTCCGGAATCTGGTGCTCGAGCCAGTGTCGGTAGATTTCAGATTGACCGCCGGCAACACAACTGTGATGACTAATCAGGCCTCGACGCACGACGGCGTGGCCTGGTTTCGCACCAACTCGGGAAAATCGTCTGGTGCTTTGCAAGTGAACGCTTCGATTGTCGATCCGAGGAGCAACTCTACGAGCTCCGCTTTCGCGCGCCGGGTAGTGCAGGAGGTCGCAGCTGATCCCTGCAACCTGCGGATCAAGGGGCAGCGAACGGCGAAGGGAATTGTTGTGGAGACCGATCCAGTTCGCGATTGCTCCGGCAATCCAGTGCCGGATGGAACCATCGTGACCTTCACGGCCAGAGAAGGAGACGAGAAAAGTACTGTCGATGCGCCACTGAAGCAGGGCGTGGCGCGCGCCCAGATCACGGCGACGGGTCCCGTTGTCGTGTCGGCTGCTTCTGGCGTCGTGATGGGCAACGAGTTGCGCCTGGGTTCGCAATGACAAATGACGGGAGAGGAAGAACGTTTTCAATGCAAGGGCTGAGGCAACATCTCGCGGCAATGGTTCTGGGCGCAATCATGATGGCCTTCGCGGCGCTTTGTTACGCTGCCGGCCCTGATTCCCCACCGGTCGTCGCTTTCGACGCCAGCCACGCCGGTCCCCGAACCGTCGAGGCCCTGACCGAGAGAAGTATTCTTCGGGACTACACTTTCGCATGGGGAAATCTGACGCACGCGCTTGAGCTAAACTCCGCGGGGCCTTTGAATGGATCGTTTACGGGTTCGGCGGATGCGTGGCTCAGCGAGACCGTGAGCGATCAGCGTCGTAGTGGCGTGAGTTCCCGCTATCTCGATCAAAGCCACAAAGTGGAAGCCGTTTTCTATGCTCCAGAGGGAGACCTGATCGAATTGCACGATACAGCGCAGTACGAACTCCAGGTGGTTGACGGCAATAACAAAATTTACGATGAGCGCGTCGAAACGCATTATGTTGTGCTGATGACTCCAGGCGCCGATCGTTGGGTCGTACGGCAACTGCAGGAGGTCCAGCACTTCTAGCTTGGGTCAGAGCAGAGGCGCTCCTGTTCTCCGAGCTTCCAATTTGCGGACGATTCCACGCGCCTACAAGCCCACCAACCACTAGCGCTTTCGCGGGCATCTAAATTGGCTCGATGAGATGGAGCTCTCATTTGCCCCGGACGTTGCTTGCGTTGGCGTTCGCATGTTTTCTCGTAGGCAGCGGTTGTACTACGCCCGCCATGCACCGCATGTTGCCGCAGGATGAGCACGCTCCGAACGCCTGGCCCAAACTGCTCGCCGTCTATATGCCGTGGTTCGGCGACCATGTGCACCTCGACGTTGGATATTCCAGCAACGATCCTGCGGTCTTGCGCCGGCAGATCGTTCAAGCCAAGCACATGGGGATCACGGCATTCGTCGTGGACTGGTACGGTGCGAGTCAGGTTTTCTCTGATCACAATTTCGGTGTTCTCGAAGAGGCCGCCGACGAGAATCATTTCCAGGTCGCTCTCCTGTACAACGAATCCGAGGACGAGGATGCGCAGTCGACGGACGCTGCCCTGGCCGCTCTGGACAGCGGTTACAAGTCTTTCATCGGCCCGCAGGCAGCGCATCGCGGAGCCTACCTCGTCTACAACGGCCGGCCTGTGATCTTCATCTTTCCGAAGCGTGGCCATGTCGACTGGGACCGCATTGCGGAACATTGCCGCGGCTGGGAAGCGCCGCCGCTGCTGTTTTACAAGGATGAACCGCCCGCACAATTCGTCGGAGACTTCGCTGGCCTGTACGCCTGGGTACAGCCGGGGCAGCCGGGGTGGACCAAGGACGGCAGCAACTGGGGTGAGCAATATCTGGAAAGTTTTTACCGGACGATGACCACCAAGCATCGGGACAAGATTGCCGTGGGCGCGGCCTGGCCCGCATTTGACGATTCCGCCGCAAAATGGGGCTTGAATCGCCACATGCAGAGCCGGTGCGGCAAGACTTTTGAAGATACCCTGCATCTTTACGGACGCTACTATGATGCTGCCAACCCGCTGCCCTTTCTGCTGATCGAAACCTGGAATGACTACGAAGAGGGAACGGCCGTTGAGCGACTGAACTTCACGCAGTGCCGGGACAATACATAACGAATACCCGGCGACATTCGGGTTCGCGAGCCCCCCGCTTTCTCGCCAACCGCAGGGCGATTTTTCACATCGAAGCGTCAACATCTGGCAGACCGGCTCACGCCGGAAAAGGAGCCCACCTTTGAGCGACACTTCGCGCACCGCTTCTAACGCCACTTCCACCAACGTTCGTCTGCTTTCTGAAATCGTTCTGGCACGTGAGTGTACGGATAGAGCGATTTCCGATCCAAGTGTTTCTGGCCGGATTGACCTGTACCCTGCCCGGATTCGTGAGCAGTGCTCAGCTCTCGGCCCGCAAGATCTCGAGGAACTGGAAGCGCTGGCGACTTCAAACCATGTCGTAGTGCGTTTCTTTGAACCCCTCCAGCGGGTACTCATCACTCTCGGAAACAGCGACGCCGCTGAGCGGGTTGGCGGGGTACTGGAGCGCGAGCGGGGGCGCATTGATCATGCTCTCGGCTTTCTGGAACGGATCTGCGGGACCCTGGCTCAAGAGGGGTCTCCCGTTACCATCATCAAGTCTCTCGATCATTGGCCCGACCTGGGCAGCGACCTTGATCTCTATACTGACGCGAATCCGGCCCGCATCATCGCGCTCATGAGCCTGCATTTCAAGGCGCGGCCCGACATCCGGAGCTGGGGCGACCGGCTGGCTAGTAAATGGAACTTCATCGTGCCGGGATTGCCCGAACTGGTCGAAGTCCACGCGGGGCGGCTCGGGCAAATGGGCGAGCAGACCGCCATCACTCGATCGCTGGCCGCGCGGGCCCGGATTATTCAGCTGGGAGCGCACCAGTTTTCCGTGGCCGCGCCCGAAGACCGAATCGTCATCAGCACGCTGCAACGCATGTATCGGCACTTCTATATACGTCTCTGCGATATCGCGGACAATGCGCAACTTGTGGGCTCAGGCGTCGTCGACTTTGCTTACCTGCGGTGGCTGAGTTCGGCGGCTGGGTTGTGGGAGGGAATTGCAACCTATCTGACGATCGTTTCCGAGTATGTAGAGCGCTACCGCGGAGAAGGGATTGCGCTCCCGGCGTCGGTGAGGAGATCGGCGAAGTTTGGCGCTGACGATATTCGGTACCGCAGCAAGTTCCTGCGCGTACCGATCGTGCCGCATTCGGCGATTCTATACGCCAGGGAATTGAAAAGCTTTCTCTTCAGGGGCGACTTGCGCAACAGTTTGCGTCTTGGCCTGATGCCATGCCTTGCAACCGCCGCGGCCCTGGAGTACAGGTTCACGGGCAGCGATAAGGGAATCTGGTAGGGGTTGGCGGCCTCGGTGGGACGCATCTGGTTATACGGTGCTACAGGTTTCACTGGATGGTGGCAGGGGGGGTGCTTCGCTTAATGTTTGAGCAGGTCATTATCAAAGGATGTATTGATGCCAGGGAAAAAGCACCTGCGTGGCGTAAGCCCCAAGGAGCAGCGCGAGTACGAACACATCAAAGAGAGCGCCGAGCGTAGCGGCCGTTACGGCGGAAGAGCAAAGGAAGTCGCAGCCCGCACGGTGATGAAACAGCACAAGGCCAAGGAACACAGGACTGGCCAATAGCCAGCGCTGTGCCTACGGGCGTCCAGTGGACGAGGCGCTGCAGTACGCGGCGCCAAAAAATTCAGCCGGCGGGGAGACGCTCGTGATTCGCATTCTTGTGGTGGATGATAATCCCGCGGTAAGGCGCTATTTGAGAGCGATTCTCGAGCAGCAGAGCTCGTGGCGAGTCTGCGGCGAAGCGCAAAATGGGGCGGAGGCGATCGAGAAGGTGTTCGAGGCTCAGCCGGACCTGATTCTCCTGGACCATCAAATGCCCGATCTGAACGGAGTGGATGTCGCGCGGCAGATTGCCAGCATTTTTCCCAAGATTCCGATCCTGATGGTCACCCTGCATCTTTCGAATCAGTTGGCCGAGGCTGCCCGGGAAGCCGGAATCAAGGGAGCCTGCGCCAAACAGGATATCGGTTCGGTCGTGGAAGCGGTCGAAGTATTGCTGCATCAGCAGACTTACTTCAAGCCCATTCCGGCCGAAAGGACTTAGCTCCCGTTCGCTCGCTCGTTGGGGCCTGCGGCTAGGCCCAAAATACAGGATTCCCCGTATGTCCGGAACTGCCGGACCGCGTGCTAGACTCACCAATTGATCCATCGGTTCGGCGCTGTACTGGGCATCCAAGCCAGGAGCGCAGGATTCGTTGAACGAGGGCGAATCGTCCGGTCGGCCTCCCCCAGAGAAGCGAGACAGAATGACAATTCGCATCCTACTAGTTGACGACCATCCGATTGTGCGGCAAGGATTAAGAACGCTATTGGAGGGCCGGTCAGGCTGGGAAGTGGTCGGGGAAGCATCGGACGGGGTCGAAGCAGTCGAGAAAGCGCAAGACCTGAAGCCCGACGTCATGGTGCTCGATGTGACGATGCCGAGAATGAATGGGCTGGAGGCATGCCGTTTGTTACGGCGCCAGTCGCCTCATCTTGAGATTCTGTTCGTTACGCAGCACGACTCGCCGCAGATGATGCGGGAGGCTTTGGACGTGGGCGCCAGGGGATATGTGGTGAAGTCCAACGCCGCGCGCGATTTGCTGGAAGCGGTTGAGGCGGTAAGCCAGCATCGGGTCTTTACCGCGCTCAACGGACGAAATATGGCGAACTCGCACTAGATTCGCGTTTCAACGACCTAAGCTTTGACGTTCGACTCTGATTTCTGTGGGGGAATCATGAAGTTGAGAATTTTATTGGCTGATGATCACGAAATCGTACGCAAAGGATTGCGCGCGCTTTTGGAGAAGCATGATGGATGGGAAATCTGCGGAGAGGCCAACGACGGGCGGGAAGCGCTGGAGAAGGCGACCCAGCTGAAGCCCGACGTGGTCATTCTCGACGTGGGCATGCCCAATCTCAACGGACTGGATACGACGCGCCAGTTGCTGCAGATGGATCCTCAATTCAAAATCATTGTGCTCACCATCACCGACTCGGACCAGGTCATCCGGGAAGCCTTAGACGCCGGGGCGCGCGGATTTGTTCTTAAGTCCGATGCCGCACGGGACCTGGTGTCGGCCGTGGAAGCGCTGCAGAGCAAGCGGATGTTCTTCACGCCGCGGGTGAACGATCTGGTGCTAGCCGGCTTTCTGGACAAGGGGCATCCGATGTCGAGAAACGAGACTCCGAAGTTGCCGACGCTGACGGCGCGCGAGCGCGAGATCACGCAATTGCTGGCGGAAGGCAATAGCTCGAAGGAAGTTGCCTCAATGCTGAACCTGAGCACCAAGACGGTGGAGACTCACCGCAGCAATATCATGCGCAAGCTGAGCTTTCATTCGATTCGGGATCTGGTGGTGTACGCGATCAAGAATAACCTGATCCAAATCGAGATGGCGCCTCCGGCCGCGAAAGCGCCGACCTCACCCTCGGCGGCTTAGGCCGCCGAGAGAAGAGAATTCCACTCATCGCAAAGCTTCACCCGGGTAGTAACCGCCGCGCGTGCGCACCACTAGCGGACCGTATCCCGGGGCTCGTGCCTCCACTCGAATCGTCTGGTATCCTGATTTTCCCGCGCCGCTTCCGGGGTTGTAAGCCAGCGTGTATTGACTGCGAATGTCACGCGCCACGCTGCGAGTGATCGCATCCACCTCGTTGATGCTCTGGGGAAAAAATGCGCTCCCGCCCGTTGCCGCAGCCAGGCTCTGCAATGCCTGGCGCCCAACCGATGTCATCCCTTCGTCGGTCAATCCGATGGCGTATACCGTCGGCCCCTTTTTTGTTTGGAGGAGCCGAATTGCTTCCTGCAGTGTTTCGCGGCTCATGTTGTCCTCGCCGTCGGTGATGACGAGAAGCACCTTCTTACTCAATTGCGGATTGTTTTGCAGGTGTACGGCGGAAGCCACGACCGCGTCGTAGAGGGCGGTGGTGCCTCGCGCCGAAACCTGATGCAGAGCCGTTTGAAGCAAGCTCACGTCAGAGGTGAAATCCTGATCGAGATAGGGCGTCTGGTCAAAATTCACAACGAAACTTTCATCCTGCGGATTGCTGGCGCGGATCAGATTGAGCACGGCCTCGCTGATTTTTTGTCGCTTGTCGCGCATGGAGCCGGAGTTGTCGACGACGATGCCGATAGAAACCGGAACGTCCTCGCGGCGAAATGAAGTAACGGCTTCGGGCTTATCGTTCTGGAAAACGAAGAAAGCGCTGCGGTCAAGATTCGTAATCAGGCGCCCTTGCTGATCGACTACCGTCGCATGCAGCACTACTTCTTCGACCTGCTTGCGGAACACGAACCTACCTTGGTCGTCTCCGGCCGCTTCCTGTCCTGCGGGCTGCGCGCCGGGAGCCGGTTCAGCCGGGGGCTGTTGATCGGGCGCGGCCTGAGTCTGCACGGCATTCTGTTGAAGCGGCTGGCCTGCGGGCTGTTGCGCAGGCACAGTAGGCTGTTGTGCGGGCGCCGCGGGCGCGACCGGCTGAGTCGGCGCAGCGCCGGGCGCTTGAGCGGGCGCCGATGGAGGCGTGGACGAACTCTGGTCCTGCGAGCTTTGTCCCTGCGAGGTGGGGGCCTGGGAACTCTGGGCTGGCGCGAACGCGCACCACATAATAAGAATGCTGACTGCCATTGCTCCGAGGCGAAAGATATAGCGATTCCTCAGGCGCATCGACGCACCTCCGTGCGCCTTCTTGGATGCCAACTTCCAGTCCAGAGCAGCCGCATTTTGCGTCGGACGCACAACTGAATCTTCCTGCCACACTCTGCCTCTAGAGCGCCTCACCTTGCCGATTACTGGCTTTACCGGATTCTTCCTTTCCCGTTGTTGCTTATTCTGAAATTGGAACTCGGGATTCGTTGTCTGCCGGGAAGGGATGATCGCAAATGCTTTGGACAATCGTTGCTCTGCTGTTGATTCTCTGGCTGCTGGGAATGGTCAGCTCTTACACACTAGGCGGACTCATTCACATTCTGCTGGTGCTGGCCGTGATCGCCGTGCTGGTGCGCATCATTCAAGGTCGAAGTCCGGCGTAGAGGGGATTTTCCGGGTGGATGGACCGCCGAAGTTGGCCGCCGCGGGTTTTGTGTCAATCGAACTGCTGATTTAGTTTACACGAATTATTCGCAAGTAAAACCAGAACGGAGGATTGCGTGAACAAGGATCGGATCAAAGGCAAAATGAAGGACATCGAGGGAGGTATCGAGCGCAAGGCGGGAGAATTGACGGACAACCCTAAGACACAATTGAAAGGCGCGGCGAAACAAGTCGAGGGCAAGCTTCAGAATGCGCTGGGCCAGGTCAAAGATGCTGCCAAGAAAGCGCACGACGAGGCCACATCCCCGAAACCGCCACAACGAGTCGCGGACGACATGGACCCGGAAGAGACCGACGCGGAAATCCGGCACTCGCGGAATTAGTCGGCTTTGGCTGTAGCTTTGGACGTATCTCAGCTTTCGGAGAGCAGGGCGGACGGCTACGCGCTTGTAGCTGGTCGCCCTGCATTTTTGTTGGCGCGGACGAAGGGGAAAAAGAGGTTTGCGAGAATACGGGCGCTCGAGGCATTTTGCGCTTGCCGACGCTTCTGGCTAGGCGAGTTTCCGGTCTACGAAGTAAATGGAGCGTAGCGGACTCGGCGAGCGGACTCAGCGAACGAACTTAGCGAACCATGCTTGGGGCGACGTTCCATAGGCGGGCCAATGCCCGCGCCGCGTCAGCCACTGCACGCTTCTCGGTGGCCGGATCCTCCGGCCTTGCTGCTCGATACTGGAGTCTGATCGGAGTCTGCTTTGGACTACGCCCGGGCTGCATCATGGCAATAGCACTCTCGAAAGTCCGCCGCGGGTCTTCCATTGTTGACGTTATTGTTGTGGGTGCGGCGGCAATTTTCTTGCTCAGGTTGGGCATGGTTGATTTCCCCTGTGCGCATTAAACCGCCAACTCCACGGTGTATGAATACAGCGATGTATTCAATCTGAGCGTGCTCCTTACCTGTTTTTCGATGACACGACCACTAGGGACTCTCGTCCTCCTTCGAAGCGATACTCCTTGCGGATGCACTAATGGGTTCCGGATGATCTACACGATTTACCCTAGTGCGCCTCCCTCGCAAATTATGTATGTTCGCAGAAACGCCCTTAGCCCTGCAGTTACTTCCCGGAATCTGATTTGGAGATCCTGCCATGATCGAGCCCAAAGCTGCCGCCTACGGAATTTATCCTCGCCACATTCCCCTGCCCGAGGTCGCTTCCATTCTGAACCGTGCGGGATTCGACAATGAAGACATCTGCATGGTGGTGTCGCCGTCGCATCCGGTCGCAACCATCGTTCGGAATGCCAGCGTGTTCGACCAGGAGCGGGAATCGAGCGCAATCAGCGCGCGGATCATTGGCTGGGTCTCCGAACTCGGTGCAATGGTGATTCCTTCTGTCGGTCTCTTCATCCGATCGCAGGCGTTTTTTCGCGCCCTGGTAGTCGAGCAGGATTTCCGCTCGTTCTGCGGACGATCCAGAACCCTCGCGGCCCTGGGCTTCTGCAGGGACGACGAGGAGAGACTGGATCCCCAGCTCTCGGACGATGTCGGGGCGCTGGTCTACGTGACCTGCCCGAAAGGACCCAGAACTGACCGCGCCCTCGAGTTGCTGCGCAGCACGGGTGCGCGTGAAACGGCGACTCTTGGTTCAGCCGTGGCCGTGGGAATCAGGTAGAGGCTGCTCCTGGGACTGCTGTTTTTTCCTTCAAGTCTTCCCAACGAGGCGACTCGCCGCACTCTCAAGGCGCAGGGACAAGATCGACAACGCTCTTCGTGGAGAGAGCATCGAAGCAATGTCTGTTTTTGGCGGAGACATAATGACTTCTCAACATGGAACCCCTACTCGTTACGATCTGCCGACCGCAGTGACCTTTATGCTTGCAGGAGTAGCCTTTGGTTCGATTCTGATGGCTCTTTTTTCGCCCGTCACGGACAAGGGCGTCTTTCTCTTCCGATGGCTGCGGCCTCGCTGACTCCGCCGAACCGCACGCCGAAAAGAAAGTGAATTCCTCCCACTGATCCCCCTGCGGCAATCAGAGAAACGGAGGGCGCGTCTACTGCATCGACCGGATACTCAGCGCAGATGAGATTGCTGCAGAATGACTTGAGAAGAGCGCAGCAAGAATATTTTGGAGGTCCACCCATGAAACTCAGAACGCTGATGTTGCCTTTTTCGGTTGTGCTGCTTAGCGCGACTTGGACTCTAGCGCAGAGCGCACCCGCGGGATCCCCAGCCAACGGTAGTGCAGGGCACTCGTCCAGCCCTGCGTCGGCGACGTCGCCAACAGGAACAACCACGCCGCCAACGGGATCGGTGAATCCCCCAACATCGCCGCAGAGTCAGCAAAATCAGACGCCGGGGTCGGCATCGCCGACGGGAGTTCCTAACTCGACGTCGCCGTCGAATTCCACATCGAATCCCAACGGTCAGCCGTCAACGGTAAACCCGAATACAGGAACTTCGCCGAGCGGATCTCCGTGCGGAGCCTTGCCGGGAGCGGGAAGTGGGACATCGAGTAGCTCGAGTGCGAATCCGTCGGGCTCGTCGTCATCGTCGCCTTCGAATCCGTCCAGCTCAACGCCGGGAGCTTCAACCCAGGGAAGCGCGGGAACGCCTTCTTCGGGCGCGTCTGCGACAGGTAATCCGTGTCCGCCATCGGTTTCGCCAAATAGCGGCACGACGCCACCCACCCGCTAAACGAATTATCGAGAATTACTTATGCGCGGGCCCGAAAGGCCCGTGCATTTGATTCACTGAATCATTCAGTTAGCGAGTACAGGGAATCCGGTATGGAACGAATGCCGTGTCGACGGTAATTAATGCACGGAACGTGACGCGCCACGTCGGGCGCACAGTTCAAAGTGATTGATGCGAGAGCGGAAGCGATGGCACCGAAGTTGCTGAGCTGAAGTCAGCCGCTTTGTCTTTCGGGAGGTGTGTTCATGAGAAGGACGAGCGTGTTTATAACGGCGGCGCTGTTTGCGCTCTCGCCACTGGCGTTTTCGCAGGAAGGGCCCCAGCCGGCGACCCCTCTGCCGGCCGACATTGTCGGGCCGCAGCTCATCATGTGGTCGGAACTGCAGAAGCCGCAACCTGTGCCGCAGCCGCTGCCACCGGCAGACAAGTCTGACCAGGAACAGTCAGGTCAGCAGCAGCCCAGCCAGCAGCAACCAGGGCAGCCAGAGCCTGCGACCAATTCACAGTCGCAGGGGCAACCTTCGGCGCAGACCTTCACCGGCACGATCGTAAAAGATGGCTCGAAGTATATGCTGAAAGTGAATGGCACCGCCTACCAAGTCGACGATCAGGACAAAGCCAGACCGTACGAAGGTAAGCAAGTTAAGATTACTGGGAGTCTTGATAGGAGCAATCTGCTTCACATCAGCGCAATTGAATTGCTCTCCTAGGAGTTTAGAATTTGCAGTGGGTCTGGGAGCCCAAGAATCCAGAGAGCGGATCAAAGTCTTTCTCAGGCGGTTAGCTCTCCTTCATTCCTTGCTCACCACGAAACGCTCATCTGGAATCAAAACAGCAACGTTCTTCCGCATCACGGTTCATCCGAATCACAACCACGAAAGTCAGCCCCACAATTGGTTGTCGCTCACCAGGTCGAGAACGGTGCCGCGCGTTCCGGCGAAGTCGGGGAGCCTGGGAGAACGCACACTTGGGATGTCCAAGCATAGATCCCTCAGCTGGAACGGCCGGGCTTCCGGGATGAGGCTGCCCGCCGAAGCCCCAGATCCAAGCGCGCTGTTCCCTTAGGGACGCCAATTCCTGGCATATTCGTTCTTGCTTGAACCAGAATTGACGGGGCCAGCTGAGGAGAGAAGGTTGAGGCGGACAAAGAAAATGCCCGCCGCGCCGGCGGCGCGGACGGGCATCTCCGGTTCAGCAAAGCAAATTTACTTCGCACTTGGCGAAATATCTACGACGTGCAGCGTGTTGGTCGTGGGGTCCATGGTGGCCGTGACCTTAACGCTTTGACCTTCGAACTGCTTCGCCTTGTCTTGGTCATCGAGCTGATAGTTGGTCTGAGTGGAAGCATCCTGCAGAACGAGCTTGTCACCGGACTTGGTGATTTTGCCATCGAAGCTGCGCGCGGACTGCTGGCTCTGCGCGTCCACAGGCTGCTGCGTCTGGGGTGCCTGTTGCGTCTGCGGCGCGGGCTGAGCTGCGCCGGATTGATCCTGCGACGAGGGTGTCTGTTGCGCCACCAGGTTCATCCCGAATCCAAGCAGACCCACAAGCATAGCGAGCGAGAAGAGTCGTTTCATTTTGTTCCTCCACGTGTAAATTCGAATATTTAGGTTTTGCTAAACCCGATCTTCGCTGTTGCAACCTCGTTGCCAAGCGATCGTGATCGGCTAACGGCAAGAGTTTTCAGTCATCTACAAAATGACCAACCGTCTCAGGCGCGGGGAAACGTGCAGAAACTTCCAGACGCATCGTAATTCAGAGATAGGTAGTTTCGTGCAGATCGCGGCAGTTTTCGCCTTACGTTCTTTCGCGATCGCGGTCGCCGAGCAGGGACCGACGAAAGACTGGCCCCGGCAGAATCAGCCTAGGAACCCACTGTTTCATGACCCGAGTCAGATTAATGTTTCTGGGCGACTTTTTCT
>Ga0308309_10001264_pt1 | contig 15045 bp, 10 predicted proteins | sample HubBroMetageWFT5_FD_192491 | JGI IMG/M metagenome (GOLD analysis project Ga0308309, IMG submission 192491) | Warmed and freeze-thawed soil microbial communities from the Hubbard Brook experimental Forest, New Hampshire - Hubbard Brook CCASE Soil... | ecosystem: Environmental > Terrestrial >...
ATCGGAGTCCTCGAAGCCGGCAGAGACGGAGAAGCCGCAGCCGAAAGCCCCGGAGTTGGAGACAGGCCGCTACGCCCTCCAAAAGCTTTACGTCGCAGCGCGTGGTTGGGCGCGCGATGCGCAGCCGTACCGGCTGGAATCGCAGGTTACATCGGATGCTAAGGGCAAAGACGGGAAGGCAGATGTATGGCACGCGTCGTTCGCGTCTCCGGCAGGGCACGGGGCGAAGACTTACGTATGGTCGGGCACGGATGCCCAGGACGCTCCTGCGCGCGGAGTCATTCCTGGCGCGGAGGACAGTTACAGTCCCACGAATTCGTCCACCCAGGTCTTTGACATTGGCTTTCTGCATGTGGACTCGGACAAGGCATTTGCAGTTGCCCAGCAACATGGGGGCGATAAGATGCTGGAGAAGGCTTCGGACACTCCGGTCTTATATGTGCTCGACTGGAACAAGGCCACCAATGCGCCCGTCTGGCGCGTAATCTATGGGAACAGCCGTGACGACGCCAAACTTACCGTCGATGTGAGTGCAATTACCGGAGAGTTCATTCGCGTCGAGAAGTAGCACGGTTACGGTTTGGATTCGGTCTTCTGCGATTCGTTCTTGGCCTCAGATCCCTTTAGTTTCTGCAGTGCTTTGCGGGCCTCTTTGGCATACGGCCCGTCAGGCAGAATCTTCAGATACTCCTCGTAATGCGGGATTGCCTGGTCGGGTTGGTCCAGCTTCTCGTAACATTGCGCCATGCGGAAATTGGCGACGGCATCTTTCTCCTTCCAAATCAGCGCGTCCTGGTAGCGGGCCAGCGCGGCCTTATAGCTTTTCCGTTTGAAGTAGTAGTCGCCGACCTCGTCGTCCTTCATCGCCCGGTAAGGATTCCAGGGATGCATCTCCGTGACGTCGCCTTCAGGCTCGTCTTCGGGATTGGTTTCAACTACGCCACTGTTGGGATGGTTCTTGGCGTCATCTTTCGGCGGGCTGATATCAACCCGGGTGTCGCGGCTGGAACTCTCCCCGGCATCAGTTGCCGGAGCCGACCGCGGAGGAGCCTGGTTTTGTCCGGGCTGTTCTTGTTGATCCTGATCAGGCTGCGGCTGCTGTTGAGGGACTGCCCATCCTCCCAGAAAGAGGGAAAGGAGGATACTGAAAACAAACCTACGCATGGATAGATTTTAACGCTTTGCGAGGGTAAAAAGCTGCTGGGCAAGAACTCATTCCAGACAAAAAAGCAGGCCGCTCCGGGGGATGGAGCAGCCTGGTTGGCGAAGTCCTCCGGGGAGGAGGGTGAACTTGTTTAGAGCGACGGCCCCGTCGGCTGATTCGTGGCCGACGCAGGAGCGGCTCCGGTCGTATTGGTCATCAGACGCACATCGACTCGGCGATTCTTAGCCCGGCCTGCTGGGGTCTTGTTCGAATCGACCGGCTTGTCCTTGCCCAACCCGATTACATAAATCTTGTAGGGCGGAATGTTGCGCTCCGAGGCCAGGTACTGAATCACGGCATCGGCCCGGCGTTGGCTGAGTCCGTAGTTGTATTCGGCATCGCCTACTGAATCGGTCGCGCCTTCGACGGTCAGGATATAGCCCTTGGTATTGGACACATCGCTCGCGAGCTGATCCAGCGCGGTCTTGGCGTCCGCTGTCAAATTGTCCCTGTTAAACCCAAAGTGCACCGAGGTCTCGGTCACGACCTTGTAGTTGTCAAGGTTGGCAACTGCGTCCTGCAGCGTGTCCACGCGGTGGACGGCGTTGGTAGCCTGGGTCTGCGCCTGGTCGGCTGCTTGACCAGCTGCCTGAGCCTTCTGGTCCACATCGGCAGTTTTAGCTTGCACCTGTTGGATCCCGGCCTGGGCGCGGGCGTCGACGTCCTTGATGTCCTTCGAATTCTTTGCGGTCAGGTCGTCCAGTTCATTGGTCTTGTTGATCAGCGGGGTGGTCTGTTGACGGACATAGTTCTTGCTGGCGCATCCGACCGACGCCGCCATGCCCATCGCCAGTAGAACGATTAACGAAGTGCGATTCATATATAGAGACGCTCCTTTTTCTCTTACGTCAGCGGATCTTTAGCTCACTCGATCCTTCGATCCTTCGATGCTTAATCCTGGGTACGAACCTGGTTGTTAAAATTTGGGCTACCAAAGTTGGGTCGTTCTGCCTCGGATCGCCAAGTTCTGTGCCAATCCGCTGTTACGTTCCGCCTTGTACTTGAGCACGAGCGCTGCCAACCCAAGGTAGATCGACGTTGTGCTCTAACTTGTTGCTGTGGCGCAAATTATACATCGGTTGATGCGCACAGGAGCGCTTCCAGAGGGAACAAAGGCGATATAAGTGGGGAAATTTTATACGATGGCAGACCGACTAACCCCGCGTCTGACGGCCTCGCAGGCGTCACGTCCTGGGCGGACACAGTATCGGAATAGCCTCCCGTTTGTTGCGCCGAAACACCCGAAAATCGATTTCATCTACAGTGATCACTGTATGAGCCGAACTTCGCGATGAGGCCGATGTCGCGATGGACTTCATCGAGTGGAGAAGCCTTTCCGCGAAGACAAATCCGACGGTCCGTTAATCTTGCCCTCAAGACTCAGGAATCGTTGATTTCCCTTTTCCGCCTTGGCGCGCGCAAGCTGGTGGCGAATGATCCGTCCCACCGGTAGCCCCGTCCGTCGAGAAATTTCCCTTAGCCAGGCCAGAAGCTCATCGGTAAGTCGTATGGTCAGCGCTGGGCTCATATGACACTATTCTGACACACGGCCGTTCGCGTCCCCGAGAGCATTCGCAAACTCTAATAAAATAGAAGTACAAGCTCAGCCCATGGACCTTGCCGCGAAAATCCGCACCTTGCCTACGTCAGCCGGGGTGTATCTCTACAAGAACGCTGAGGGCGAGGTTATTTACGTAGGTAAGGCGAATAACCTGCGCAGCCGGGTCAGTTCTTACTTTCGCGAAGGCCGTCTCGAGGACGCAAAAACCGACACCCTGGTGCGCGAGGCCGTCGACGTTGACTACATCGTCGTAGCCAACAACAAAGAGGCGCTGGCGCTCGAGAACCACCTCATCAAGCAGAAGCAGCCGCGGTTTAACATTCTGCTGCGCGACGACAAGACCTATCCCTACGTGAAGCTCACGCTGGGCGAGCGTTTCCCCCGAGTTTATGTGACGCGGCGTCTGCGCAAAGACGGCAGCAGCTACTACGGCCCGTATTTTCCGACGAGCCTCGCATATCGCATCGTGGACCTGATCCACCGCCATTTTTTGATCCCGTCGTGCAAGGTCGATCTTGGGCACTTTCATCCCCGGCCGTGCCTGCAGTACTACATCGGACGCTGCCTGGGACCTTGCGTAGAGGGACTCACCACGCCCGACGCTTATCAGGAAGCGGTGCGTGATGTGAAACTGTTTCTCGAAGGCCGGCCGACAGACCTCTCGCATTCTTTACGCGAGCGCATGGCAAAAGCGGCTGCAGCTGAGGAGTACGAGCGAGCCGCGAAATATCGCGACTTGATTTCGACTGTCGAGCAGTTGCAGGAGAAGCAGCGCATTGCTGCGGTCGAAGGCGACGACGCTGATGTTTTTGGTTATCACTACGAAAACGACATGCTGGCCGTCAACCTGTTCCACATGCGCGGCGGCCGCGTGTTGGACCGCCGTGAATTCTTCTGGGAAGAACTGCCCGAGTTCACAGACGATCACGTAGGGGCGGCGGACGCCCCCGTCCGCCCAATCGAGCAAAGCTCGACAGAAGTTTCGCCGGCCATCTTCAACCCTGGCGAGTTCTTCTCAGCCTTGCTGAAGCAGCTCTACATCGGACAGCCCTACGTCCCGCGAAATATCTACGTCCCAATAGACTTCGAGGACCGCGAAACCCTCGAGGAAGTATTGTCCGAACAGATTGCGGGTGAGAGTTCTCATCAGGCGCGGGTCCACATCCTGGTTCCCCAGCGCGGCGAAAAACGTTCTCTTCTGGACTTAGCTGGCAACAACGCCAAACAATCGTACGACCAGCGCTTCCGAGTAATGAAGCCGAACGCCAAGGCGATTCAGGAAGCGCTGCAGGACGCGCTGGGCGTGCCCGAATTGCCACGCCGCATCGAGTGCTTCGACATCTCGCACATTCAGGGCGCGGAGACGGTCGCTTCCATGGTGGTCTGGGAGGACGGCCACATGAAGAAATCCGACTACCGAAAATTCATTATCCGCAGCGTCGATGGGGTGGACGACTTCGCCTCCATGCGTGAAGTGGTGGCGCGCCGTTACAAACGCCTGCAGGAAGAAAAGAAGCCGATGCCGAGCCTGGTTCTGATTGACGGTGGACTCGGACAATTGCACGCCGCCGCCGAGGCACTGGCATCGCTCGAAATCATTAATCAGCCGCTGGCGGCGATTGCCAAGCGCGAAGAGATTATCTACGTGTATGGACAGGAGAGTGAACCGGTCGTGCTCGACCATCACTCTCCGGTGCTGCACCTGATCCAACTGATTCGCGACGAAGCTCACCGCTTTGCCGTGACCTTCCATCGGAAACGCCGCCAGATGCGCGACCGCTCCACCGAATTGCTGGAAATCCCCGGCGTGGGCGCGCGAACAACTCGCCGGTTGCTGGAACATTTCGGGAGCGTGCAGGCGGTAAAGCAGGCCGAAGCGGCGGCTCTGTCCTCCGTAGTCACTCGGGCACAGGCCGAGGCAATCCTAGAGCACTTTCGCAAGTGAGAATCTTAAAACGCAGAGAGCGCTGAGAAAGAACGCAGAGTCGAGCTTTTCTCGGCGACCTCCGCGGATGTTCTCGGCGTGCCCTGCGTTTTAAGGTTTTGGGTTCGGCGAGGAGTTCCCCATATCCATCACAACTTTCCAACTCCCATCTTTCTGTTTCTTCCAGATGCTGACGTACTTGCCATACTCAACCGTTGGTTTTCCGTCTTTGTCTTTGGAGCGAAACTCAAAGGTTCCATACGTATAGCCCAGGTCGCCCGAAGCCGCCATGTCCGCGTAAACGCCCTCCAGGTCAGGTGGTTGTTTTTATCGTCGAGAAAGCCCATCGTCTTCGCAATACTTTCCTTGCCTCGAAACATATCCGCCCCGTTGGGCAGTTCCGCGGCGTCTTCGGCGTAGTAGGACATGTATCCCTGCGAGCCTCGCTCAGCCGCGGCCTTCATGAAGTCAGCTTCGAGCTGGAGCAGGATGTGCGCATCGCGCTTGGCGGCGGCCGAAGGAGACGCATGCGCAGAAAGAAAGACGGCGATGAGAAATAGCGCGGTAAAACATGGCAGCAGCAATTTCATGAAGCCTCCGTGAACAATCAGCGACAATTTTACCGGAGCAGCTATCGACCTGCGATGCTGTCGTCCTGTTAAACTAGCCGTTCGTCCCATGAAAACGCTCCTGCTCGCCTTCACTCTCAGCACCGGGCTTGTGCTGCCGTGCGCATTCGCACAAAATTCGGACGCTCCGAACCCACCGACTCCGCAAGAAAACCTGGCAACGCCGCAAGAAAGGCACTTGCACAACGTTCGCCAGCTCACCTTTGGAGGCCAAAATGCCGAAGCTTATTTCTCGGCAGACGGCAAAAAGCTCATCTTCCAATCCACTCGGGACAACCTTGAATGCGATCAGATGTTCACCATGAACGTGGACGGCTCCGACGTTCGCATGGTCTCGAACGGCAAGGGAAAAACTACTTGTGGATATTTCTATCCCGACGGCAAAACCATTCTGTATTCGTCCACCTATTTAACCGATCCGAAATGCCCGCCCCGCCCGGATTTTTCCAAGGGATACACGTGGGCGGTCTATCCCGGGTTCGACATTTTCGCAGCCAATCCCGACGGCTCCGGCCTTATGCAACTTACCGACTCACCGGGTTACGACGCAGAAGCCACGGTCTCGAGAAATGGCAAGCACATCGTCTTCACGTCCATGCGCAATGGCGATCTCGACATCTACGTCATGGATGCCGATGGCAGGCACGTAAAGCAACTCACCCACGAACTGGGATATGACGGCGGTGCGGTCTTTTCGCCCGATGGAAAGCAAATCGTTTATCGCGCCTATCATCCCGTCAGCGACAAGGAAATTGCCGAATACAAGGAATTGCTCGCACAGAATCTGGTCCGCCCAACCACGCTTGAGATTTGGATCATGGGATCGAACGGCGGCCACAAGCGCCGCGTCACCAATCTCGGCGCTGCCAGCTTTGCTCCTGCATTCTTCCGCAAAGGCAAACACTTGCGGATTATCTTCTCCTCGAATCAAGGCTCGACCGGCGGGATGGGTAACTTTGAGCTTTACACCATCAACGTGGATGCCAAGAATCTGGAGCAGATCACTTACAGCCCAGGCTTCGACGGATTCCCCATGTTCAGCCCGGATGGCAAGAAGTTGGTGTGGGCGTCGAATCGCAACGGCAAAGCGCCTCACGAGACCAATATCTTCATTGCCGACTGGGCCCCGTAAACCGAAGCTGCGCGCCCACACTCCAGCCTCCCCAACTCACTTTTGTCATTCCTAGGAGCGAAGCGACGAGGAATGTGGGAGTCTCTGCCCACGCGAAAAACCTGGATCCCTCGCGTGGCTCGGGAGGACAGCGGCGGGACGGAAGTTCTCGGCCTTCCGATTGCCCTTCTGAGGGCGGACACTCGCGTAGCGCGCCGTATAATAACCCTTCGCACCAATGGAATCTCTGATGAAATCGCGTCAGTGGTTGATCGCGCTCGGGTTGGTGGGTTTGGTATTGGCTGCTGTCGTCGGATCGATCCTGACTCGCGATCTAGGTCCACTAGCTGCGCCGACATCCTCCGGAACAACGACAGAGCAAGCTCCACTGGTGGACGAGCGGCCGCTGCAGACGGCACGCGCAATGGCCAAGCTGGCGGCGGGCGCGGACGAGCATCGCTTCTCCGATCAGGCTGCGGAACTCGCCGACAACGAAGTGGACCTCGACTTTCACGATGCTTTGCGCGATGCCGCGAACCATCCGGTCGCACCAACACCGCAGAACCGCGAACTCTTTGAACACGCCAGCCAGTCCGAGGTGGATGTCAAAACCGATCAGGACCGCGTCGAACAACTGAAGAAGGAGCTCGCCTCCGCGAGCGGCGCTAAACAGGAACGAGCGCAGGAACAACTCGACGTAGCCCAGGCCCAACTGGAACTCGATCAGGATGAGGCGAATGATGCCAAGGAAGACTTGATTCGCTCCGGAGCCGATCCCGGGAGCCTGATCCAACGCCAATTTGACCAGCACCAGGCCGCCGAACACGCAGCCGATGAAAAACCTGCAGCGGCGGTGGCAAATAGCCCAGAAATCAATTACCAGGCAGGCACCTTCTACGCCCAATTCGTGGCATGGCGCGCCTTGCGCAACAAGGCGCTCCCGTTGCTCGAAGCGCGGAACGAGGCCCGCCAGACCGCGGCGAAGCTAGTCGAGAAGCACGCCGCGCTGGAAAAACAAGTCACAGCTGGAAAGGCCAAACAGCGGGACAACCCGCCAGCCGCGAGTCAAACAACTTCCGGCCAGGCGAGCGTCCAGCCGAACGCCAGTCAATCCCCAAGCCAGCCAAGCGCCGTGCCCGCCGCCGCAAACACGGCGGTCAAGGCTTTGCATCGTCTTTCCAATGACCAGAAGAATTTGGCTGACCTGGACAAGCGCATTCAAGACGAGCAGGAACTGGCCAACAGCTACGCGGGATGGATTGCGGTAATCCGTTCTCACCAGCGCACTGCGTTGCATGGCATGTTCCAATCTGCGCTCTTCATTATCCTGATTGTGCTGATGGTGTATCTTGCCGACCGTTCGGTCGACCGCCGCCTCGCCGAAATGGGTCCGGGCACCCGCTTGCACACACTTCGCGCCGTGATTCGTTTTGCGGTGCAGGCCGTCGGCGTCTTGCTCATTTTGTTTGTGATCGCCGGCGCTCCACAGCAGACAACAACCTTCCTTGGCTTGGCCACGGCCGGAATCACGGTGGCGATGAAGGATTTCATCGTCGCTTTCTTCGGCTGGTTTGTGTTGATGGGAAAAAACGGACTGCGCGTCGGCGACTTGGTCGAGATCAACGGCGTGGCCGGCGAAGTGGTCGAGATCAATCTGCTGCGCACGGTGTTGCTCGAAACCGGCAACTGGACCGATAGCGGCCATCCCACTGGCCGCAAGGTAGCATTCGTCAACGGCTATGCCATCGAGGGCCACTTCTTCAACTTCACCACCAGCGGGCAGTGGCTCTGGGATGAGCTGACGATTACGGTACCGCCAAATCAGGATCCCTATCCGTTGCTGGACGCCATTCAGAAAACCGTGGCGAAAGAAACCGAGACCAACGTCCACGCAGCCGAAAAAGAGTGGCAGAATGCCGCCAGCAACTACAAAGTGAGCTCAGTCTCAGCCGCGCCAACCGTCAACCTGCGCCCAACCTCCTCGGGCGTGGAAGTCCACGTCCGCTACATCGCGCGTGCCCAGGAGCGGTCAGCGATCCGCACGCGATTGAACCAGGCTCTGGTGGAACTGCTCCATCACCGCGAGGGAGACAAGAAAGAAAGCATGTCCGCCGCAAAATAACGCCTTTGCCTGTGTTGCTCACGTGGGGACGGGCGCGCCCGTCCAGGCGGAGCGAAGCTCCGCAGCGCGATGTGTACCGTGTCACCAAACTGCATACGTCCAAGAAAATGCCACGAGCGATCACGACAGACTCTATTCCCGCCCACTCTTACGCGCCAAGTCCAACGCCCCCATTGTCGGATCTACGAAGGTTGCGTTGGGCAACACTTTGGGAAACATGCCAGGTAATCGATCGTAGAAAACCTGCGTGACCAGTCCGCAATTCCTGAAAACTCCTCCCGACACGGCCACCGGAACGACTTCATCAATCCCAAAAAGTCGAGCGATCACGATTCCAGCTAGATTCGCCAACTCCCCGCCTGCCTTGGTTAACACGATGCAAGCTGTGCCATCGCCCGCCTCCGCCGCGGAAACTACTGAAGGCAGCAAAGCCGCGAAGTCATGAGTGCTGGCGATTTTGAGAGCCGCGTTAGCAGCCACGACCAGCTGATCGCGCGTGGTCACGCCCCAGGACTTCATGATGCCCTCTAGCAGCGGACTCGCACTCTCCGCTCCCGCTTCGTCAAAAGCGCGCATGGTCGCCGCCACAGCCGACCGTCCAATCCAGTGTCCCGATCCTTCATCGGAAATAGCAAATCCCCAGCCGCCGGCTCGTGCAGTCTGGCCCGCGGAATTCCGCCCATAAACAATCGATCCAGTGCCGGCAATGACGATCACTCCCGGCCCAGCGCCAAATGCCGCTTCCATGGCGATGACCATGTCGCCTACAACCGCAACTTCGCCGGAAACAAACTCAGATACCAGTCGCCGCACAACCTCCGCAATCTCAGGCAAGGCTCCACCCGCGATCCCCACGCAAGTTTTTTCGATCTCCGACGGACCGACGTTGGCCGCAGCACAAGCCTGTCGTATGGCAGCGCCCAAACTCTCTCGCGCCCGAGCCTCTCCAACCCGAACCACGTTACTGCCCGCGGATGTTCCCGTACCCAACACCGAATTCTGATCGCCAATAACGCACGAGGTCTTGCTGCCTCCGCCGTCAACGCCAAGAAAGATGCTCACGAGCGTAGTTCTACCACAAAAGCCCTTTCACCACGGAGACCACAGAGACACAGAGGAAGACACACCCCGTCATTTCGCTTTCGCAATCGCCTCCCAAAGCAGCAAGATCAAATGCAGTTCTCTGTGTCTCTGTGTCTCTGTGGTGAAAAGCCTTGCACCGAATTTACGAGCTGGATACCTCGCACAGATAAGCCACTGCGCGAATCCAAAGCTGGATACTCTTGAGGAATCGGAGATCCATGAACCTGGACAGACTCGATCTTGTCATCATTGGGCTGTATCTCGCCGGGATCACCCTGTTCGGTTTGCGTTTCCGCAAACGTCAGCGCACGCTGCGCGATTACTTCCTCGCCGATCGCAACATTCCCTGGTGGGCGATTGCGCTCTCGATTGTGGCCGCCGAAACCAGCACGCTTACCATCATCAGTATTCCCGGCTTGGCCTACGATACGAATCTCACATTTCTCCAGGTTGTCTTCGGATATCTGGTGGGACGCGTCATCATCAGTTTTGTTTTGCTGCCACAATACTTTCGCGGCGATCTCTATACCGCCTATGAACTGATCGAACGGCGCTTTGGGCGCGGCCTGCGTTCCCTGACCGCGGGCCTGTTTCTCGTGACGCGAGCCGCGGCCGAAGGCGTGCGCGTCTATGCGGTTTCGATCGTCGTGGCCATTGCGCTGGGCACAGGTGAAATTGCCTCGATCGCCATCATTACGATATTGACTTTGATCTATACCTTTGAAGGTGGCTTGGCCGCGGTGATCTGGACCGACGTCGTGCAGACGGTGATCTACGTAGGTGGAACGCTCGTCGGACTTTTCACCATTCTTCACCTAGTTCCGGGAGGGTGGGCCACAATTCACAGCGTAGCCGAAAGTGCGGGCAAGCTGCGCGTCTTCGACTTCAGCTTCAACCTCTGGAAGCCCTACACATTCTGGGCGGGAGTCGTTGGTGGAACCTTCCTCACCACCGCCAGCCACGGCACAGATCAATTGATCGTGCAGCGACTCTTGGCGGCGCGCAACCAGCGGCAGTCCGTGACTGCCCTGCTCTCGAGCGGAGTCGCCATCCTGTTCCAGTTCGCTCTGTTCCTGCTGGTTGGCGTGATGCTATTTGCCTATTACCGCGTACCTTCCACGAACTTTGGCACGGCGGACAGAATCTATCCCAGGTTCATTGTCAGCCAGATGCCGCACGGAATTTCTGGCCTGCTGATTGCCGCGATCCTGGCAGCGGCGATGTCGAACTTGAGCGCCGCGCTCAACTCGCTCTCGTCGACTTCTATCATTGACTTTTATCTGCAGCGCAAACCGCAAACCGATGAACGTCGTCGCGTACAGCTTTCGCGCATTGCAACCTTCGTTTGGGCGCTGGTGCTGTTCTTGCTGGCTGTGCTGTCGCTGCACAAGGTAGGACGCGTCATCGAAGTCGGATTGCAGATCGCGTCCGTTGCTTATGGAGCTTTGCTCGGAGTGTTCCTGCTCGGAGTTCTGACCCGGCGAGCCAATCAGAACGGCGTGATGATTGGCATGTTGTGCGGCTTCGCTTGCGAACTCTACATTTGGCTTGGAACCCGCGTGCCTTGGACCTGGTACGTCGCGATTGGAACGGCGGTGACATTTACCGTCGGATACGTCGCTAGTATCGTGCTGCGGCCAGAGCAGGCAAAATCTTAAATCGCAGTGAACGCGGAGAACGGCCGCAGAGATTGCAGAGGGCGAGGTTCTCAGCGATCTCTGCGTAGCCTCCGGGACCTCTGCGTTTTAAGGTTTTCGCTTATACTTTCCACTCCGTTATGCCGGTGCAGGCCGCACAGTCCCGTCCCGAACTCGCCCGCGATCTTGGGGTGAGTCATGCGGGCGCGATTGTTGTTGGCACCATCATTGGGAGCGGGATCTTTCTGGTTCCGGCTGAGATGATGCAGGCGGTCGGCTCGGCCAAGTTGGTTTATCTGGCTTGGCTGGTCGGGGGGCTGCTCTCGTTCTTCGGCGCGCTTACCTATGCCGAACTGGGCGCGATGAAGCCGCAGGCGGGCGGTGAGTATGTTTACGTTCGCGATGGCTATGGGCCCCTGGCTGGATTTCTGTATGCCTGGACCTGGTTCCTGATCGCCAAGCCGGCGTCGATTGCGACCATCACGACGGGGTTGGTTCGAATCCTTGAGAGCTTTCCAGTCTTTGCGTTCTTCTCCGACTACGTCATCAGCCAGCCGTTCCACATTACTTACGGACAGCTGGTTGCCATCGCCGCGACGGTGCTCATTTCTTTGCTCAATTATCTCGGGGTCAAGAAAGCCGGCGAGTTTCAACTGGTTTTCACCTTATTGAAAGTGGCGATCATTCTGGGCATCGTTGTCATTGGATTCAGCTATCGCGACGGGAGCTGGAGCCATTTTGCCGGAACTTATTCCGCGGCAAAGGGTGGGCTAGCCGGATTCATGGCGGCGATGGTGGCGGCCTTGTGGGCTTACGACGGATGGAACGATCTGAACATGGTGGCCGGAGAGATTCGCCAGCCGGAGCGCAATATTCCGATTGCGCTGATCGTGGGCGTGGCCACGGTGGGCGCGCTCTACATGCTGGTAAATGCGGCGGTGCAGTTCGTCCTCCCGGCGGATGCGATCGCGGCTTCTCCTCGACCCGCTTCTGACGCCATCGGTTTAGTGTGGGGCACCCTTGGCGCCAGCATTGTCTCGGCGGGGATGGCGGTTTCCATGTTGGTCACGTTGAACGGCACCATCATGAGCGGTGCGCGCATTCCCTTCGCTGTGGCGCGTGACCGGTATTTCTTTTCTGCCTTGGCCGAAGTTCATCCTCGCTTTCACACGCCTGCGGTCGCCATCGCAGTTCAGGCGGCCCTCTCGATTCTCTTGCTGCTTCTTGGCGGAAGCTTCCGGCAATTCTTTTCGCTGGCGATTTTCGCCGAGTGGCTGTTTTACATGATCGCCGGGAGCACGGTGTTCGTCTTCCGGCGACGCGATCCGCAGGCTGCCCGGCCTTATCGGGTCTGGGGATATCCCGTGGTCCCTGGCCTGTTTGTGCTGTCTTCCGCCCTGCTCCTTTACTACACATTTACCGATAATCTGCGAAATTCCGGACTTGGATGCCTGGTAATCCTAGCTGGCGTGCCGGTTTTTTATGCTTTTGCCCGGCGACGGGGCAGCGAGAATCGGTAGACGTTTCTTTGCCGCATTGGGCGGCCTTTTGGCGACGCCTCTTTCGCCCCTCCGGGGCTTGTCTGTTTCCCCGTTTCTCCCCCACGGCTTGCGCCGTGGGCTGCATTCTTACGCCGCTTCCGCGGCTGGTTGACTCGTGGACCTTGGTTCGGCTCGATCGCCAGATCCTGATTTTCTGCACATATTTTGGTGCTTAATTTTGGTCAAAAAAAACTCTCGATTTGGCCTAAAATCTAGAAAACAAAGGACCGGAAATTTTCTTGCCTCCTAGATCTATGGTTCTTAAGGTAGTTAGAGGCAAAATCTTGGGAACATTGGAGTTAAGTCGGCATCGTCGCCTTCGCGCTCCATTTTGGAACTGCTCGTCTGATCGGTTGCCAAAGATCGTAAATTATCTTATAGATAACCTATGTACTAATATCTTATCGCAGTTGGAGGGTGAAATCAAGTGAAAAGCGGTGGGGCGGTTGATCTAGTTCCGATTTGGGAATCTCGCAACACGGCGGAGGAAATTGGGGGACATCCGGTCTGGAAGCTGTGAAGAAATCGGCCGAGCGACTCCATAACACTATTGCGGAATCGACGAACGTGGGTAGACTGCAAGTGTGACCAAGCCTTCGACGTCTCCAACTGCGCGACTGGTTGCCATTGACCGTCGGCAGATTCTTTTGCGTACCGTCGATGTTGAGAATCTGATCGACGAGAACCACAGTGCGCGTTCGGTGTGGGAATTAGTAGGGCGGTTGGACCTGACGCTCTATCACGCTCAAATTGCCGCGGTCGAGGGCCATGCCGGGCGCGAGCATACGGACCCGCGGTTGCTGATCAGTCTGTGGCTGTACGCCTACAGCCGCGGCATCAGTTCGGCGCGGGAGGCGGCGCGGCAGTGCGAGTTTGAGCCGGGCTTCCAGTGGCTGTGCGGCCTGGAAGCGATCAGCCATCGGACGCTCTCGGGTTTCCGCTCGGGAAACAAGGCAGCGTTGGATGATTTGTTCGTGCAAGTGCTGGGCATGCTGAGCGCGGAGGGACTGATCAGTCTGGAGCGAGTGACGCTGGACGGAACCAAGATCAAAGCCAATGCCGGAGGCAACAGCTTTCGCCGCAAAGAAAAACTGGAAGCGCACCTGGAACTGGCGCGCGAACAGGTGCGCATCCTGAACACAGAAGGCGAGGAGAAGGAGACAACCGCCCGGCAAGCGGCGGCACGGCGGCGAGCGGCGAGACAACGGGCCAGTCGGCTGGAAGCGGCGGTGCGGGAAGTAGAACGCCTGCAACAAGAGAAGAAGCACGATCGGAAAGCATTCGTGGCGCGCGGCTCCAGCACAGATCCGGAGGCGCATGTGATGAGAAACGGCGAGGGCGGCACGGTGCCCAGCTACAACGTGCAACTGCTCACCGAGGTGAGCCACGGCCTGGTGGTGAACGTGGACGCGACCACCGACGCCATCGATTACCGCCAGCTGCAACCGGCGCTGGAACGGTGCCAACGGGCGCTGGGACAGAAGCCGAAGCAGCTCGTGGCCGATGGCGACTATACCAATCACGCGTCGGTGCAAGCGGCGGCAGCTGGCGGCGTGGACTTCTACGGATCGTGGCAAGATAGCTGGAAGCCGGTCGAACACGACGCCCAAGGCCGCAGTGCCGAGTTTCTGGCCAGCGCGTTTCCCTACGATGCCAAAGGGGACTGCTTTACTTGTCCCGCCGGAAAGATCCTCACGCATCACGCCCTGCTGAATCGCGGCAACGGCGTACGAACCCACGTGTACCGCGCGCCCAAAGCATCCTGCCCGAACTGCCCATGGCATGGCCTTTGCGCTCCACCGAACGCCCGGCCCGCGTGGCGGCGATCCATCACGCGCCCCGAAGAACCTGAGAGTACGACGGCGTTCAAAGCGAAGATGGCAACCGAAGAAGCAAAACAAATCTATGCGCAACGCTCGCAGATCGCGGAGTTCCCGCACGCTTGGATTAAAGAGCGCTGCGGCTTACGCCAGTTCCGCTGTCGGAACCGCCTGAAGGCAGCCATGGAAGCCACGTGGGCGTGTCTCAGCTACAACCTGACCCGGTGGTTCAGCATACGACGCCAGCTCAGTCTGGCAACATCGTCCGCTTAGGCCGCAAACCCCAATCCCTCGTGTACAGGAAGCCGCATGTTCTACTCACCAGCAACTCATCACTCCGGCAAACCACACCATGGCAATCTTCAACCACCAACCTGCAAAGCAAAAACCGATTTCTTCACAGCTTCCTGAGC
>Ga0308309_10001266_pt1 | contig 15024 bp, 11 predicted proteins | sample HubBroMetageWFT5_FD_192491 | JGI IMG/M metagenome (GOLD analysis project Ga0308309, IMG submission 192491) | Warmed and freeze-thawed soil microbial communities from the Hubbard Brook experimental Forest, New Hampshire - Hubbard Brook CCASE Soil... | ecosystem: Environmental > Terrestrial >...
AAACGCAGAGGCGAAACCCAAGGCGAAAGGAATTACCACACCGAAGAAACTCACCAGCAGCGCACTCTTGCCTTGACGGAAAATGCTCCGCAGATCGATCTCAAGTCCGGCAGTTAGAAGAAAAAATACCACTCCAATCGTAGTAACCGTCTCCAGCACTACCGGCATAGTGCCCGTGCTGGGAAACAAAAACGCGTATATCGGGGGCTTGAAATGGCCCAACATCGTCGGCCCCAGCAAGATTCCCGCAAGAATTTCCCCCAGCACCGACGGCTGGCCAAGCTTGTGCATCAATTCGCCCGCGAACTTAGCTGTCCCTAACAAAACAGCGAGCGCGAGGAACATTGTCATGACATCGTGTTGGGTAAGGTGTGGCACGGGAACCTGTAGCCTTTGTAAGATGAATATTTACTGCGAGTCCGTGTGTAACACGACGGCAAACCTACTGCAATCGTAACTAATCGCGCCGCTCGAATGCGCCGCCCTCCTTCTCTAAGAAACCGGCTGCGAAGACTATCGTGCAGTTCCCAAATTAGCCTAACTGCTGCTATCTGATTGAGCGCACCACGTTTAGGTAAACTGGAATTCTCTCCCCAGAAAATGCTACAAACCAGAAAGCGTCCTACAGGTGTGTATTCGTGGCCGAGATTTGCAGCGCGAAAGGATGTAAGGTCGGCGTGCCTTCCGGGCTTGCCGGAGAGCATTTGTGCGTCCTTCATTTCACTCTGTTTGTCGAGAACGAATGCGCCGAAATGCGCCGCGAAACTGCGTTAGGAAGTACCAAGCACGAGCGCCAGGTGGAATTCATGCAGAAAATTTCCGCGCGCGGAGAGATTCTGGTCAACACTGCGACCAGCGGATTTCCCATGTCAGATGAACTGAAGGCCCGCATTCTAAGCACACTACTGACATTGATGAACACCCGCGAAAACATGGATCGTGCGGCGATGCGCCAATCAGCGATTCGTCGCTTCTCAGGTTAGAACTTCTCCGGCGGTACCTTGCTGTACTTCTTTCCGACTTCATCAGAGAAACTAGTCAGTTTCATTACGCTCCCACAAATCGCGCATAAAGCGATCGCGCAACCGCAGGATCTTTTGTCCCCTTCACAATGGCCCGCCCGTCGGCAAAAACCGTCATCTCATATGGCGTCACTTGAAAACGAAGCAAAAATTTGTTGTTACGCACTTCCGATACCGAGCCACTCTTCAGCCGCTGTCCAAGTGCTCCCAAGTCCAATCTGCGACCGCGTTCGTGTATCTGCACCGAGTCGCGGCCACACATAGTGATATGCGGCTGAGCGTCTCCTTCCAGGTAGGAAAACTCGCGACGCCCACACGCCCGACAGTCAGGATTGCGCGACACGCGAACAGATTGGAATTTCCCGCTCCAAACGTCGCATGACAGCAACTTCCCGTGCAGCGCCTCCGGCTTCCCCGCCAGAATCTTTATCGCTTCGGCTGCTTCGATCGAACCCACCACTCCCGCTGCCGCGTTCAGAATCCCGGCTGTGTCGCAAGTAGCCTCAGCCGCGGCGTCGCTGGATTTTTCTTGGCCTTCTAATAAGCACGCCAGGCAAGCCGTGTGCCCTGGTTGAATCGTAAATGTCACGCCGTAACTTCCGATCGCAGCTCCATAAATCCATGGAATGTTAAACGACAACGCAGCATCGTTCAGCAAAAGCCGCGTTTCGAAATTGTCCGTGCCATCGATTATTACGTCAAACCCCGAAAGCAGTTCTTCGGCGCTTTCCGAAACGAGGTCTCCGACCATGCCTTCGATGCGCACATCGGAGTTAATTGAGTGCAGCCGCCTTTCCGCAGCGATTGCTTTCGGCAAAAGATCGCGCGCATCGGCTTCTTCGAAAAGAGTTTGCCTCTGCAAATTCGATAGCTCCACGAAATCTCGATCGATGATTCGCAGCCGTCCCAGCCCCGCACGCACCAGTAAATTTGCCGTTACCGTCCCTAAGGCGCCGCAACCCGCCAGCACTGCGCTTCCAGCGAGTATCTTCTCCTGCCCGTCCTCGCCGATGCCCGGAAACAGAATCTGCCGCGAATATTTTTCGGATTGTTCCTTGTTCATCGCCTGTTTCCTACTATGAACTTCATCATAGCGCCTTTTCGCGTCTCTCAGGCAACGCGACATGCTAACCTTTCCTCTTAATCCTCTGGGCGAATGAGACTTCCTTGGAACACGTCGAATACACTGCGCCGGTGCGTGGGCCTCGCAGCCATACAAGCCGCAGTCCTGGCTTTCATTTTTTCCGGCTGCCTATCTGTACGAGCTCAGCAATCAACGTTGGAAGGCCAGCCCGTGGCCGAAATCCGCATCCTGGATGAATCTGGAAAAGAGATAGCGCCCCATCTAAGATCGTTTCCTCTGCATGCCGGCGAACCCTTTGACGTCGCCAAGGAACGCGACACTTTGCGCGAACTATATCGCACGGGCGATTTTGCCGATGTACAGGTAAGAGCCGAGCCCACCCCTCAAGGCATCCGGCTGGATTTTCTCGTCCGCCGCAATTACTTCAATAACGCAATTCGCATAGTAGGCTTGAAAGATCCGCCGAGTGAGCCTGCCGCGTTGGCCGCGCTGCGTTTAGGTTTGGGAGAATCTTTCCGCCAGAGCGCTCTGCTGGAGGCCATTGACCGGTTGAAAGATACGCTTCGCAACGAAGGCCTCTTTCAAGCGAAAGTAACATGGACGCTTACCCCTCATGAGGACACCCGCCAGATGGACGTAAACATCACAGTGGATCCCGGTCCGCGCGCCATCATAGGAAGCTTCGTGGTCGAAAATAAAACTTCCTACCCCGATGACGAGCTGATTCGCCGCTCCAAGATCAAAGTAAAAAATCAACTCACCACCGCGCGCCTTACCAAAGCCAATGACCGCCTCAAGAAGTACCTGGTGAACCAGGGTTATCTCGGCGCCGGAGTGCTGATTACTCCCGGCCCCTACGACCCAAAATTTAATACTGTATCGTTGAAGTATGAGGTGAACGCAGGTCCGCAGGTAAGCATCGAAATCGCCGGAGCGCACTTGAGCAAAGGCAAGCTTCACACGGTCTTGCCGGTTTATTCCGAAGGAGCCGTGGACGAAGACTTGTTGCAGGAAGGGCGTCGAAATCTCCGCGATTATTTTCAACGCCAAGGCTATTTCAATGCCAACGTTGAGCTCACTTCTAGTGGAAATGCCACTGATAAAGGGCGAATCATCAGCTATAAGGTTACCCTTGGAGACAAATATCGTTTCGCTGGGGTCGGTTTCACCGGTAACAAATATTTTGACAAGAAGTTGCTGGAAAGCAGATTGCAACTCCAGCCCGCTTCCTTCGGTTCGAATGGCCGTTTTAGCCAACAATTGGTCAATGACGACGCGGACTCCATTCGCGGCGTATATCTCTCCAACGGTTTCTTGGATGTGAAAGTCTCTTCTTCGGTCGATGACAACTATCAGGGCAAGAAAGGGAATCTCTTCGTCTCCTTCGCGGTCGTGGAAGGCCCGCAAACCTTGGTAGACAATCTTCATATTGAAGGCAACAAGGTCATCAGCACCGAAGCTCTCCTGGGGGTCATCGGTTCCTCGCCGGGCCAGCCCTATTCCGCCGCCAGCGTAGCCAGTGACCGCAACAATATTCTGGCCATGTATTACAACGAAGGCTTCCCTGAAGCTCATTTTCAAGAGGAAATAACGCCCGGTGCTGCAGCCACCGAAGTCCGGCTTACTTACCACATCGTCGAAGGCGTGCGCATCGAAGTAGCAGGAGTTTTGATCACAGGTTACCAATTCACCCGTCCCGGTGTGATCTCGCGCCAGGTGAAAATCAAGCCGGACGGCCCGTTACGCGAGAGCGACGTAGTCGAGACTCAGCGCCGCCTCTACAACCTCGGCGTATTTAATCGCGTGCAGATCGAGCCGCAAAATCCGGCCGGCACTGATCCGGAGAAAACGGTCGTAGTGGATCTACAGGAAGGCAAACGCTATACGATCGGATATGGAGGAGGATTTGAAGTCCAGCAAATTGGTGCTAGTTGCAACAGTTCGAATAAAAGTTGTGATCCCAACGCCACCGTGATTGCCGCCAGCCCCCGCCTGATTTTCGAAGCTTCGCGGTCGAATATGTTCGGCCTGGCGCAAACCCTCACCTTCAGAGCTCGCGTAAGCACCCTCGAATATCGATCGCTCGTGAGTTACACGGCCGACAACTTTGGCGGACACCCCTCCATCAGCGTTCAACTCATCGGTTTGGCTGATAAGATGCAAGACGTTCAGACGTTCACATCCGTCCGATACGAGGGCGCTTTTCAGGTCGCCGAAAAGCTCGGGCGCTCAAGCTCCTTACTCTATCGCTATTTTTTCCGTCGAGTTACTGCTTCCGATCTGCACATCACTCCAGACGAAATTCCATTGTTCAGTCAACCCACGTTGGTATCCGGATTTGGTATTACTTATGCACGCGAGCGCCGTGATAATCCCGCGGATGCCACACGTGGAAATTTTAACACTGTCGATTTGAGCGTTGCTTCAACCTCACTAGGCTCCAGTGCTAGTTTCTTCCGCGGATTCTTTCAAAACTCCTCGTTTCATCCGTTCGGACGCGCTTTCGTCTTCGCGCGTGCGACGCGTTTTGGTATTGAAGAACCGCTGGGCCAAACCGTAGAAGGTGGCCCCTCCGAAGGTGGCTCAACAAATTGCAGCTCCACCGCTCCCCCCGTTACCGAGCAAGTCATTCCATTGCCCGAGCGTTTCTTTTCCGGCGGCGCGACCTCGCTGCGCGGTTTCGGTCTCAACGAAGCAGGCCCTCGCGATCCTTGTACCGGATTTCCTATCGGCGGTCTGGCGCTCCTGGTTTTCAACCAGGAATTACGCTTTCCCATGAAGCTGCCCTACATCGGCAGTAAGTTAGGCGGCACGCTCTTTTACGATGGCGGTAATGTGTATAGCGACGTAAACCACATAAACCTTTCCTGGAAACCATCTTCCACTACCAACCTGAATTATTTTTCACACACCATAGGTTTTGGCCTGCGATATCCGACGCCAGTTGGCCCCGTTCGAGTGGATTTCGGTTGGCAAATCAACCCTGCTGAATATCAGGCAACCATTGCTCCATCAACAGTGCCGCAATTCTTCCGGCTGCCGCATTTCGAGTTCTCGTTCAACATCGGCCCGGTCTTTTGATGACTCGCTTATGAGACGCTCATTCACACGCGCCACACTGATCCTAGGATTCCTGGCTCTGCTCGCCGGACCTCAAGCTATGCAGGCCCGCGCGCAAAGCGCGTCTCAGTCCGAACCACCCGCGCCTGCAAAAGATTCCCCGGCAATCCCTATCGATGGAATAGCGGCGCGCATTGAAGATGACATCATCTTGGAGAGTGAAGTCCATGAATTGGGCGCTTTCCAGATTCTTTCCGATGGCAAAGCCAAGCCTCGAAGCGAACTCATACGCGAACTAGCTGACCAATGGGTCGTGCGCGGTGAAGCCAATACCGCGAAGTATCCATTTCCGTCTGCCGACGAAATCGAAAATGCCTTTCAGCAATTTGTGAAACAGTTCCCTTCAACCGGCCAATTTCACGAACGCCTTGCCGCCGCGGATTTGACCGAAGCGGCGGTGAGGCGAATCTTGGCCCAGCAACTCTATCTTGCGCATTTCCTCGATTACCGTTTTCGTGCCGCCGCTCAGGTTGACGACAAAGAAATAGAAAAATATTACAACGAAGAATTCGCGCCCCAGCTTAAAGCTCGTAAGGAGCCCGTTCCTCCGCTAGAAGATGTGGAAGACACCATCCGCGAAGTCCTTGTTCAACGCGCCATCAACGACCGCGCTGAAAAGTGGCTGGATGATACGCGGCAACGATTGAAGATCGATATCGTTAACGACCGGAGTCCCTCTTGAGCTCCCGTCGTCTCACTCGCTGGAGCTTATATTTTCTCGGTTTCTTGATTGTCGTCTGCCTGATCACGTTCGGATTGTACGAGACTGGCGTTGTTGAACGCTGGGCCCGCGATCAAGTCGTGCAGCAGCTTCAGCTTCGGACTGGCGCGCGCGTGGAGCTCGGCGCATTTCATCTAAAATTCTTACGCTTAACCGCTCGCGGCGAAAATTTGACACTCCATGGATTGGAGAGTGCCGGCCAGCCGCCATTGTTCCACGCAGACCGTGTTGACGTTGGAGTCACGGTTCTCTCGTTTTTCCACCGGCGATTTGCCTTGAGCGAATTGGTAATTGACCGGCCACAGCTTGCAATTCAATTCGATGAAAACGGCCACAGTAACCTGCCCACTCCAAAAATTGCTGCTACCGACTCCTGGCGCCAGAATCTTTTTGATTTGCAAATCCGATGGCTGGAGCTGCGAGATGGCAGCGCGTTGATCAACGACCGTCGCCTGCCGCTTACAGCAAAAGGCCAGAACTTCGAATTCAAGTTGAATTACCACGCCGCCGCGCAAGGCGCCGACGCCTACATTGGAAGTCTCCAGTGGGAACAGGTGGAAATTACCGAGCGCAAGGATGCCACCTTCCGCTCCGATCTCTCCGCTAAGTTCACTCTCCATCGTAACGCCTTCGAGCTTGATGAGTTAGTGTGGAAACTTCCCCACTCTGAACTCAATCTTCGCGCTGAGCTGCCCAGTTTTTCACAACATAAATGGAACCTCCGCTATCGCGCACGCGTCTCCCTTGTTGATTTCCGTGCAGTCCTTCGTCAACCTCTTGTTCCCGACGCCGTCGCAGATTTCTCCGGCAAGGCCAGCTACGGGGGAAGTGATTGGACGGCGAGCGGCCACTTCTCGGCCCAGAAGGTCAGTCTGCCTTATGTTTGGTTCCATGCAAGCGGCATCGAAACCTGGGGCGACTACGATCTGTCCCATGAACTCCTCGTCCTGCCAAAGTTTGGCATACGCGCCCTCGGCGGGACCGTTGATGGCCTGCTGGAAATGGATCTGAAGACTCTGGCGGTCCGCACGGAAACCCACTTGCAAGGCGCTAGTCTCGCTGCCGCGTACGCAGCCGTAGACAATCCCGAGTTCCCCGTAAACACGCTCCATTGGGATTCTGTTATGGACCTCGTCTCCGTTAATACTTGGACAGGCGCGTTCGCACACTTCCATTCCAAAGGCCAATCTCGCTGGACTCCTCCGTCTTACCTACCATCGGGAATCACCCCGGCGGCCGCAATCGTAGCGTACGATTACGTCGATGACGCAGGAACCGCCACGTTCACTCAAAGCGAGATTTCCACCCCCACCACGAATATCGAGTTCGATGGTTACCTCGGCGGACGTGATTCCGCTCTTGAACTGAAACTGAACGCACATGACTTATTGCCGTGGGACGACTTCATCAACAAACTGCGTGGGGCTGGCGCTGTCCCCGTCCGTGAGGCCGGGGGCGTCGCATTCCGAGGACGCATCGTGGGTCCCATCGCTGGCCCCACTTTCGTCGGACATTTCAGCGCCACCGACGCGCATTACGATGCGCTCTACTGGGACAGCATCGAAGGCAATCTGGAATATTCTCTTGATTTTTTCAGTTTGAAGAATGCCACGGTCCGGCGAGGGCAATTTTCCGCAGCGCTCAACATGCGTTTGGATTTCGATGGCGACTGGAGTTTTGTGCCCGCCAGCCATTGGTTTCTCGATGCAAAAGTTGAACGCGGTCCCACCGCTGACCTGCAAGCTATGCTCGGCACAAACTATCCCGTTTCCGGAATCCTCAGCGGCACTTTTCACGGCAGCGGAACTAGTGCAGTCCCCCTCCTGGATGGAAATTTTGTGCTGGACGATATCGTAGCGAAGGGCTATCACTTCGATCGCCTCGGAGCCCAGCTACATTACACCCGCGACGAAATTCAGCTCTCTCAGGCTGAACTTCGCCGCGATACTGGGCACGTGAACGGCGATGTGCTTTATCATCCCGCCGACCAGACCGTCGAATTCAATCTCACTGGCGGCGGGATCGACCTCCAAAAAATTGCCGTGTTGCAGAAAACCTCCTTGCCCATTGGCGGACAACTTCAGTTCACCGTGCAGGGACATGGACCGATTCGCACCCCCATTGCAAAGGGAAATATTCATCTGGTGGGACTCACTGTCGGCGCCGACAAAGAAGGTGATTTTCACGCCGAGGTTGAATCGGATGGAAAGAATGCTCAGGTCACCGTTAATTCCGAAATGTCGAAAGGAGAACTGACAGGCCAGCTCGATGTCGGCCTCACAGGAGACGGGCTAATTTCGGGGAATCTTACGGTAAAAGAATTTGACCTGGATGCCCTCATCACCGCGAGTCTTCATCTTAAGGATTTAACACGCCCAAGCGTCGTGAACGGTGTTTTTACGATTTCGGGCGCGCTTCGAAAACCCGATTCCATCGAAGTCAAAGTGAACATTTCTGACATCTCTTTTGACTATCAGTTTGTGCAACTTCAGAACGAAGGCCCTATCCAGATTGTCTATCATCGTAACGAAGTACGCATCGAGCGAGCGCATATTCACGGTCCCAATACGGATATGCAGTTAACCGGCTCAGCGCGTTTCGACCGCGATCGTCCCCTTCATCTGAATCTGTCGGGCGGCATAAATTTGCGTTTTGCCACCGGACTTTTACCCGAATTGGAAGCGCAAGGCGAAGCGGACGTTAACGCTTCCGTCGAAGGCACCATATCGAAACCGCGCATCACCGGTCGCGCCAACGTCCGCGACGCTTCGGCTCACTACTCCGATTTTCCGGTCGGGCTATCCCACGTGAACGGAAATCTCGTCTTCGATCAAAGCCGTTTGCTCTTCGATCGAGTCACCGCTGAATCTGGCGGCGGACAATTGACGCTTAGCGGCAGCTTGAGTTATGGCCTAGGACCTATGCGCTACGAAATCAACGCGGTGACACCGCAGGTTCGCGTGCGCTATCCGCCCGGAATGAGCTGGTTGATCGGCGGCTCATTGCAATTGGCAGGGACGCAGGACGCTGCGATTCTTTCCGGCCGCATACAAGTCCAGCGCTTGCTTTTTGCTCAAGGCGTCGATTTGGCGTCCTTCTTCGCTTCCTCCGCTCAAACCGGGGTGGTTGCAATTTCCACCTCCGCCTTCATGCGCAATCTCACCTTCGACGTTTCCGGACATACTAGTGCTGGAGCGCGCATCGAATGGGGCGGGGCTCACGTCGAAATTGATGGCGACCTGCACCTCCGCGGCACCTGGGATCGGCCCGTTTTGCTCGGCCACATACACTTGCTCGGCGGCGAGATGGCATTCCGCGGCAATAATTTTACGCTCACGCGCGGCGATCTTAACTTTGCGAATCCGTTCCGCCTGGATCCTGTGCTCAACATCGAAGCCACTTCGGTCATCAGCCAATATCAGGTCACAATAAACTTCACCGGCCCTGCTAGCCGTCTTGTTCTCAACTACCGCTCTGATCCGCCGCTGCCTGATTCCGACATCGTGGCCCTCCTCGCGCTGGGCAGTACCGGGCAAGAGAGCGCTCTTCGCTCCCAATCGGCCGGTCAAAACTACGGAGCCACCGCCCTCTTATCCGAAGCAATCTCAACGGGATTCGGCGGGCGCATCGAAAAGCTCTTCGGCATAAGCCAGTTTCGCGTGGACCCATTTCTCGCGGGCACCGCGACAGAATCCAACGCTGCCGCCCGCGTTACTATCGTGGAACAGGTCTCCCGTGACCTCACCATCACCTACTCTTCGAACGCCGCCTCCGATCAGGAACAGCTGATTCAAGTGGAATACCATCTCAAACGCGACGTCTCCATTATTTTCCTGCGCGATATAAACGGCAGCTACGCACTCGACATTAAATTCGTGAAGCACTTCAACTAATTAACCTCATTAATTCATTCCGGCGTCAGGAAGAGTGATTCTGGAGAAAGCCGCGCGTGCCAGGGACAGGGAACATCGCGGAAGCACCGCCATTTTTCCTTGAACACCTCGGCTTGTAAATCGTAAGCCGTATCTTCGCCAGGTGGCTGAAGTCGCAAATAGAGTGTCTCGCGAAAAGGTGTTTCCGAAGCTCGAACGAGCCAGCATGGAAAAACATTTTCTGCTGCGTTCCCTCCCTTGCCCGCCTCCATAAAATCAATGTGATGCGCCCGTATGCCCACGTGCGCCGGCTGCTTGGATAGAGCTTGGTCCACGCGAAGCTTGCAACCCCAATCCAATGCTTCCACGCTTCCGTCCGCATTCATTCTCGCACGCGAAAAATTCTTGCAGCCTGTCAACTGCCCCACTTCGCGCGACGGCGGACGGCGAAAAATTTCTTCTTTCGGTCCGTACGCCGCTACTCGCCCCCGCGACATCACAAGCAGCCGCTCGCCCAGCCGATACGCTTCCTCAATGTTATGCGTGACCAAAAGCGCGGGCCGCTGGTACGTCGAAAATACCTCCTGGAGCTGTGCTTCCACCTGACTTCGCAAATGCGTGTCCAATGCGGAGAGCGGTTCATCCAGCAACAGCGCTTCCGGATCGATCGCCAACGCCCGCGCCAGAGCCGTTCGTTGTTGTTCGCCTCCAGAAAGTGCGCGCGGATAACGGTTGGCCAGCTCTTTCAAATGTGTACGTTCGATGAGCGCCGCCACCCGTGCCGCTCTTTCTTCTCTGGGAAGCGCATGCAATCCGAACCCGATATTTTCCGTCACCGTTCGGTGCGGAAAAAGCGCGTAATTTTGAAAAACCATCCCGATTCGTCGCCGTAGCGCGGGAATGAGAATATTTTGCTCTGAGTCAAATAAGATTCGATCCCGTAAAACGACGTGGCCCCGATCGGGCCTCTCCAACCCGGCGATGCATCGCAGCAACATCGTTTTGCCCGCGCCGGAGGGTCCGAGAATACTAAGTGGTTCTTCGGACGCCGTAAATGCAACGTTCAGTTCAAAGTCTGGCAGTTTCTTTTCGATTTGAACTTCGAGCGCCATTTCAACCAGCCAATCGCCGCGCGCGCCCGAAGCCTTGCGTGCGCGTCCAATAGTAGAGTCCGCTCAGAAGCGCAAGCGAGATAACCACATCGACAGCGCACCAATACAACGCTCGCTGGATGTCATCCGCTTCTACTGCAAAATAAATCGCAATCGGAATCGTTTCCGTTCGCCCTGGAATATTTCCGGCAATCATCAATGTTGCGCCAAACTCACCCAGTGCCCGCGCAAAAGAAAGTATGGTGCCCGCCAGAACGCCCGGCCACGCTAGCGGCAGCGCGATTTCACGGAACACTCGCCACTCCGAAGCGCCCAGCGTCCGCGCTGCCTGCAACAAACCAGGTTCCACCTGTTCGAGAGCCGCGCGCGCAGTTATGTACATTAGCGGGAATGAAACAACCGTGGCGGCGATCACAGTAGCAGGCCATGAAAAAACCACCGTGGCGCCAAAATGAAGTAACAACTGACCCAGTGGCCCATGCCGTCCGAACAGCAACAAAAGAAAAAAGCCAACCACGGTAGGAGGTAACACCAGGGGCAGCAGGAAAATTCCGTCCACCAGCGCCAGCGTCGGGCCGCTATGTCGCTCCCGCCAAACCGCTGCGGCCAGTCCAACTACCAGCGTGATTGCGGTCGCCGTTACGCTTGTCGCCAGCGATATCCAGACAGGAGACCAATCCATCCGCAGGATTGTAACCGTTTCAGATTTTTCCTTGCGGATTATTCGGATCGTTGAAGCCGTAGGTCTTGAAAATCTCCAGCGCATGGAGTGTTTCCAAAAACCCCAGAAAGGCTTTCGCGGCGTCTGGTTCCTTAGAGTTTTTCAACACCGCAGCGGGATAGACAATGGGATCGTGCGAGTTAGGAGGAGCGGTAAAAATCGTTCGAATTTTCGGCGAAGTTTGCGCGTCGGTGCGATACACCAACCCCGCATCGGCATTCCCGCTGGCCACGAATGTGACCACCTGCCGGACATCCTTCGCATACACGGCCTTTTTCTGCACATCCGTCCACAACCCCAGATGTTCCAGCGTCTGCTGTGCGTACATTCCCGCTGGCACCGTCGCGGGCTCGCCAAGCGCGACAGTTTTAACCACACTTTTCGCTAGATCCTGAAACGTGTGGATATTGTCTGTAGCCGAGGGCGCAATTAGCACCAAATCATTCGCCACAATATTCTTCCGCGTATCGGCAAGGATCAGTCCCGCAGATTGAAGCGCGTCCATCTGCCTCTGCGCCGCCGAAAAAAATATGTCCACCGGCGCGCCCTGCTCGATCTGATGCTGCAGCGTCCCTGAGCCGCCATAATTAAACGTAACTTTCGCGCCAGGATTGTCCCGTTCGTATTCGCGCCCGAGCTGGTCGAGCACGTCTTTCAAACTAATCGCTGCGGACACCGTGACAGGAGCCGGCTTGGCCGGCGGCGATTGCTGGGCAAACGCCACCCATCCTGCCGCGGCAATCAGAAAAACAATTCCGCCCCACAACCCCCAACTTCGCACACCATTGTTCCTCCAAAAAAGTCGTGGCATCAGCAAGCTCCTTTCTTACACTGACAGTCGATTATTGCTGCGGCGGAGCAGGTTTGGTTCCAGGAGCCGGAGCGGAGTTTGGACTTGGAGTTCCGGGCGCGGGGGCCGGAGCAGGCCCCGCATTCGGCGCGGGAGCTGGATGGTCTGGGTCTGGGGGCAGCATCTGCTTTAGCTGCGGATATTCGTCTGACATTCCTCGCAGCACCGCGAGCACAACTTTCTGGTCCATCTCCATCCCTTTTTGCTGCGACTCCCGGACCACGTCCGGCATTTCCTTCACCATACGCTGCCCCACGGGAGATTCGTAGAACTTGGTTATCCCTTGTATGTCTTCCACGGAAAAATGCTGGGCATAAACTTTTACCAGCGCATCAGTCACTGCATTCGGCTGCGCACTAGCGGTGAATCTTTGTGAAAATGTATCCATGAATTTAGGTAGCTGGTCTGGTGGCAGCGCGTGACTCATACCTTCGTGAACCTTGTCCGTCCACCCTGCGACCAAGTTTTCACCCTCTTTCGATTCGCCAGTGACTTCCAACAAGTGCCGTATAGCCGCTTCTTTCGCTGGCTCTAGTTTTTCGGCCGGCGCTTTCGAGTCCGCTCTTGCGGGTTTCGCCGCAGGTTGTCCCGGTTGAACGGGAGCCGCAGTGGCCGGTTTTTGTTGCGTTCCGCCCGGGGGCGTCTGCGCTAGAGCCGGGCCCGCCATGAATAGCACGGCGGTGATCAGGGCATTTCGAAGTTTCATCTCATTCTCCTGTTTTAAGGTCCGGGCAACGGCCCTGACGCGACTACCTCTAGAATCGTATCGAACACCGCGTATAGATGCAATTTATACGCTGCGCTGCGGCAAACCCTTCCGGTAGCATCCCTACGCAAGCCTGTGATAGCTTTTGCGGAGCATGAGCGGTGGGCCTAATCGCAGTTCCGGAGTCGAAGAGAAGTTCGAAGCGGCGCGGCAAGAAATGGTTGCGCGTCAACTTCGTGCGCGCGGTATTACTTCGCAACGTGTCCTCGACGCCATGGCCTCCGTTCCGCGCCACCTCTTCGTTTCATCCGGCCAAGCCGCATCGGCCTATTCTGACGAGCCTCTTTCCATAGGATGCGGACAAACCATATCGCAACCCTTCATGGTAGCAGCCATGTCCGAAGCTCTTTCTCTCCAGGGCACCGAGCGCGTTTTGGAAGTGGGCGCCGGCTCGGGATATCAGGCCGCAATGCTCTCGCTTTTGGCGCGCGAGGTCACAGCCATTGAAGCGCAACCCGAACTCGCCTCCCAGGCGCGCGAACGTTTGGCGCGCCTCGGTTTTGCGAACGTCCGCGTCGAGGTAGGCGACGGATCCATAGGCTGGCCCCCCGCGAGTTCCTGGCATGGGCCACCCGACGCACTCTACGAAGCCATTCTCGTGGCCGCGGCTGCCCCCACCGTGCCTCCGCCTTTGGTCGAACAGTTGGCCGAAGGCGGCCGCCTGGTTATCCCCATAGGCAAATCGGATCATCAAGAATTGGTTCGCATAGTCAAACGCAGCGGTTCTGTCTCTCAGGAGTCTCTTTTCGCCTGCCGTTTCGTCCCTCTGCTGGGACACTTTGGCTGGCACCCAATCGCGCAGGGATCACCGCGGGAATGACTTCCTCGCCGGAATTTTCCATCATAATTCCCGCCTACAACGAAGAGTCGCGCCTGCCCCGCACACTCACTCGCATCCGAGATTATTTTACGAGCAGGAACATTTCTCCAAGTCACATTGAAATTTTGGTCGTGGACGATGGCTCGCGCGACAATACCGCTCGCGTCGCCGAAGAATGGGGGCGTGAGATGCCTTCGGTCCGCTTGATTTCAAATGGGGACAATCGCGGAAAGGGTTTCAGCGTTCGTCACGGTATGCTCGAAGCACGTGGCCGCATCGCGCTTTTCACCGATGCCGATCTGTCTTCGCCAATGGAAGAGTGCGAGAAGCTTCTCGCCGCCATCGACGCGGGCAACGATGTCGCCATCGGCTCCCGTGCGCTCGATCGCTCACTCATCACCATGCATCAGTCGCGACTGCGCGAGCTTGCTGGCATGATTTTTAATGGATTTGTGCGAATCGCTATGGGCTTGCCTTTCCGCGACACACAGTGCGGATTCAAGGCCTTCGTTCACGGACCGTCGAAAATCGTCTTCGAACAACAGCGTATCGAACGCTTCGGTTTCGACCCCGAGATTCTTTTCCTCGCGAAGCGTCATGGCCTGCGAACCGCGGAAGTCCCCGTGCGATGGGCCCACGACCCGGCAACCAAGGTCCACATGTTGCGCGACAGTTTGATGATGTTCTTCGATCTGCTTATCATCCGCTGGAACTGGATTCTCGGGCGTTATCCAAAACGGCCGCGTAAGAAGTAGCACCTCTTCTATTTTTATTTTGGTTGAGCCGTTGGTGGCAACAACCCATTCAGCCGCAGATAAATCGCCGCCATGCTGTAATGATCTGCGAAATCGTTGCTCAACGCGATCATTGCGGCCGCGCGAGAAAGCTTGCGACCACCGAACACTGTCAATTGCTCCCCTAGATTGGAATCGTCCA
>Ga0308309_10001267_pt1 | contig 15010 bp, 11 predicted proteins | sample HubBroMetageWFT5_FD_192491 | JGI IMG/M metagenome (GOLD analysis project Ga0308309, IMG submission 192491) | Warmed and freeze-thawed soil microbial communities from the Hubbard Brook experimental Forest, New Hampshire - Hubbard Brook CCASE Soil... | ecosystem: Environmental > Terrestrial >...
GCCCGGGCGTCATGCGCGTGGCGCCGGATTCCGGCGCAGGTACTGGGATAGACGCACTCCACCTAAGCACACCAGTGACAGCCCTCCGCCCACCACAAATAGCGCGATTCGATCAACTCTCCCCATGTGGAGGACAAGCAACCAGTAGCCCACAAACGGAAATGCGACCACCTCAATCCACAACACCCGCGCATTCTTCTGCGCTACCAGCCAAATGGCGAGTGCCGCTACAACACCTGCCGCGAGGCATAACCATCGGTTCTCCACATACCAAGCCACTCCCAATCCCAGCGCCGTGAGCACAGCCACAAGCAATGCCCGATGAGCCCGGTCATCGTGGAGCCGTCCGATTTCCAACGCACGCTTCGCGTCCGCGCCATTCATCGTGAGCATTGTCAAATCAACGGGCAGCGCGTCCTGATGGTCAGCGAAATACGGCGTAGCCGTGTATCCCGTGCGCGGGTAAGTGATTCGGGCCTTAAGCCATTCGATCACTTGCTTCATGCGAAAGAAGACGACACCGTAGAGAACAAAAGCGAGAGCGGCCAACGCAATGACGAGTGGATTTCTCGGGCGCGCCTGCGCACCAAGCAAAGCAAAGCCAATCAGCATGCAAGCAACGCCTGCAACAAGATTGGGTAAGCCATCGTCGAACCAATAGGTCCAAGAGCGGCGTTCAGCCCGAAGGACGGGCGATTGAAGTTCAGTCATTTCTTCACCTTCTTGCAATATAGTCTGCATCATAAATATAGTTTGCATTACAGACTACAATCAGGCAAGCGGAATCCGCGCGTGAAAGCGGAAATATCATATCTATTTGTTTATAAAGGGCTTACTGATAGCTTTCGGCAGGAATTTTCGGGCGCAACCATTCGGAGTGGAACCACCCCGGACACATCCTTTTCCCAGTGCAACCCTAGTCCTCCGGCTTCATCGCCTTTGCTTCATCCAGCGTCACGCGCCGCTTCGAACGGTACGCCAGATTAGCCATGTGGGCTGCAACCGCAGACCGATACCCCTTCTCGACTGGCGCGTTCGGAGTCTTCCGGCTGCGCACGCAATCAATCCAGTTGGCCATGTGGTTCTGGTCGGGCGATTTTCCGGTCAGCGCCGCCCCGCCCGGCCGATTGGCCTTCTCGGGAAAATATCGCAGCGTTTCTTCGGACTCGCCGGTCACCATATCGGTCGCTCCCGCCACATGTTCAATCGTGCCGTCGCTCCCCAAAATGTGCTCGCCGAGCCCGTAGCGGCTGTTGCTGAACGTGGATTGCCACGTGACCACCGTTTCATTCGGATAGTCGAGCGTGACGGCAATCGTGTCCGGCACTTCGCGCCCGTCCTTTTCCGAAAACACTCCGCCGGACATGTATGCCGCGCTCGGCAACGGCAAATCGAGCGCGCTCATGATCCACGAAATCTGGTGAATCATATTTTCAGTCACATTGCCGCCGGAAAATTCCCAATAGAGACGCCAGTTGATGAATTTGAACGCGTCGAACTCGCGCTCGCGCCGCCCGTTCAGAAACGCCTTCCAATTCACATGTTCGGGGTTGCAATCCGCGGGCACCTGGCGCACCCATTGCGGCTTTCCATGCGGCGTGTTGCGGCTCATCCAGGAATTTACCTGCGTCACTTTTCCCACGATTCCGTCGCGCACCCACTGCCGCGTGTCCGCCAGGCCGCCGGAACTTTCGTGCTGCAATCCGATCTGTACAACGCGGTCGGATTTCTTCGCCGCCTCCAGGCATTCCTCCGCCTCAGGAATGGACCACGCCATGGTCTTCTCGGAATAAAGATCCTTTCCCGCCCCCAGCGTGTCCAAAAAATGCCGCGCGTGGATGTGCAGGGGGCTCGCGACGATGATGGCGTCAATATCTTTCCGGTCCAGCAGCGTCCTGTAATCTCCCAGCGTCTCGATACCCGGCGCGATTTTCCTGGCTTCGTCCCAACGGCGCGTGTAGACATCGGCAATCGCCACCACCTGCGCGTTCGGGACCTCCAGAATTTCATGCAGCAAGTCTTGCCCGCGCCCGCCCACTCCGATCATTCCCACGCGCACGCGGTCGTTCGCGCCCAGCACGCTCGCCGGCGGATACGCCAGCAGGGTCGCCGTTCCCACCGCGGCCTGCTTCATAAAATCACGCCTCGTATTCTTCAACATGGAGGACCTCCTAAAGCGTTCCCGCTTTTTGCAATTCCTGTTTCATTCCCGCCCAACTTTGCCGCGTGGATTCTTCGGGCGTGCCCGCTCCGCGCCAATGCGTCTCGAGGCTCACCGCGTATTTATAACCATCACGCTCAAGCGCGCGGAATTGTCCCACCCAATCAATGAAGCCGCTTCCCATTGCCGCCCAATCTGTTCCGCCCTCTTTCCCCGGCACCCTCACCGCATCTTTGCAATGGCAATGTCCGATGCGTTGATTGGGCAATCGATTGTAACCATCCGGATATGGCGTTTCACCAGCAGCTGCGGCGTTGCCCGGATCCCAATTGAGCATGAAATTGTGCGCTTTGATTTCGCTGAGCACCCTCGCAGACTCGGCGCCGGTTGCCGTGTTGCAGGCGGCTTCATTTTCAAGAACGAGTATTACGCCGCTCTTGTCGGCTTTTTTTGCGGCTTCGCGCAGCTTTTCGTTCATCGCCGGACGATACGGCTTCGCGTCTTCCAGCCGCCAGAAATCGAAGCAGCGCAGACGGTCTGTCCCGAAAGCCTTTGCCATCGCGATGCCGAGCTCGAGCGCTTCATCCTGCCGATCGAACGAAAAATCCGCGCCAAATTGCGTGTTCTTGGGGCTGAATTTCGATTTCGGCGCGCCCGGCCAATCCACCTTAAATAGAGGGCTCGCAATATCTGTCACGCGCAGGTTGTTTTTTGCCAGAATCCGCTGCGCCTCGGCCACTTGCTTCGCGTCCAAATTTAAAATGTTTTTGTCCCACATGCCGCGCAGCTCAATCCATTGCATCCCGAACTCTTGTGAGGCGACCTCGCACACGTGCCCGAAATCCTGCCCGATTTCGTCGTTGATCACGCTCACGCGAAAAGGAGATTTCATCGCGTCGCTCCGCAAAGCGCCGCGCGCAGCGGACGCGGCCGATGCGCCGGACGCGGCAGCCGCCAGCGAGCCCATGCTTGCCAGAAACCGCCGCCGCGAAATCCCGAAACTCATGTTGGCTCCTCTGCCGGGTGCGCTTTTCCAAATATTTTCCCGGTGTTCTCTGCGCCTTTGTGACTCTGTGGCAAATTCCTCTTTCTACAAAATCTGCACCGAAGGCGCGGAGGCTCCGCCGGCATTCACTTCCGCCACCCGGGCGGCCACGTTGCGCGCCATCGCGAAAATGCTCTTTCCTCCGGGTGCGTCCTCGCCCAGCGACGCGACCGGCTTCCCCGTGTCTCCGCCGATCCGAATCTGCGGATCGATTTCTATTTCGCCCAGGAACGGCACGCCAAAAGTCTGCGCCATGCGCTCGCCTTCGCCGTGGCCGAACACGTCAATCCGCCCGTTGCAATGCGGGCAGGCGAAGTAGCTCATATTTTCCACCACGCCCAAAATATCCACGTTCACCTGGCGAAACATTTCCACCGCCTTGCGCACGTCGGCAAGCGCCACGATCGAAGGCGTCGTCACCACCACAGCTCCCGTGATGGCCACACTTTGAATCAGCGTCAATTGGACGTCGCCCGTTCCCGGCGGCAAATCCACAATCAGGTAATCGAGCTCGCCCCATCGCACGCTGCGCAAAAATTGTTGAATCACGCTGTGGAGCATGGGCCCGCGCCAGATCAGCGGCTTGTCGCCGGGGCTGAGCAACCCCATCGAAATCATTTTCAGGCCCTGCGCTTCCACGGGGACGATTGTTTTCTCGTCGAGCGCGTACGGCTGCTCCGTGGTCCCCAGCATCACGGGAACGTTCGGCCCGTACACGTCCGCGTCCATCAACCCCACCGAGGCTCCCAGTTTTTTCAGTGCAATCGCCAGGTTCACGGCGACTGTCGTTTTCCCCACGCCGCCCTTCCCGCTCGCAACGGCCACTAGATTCTTCACGCCCGCGATGGGCTCTTTCTTAGGTACGGCTGGTGGCGGCATCAGTATTCTTTCCCCTTTAAAATCCGCGGCTTCCAAAGTTTTCCGCCGCAAAAACAACTGTTCATCATAGCCCCGCATCTAATCATCAGCAAGCAGCCTCGAACTATCGGCTGCGAGCCGAATCATTCCTCGTCCACTCCGCTTTGCACAAAATGACCCTGCCAGCTACAATGGAAAGTCGTGTATCGCGGTTCTCCGCTGGTAATCCGGCAGTACGGGGGAACGTATTCATAGATGAAGGCGCGCGTCAAAGTTTTGCGCCCGAATCGGTTGCCGCACAATTTCTAGGACGCTCAAAAGCCGAAAATCATGCAAGTTGAAAAGATCATCGACAACGTAGTCGCGCGCTTCATCGGCACGAAGCACGAGCGCGACGTCAAGCGCATCCAGCCCATGGTGGAAGCCGTGAACGCGCTGGAGCCGGAGATGAAGAAGCTCTCCGACCAGGAGCTTAGCGCGCAATCGCCGAAGCTGAAGGCGCAGGTTCTGGAACGAATGGAGGGCCTGGAAAGCTCCGACCCCGATTACAAACAGAAATTGCAGGACGCGATCGAGCCCGCCATCGTGCCCTCGTTTGCCGTGGTGCGCGAAGCGGGCCGCCGCACTCTGGGCATGCGCCATTTTGACGTGCAGCTCATCGGCGGAATGGTTTTGCACCAGGGCAAAATCGCGGAGATGAAGACGGGTGAAGGCAAGACGCTCGTCGCCACGCTTCCCGCGTATCTGAATTCGCTCACGGGCAAAGGCGTTCACATCGTCACCGTCAACGACTACCTGGCCCGCCGCGACGCCGAATGGATGGGCCCGATTTACAAAATGCTCGGCCTCACCGTCGGAGTGATCGTTCACGATCTGGACGACGCCCAGCGCCGCGCCGCCTATGGCGCGGACATCACCTTCGGCACCAACAACGAATTCGGCTTCGACTACCTGCGCGACAACATGAAGTACGATTTGAAAGATTGCGTCCAGCGCGGCCACCATTTCGCCGTCGTGGATGAAGTGGACTCGATCCTGATTGACGAGGCGCGCACGCCGCTGATTATTTCCGGCCCCGCCGAGGAATCCACCGACAAGTATTACCGCATCGACAAAATTATTCCCAAACTCATCAAGGACATTGATTTCACCGTTGACGAAAAGCAGCGCACCGCGATCCCCACCGAGGAGGGCGTCTCCAAATGCGAACGCCTGCTGAACCTGGGCAATCTCTACGATCCCGCGAATATGGAAATCAACCACCATATTTACCAGGCTCTGCGCGCGCATGCGCTTTTCCAAAAGGACGTGGATTACGTAGTCAAAGACGGCGAAGTCGTCATCGTGGATGAATTCACCGGGCGCCAGATGCCCGGGCGCCGCTGGTCCGATGGCTTGCACCAGGCCGTGGAAGCCAAGGAAGGCGTGAAAATCGAGCGCGAAAATCAGACGCTCGCCACCGTCACCTTCCAGAATTATTTCCGCATGTACAAGAAGCTTTCGGGCATGACGGGAACCGCCGAAACCGAAGCGCCCGAATTCGACAAGATTTACAAGCTTGAAGTCGTCGCCATCCCCACGAACAAATCCCTCATTCGCGTGGAGCATCCGGACGTTGTCTACCGCACCGAAGCTGAAAAATTCGAGGCGGCTGTCGAAGGCATCATTCAAGAAGACGGCACGCGCATGGCGGGCATCCGCCAGTATTACGAAAGCGGTCAGCCGGTGCTGGTCGGCAGCATCTCGATTGAGAAATCCGAAAAAATTGCGGAGCACCTGAAAAAAGCGGGCATCCCGCACCAGGTGCTCAACGCCAAGCAGCACGAGCGCGAAGCCAAAGTCATCTCGCAAGCCGGGCGCAAAGGAGCGGTCACTGTTTCCACGAACATGGCCGGCCGCGGAACTGACATTTTGCTCGGCGGCAACCCGGAAGCCATGACGCGCGAGTACACACTGAAAAATAAACTCGCGCTTCCTTACGCGCCCGCGGGCGCTGTGATCGGCACACCCGCCGGCGGAGAGACTCCAGCGCAAGCCGACGCGGCCGCAGCCACGCCCTCGGGGTCGAACGGCGCGGGCAATCAAGCGATGGTTCTTTTCCAGCAGGAAGGCAAAATTTTTCAGGTGCCTCTCGAGCAATGGAAGCCTCTGTTCGACCAGTTTGCGGAACAGTGCCGCGCCGAACACGATGAAGTGGTCGCCATGGGCGGTTTGCATATTCTCGGCACCGAACGCCACGAAGCCCGCCGCATTGACAACCAGCTTCGCGGGCGCGCGGGCCGCCAGGGCGATCCCGGCGCGTCGCGATTCTTCCTCTCGCTCGAAGACGACCTCCTGCGCATTTTCGGCGGCGAGCGCATTAAATCCCTGATGTACCGCCTGGGCATGACGGAAGGCGTCCCCATCGAATCGAAGCTGATCAGCCGAAAAATCGAGAACGCGCAAAAGGCCGTGGAAGCGCAAAACTTCGAAGCCCGCAAACACCTGCTCGAATACGACGATGTGATGAACAAGCAGCGCGAGACGGTCTATTCGCTGCGCCGCACGTTTCTCGAAGGCCGCGATCAGAAGGAGTTCGTCCTCGAACGTGCCGAATCAATCGCCAATTGGCTGGTGGACGCGCAATGCCCGCGCGAGCAGCATCCCGATCAATGGAACGTGACGCTCTTCGCCAACGAGATTCTGAATCAATTCGGGATTGACCTGAAGGCTGTCGGCGTTGACGTCACCAAAATGAATTACGACGACCTCGTTGAAACCATGATTGAAAAGGTCAAGGTACGCTACGCCGAAAAAGAAGTCCTCTTCGGCGAGCAAACCATGCGCTGGCTCGAGCGCCACATCCTGCTCGATATTGTGGACAGCCAGTGGAAAGACCACCTCCTCACGCTCGATCACCTGAAAGAAGGAATCGGCCTGCGCGGCTACGGCCAGAAAGACCCCCTGGTCGAATTCAAGAAGGAAGCCTTCACGCTCTTCGAAGAGATGATGGACCGCATTGACACCGAAGCCGTGCGTTTCCTCTTCCTGATGCAGCCTGCAAAGCCTGAAGCCGAGGCCAAGCAAATCGAAGAGCGCCAGCGCCGCCAACAAAAGAATTTGCAGTTTCAGGCTGGCCCTGCCCAGGCGGAGCCGCCGAAGCCGGTCCGTTCGGGCGCGAAGGTCGGGCGGAATGATCCCTGCCCCTGCGGCTCGGGCAAGAAATACAAGAAGTGCCACGGCACCTCGGCCTAGGCGCGAATTTTTCGGCGAACATTTTGGCCAGCCCCTGCGTATCCCTATCTGACGGGGGATATCCTCGATCGGAGGTTTCACACATGAATTCACGTTTGCGTATTTTTCCCGCAGTGCTGCTTCTGGCGATGGCGGCCGCCTTCGCAACGCTTCCGGCCATGGCGGGCGATGATGGCCACTTTGACCGCACGCTGGCCGTCACCGGCGCGGTTGACCTCGATGTGCAAACCGGCTCCGGCAACATCTCCGTCCGGCCGGGCGATTCGAGCAAAGTGGAAATCCATGCGAAGATTCACGCGTCGAACTGGCGCGAAGGTGGAGACATCGACGCGCGCATCAAGTCCATCGAAGACAAGCCTCCGATTGAACAGGACGGCAACACCATCCGCATCGGCCACGATCCGGACCGCGAACGCGAACACAATATTTCGATCAGCTACGAAATAATCGTTCCGGCGCAAACCAAGCTGCATTCGCAATCCGGCTCCGGCGATGAAACCGTGGAAGGAATCAGCGGCCCCGCGGACGCTACGAGCGGCTCCGGAAGCCTGCGCCTATCGGACATCGGCGGCGAAGCGCACGCGCAAACCGGTTCGGGTGACATTGATTTGAAATCCATTCAAGGAGCCTCGCGGGCCCATTCGGGCAGCGGCTCGATTCATGCAATCGCCATCGCCGGCGCATTCAACGGCCAGTCGGGCAGCGGGGAAATTCGGCTCGAACAGTCCGCGCCGGGCGACGTCGAAATCGGCACGGGATCGGGAAGCGTTGAAGTGAAGAGCGTGAAAGGCGCGGTTCGCGTCAGCACGGGCAGCGGTGAAATCGAGGCATCGGGCGATCCCACCGGCGAATGGAAGCTGCGCACGGGCTCGGGTGACGTGACCGTGGAACTTCCCAAGCAGGCCTCTTTCGACGTGTTCGCGCACACAGGCTCGGGTAGCATCGACACTCAGCACGAAATGGCAGTAATGGGCAGCATCAACAAGCATGAGGTGCATGGGAAAGTGAACGGCGGTGGAGTTATGGTGGACCTGAGCACGAGCTCAGGAACGATTCGCATCAAGTAAGCGGGCGCAAAAAATCAAATGGACGGGGCGGCTCCGATCAATCGGCGTCGCCTCGTTTTTTTTCGATAGGAGCAATTTCCCTCTTGAACCTTCTTTTTCGTCAGCTGAACTCGCCATTGCGCACTTGGATGCATGCCGCTTGCCCCGCCCAAAAAATGTGCTAGTCTCTCCCAATTCCCCGGAGAGGTCTCCTGCTCCGGGCGTGTGGGGTGTGTTATGACTGCCGGCCTATCAGGAATTTGCGTTAAGGCCCCGTGTGCGAGAACGATCCCTTCTGCGCTCGCCCGCGAACAGCTTTGCCTGGATCATTTTCTGGATGAAGCTTTCCAGCGGACCAATCAGGCGCTCGACCGCTGCCATCGTGGAATTCCCTGCGACCCGAAAGGCCTGGAATGGCTGCTTGCCGATGCCCTGGCGATCGTCAAGAATCTCGAAGAGGGCGCGGGCGAGCCAAACTCGGAGCAGAGAGACCGGATGCTCGAACTCCTGCTGATCCTTGCGAACCTTCACGAGTACGTCGCGCACCATTCGATACGCCTCGAACGCCCTGCGTGATGGTGCAGGCGGTCGCGCTACTCCGGCCCTGACTCGGAGCTGACTCGCAGTTCACGCGCCGCTGTTGCTTCGCCCCAGCGATATCGCGGCGGATTGTGCGCGCAGTTCCCTCGCGGAGCCGCCGCGGTTCCCTCTTGCGAAAGCGTTAACATCCTCGGCACACTCCTGATTGCATTTTCCTCTGGCTGGATACAATCTAAAGGTCCCCTTCCGGACTGCCCAGCATGCCTGAAGACAAAAAATTCGACCCTTTCAAGCCGGACGCACCGCGCATTCCAGGAGTGTCTGAGACCGCCAAAGCCGCAATGAAACCTCCCACGCCACCGCGAAAGCCGCAGGCGGCCGCGCCAAAGCAAGAGACCTCCGAGGGTATGCCCACAATGTGGGTGGCATTCATCGTGGTGGCTTGCCTGATTTGCATCTGGGCTGCGTGGTGGACGCATCGGTCGTTTGCCAAGGAAATACCTGTTCCGGAAAAACTCGATAATCCTGCTCCCATCGCGGAAGCGAAACCCAAAGCCGTCGAAAGATTGCCGATGGGGCCAGGCGAAGTGGCAACAACGGGTCAACTCGAAAAAGTCTGGTCTTCGCAGCGTTTCCTGTTCCGGAATGCGGTCACGTCAGAGGATGTTCCCGCTATCGTCGTGCACCTGCCCGGCGGAGTGTATTGGGGATTTTCGCTGCGCGAACCCTTTGGAACCTGCGAGCTGGAGTACATCACGGACGTGGCCAAACTGGAGAACGATTATCATTATCACGCAGACCATCCCATGGTCGGCGATACTTGCAACCGAACCGTTTTCGATCTGACGAAATACGGGACTGGACCGAACGGACTCGTCCGCGGAGAAATCGTGCAGGGAGCGGCCGTTCGTCCCCCTATGGCGATTGAGATTCGGACCAAAGGCAATGAGTTGATTGCCGTCCGGATGGAATAACTTCGCAATCGTAATCCCGCAGGAAATTCCCAATTAATGCGAAACTGAAGTGTCCTCCAGAGCAGCGCAACGCCGCACTTCCCCGCTCATTTGTCCCGCCAGCACCATCGCCACCATCTTCTGATCGCCAATCCAGGACCACAACGGATGCCCAAAACTGGCCGGACGGTTGTGCTCGACGAAAAAGTGGGAGAACCAGGCAAGCGCGTAGGGCGATATCAAGGCGGCGGGAATAAACGAGAGATTCCCTGTGACGATCGCCGCGACGACAAATCCCCAGCCCATCAGAGTGCCCACGGAATGAAAAACGCGCGTCAGCGGTTGGCTATGAGCAAGCACGTACGAAGGCCAGAATTCCGCGAAGCTTCGAGGGTCCTGCGTCGCCGCGATTCTAGCTCACCCGCGCCCCCAGGCAGGGATGAAAATCAAACGCCACCGCCCGCCTTTCTTCTAGGCGGGCAGTGGCGTGAATGCAGCGATCGCTCAGCCGCTAGTTAGACGACGTGAGCTCCTCGACGCGGCGCGCCACCATTACCGGCTGGCTCGTTATCGGGTCGATGAGGACGAGGCCGACCACGCGGATCGGAATCGTCGAGTTCCCCGTCAAGGCTGACAATCCGCTCAAGTTGACCCAGTTCGTGTTGTTGGTCGTGATGATCGTGAGCGGCTGGGGCAGCAGAACACCTGCCGTCCAGTTGTCGTTGAATTGGAAGCTGCCCGCATTGTTCGATGTGATGATCGTGCTTCCCGGAACCCACGTTCCTCCCTGGCCTTGCCGTTTGAGGACGACGCGATGAACAGTCAAATCCGCGACGCCATTCGTGGTGGTGACTTTGCCGCCGATGCCGACACGCTGTCCAGCCGTGAGGGCGGAGTTATTAAAGATCAGCGTGGTGATCGCCGGATCGGCGTGTGCAATCCTGTAATTTTCCGAGCCATTGAGCGCGAGTGCGTAGATCTGTCCGTCCGAGATGCCGGCGATATCCGGCAGCTCTCTCCGGATGTACAGATCAGCCTCGGTGGCGGGGCCGGAGGAGGGATTGATATAGGTCAGGAGCCCGCCGAGATAGAAGCCGTCCATGGAAAGAATGTCGACTTCCGTCGCATCAATATCATGCGTGACGGGATCAAGTTGGCCCGAGACCGCGACAATCGTGTTGGTGGTGAAAGAGCTCATGGCAACCGAAGGGTCATCCATGATGGTCGAATCGTTCGTTTCAACGTTCCAGGTCCGTCCCGCGGGTCCCTGGACCGTAAACGAATTGGGGCCCGTCACACCAACTACGCCGGCCTCGAAATCGTCAATCGAAACGTTTGCGTCCGTGGCGTTCAGCAGCGCCATATTAAAGGTGGGGTTGATCACGCCCGTAATCTGGCCGTTGCCGTCGGTCTGCAGAGATTGGCGCAGGTCAAAATCCATGCGCAGGCCGATGAGATCGCCATCCATCAAAACGAAAGGCGTTGTAAACGTGGAGGTGGCGGTGGACTGCATAAGCGTTCCATTCACGGTGTTGATCGCGGGCGGGCTGACGCTCGTATCAATAAATCCGACGACAGGAGCGGAAAGAGTGATGGTCGCGGAGGTATAAGTTCCCGGCGGCACGGCATTGAGATCAAGCAGTTGGTGCAAACCGCTCAGCTGAGCAAAATCAACAACCTGAGGAGTGCTGAGCACGGAAACATTGGTGGTTCCGTTGAATACGGTGACGCCCGTTACGGTGACTTCACAGGAAACCACGCTGGGCAGCGGCGCGTCCGTGCCAACAGTGAATATCGAAGCGGATTGATTCTGGGTTACCGGAGTTGATGTGCTCCCTCCCCCACAACTGCACAGCCCCACAACTGCCAACAATGCGATGAACACACCCCTGGTGCGTAAGCCCTTCATAGGAACTCTCCTTATTTAAGCAGGCTTTAGTATTGCCGGTGGCCGAAATCCTAATCGGCCGCTGGGGGTAGAAACACCCGGAGGTCTGAAAAGTTGCGCCGATTCGCCGGGAAATAACGCGCGAGCGGGGCAGGCGAAAGTGTAGGCGAAAGGTCGATTGGCATAGTCGCGGCAGGCGGCAGCGCATGCCCTGCATTTCCGTCTAATTCAATTGCATGGAGCGCGCGGAGATCGATTTTCGCTTCTTGCGCCAATGAAGCGAGTTGTTTACGATGACAGGCGCGAAAACAATATGATCGGCGAAACTATCTCGCATTACCGCATCCTCGAACCCGTGGGAAGCGGCGGCATGGGCCAGGTGTTTAAGGCGGAGGACACGCGGCTTGGGCGAAACGTCGCCCTGAAATTTCTTTCCGCCGAACTTGTGAAGGACCCCGCGGCGCTGGAACGATTCCAAAGGGAAGCGCGCGCGGCTTCCTCCTTAAATCATCCCGGCATTTGCACGATATACGACGTGGGCGAGAACAATGGCCTTCCCTTCCTGGTGATGGAATTAATGGAGGGACAAACGCTTCGGGAGCGCATCTCGGGACGCCCGCTCGCGACCGACGCCTTGCTGGATTTCGGCGCGCAAATCGCAGATGCGCTCGACGCGGCGCATTCGCGCGGCATCCTGCACCGCGACATCAAGCCCGCCAACATTTTCATCACCACCAGAGGCCAGGCGAAGATTCTCGACTTCGGGCTGGCCAAGCAGACGGCTTCGAAGCGCGTGGCGGAAACGATCGGCGCGGGATTGACGGCGACGCAATCCACTCCAAACAACTTGTTTTTGACCAGCCCCGGCTCGGCGCTGGGCACGATTGCGTATATGTCGCCGGAACAGGCGCGCGGCGAGGAGCTGGACGCGCGTACCGACCTCTTCAGCCTCGGAGCCGTTTTATATGAAATGGCGACCGGGCAGGCCGCTTTCACCGGTAGCACTTCGGCGGTGATTTTCGATGCGATCTTGAATCGCTCGCCCGCCGCGCCCTCCACTCTGAATCCAAACCTGCCGCCAAAACTTGAGGAGATCATCGGGAAATCGCTGGAAAAAGATCCTGAGCTGCGTTACCAGACCGCCGCCGAGTTGCGCGGCGATTTGAAGCGGCTGAAACGCGACACGGATTCTTCGCGCTCGACAACGGCGGCAACTTCGTCATGGAAAGTTCCCGCCGCGGCGGGCCCCGCGTCAGGGACGCCGGCTGCCCTGCAAGCGAGCGGTCCGGCTTCAGGCGCTTCGGTTTCAGGCTCCGCCGCGCAGGCTGCTCCGGCGGCGACGACAACGAGCAAGTCAGCCTGGATTGGCGGTGTGGTGGTTTTGTTGCTTGTGCTGGTGGGCGTGGCGGGGGCTCTGTTGTGGCACAACCGATATGGCCACCACGATCAGCCGTCGTTCACAAATACGATGACGATCACGCCCGTCACGACCACGGGGAATATTCATTCCGACACGATTTCGCAGGACGGCAAATGGCTGGCCTACGTAGCAGACGATAAAGTTGGGCACGGCGTGTGGGTGCGCCAGCTGCAAACCGGCAGCACGGCACAAGTGATTCCCGGGTCGCCCGGCGAGATTGGAGGCGTGATCTTTTCTGCCGATGGGAACTATCTCTACTATGGAAAGGATTCGGCCGACGGTAAGACAATCATGTACAAGGTTCCCTCCTTGGGCGGCTCGCCAGTGCGAATTCTCGACGATATTGACAGCCCCCTCAGTTTTTCGCCGGATGGAAAGAGGTTCACGTACGAACGGTACGCGCCGCGCGAAAGAACCTGGAATTTGTTGGTCGCAAACGTAGACGGCACAGCGGAGGAGATTCTTGTTTCAGTGCAGGCGCCGGGGACGCTCGCCGAAGGAGGGCCGGGATGGTCGCCCGACGGAAAGCGAATCGCCTTTACAGAGAATCCCACGGGAAAATGGGGCGCTACACTTATCGAGACGGTGGACGTGAGCACGAAAGTAAAAACGAGGCTCGGGACGAAAGAATGGTTCGTGCCTGACAGGATTGTCTGGCTGCCCGACGGGTCGGCCATCCTTTTTAACGCGCGCGTGGACAAGAATTCTTTGAATGGGCAGCTCTTTCAGGTGAGCTATCCCGATGGCGAAGTGCGGCGCGTCACGAATGATTTGAATTTTTATCTCGGCTCGAGCATTACGTCAGACGGATCGTCGTTCGCGACCGTGCAATTAACGCTCGCCGGAAATATGTGGATCGCGAGCCTGGGCGGCGCGGCTTCGTTTACCGCGCCCAAGCAATTGACCAGCGGGATCAGCCGCGCCGACGGCATCAGCGGAATCGCGTGGGTGGCGCCGGACAAGATTTTTTACACGTATTACACTTCGGGGTCGGTCCGGATGGCGATGATCGCGCCGGATGGATCCGGCATGCACGATATAACGGTGTCGGGAATCCCAACCTGGCCTTCCGCGTGCGGTGATGGGCAACACTTTGTCTTCAACGCCAACTTTGGTGAAGGGCTTAACTCGATTTGGCGCGCGGATCCAGATGGAGGAAATCAAAAACAAATCGTCGAGCCCGGGGCGTCATCGCATCCAACCTGCTCGCCAGACGGGAAATCCGTCATCTTTACGGAGTCATCACCAAACACATCCGAAATCAAGCTGAAGAAAATCAGCATTGATGGCGGCGCGCCCGTCGAAATCATGAAGGGGAGCGTGGAGATACCTTCGTATTCGACGGATGGCAATTCGGTTGCTGTGCTCTACAGGGCTGATCCGACAAAACCGCAACTCGCGATCGTGGATGCCACGAGCGGAGAAATTCGCAACGTGTACGACCTGCAGTCCGGAGCGCGGTTTCTGCGCGATGGCGGCCAAAGCTTTACGTGGACCAAAGATGGTCATGCAGTGCTATACACGGTGATCAGGAATGAGACGATGACCATCTGGGCGCAGCCGGTTGGCACGAAGGGGAGCGCGCCAGTGGCCGCGAAGCAGGTGATGAACCTCGGACCCGAATACTCATGGGCGGGATACGCGCTTTCGCCCGATGGGAAACAGATTGTTTATGCGCACGGCCAGTACGTCACCGACGCCGTCCTGATTTCGCACTTCCACTAGCCCGCACGATTGGAGAATTCAATTATGAAGATGAGCCGGCGAGATTTGCTTAGGGCTGCCTCGATGGCGGGCGGCGGCTTGTCTGCGAGCGCATTACTCGGGCGTGGCGCGAAGGCTCGAAAACTGGCCGCGGATTCCGT
>Ga0308309_10001269_pt1 | contig 14991 bp, 10 predicted proteins | sample HubBroMetageWFT5_FD_192491 | JGI IMG/M metagenome (GOLD analysis project Ga0308309, IMG submission 192491) | Warmed and freeze-thawed soil microbial communities from the Hubbard Brook experimental Forest, New Hampshire - Hubbard Brook CCASE Soil... | ecosystem: Environmental > Terrestrial >...
AGTGGACGATTGCGTGGTTACCGGTAATGCACGGCTGCTGCAGAGCGCGATCGAGAACGTGGTGCGCAACGCCGTCCGCTACACCGAGCCCGGAACCAGCGTCCAAGTCCGCTTGGAGCAGGGAATGGGAATCAAAGGGCCGGAAGCAGTGGTGCGCGTCACCGACTCGGGGCCCGGCGTCCCGGAACAGGCGCTCGACAAACTGTTTCTCCCCTTCTACCGCATCGACGATGCCCGAGTCCGCCAGACCGGCGGTGTGGGACTGGGCCTTGCTATCACCGAACGCGCAGTCGCGCTCCATGGCGGAGCTATTCGCGCCGTGAACCGCCCGCAAGGCGGTCTCATGATCGAAATTCGTTTGCCCCTGGCTCCGGAAGCGGGCGAGGATGTTAGCACCCGCATCGCCGATGTCGTCTCCACAGCTGAGCGCGGCTAGCCCGCCGCCGAAAGCAACTTTTTCCATCTTTTGCGGTTCCTACTCACTGTTCAGGGTTTGCTCTTTCCCCTGCATTCCTGATAAACCTTTGAATGAACTTTTCAGCGCCATGCAGTCACTGAGCAAAGGCCCCACCACGCCAGAACGGGAGAAACAATACGGATGAGGTTCCGCTTCTCTGCCTGCCTGCTTTCCATCTCGCTGTGCGGATTACTCGCCTGCAGCAGCAATAACGGCGTCGTCACCACCAGCGGCTCGGGCGTGCTTTACATCGCAGCCCAGGGTGATAGTTCGCTGACCGCTTATACGGCGGCGCTGGGCAACGGATCCCTCACCGTGCTGGGTACGGCGCTGCGAACCGGAACCTCTCCCTTCGCCATCGCCATTTCGCCCCTCCTGAACGCGCTCTTCGTGGACAACATCGGGTCCGAGACCGTCTCTAGCTACACCGTCAACTCCGATACCTCCCTGACTGCCGGCACGGGCACCGTAAAAACTGGGACCATGCCGATGGGAATGGCCATCGATCCCTTCGGAAAATTCCTATTCGTGGCCAATCAAGGATCGAGCAACATCTCCGTATTCTCGATCAGCAGCGCCAGCCTGACCGAGGTTGCAGGCTCCCCCTTTACCACGATACCTGCAGGATCTACAGTCCCCACCGGGCCCACGTCGGTTGCGGTCAGTGTCAGCGGAAACTTTTTATATGTCTCCAACACCTTCACTAGCACCGTTTCCGCCTATTCCATCTCGGGAACAGGTAGCCTGACCGCATTGGGAGCCTCGCCTTACACGGTCGGGCTGGCGCCTTCCGGTTTGGCCATCCCGCCGAACGGATCTTCCCTTTACGTCGCAAATACCGGAACCAACAACATTTCCGCCTTCAACATTTGTGACAAAGTCGTGACCACTTGTAGCGACGTCAACCACCCCGATGGTACTTTGCACCCGGTTGCGGGTTCGCCCTTCTCGGATGGAGGCGGCCCGGTTGCGATTGCCATCGACCCAGCGTTCAATTTTCTCTACGTTCTCGACCGGGCATCCAATCAGATATCGTCTTTCGCCTACGGCGCCGGAAGCGGTGCGTTGACCCCGCTCTCGGCTACGCCCACCGTTTCTACCGGCCAGGCTCCAGCCTCATTCGTCATCGTCTCCGGGACTACGGGGATTAACGTTGGCAATACCGTCACCAACCCCACTGATTTCATGTATGTTGTTAACAACGAGTCGTCTACGCTCTCCGTTTTCACCCTCAATACCAGCACCGGAGTCCTCACCACGTTAGGTTTGGCCGCTCAGACCTCGGTAAACCCCACCGCCGTCGCCGCCAACTGAATTGCGTAGCTCGGCAGCGATGTAGGCGCGATTCGCTGGCTCTTCCATCCGCTGACGTCACCGCACAAGCCGCTGGCAACTGGGTGTGTGGATTACGGGAGGGCGTGGCTTCAGCCTTCCGTCCAAATCTGAAAAGCGACGGTTTTAGCCGTTGAGGGAGCTTATTCCGCTAGGTCGGCACTTTCAAAATCAAATACCCGCCCAATAACGCGAAGATCAAATCCGGAGACCACGCCGCCAGAAACGGCGGCAACTGACTGATGTTCCCCATGGCTTCGAACAATCCCGAGACCGTCCAGTAGACCACGGCAATTCCCACCGCCACCGCGACACCCGCAATCGTCCCGCGCCGCCCGGCCGAAAGCGAGAAGGGAATCGCCAGCACGGCCATCACCAAAGCAATCATGGGGAAGGCGAACTTCTTTTCCAGTTGAACCCGCAGCCGCACGACTTCAAATCCGCTCTGCTGCAAATCACGAATATAGCGCCGTAACTCCTTGTAGCTCATCTCTGAAGATTGCTTGACTTCCTTCTTGAAGTACGTCGGCGGTTCGCTGATCTCGGCAAAAGTCGCCACATCGAACGTGCGGAAACTCTCGATAGCGGATCCTCGCAGGTCGCGTTCCCAACCCTGCGTGCACACCCAGCGTTGCAGCGAGTCTTCCCAGTGCGCCCGTTCCGCATAGAGTCGCTGGGTCAGTCGAAACGTTTTAGGATCGAACTGAAACACCGCCAGCCGCCCAAACTGATCGCGCTCAGGATCGAACAATTGGTAGTAGTAAATATTGGAATGCTGCCCGAAAATCCATTTCCGGTCGGGATTCAAATAGGTTTGTGTCGGCTTCCCCTTGATCTGGTTCCGCAACGCATCCTGCCGCTTGTTGGCGTGCGGCAGATAGAATTGATCGAAGAAAAACAATGCGCAGGCCAGGATCGCGCAGGCCACCAGCAACGGGGTTACGATTCGATAAATGCTGGTCCCCGTCGCTTTGATCGCGGTGACTTCGTTCGTCCGTTGCATCAAGCCCAGAGTGATGAGAACTGCCAGCAGGATGCTCAACGGCGTAATGTTGTAAAGGAAATACGGCGACACATTCAGCAAATACTCCCCCACAACTAAGAGTGACACTTGATTGCGCAAAATGTCGCCCAGCAACTCGAACAGAGTGAACACCAGCAGTAGCACCAGGAAAGTCGACAGCACCAACGCCAGATTCACCGCGAAATCGCGCAGCACATAATCGTCCAGAATCATGGGGAAGCTTGCTCTGAACACTCTCCGCCGCGTCGACACTCGCTGGAAAACATCCTGCACACGATTGGCCCGCAGCCCTCCCGTGCCATTCACCTTCCGTCGCCACTTGAAGGGATTCAGGCGGTCGCGCCATAGCGATACGTCCAACGGCCTGCGTTCGGCGCGCCACAACAAGAAGGCTCCGCCAAAAAAAAACACAAGGTCCGCCAGCCACACCCCGAAACCCGGAGCCACCCGGCCTTGCCGAGCCAGCGATACTCCCACCAAAGACACGAAATAGTAGGCAAACACCAGCACGATGGCGAGAACAAAACCGGTCGATTTCCCGCCCTTTTTGGACGACAGACCCAGCGGAATCCCTACCAATGCCAATACCAAACAGGAAGTGGGCAGCGCGAAGCGGCGATGAAGCTCAATCCAGTCCCATCGCGCCATAGGGTTGCTCTGGTCATGCGCCTGCCGCCATAGTTCTGTCGTCTTCAGTTGTGAAACCGGCGCCGGTTCCTGCTCTTTGCCGTTCTCCGCCTGAGGCATCGGAACCGGGAGGTCGGTGTGCTCAAACGTGGAAATCTGGTAGTTGCCTGGAGTTCTTGGATCCATCTCGTGGGTCGAACCGTTCGTCAGTCGAAGATGCAGCGTGTTCGTGCCCTCACTGACCAGGATCCCTTGCTCGGCCAGGGTGATGCGGGGCGAGTTCGGCGTGCTGGTGTCGGCGATAAACACGCCCTTCCAGACCGCCGCTCCCTGGGCCGCCTGCACATTTTGTACATACAGCACGAGCTGCGGAAAGCCTTCGTAAAACACTCGTGGCTGAACTTCAAATGAGATTTGCGATGACTTCAGTTGGTCTTGTAAGCGTGCCATGGCCGCTTGCGAACGTGGCGCCACATAAACGCCATTCGCTAATGCCAGAAGCCACGCCGCCACTGCAAAAATGGAAATGATTCGCAAGAAGCTCCACACCCCAAGGCCGCTGGCCCGCATGGCTGTGATCTCGCTGTCAGCGGCCAGACGGCTCAATCCAATCAGGATCCCAACCAAGACCCCGGCTGGGATGCTGATGGTGAGCGTCGCCGGAACAATCAGAAAAAACACTTGTGCCACGCTGGGCAAGGGAGCGCTGTTGCGCACCACCAGTTCGAGGATTTGCCCCAGATCGCGCGTGAAAAAAATGAAAGTGAAGACACCCACACCGATCAAAGCGTGAGTCGTCACTTCGCGCAGAACGTAGCGGGTCAGGATCCGCATGAGGCTTGCTGCCCTGAGTCTAGCACGCACTCTGAGAATGGCATCCGAGCTGCAGACGTGGGTGCACAGGTCCTCGCCGTACCCCTCAGGCGAGCGGAAGGAAAGGACAACCCTCCCCCGTGAGATGTTCAGTGGTGTTACGCTTGGACGACGCCGAGGAGATCCTTGATTTCTATAAGAATCTCCCCGGCTTAAATATGGGGACGCAGCGACTGATGATGTAGAGACGTTGCTTGCTACGCCTCTCGCCAAGTCGCCTGCACCAGATGAACCTTGCCGAAATATCGGCAGCAGTGCCGACTACTCGGCCTTCAGATACAAAGCGGACAACGGCGGAAGGGTCAAATTCAACGAATGCGCCCGTCCGTGGGCAGGATGCTGTTGCGCCTGAACTCCGCCCATATTTCCCATTCCGCTGCCTCCGTATTCCGTGGCATCGCTGTTCAGCAGTTCCCGCCAAAATCCGCCGCTAGGAACCCCCAATCGGTAGCCAAGCCGCGGCACCGGAGTAAAGTTACACACCACAACAACATTTCCCGTCGCCTTCCCCTTGCGCAGCAGCGAAATCGTGCTCGACAAGCTGTCGCTACAGTCGATCCACTCGAAGCCTCCGATCTCGTTGTCCATTTCGTGCAACTCTGGATACTTCCGGTAAAGCCGGTTTAGCTGCTCCACCCAGCTCTGCAAGCCGCGGTGTAAAGGATATTGCAGGACATGCCACTCCAGGCTGGTGTCGTGGGCCCACTCGCTCACCTGGCCAAATTCGTCCCCCATGAAAAGCATCTTCTTGCCGGGCTGTGCGTACATGTATCCGAACAGCAGCCGCAGGTTGGCAAACTTCTGCCATTCATCGCCTGGCATCTTTCCGAACAGCGAGCCCTTGCCGTGTACCACCTCATCGTGGGACAGCGGCAATACAAAATTCTCAGTGAAGCCATACAGCATACGGAACGTCAACTGGTTGTGGTGAAACCTGCGATGTATGGGATCGTTGGAGAAATACTTCAACGTGTCGTGCATCCATCCCATGTCCCACTTCAAACCGAAGCCAAGACCACCCACGTAGATAGGCCGCGAAACCATCGGCCACGCCGTCGATTCTTCGGCAATCGTTTGAATGCCGGGATACTCCCCGTAAGCCCCTTGATTGAATTGCCGCAAGAACTCGATCGCTTCCAAATTCTCCCGTCCGCCATACTGGTTCGGCAGCCACTCCCCTTCTTTGCGCGAATAATCGAGATAAAGCATCGAGGCCACGGCATCCACTCTTAGCCCGTCGGCATGGTATTTCTCCAACCAAAACATCGCGCTCGAAAGCAAGAAGCTGCGCACTTCATTCCGCCCATAGTTGAAGATCAGCGTCTTCCAGTCGGGATGAAAGCCCTTCCGCGAATCGGAATGTTCGAATAAATGCGTGCCATCGAAATACGCCAGCCCATGTCCGTCAGAAGGGAAGTGCGATGGCACCCAATCGAGGATCACTCCAATGCCATGCTGATGCAGGAAATCCACCAAGTACATGAAATCCTGGGGCTCGCCGTAGCGCGCAGTGGGAGCAAAATATCCAGTGGTCTGATATCCCCAGGAACCGTAGAACGGATGCTCCATCACCGGCAACAGCTGCACGTGCGTGAACCCCATCCGAGTGACGTAATCCGCCAAACGCGGCGCCATCTCGCGATACGACAAAGACCGGTTGTGATCTTCCGGAACCCGCATCCAGGACCCAAAATGCATTTCATAGATCGCCATGGGCGCGTGCAGCGAATTCTTCTCTTTGCGTTGCGCCATCCACGCACCGTCAGCCCAGTCGTACTCCAGGTCCCACACCACCGACGCGGTTCGCGGCGGTTTTTCATGCAGCAGTCCGAACGGATCGGCCTTGTCGCCCACGTATCCGTTGTGACGCGAAACAACATGAAATTTGTACAGCGCACCTTTGGTTACTCCAGGGACAAACCCTTCCCACACACCCGAGTTCCCACGGGCCTCCAGTCGATGAGCCTGCGGATCCCAGCGGTTGAAGCTCCCAATCACCGATACTTCGCGCGCATTCGGCGCCCACACGCTGAAACACACGCCTCGTTCATCCCCAGCGTCGGTCAGGTGCGCGCCCAGCTTGTTGTAAGCGCGATAATGCCGGCCCTCATTGAAAAGGTGGAGATCCTGCGGGCTCAACAAACTAACATCGCCACGCACTCCGAGCCCCGAGTTTTCGATCGTCTTCGCCATGCTCCTTGCTTCTAGTTTACAGGATGCATTCGGTCATAGGTCGATCCGTGGTAATCTGCGTGAATCTGCGGCCATCAAAGCCTTGAATTGATTTATCCGTGTTGATCCGTGGCGAAGGGTTTCGAATTTGTCTCCCAAACGGTTATTCCGGTCACTTGTCCTAGTGGGGACGCTGACACTGAGGTTGTCGGCGTGGCCGCAGGCACCCGCTTCGCCCGAGCAGAAAATCTCTCCCAAGGAAGCCGAAGAGCTCTTCCACGATGTTGACAAGATCCTCCAGTTTGCCAGCAAAGACTCCGGTCTACCGATCAAGCACGAGGTCAAACGCCGCCTCACCAGCCGCGATGAAGTCGTCGCATATCTGGAAAAGTCCATGGCCGAGGATAAAGACGCGCAACGCTTGCGCCGTTCCGAGTTGGTGTTGAAGAAATTCGGTCTCTTGCCCCGTGACTTTGATCTCCAGGGTTTCCTGGTGACTCTCCTCCGCGAACAAGTGGCCGGATACTACGACGCCAAAACCAAGACGGTGAACCTGCTCGATTGGCTCGATGCCGAACAGCAGCGCCCTGTGCTCGCTCACGAACTGACGCATGCCCTGCAAGACCAGTCGTTCGATCTGGAAAAATGGCTCAAAGACACCGACATCAACGATGAGAAAGAGCCGACGGCCGCCGACATCGAAGAAGACGAGGTCAGCGAAGCCCGACAGGCGGTCGTCGAAGGCCAGGCCATGGTCACCCTGGTTGACTACATGCTCGAGCCCACCGGCCAGTCGCTGTTGGGTTCGCCTCAGATCGCCAAAGCGTTAGAAGAGGGAATGCTGGTCGGTACAGCCGATTCGGTCCAGTTCAAGAACGCCCCAATTTATCTCAAGGAATCGCTGACCTTTCCCTATCGCTACGGTTTGGATTTCGAAGCTGAAGTGCTGCGGAGCGGTGGCAAGCAGAAAGCGTTTGCCGAAACTTTCACCAACCCACCGCGAACCACGCGGCAAATCATGGAGCCGAAAACGTACCTTTCCGGCGAGCGGCTCGATCCCATGCGCCTGCCGGATTTCGATCACGACTTCAAGAACTACGATCGCTTCGATATTGGCTCCGTTGGCGAATTCGATGTTGCCCTTCTGGTGGACGAGTACGCGGGAGTCGCAGCCTCGCACGCGCTTTATCCCCATTGGCGGGGCGGTTATTACTACGCAGCCCGGCCGAAAGGCGACAGCACGGCGCCTCTCGACGTCCTGTATCTTTCTCGCTGGTCGGATGCGGAGAGTGCATCGAAATTCGCGGCCATTTACGCGGGCGCGCTGGAGAAGAGATACAAGCATGTGCACCAGGTAGAGGAAAACGCGACCAAGGATGTTGCCCGGTTGCCGAAACCCGAAACTCTCACCGGCATTCATACTTGGCTGACCGAAGAGGGCCCCGTAGTGATGGTTGTTCAAGCGAGCAGCCTGCTGATCACCGAGAGTTTCGATCAGGCCACCACCGAGCGGCTGGAACAAGAGTTGCTGGGGATCGCACCCGCAAAGTAGGTTTGTCTGCGTTGATCCGCGCTAATCTGCGGCGAAAAAATGGTCATGCCCCGGCCTTCTGTATAATCTTCAATTCGCACACCTAACTAGAGGACATCCTTGTCACAAGCGGAAATCGGCATTATCGGCGGCAGCGGGCTTTATTCCATGCCCGGATTCACCGACCCCAAAGAACTACGTCAGCAAACTCCCTTCGGCGATCCTTCCGACGCATACGTGCTGGGCACCCTGGCAGGGCGGAAAGTTGCGTTCCTGGCGCGTCATGGCCGTGGGCACCTCATTTCCCCCAGCGAGCTGAACTTCCGCGCCAACATCCATGGCTTCAAACAACTCGGCGTCGAACGTATCGTCTCGGTCTCGGCGGTTGGGTCGCTGAAAGAAGAACACCATCCGCTCGACTTCGTCATCCCCGACCAATTCTTCGACCGCACTCGCCATCGCATCGACACTTTTTTCGGCGATGGAGTGGTGGCCCACGTCGCTTTTGCCGATCCTATCTGCGCGGAAATGGCCACCGTTGTCCAATCGGCATGCAAGAAGGCCGGCATCGCAGCCAAGCGCGGCGGCACCTACGTCTGTATGGAAGGCCCGCAATTCTCCACCAAAGCCGAATCGAATGTCTACCGCGGTTGGGGAATGGACGTGATCGGCATGACCAACCTGCAGGAAGCCAAACTCGCCCGCGAAGCTGAGATCTGTTACGTGACCATCGCCATGGTCACCGACTACGACTGCTGGCATCCGCATCACGATTCGGTGACCGTGGACCAAGTTGTCGCCGTGTTGTTGAAGAATGCGGAAAGCGCCAGTACCGTGGTTCGCGAAACCGTAGCAGCTCTGCCCACAGGGCGAAGCTGCAAGTGTGGATCGGCATTGGCCCACGCCATCCTGACTGACCGCAGCAAGATTCCCGCTGCCACGCGGGAAAGATTGAAACTAATCCTCGGAAAATACCTGGAAGGCAAAACTGCATGAGCATTGTCGTCGCGGGTTCGGTTGCTTTTGACTCTATCGCTACGCCTTCGGGCCGCGTGCAGGACATCCTCGGTGGATCCGGCACTTACTTCGCCCTCGCTGCGAGCTACTTCACCGAGGTGCGCATCGTCGCCGTGGTCGGCGAAGACTTCACCGCCGAGCACGAAAAAGTCTTCAAGAAACGTAATATCGACATCCGTGGAATTGAACACGCTAAAGGCAAGACCTTCCGCTGGGGCGGCCAATATCTTGAGAACCTGAACGAGGCCAAAACCGATTTCACCGAGCTGAACGTTTTCCAGGAATTCAGGCCGCGCATTCCCGCCGAGTACATGGATTCGAAATTTCTGTTCCTGGGCAACATTCAGCCCACCCTGCAAGCCGAAGTCCGCCACAAAATGAACCATGTCCAACTGACCGGATGCGACACCATGAACTTCTGGATCGAGGGTGCGCGGGCCGAACTGCTTGAAACTTTAAAGCTCATCGACGTGTTGCTGATCAATGACGGCGAGGCCAAAATGTTGGCAGCGGAGCGCAATCTGCCGCGGGCTGCGCAGAAGGTGTTAGCCATGGGGCCAAAGGCATTGGTGATCAAGCACGGAGAATACGGCGCCACCATTTTCTTCCGCGAAGGTGCATTCGGCATCGGACGCCATCCCTTCCGCGCTCCCGCCCTGCCGATTGACGAAGTAAAAGATCCCACCGGCGCCGGCGACTCGTTTGCCGGAGGCTTCATGGGTTACATCGCCTCTCAGGAAACTCTCAATCGCGAAGTCCTTAAGCGGGCGATGTTTTACGGTGGAGTGATGGGATCATTCGCCGTCGAACGTTTCGGCACCGAGCGCTTGCAGAACCTGAATCGCGAAGAAATCGAATCCCGCTTTGAAGTATTCCGCGAACTCACTCACCTGGAATGAAGCTCCAGCCCACAGTCCGCTGGGACCGTGAAACCACCCTCGTAGGCCAGCTCGCCGCTGCGGCGTCGCTGGTGGCGTTCTTGTTTTACTTCCGCCACGGCGACTTGCTCCTCTACGGTGACGCCGTCGCCCACATCAACATCGCGCGCCGCGTGATCGATTCCAGAACTCCCGGCCTTCTGCAACTAGGCACGGTTTGGCTCCCCTTGCCTCATCTGCTGATGATTCCGTTCCTGCTTTCTGATGCCGCCTGGCAAACCGGGATTGGCGGTGCGATTCCCTCCATGGTGGCCTACGTGTTGGGCACCGTGGGCGTGTTTCGGATGGTTCGAGGGGCGTTGAGTCACGACGCTAGTCCGAATCCAGCCGTGCGAGTCTCAGCCTGGCTCGCCGCGGCGATCTACGCCGGCAATCCCAATCTGTTCTATCTGCAGACCACTGCCATGACCGAGCCCCTTTTTCTGGCTTTATTCATCTGGGCCTTGGTGCACTTCAGCGAATTCGTCGGGACGCTCCCAAACCCCGAAAAACAATCGGCCTCCACATCCTCCTCTCTTACAAAATGCGGCCTATGCCTCGCAGCCGCCTGCCTCACCCGCTACGACGGATGGTTCCTCGCTGTCATGATGTGCTTGGCAGCCATGCTCGTAGCGATCCAATCGAGGAAAGCTCGGAACCTTCTTCCTGCCCTTACTCGCTTCGTCCTGCTAGCCGCCGCAGCGCCGCTATTGTGGCTAGGCTACAACGCGATTGTTTACCGCAATCCCCTCGAGTTCGCCAACGGGGCCTATTCCGCCCGCGCCATCGAGCAAAAGACAATGCAGAGTCATCCCGGTGCGCACGATCTGCCGGTTGCTTTCAGTTTCTTCCTCAAGTCAGCCGAGCTGAACATGACGGAAGCAGGTGGGCAAAAGCTGTGGGTGGGAGTACTTCTGGCGGGCACGCTGATGATTTTCATCTTCGACCACCGCCTGTGGCCCCTGTTGCTGCTCTGGACCCCGCTGATTTTCTATATGCTGTCCATCGCATACGGCGGCGTGCCCATCTATCTTCCGCCCTGGTGGCCGTTCTCCCTGTACAACGCCCGCTACGGGCTGGAGCTTCTGCCTGCCTTCGCAGTATTGAGCGCACTGCTTTCGCATTTCCTGCTGGAGCTAGCCGGCGGCCGCTGGATGAAGGCCTCAGCCGGCATTGTCATCGTGGGCTTGGTTGCCGCTAGTTATATTTCAGTCTGGCGAGCCCAACCCATCTGTTACCGCGAAGCCTGGGTCAACTCGCGCACGCGCATCACGCTTGAAACCGAGCTGGCGACCAACCTGAGGCTGCTGCCACACAAGGCCACCCTCCTGATGTACCTCGGTGATCATGTCGGTGCCCTGCAGCGAGCAGGCATCCCTCTGCGCCAAACCATCAACGAAGGCAACCATCGCCCCTGGTTCAGACCCTCCGATCCCGAAGGCATCTGGGAGCGCGCCCAGTCCGATCCCCATCAGTACGCCGATTACGTAATTGCCATGGAGGGTGATCCGGTCGCGAAGACCGTGCAAAAACGTGACCTCACTTCCATGGTGGTCATTCACACCGAAGGCCAGCCCCCTGCCACCATTTACTGGACCGGCCGCGTCACCCGGTAATCACGCGGGTTAACTCGTCCGCCGAGTATGCCGTTCCAGCCCGGTTTTCCAGTGATAGAATCCACCCAACTTTAGCTTTCATGCCGACACCTCACCACATCTACGAGATCTTGCAAACTGAGATGAACTCGATGGTCGGGGTCTCGATGGTGCGGCTGATCGTGGCCGCGATTCTTGGCGGCCTGATCGGGCTGGAACGCGAACTGAAGCACCGTCCCTCTGGGCTACGTACCAACCTCTTCATTTGCCTCGGAGCGGCGATGTACACCATTCTCTCCGACGCCCTCGCCGTCGAGCATATCGGAGATCACACTCGCATCGCGGCCCAGATTATTCCCGGAATCGGCTTTATTGGCGCTGGCACCATCATTCATGCGGGGCGCGACCTGGTCACGGGCATTACCTCGGCCGCAACGCTGTTTGTGGTGGCTTCGGTCGGCATGGCGGTAGGTGGTGGTTTCTATCTCACTGCCACCTTCGCCACCGGACTCATCCTGATTTGTCTCTTTCTTCTCGGCCGTGCCGAGGACCGGTTCAGTCTCAAACTGGCGGTTCATACTTACGAAGTCGCTGGCCCGGGCGCAGAGGAAATCAGCGTAGAGGTGAATCGCATCCTTGAAGGCGTCCACGCTGTGAGCCAAAATGTCCAGATTGCCGCCACTCGGCAGCACATACGATTTCAATTCGATGTTGAAGGCACGCGCAAGGAGCAGGAGCAGGTTTTCCACGGGCTCAAGCAGTCTGCTCTTTTCGAGAATGCCGTCATGGTAGGACGAGTGCAGGGCTGAATGAATCCGCGCGCCACCGTCATCCCCTTCGTAAAAGCCAGCGCCTGCGGTAACGACTTCCTGATGATTGACGGCACCCACGCGCCCGACGATCCACGTGAACTCAGCCAGCGCCTTTGCGACCGTCATCACGGCGTCGGTGCCAATGGCGTGGAGTGGCTCTTTCCCGCGTCTGATGCCGACGTCTGCGCCCGCCTCTTCAACGCCGACGGTTCGGAAGCGGAAATCTCCGGCAACGGTACCCGCTGTGTCGCCGCTTACCTCTGTGCGGAGCGCGCCAGGGAGATGATCGTGGTACGAACCAAGGCCGGCCTGAAGACATGTACTCTGACTTCCCGCAGCGACACGCAGTACGAATTTGAAATCGCCATGGGCGAACCCCAGGTCGGAAGGGAATTGCCGGTGAAGCTTGCGTCCCGGGAGGTTCGTGGCATCCCCGTCTCCATGGGCAACCCTCACTACGTGATTTTTGTGAAGGAGTTCGCTCCCGAATGGCAGTCCCAGGCAGCTGAGATCGGCCGTCATTCCGCCTTCAAGCAGGGGGTTAACGTTGAACTGGTTACCATTGAAGACAAGGGCAATATAACAGCTCGATTCTTCGAGCGCGGCGTCGGCGAAACGCAATCTTCCGGCACCGGTTCCTGTGCCGCGGCAGTCGCAGCCATTGCCAATGGGAAAGCCGAATCGCCGGTGCGCGTGCACGCCACCGGAGGTCCGCAGACAGTACGCTGGCAAGGCCAGGTGTTTCTGCGCGGACCGGTTCAGCTAATCTGCCGCGGAGAGTTTTTCCTTTAAGATTGGACTTCACATGCCGCCCCCGCCGCCCAACCCGCCCGTCAAACCACCCGCCCTTCAGCCTGGGGACACGGTCGGCATAATCGCTCCCGCCAGCAACATCAAGCGCGAACTGCTCGATGCCGGATGCCAGGCCCTGAGTGCGCTCGGGTACAAGCCTTTCTATTTTGACTCGATCCTCGAGCATGACCTGTACTTCGCCGGATCAGCGAAACGCAGAGCGCAGGAACTTGAAGACATGTTCGTGCGGCCCGAAGTGCGCGCCATGGTTTGCGCCCGCGGCGGATACGGCGCCAACTATCTGCTTAACTTGATCGATCTGCAAAAGATCAAATCTCACCCCAAGATTTTCGTCGGCTACAGCGACATCACGACTTTGCTTATCTACTTTACCGACGCAGCCGGCCTCGTTACCTTCCACGGGCCGATGGTTGCCAAAGACTTCGCCCACGCCGACGGAGTAGACTTGGCTTCCTGGAAAGCCACTCTAAGCGGCAGTTCGGAATGGGAAATCGATCTCGCGGGCGTGAAGCCTCTAGTCGAAGGTTCAGCGGAAGGCATTCTTTACGGTGGTTGTCTCTCGATGCTGGTTGCGTCGTTGGGCACGCCGTACGAAATCCAAACCGCCGGAACCGTCTTATTCATTGAAGACGTTGCCACTCGCCCCTACCAGATTGATCGCATGCTGATGCAGTTGAAGCTGGCTGGTAAGCTCAAGGGAGTTCGCGGCATCGTGTTTGGCGAGATGCTGGACTGCGTACAGCATCAAAAGCAAAGCTACACTCTGGAAGAAGTCATGCTGCGCGTCGTCGGCGATTTGCGTGTGCCCATCGCATACGGTCTGCGCTCCGGCCACGTCTCACGTAGCAACATTACCCTGCCCATCGGCGTCCGCGCGGCGTTGGATGTTACGAGCGGGGAAGTGAGCCTCAGAATTCTGGAGCCCGCAACAATCGCGATAAGCAAGAAGAACGTACAGGCAGGCAACTAGAGCGGGGTTCCTCCGTGTTCCCCTGTGTACTCTGTGGTTAAGTTCTTGACTCATGAAGACCGGCAAACACATTCACCTGATCGGCATCTGCGGCACTGCCATGGCCTCACTCGCTGGAATGCTACAGCAGCGCGGATTCCGCGTCACCGGATCCGATGCCGCCGCCTATCCTCCCATGTCCGACTTTCTGGCCTCGCTGGGAATCCCAGTCCACCAGCCGTTCGCCGTCAAGAATCTCGATCCCCGGCCCGAACTCGTTGTCGTCGGCAACGTGGTCTCTCGTGGAAATGTCGAGCTTGAGCACATCCTCGACCAGCGCATACCCTTCGCTTCGCTACCGCAAGTACTGCACGACGAGTTCCTGCGCGGCAAAGAAGTTCTGGTCGTAGCCGGCACCCACGGCAAGACCACCACCACCTCGCTTCTGGCGTGGATCTTTCAGTCCGCAGGATTGCAGCCGTCCTTCCTGATTGGCGGCATCGCCGAGAACTTCGGCAGCAGCTTTCAACTGGGCGAAGGCAAGCACTTTATCCTCGAAGGCGACGAGTACGACACCGCCTTCTTCGACAAAGGTCCCAAATTCCTGCACTATTTTCCCGACGCCATCATCCTCACTTCGGTCGAGTTCGACCATGCCGACATCTACAAAGACCTCGACGCCGTCGAGACTGCCTTCAAACGGCTTGTCAATCTCGTCCCGAAACGCGGCCGTATTATCGGTTTCGACACCGGCGACAGCATGGACCGCTGCCTTGCTCGCGCCTTTTGTCCAGTCGAGCGCTACGGCTCTAGCCCACGGGCAAATTGGCGAATCACCGATCTGTGTCTCGATCCCCCCCCCACCCGCTGGA
>Ga0308309_10001270_pt1 | contig 14981 bp, 11 predicted proteins | sample HubBroMetageWFT5_FD_192491 | JGI IMG/M metagenome (GOLD analysis project Ga0308309, IMG submission 192491) | Warmed and freeze-thawed soil microbial communities from the Hubbard Brook experimental Forest, New Hampshire - Hubbard Brook CCASE Soil... | ecosystem: Environmental > Terrestrial >...
CGCGCGCCCCCCGCGGAGACCGCCGCGCAGATCCGGTTCGCGACGACCTCGGGATGCTCGAGATAGTTCGTGGTGACGTCGATCACACCCGGAATCAGCAGCATCTCGCTCGGCAGCGGCAGCTTTCGGAACGACTCCGTTTCGTGCTCGTGACGAGGGTTGCCGACTGGAATCGATAGCGCACCGACTTTGGCCTTGTAGAGGATCGGCAGCAGGTCGACCATGTCGACGTCGTCCTGATGCGGCCCGTTCCAGTTGCCCCAGCATACATGCAACCGAACTCGATCGCGTGGGATATTCGCGATCGCGATATTGATTGCTTCGATATGCAACGCGACGCGATCCAGAAATACATTTAGTGGCTGATCGCCGAACATGATGACGCGCTCCATCGCAAGGTCGGGAGCATCAAGCTGAAGCACGTACCCTTGACTGACGATGTAGTCGTATTCCTTCTTCAGTTCCTTCGCGATCGCCATGACATATTCCGCGTCGGTCTTGTACGCCGGATTGTTGGGCGAAAGCAGCATTGTGCACGAGACGATGCCAGGCGATGCCGCGGACATGAAATTTTCGGTGAACGAGGCGCCAAGCCGCTTCAAGGAAGCCTGAAATAGCGCGGTCTCTTCCTTTGCCTCCTTCAGGGTTGAATCGTATTCCAGCTTGCCGACCGCCTGCGGCGCGTTCCAGACCTTCGCCAAATCCTCGGCGACGCCGATCTGCCGCGACATGTATTCTGCAAAGCCAGGGAACTTGATGGCGTCGAGCGTCGGCTTGCGCCTCGATTCGCCCCCGAAGCCGGTCATGCGTTCGGTCGTATAGGTGGAAAAGCCTACCCTTGGGGTCTCGCCGTCGTTTCCGATATCAACGCCGCTCGCAATCTGGCGCCGGACGTTGTCGTCGAGATTGCGTTCGAGCTCGGCCGCAAACGCTGCCGTATCGTAGGGCTTGCGCTGCTCGCGTTTAACGAGCATCGCCGATAATGCCTTCGAGCGCGGCAGACTCCCTGTATGCGTCGTCAGGATTCGATCGGTGCTCGTCTTCATAAAGTTGTCCTCCCGTGTAGAGCAAATGGGCAGCCACCGCCCGTCTTCCTCAAAGCGTTAATGCAGACGAGCGCCCTCATCCGGCGCGCGCCCGGAGAGATCGCATTCGACTTGGCGAACGCCTCTCGAGTTTGATTTGAGCAGCATGACCGACACTATAGCGTCGGGCGACAGCACGCGCACGCACTTTGGCGCGAGGCGGGCGACGCAAACGCCATGTCTCCGACGAGCGAAAGATTTCCACGTGCAACGACGAAAAGCTTGATGCGAGTCACAGTCCCCATCCTATTGGCGCTCAGCGCTCTCACCAAATTGAAATGGTTCCGGCTTGCCGTCCGCAGTCGGGATCTCAAAGGCGTTTATCGTCATGCAGATGAGCGTGTAATATCCGAGTATACCGACCAATTCGACGGCGCCCTCGGTTCCGACAAGCTCCACCACTTCCTTATAAGCGTCTTCAGAAATTCGTTTGGTTTCCAAGAGCTCCTGCGAGAACCTGTAGACCGCGCGTTCGTCGGCGCGGATAATGGATGGCGGCGCTCCCACGCGGATCGCCTCCAAAACCTCGGAGTCGATGCCGGCCTTCGCCGCGATTGGCGCGTGGACCGACCATTCAAAGCCGGAGCGCCAATGCGCGCCCACGATGACGATCGCCAATTCGGAAAGCCTCGCGGGGATACGCGTTCCGTAACGACAAAAGGCTCCCAGTTTCTGTGCACGTTCCGCGAAGACCGGACTTTGCAGCCACACGCGTAGAGGTCCCTCGACCAGCCCGCGAGGACCCGAGCGTATATCGTCGAAGACGGCCTGCTGCTCTGCGGTCAAGTGGGCTTCATCGAGAACGGGCGGACGTGACAACGCATGCTCCTAGATAGCGAAGAAAAGGGCCATGGTTCTAGGTGGAAGCCTTCCGCGCAACCTCGGCGAACGCGTCCAGGGATCCTTGCAAGATCTCCGAGGAATAGCCGCGGCCAAACACCACCAACGTGCCATCGGCTTCGTCGATCGGGCTCGGGAGGGTTTCGGGCGGCTGCACATGCCGACGCACGGCTTGGATCAGCAGCCGGCCGGTCGGCGCGTGAACAACCCCTTTGATGCGCAAAAGCTCATCGCCGCGCGCATGCAGCAGCGCAGATAGCCAGACTGCGAACACGGGCCACGTGGCGTCGCCAAGGCGGATTTCCGAAGCGAAGACCGGGGCTACATCCTGGTCGTTCGGGGGTTCGCGCTGCCCTCTCGAAACGCTGGCCTCCACATCGGGGAGCGGCGCCTCGACGCCGCGCACTGCCCCGAAACGGACGGCCGTTGGATTCAGGATCTCCATAGCGTCGAGAAGGCGCACGACATCCGGAGACTCGACCGCGTCCGTCTTGGTGACAATGAGGCAATCGGCGCATGACACCTGCCGGCGCGCGAGCGCTTCATCTCTTAAAAGTTCGGCGCCATTGATGGCGTCAACGATCACGACGACCTCGGTTACCTCCATGCATCGCGAGAGCCCCTGGTCGGACGCTATGGCGGCGAGAATGGACTGTGGATCAGCGAGGCCGCTCGTCTCCAGAACAATGCGTCGGGGCTCCGAGGTCTCGCCCGCGCATGTCGAAGCGCTGAGCTCGCGCAGAAGATGCAGCAGTTCCTGCCTGCCCTTGCAACACGCGCACCCCCCGGCCAACACATGGATACGATTCGCAGAGTCTAAAAGCAGCTGATCGACCGAAGCACTCGCCGCTTCGTTAACGACCACAATTGCATCGCGAAAAACGCCCGAATGCAAATGGTGGCGCAGCCAAGTTGTTTTGCCGGCTCCAAGAAATCCGCCAAGCACCGTTAGCAAAAACCGTGGGCCCGAAGCGGTCATGAGGCGACGGCGGCTCGGAGTCGTGCAATGAAGCGTGGATTCAAAGGATCCACGGCGTGACCCAGCATCCTTTCCGCAGCGCCCCACGCCTCTTCCAGGTTTTGCGCGTTCTCAAAACGGCCTGACTCAGTCGATATTCGGAAACCTGACCATAGGTCGGCAGCCTTGACCCGGAGGCCATCGGTGGCGAGCGCCGCGCCAAGCGCCGAAAGCATCGCCAAGCGATCATTCGCCGCATCCGGCCCCCTTGCGGTTCCCGACTCCGTCCAATGCCCCTGCGACGCAGGGAACTCACACGCGATGCACATAGTGTGTCAGCCGCCCAATTCTCGGTCAATCATGTCAGCCTTCCACCCACGAAGCAAACGCGATCCGTGTCTATTCCTGTCAGCGGCCAGATGCGTCCGCAGGATCAAAGTAGCGCCTCCAAGCGTCGTTTAGCCGGATCGACTCGGACCGGAGAATCTCGAGAAAAGCCTGGGCAGGCGGGCTCAGCATACAGCGCATTGGCTCGATCAGAACGAGATCGAGCGTGGCGGTGGGGCCAATGATGGGACGAACCGAATATTGGCCGCTCTCAATGTCGCCGTTCATCATGAGCGCCGGCACAATGGTGACCCAGTCCGACGCCGCGACGAAGTCGAGCGATCCCATCATCGTGTCAAGCTCAATGATGCGCTCGACTTGAACGTGATTGGTCTTAAAATAAATCTCAAGGCTCCGACGGCGAGTATTGACGCCGCTCGGCGCCACGACGCGCAACGGCCCACACTCCCGCAACCGCACGGGATCCAGGTGCGAGCCCCGCGCCTTACTGGCGACCATCGTCTCCCAGGTCTGAAGGAATGGCTGGAGACTCAGTCCGGGAGCGCCGGCGAATGCCGGCACGATTGCGAAATCAAGCTCTCCGTTGACGACCCTTTCCGTCAAAACGCCGCTATATCCCTCGACGACATGGACTGTGACGTTCGGATACTCCGCCACGACGCGGCGGATCGAAGGCGCAAGGGTCGCGCGCGTCATCGTGGGCATCAGTCCGGCATACACATCCCCTGCCACGCCCGCGAATGCTTTTACGGCGTTCTTTCCCGACGCCAAAGTGCGCAGCACCTGAATGCAACGCTCGTAATACGCATCCGCGGCCAACGTCGGAACGACTGTTCGCTTGTTGCGCGTGAAAAGGCTAACGCCGAAGGCCTCCTCAAGCTTTCGGATGTGCTGCGACACGCCCGATTGCGTGGCGTGCTCCCTTGAAGCCGCCGCTGTGAACGAGCGTTCCTCGTAGGCGGCGACGAAAATGCGTATGTCCGTCAGACTCTCGGCCACGTCGTCTCACATGCCGTCCAGATGCGTCGCTGGGATAGAGCAATGGCGCCCGACAAGGCAAGCACACCGCTCAAGGTTAGCCACCTCTGCTTTCAACGAATCGCATTGTTGCTTAGGCGCCTGACCAAAGGCATTACACCGCGTGATGCAACTCATCATCGCTCCTCATTTTACCTCCCCTCTTCTCCGCGATAGGGAGACGTTGACTCCAGCGTTAGGCGAATGTCGGCCTAGGTTCCGAATAGGCCTGGATCGCGTCTGAAATGATTATGTCTGTTTTGTTTGCGTCTGCTGTGCGCCTCTCCGAGGGTTCGGGAGTTAGAGATGAAGCTTGGTTTCTTCACGATGCCGATTCACCCGCTGGACAAGGACTGGCGGCTCACTCTCAAAGAAGACAGGGAGGCCTTTATCCTGGCGGACGAACTGGGGTTCACCGAAGCCTATTGCGGGGAGCACGTCACCGACCAAGCAGAGAATATAACGTCCTGCGGGCTTTTCCTGTCCTGGATCGCGAAGGACATCAAGCGAATGAGGCTCGGCACGGGAACCATCAATCTGCCCAACAGCCATCCTGCGGCGGTTGCCGGGCAAATCGCCATGCTGGATCACATGCTCGACGGCCGATTCAATTTCGGCGTCAGCCCTGGCGGACTCCTCTCCGACGCCGAAATTTTCGGCAATCTAGACGCCGACAGAAATGCGATGTTCGTCGAGGGGATCGACGCAGTGCTGAAGATCTGGGAAGGCCACCCGCCGTACGCCATTGATGGACGTTTCTGGAAGATCACGACCGAACGGACGATGATGGAAGAGATCGGCCAGGGCATCGTTGCCAAGCCCCTCCAAAAGCCCCACCCGCCGATCATGGTGACGGTGGTTGCGCCCCATTCGAAAGGCGTGACGGAAGCGGCGGCTCGTGGCTGGCTTCCGATCTCGGCGAATTTTCTTCTGCCCAAATGGGTTGCAACCCATTGGCCGAAATATGTCGAGGGTCGCGAGCGGGTCGGAGCAGTCGCCGATCCGAACGACTGGCGGGTCGCCAAGAGCGTCTTCGTCGCGAACGATCTCGCAATGGCGCGCGAATATGCGCTGGGACCGAAGAGCCCTTATCGTTTTTACTACAGTCAACTGCTGACCAAGATGAAGGCTAACCGCCGCGCCTCGCTGTTTAAAGCGGATCCGAACATGTCGGACGACGACCTGACTGTCGACGGCGTGCTCGACAATCTCGTCATATGGGGCACGCCGGACAAGGTCGCCGACGAACTCGTTCAGTTTCAGGAAACCGTCGGCCAGTTCGGAACGCTTCTTTACGCTGGAAAGGACTGGGCCGATCCCGCGCTCGCCCGACGCTCCATGGTTCTCCTTGCTGAGAAGGTGATTCCCAACGTGCGGACGATTCGGAACGACGCGGCTGCTTAAGCGGGGAGGCGCCGCGACGGAACGTAGGAGAGTGACGGTGGTGACGAGCCTTGCTGCGTCTTTTCATACCTTTGACCCGCGTAGGCTCCGCAATGTGCTGGGATCATTCACCACTGGCGTCGTCATCGTCACTTCTGTCGGCGATGATGGACGCCCAATCGGTCTCACGGTCAATTCCTTCAACTCTGTATCGATGCAGCCGCCTTTGATCCTCTGGAGTCTGGCCCTGAAGTCGCCCAGCCTCAACGCCTTCCGCACACACAACTGGTTCGCAGTCAACATTCTGGCCGAGGATCAAGAACCGCTTTGCCGGCAATTCGCGACGCCTAGCGACGACAAATTCGTCAACGTTGAGTTCGACGTCGGGGAAACCGGCGTACCAGTGCTACACGGCACGGCCGCCTATCTGGAATGCTCGACCTACGCACGTTATCCGGGCGGTGACCATGAGATCTATTTGGGCGAGGTCCGAGCGATGCACGACCGCGGATTGTCGCCGCTTGTGTTCCATCGAGGCGCGATCCGACGACTCGGCGAACATTGAACTCAGCCGTCGTTCCTCACCGTCCGGCCTCCTGCAAAATCATGATCGCGCCGACAAGGGCGCGCCCAACGAACGGCGACGCCAACCGCTACCGTTTCATGCCGGCCATCTCTTCCATGACCGCGCAGACCGCCGCCGTATCCTGCATCTCGCGTCCCTGCGCAGCCCCTGCGTAATAGGGCTGCGACGCGGCGGAAAAGAGCGGCGTGGGGCAGTTGAGCTCGGTCGCGAAGGCGTTGATCACGGACAGATCCTTCAGGTGAGTGCGGATCGTCGCCGTGGGGTTGTCGTAGTGATTGTCGCGCATCAGGGGACCGCGCATTTGGAACATGCGTGACGAGCCTGCGCTGTCCGCCAACGTGTCGTAGATGACGGCGGGATCGAGGCCGGCCTTCATGCCCAGCACCATCGCCTCGGCAGCCGAAACGTTATGGATCGTCACCAGGAGGTTCGCGATATATTTCATGATGCTGCCGTTACCGAACGCGCCGAGGTAACGCTGAACCCTCGACATGCCCTCGAAGACAGGCCGGGAGCGCTCGAAAGCCGCCTCCTCCCCGCTGCCGAGCACGACGAGATCCTTGACCGCGGCCTGGGCCCCCGTCCCGCTGAGGGGGCAATCGAGCAGGATCTTTCCGGCCCCTTCCAGAACGGCGAGCGCGGCCTTCTTATCTGCGAGCGGCAACGTCGAGCACTCGATCGCGACTGTCCCGCGGGCCGAAGCCGCCGCCAGCCCGTTTTCGCCTCCAACGGCGTCGGCGAGCGCCTTTGCAGAAGGCAGTGAGAGGATGATGGTTGGACAGGCCTCCGCCACCAGACGCGGCGCCTCGACGACGGTTCCTCCGATTCCCGCAAGTCGGTCGCACGCCCCAGGAGCCGGGTCGTAGCCGACGACATCGAAGCCCGCTTGTCGCAAATTACGAGCCATGGCGAAGCCCATGACTCCGACGCCAACCATACCGACTTTGCCATTCATAAGATCGTCTCCCCCCGCGCCGCTGGCGCGCCTCAATGGGCTTCCGAACCCGTCCGAGTCCGCGAATAGAGGGCCGTCGCCACCAGGATCAGCAGCCCGGGCAGCCAGTATTGCCAGGCCGTACCCAGCCCGAGAAAACCCGTTGTCGCCGTGATCTCCTCGATGAGAAGCACGGCCGCAAGCGCGCCGAGGAATGAGCCGCGACCCCCAAAAATGCTCGCGCCGCCGAGCACCACTGCGGAAATGCTCTGAAGCGTGTAATTCTGGCCGACAGTCGGATCGCCGACGCCGACCTGAGCCGCGAGCAGCACACCGCCGGCGGCCGCGAACAGGGAACAGAGGACATAGGCCAGGATCGCCGTCCGATCGACCAGCGCTCCCAGCCGATAAGCCGAGACCTCGTTGGACCCTACGGCCCGAACGCCCATTCCGAAACGCGTCTTGCGCAATATGATCTCAAGGCCGATGGCGACGATCACGACCACGATGAAGGCCGCGGGCAGGAATCCAAAGCGCAGATTCAGCGTTTGCGCGATTTCGCGGCGGAAGAACCCGTCCGGCGTTGAGCGCAGGGAGAGCGAAACGCCTTGAAGCGCGATGAACATCGCCAGCGTCGTGATGAGCGGCGAGAGTTTCACAACGCGAACCAGAAAGCCGTTGATCAGTCCGATGAACGCCGCCACGCTGAAGGCCAAGACCAAGCCGAGAGTAAAGTCGCCGGTCCCGTGGTCTGCATCGGCAAAGAATGAGAGGATGACGACGACGAGTCCCGTTAAAGGGCCAACAGACAGGTCAATGCCGCCGGTCATCAGGACAAAAAGCTGACCGAAGCTTATGAACGCCAGCGAGCTCGCGAGCAGAAGCGTGCCGCTGAGGCTGCGATCGCTCAAGAACCTCGGATTCACGCTGGACGTGTAAAGAGCGAGCAGAACGATCAACGCCGCAAGGATCAATGTCGGCGCGAAATCGCTGGCGGTGAAACGCCGTATCCAGCCATATCCAGCTTCCCCTTGAGAAGCTTCCCGATGGACTTCGGAGCCGATTGCAGCGCCGGTGATGTTCTCCTCTGTAAGTTCGTCTCCGGTGAGCGAGCGCACCACTTTCCCGCGCGAGAACACCAGCACGCGGTCGCACAGGCCCTGGAGCTCGATGGCATCTGACGACAGCACGACAACCCCCGCCCCCTTCGCCGCGACGTCGCGAGTAATCCTGTAGAGCTCCATGCGTGCGCCCGCATCGACGCCGCGGGTTGGCTCATCCGCCAGGAATACGGCCGGATTGGCGGCCATCGAGCGCGCAAACAGAACCTTCTGCTGGTTGCCGCCAGACAGATTCGAGATGGTGGTCTCGTGCGACGGCGCCTTTATCGCAAGCGAGGAGCGATAAGAGCCCGCCAGCGCGAGTTCCCGTTCGCGCGAGACCAGCCCGAAACGCGTCAGCGCATCGAGCACCAGGAGCGTCAGATTCTCGCGAACGGAGAGGGAGAGCAAAAGCCCCTCCGCATGCCGGTCGCCCGGCAGAAAGATGATGCCCCCTTTCTGCGCCGCGACGGGATCCGAGGTCGCCACACCGACGCCCTTGACGGCGATCTTTCCCGAGACCGTCGTCAGGCCGGCGAGCCCACGGATGAAGTCGCGCTGGCCATTGCCCTCGACTCCGGCAAGACCGAGCACTTCGCCGGGCCACACTTCGACGTCGACGCCCTGCAGCCTGTCGCCGCGGATATTCTTGGCGACAAGCACGGGCTGATCCGTCTCCCGCCACGTCATCTTGGGCGGAAAGGCGTGCTCAACCGATCGCCCGATGATTAGAGCGAGAATATCCTCTTCGGAGACGCCCGCAGCGGAGAAAGTGCCGCGGAACTGGCCATCCCGAAGAATGCTGATCCGGTCGGCGATGCGCCGCACCTCTGGCAGACGGTGAGAGATGTAGACGACCGCCGTGCCGATCACCTTGATGCGCGCAATCTGTAGAAAGAGGCGCGCAGTCTCGACCGCGGTCAGGGCCTCGGTCGGTTCGTCAAGCACGAGAACCTTGGGCCTTAGCGCGAGCGCCTTGGCGATCTCTACGAGTTGTTTTTGAGCGACAGTGAGGTCGCTGACCCGCATGCGCCGGTCGAACTCAGCGCCAACCGCGGCGAGCTGCTCTTGAACCCACGCCTTACTGCTCCGCGCGGCGGAGCGGCGAGCTGCGGGCACGCAGTACAGCAGGTTCTCGGCGACTGTTAGGTCGTCGAGAACCGAAGTGTGTTGGTAGACAACGCTGAGACCGAGAGCCTGCCCCCGCGCGGGCGTAGGCTCATCAAGCGGTTGTCCGCCGATTTCGATTGATCCCGAGTTCGGGGTCAAAGCACCGGCGGCCACCGCCATTAGAGTCGATTTGCCCGCGCCATTCTCGCCCAGGAGGGCATGCACTTCGCCTTCGACGACCTCAAGGCTGACGCCGCCAAGCGCGATGACGCCCGGGAAGGTTTTCACAACGTCGGTAAGGCGCAGAACGGCGCGGGGGTCGCTTTCCATCTTCAGTGCGTCTGGCTCACTCGGCCTTGCCGAATTTGGCGAGTTCGTCGGCGGTCAGCTGCGAGGAGGTGAACGTGTCGGGTCCTTGCGACGGGTCGCAGACCGGCGCGCGGCCGCCAAGAGAGTCTTCGTAGATCCCCAGCTCAAAGCGCGTGGGCTCATCGTTCTTCAGCCCCTGGGCAGCCGCGATCGCCTTGCGCGCCGCGACACGGCCGATCCAGTTGCGGCCGGAGATCGTGCCGACCTGGAAGTTAGGATTGGTCGCCTTCTGCTTCTCATACTCGCACGCGAGGCCATTGGCTTCGAGCGAGGCCAGCGGCACAAGAGGTTTGTTGGCGCTCTGATACGCGCGGACCACACCCAGACTCGCGAAGCCGTCGCTGTCGTTGATGATCGCGTCGATCTTCGGATATTTGTTGAGTAGCGCAGTCATGTTTTGCTGGATGAGGGCGGAGTCCCAGTTCGTTACCGGCCAATCCTTATCGCCGGTCAGGAGCGTGATCTTCGGGTATTTCTTAAAAGCTTCGACCACACCTGCGAGTTCGTGTGCGCTCACAGGATTGCCCGCCGGGCCCCCCAGGAAGACCACATTGCCTTCGCCATGGATGGCTTTGGCGACCCACTCGGCCCAGGCTACGCCCGCGCCATGCTCGTCCCAGTCGAGATACTGCACAAAGTCTTCGCCGTCTTTGCCGCCAGGATCCGCAGCCCACGGCACCGTCTTCACTCCGGCGTCCGTCGCGGCCCGCAGAGACGGCAGCTGCGACTTGCCCCAATCGGGAATGATGGCGATGGCATCGACGCCCTGAGACACCATGCCGTTGACATCTCCGATCGACCTCTGGAGATCACCCTGGCCAATGCGGGGAGCCTGCTTCACGTTAGCGCATTTGGCGGCCTCGGACCGGACCGCCGCCATGGACGCCCGCGACCAGCCATTGATTCCAAATCCGTCGTGAATGCCAAGCGTGATGGGCTTCGTGCCGCAAAATGATGTGTCCGTCGTCTTGGCCGCAGTTTCGATGAGTTTCTTGGTGTCATCCGCGGCGGTGCCTGGCCCCGCCGCGAACGCGGCCCCCGCCAGAATTGTCGCGGACAAGACCGCTCTAGTCATTGTCTGAACCATTTGTCTCTCCTCCTCCCTCGGGGTGGACGCCCCTAGCCTTTTTGATCTGCTCTGTGGCCACGGAGCGCAGCTCCGCCGCCGGGTTTCACCGCACCACCGGCTCCTGCGGAACGACCGTTGAGCACGTTGAGCTCCTCGCGCCAGGGTACGACCTGAAGCGACATGCCGAGCAGGATGATGGCGGCCTGAATGATGAACTGCGCCGAGGTCGGCGCCCCCATGCCGATTATGACCTGTTGCAGTTGCACAAGGAAGATCGCGCCGATCGCGGTCGCGGCCACGCTGCCCGCGCCCCCGAGGAGAGAATTGCCGCCGAGGACCACGACGGTAATGGTCGGCAGGAGATAATTGTGGCCGACGAGCAGGCTCGGCACCCGGAGATAGCCCGCCAGAAGGACGCCGGCGAGGGCGTAGAAGAATCCGGCAGCCGCATATGTCGCGGTCTTGTAACCAATAACGCGGATGCCGGCCGCGCGCGCAGCTCGGGCGCTGACGCCCACAGCCACGAAGCGCCGCCCCATCGCCGACCAGCGCACGCCGATCTCGACAAGCACGACAGCAGCGAGCGTGAAGAGCGCCAGTTGCGGAATGCCAAACAGCCGCCCCACGGCGAAATTACTAAGCGCGGAAGGAACCGATTCCGTGGAAGTGCCTTTGGTTACATATAACACGGTGCCGTACAGCAACGCGTTGACGGCAAGTGTGGCGACCAGCGGAGTGACGAAGAACCGCGTGATCGCCAGCCCACAGATCAATCCCGAAACGACGCCGGATGCGAGGGCGCCGCCGATCCATAGAGCGAGGGCCGAGTTGTCGCCCGCCGGAAACTTCGTGACCAAGACCGCCGCCAAGGAAATGACTCCTGGCACGCTGAGGTCGAGACCCCCCTGCTGGACGACGAGTGTCTGGCCGACCGCCGCTGTCGCCAGGATCGAGGCGAAACAGAGGACGGTCAGCATGGCGCCCGCCGACACGCTGCCCGGCGCGACCACAAGACTTACCACGTAAAGAAGCACAGTGGCCGGTACGATCAGCATGAACTGCGCGGGCAGAATTCTGGAAAGGCTGCTCATCATGAGCGGCGACCGCCAATTCGCGTAAGGCGTATCGCCTCTAAGGCTGCCATGTCAGCCGCGAGTCAAAAAGGAGGTCACTGGCGGTGCCGACCCATTCCTGGGAGCCCCGGCAGAAGCAGCTTCCGCCTTTAGGCCGGCCCGGGGGGCCGCGCCGCAACAGCCGCAGCCTACGCGGTGACGCTGCGACGACGCCGTGGCGTTTCCAATCGACGAGCCCCGACCTGCGATCCCCGCGACGGCAAGTTCGCGCGGCGCCATAGCGCCGCACTCCGGGCAGGCGCATGGCTCCGCATAAGTGTCCAAGGGTCGCATTTCGTCGAACGCGCCGCAGCGAGCGCAGGCGTATCGATACCGCGGCATTGGAGGCGCCTCCGGATCAGTTGGGTTTCTCGGCGTCAGTGCCCTTCACATAGGGCTTCGGAAGCCAGTTTCCGTCGCGCGCCACGCCGGCGCGCGAAAACAGGCTGTCGACGGCCCGCTCCGTTTTTCGGCGCAATGCTTTCACGTCCACATCGACGAGCTTGCCATGCCGTTTGACGATCCGACCCTTCACGAAGACTGTATCGATGTTTCCAATGTGAGCGTCTTCCACGACCGCGCCGACCGGGTTGTTGATCGGAAACATATTGAGGGAGTTGGTGTTCAGAATAAGGATGTCAGCATCCTTGCCGGGTGTCAGCGACCCGGTGCGATGATCGAGATTGGCGGTCTTCGCGCCTTGCAAAGTCGCGAAATCAAGCATGTCGCGCCCGGTGAGAGGCACCGGGTCGAGAAGCTTATGTTCCTTCAATGCTTCCGCGTTCGCTACGCCGCGGCTTGCGGCCATCAGAATTCGAATCTGAGCAAACATGTCGCCGCCGACAGAAGTACAGACGTCGATCGAGATGCTCGGCCGCAGCCCATGTTTGAGGCATCCCAGGGTCGCAGGGTTGCCATGACCCATGTTTAGCTCGACCTCCGCGGAAAGCGAGGCGGAGCCACCCGTGTCGGCCATCAGCTTGAACTCATTATCGCTCAGCGTACAACAGTGGACGTAGGTCGTGCGTGGGCCGAGGAGACCCCGCGAGTTGAGTTGATCGATCGGATTTTTGAGGCCCCACAATCCATCGCCGACGTGCAGCGTGATCGGCAAGTCGAGTTCGCGAGCCTTGCGGAACTCCATCTCGGTGTGATCGAGGGTGGTGAACTGCGGCCCTCTTGCCGCGAACGCCATCGTGACCAGTCCATCGTCCGACGAGAAATGCTGCTTGCGAACACGGGCGAGGTCCGCGAAGTTCGTGGGCAGTTCGCTGATGGGGAACCACTCGCGATTTGCGTTGCCGTAGGCGAACACCGCGCGCAAGCCAGCATCCTTCAGGCCCTTCACAGCCATGTCGGCATGGTCGGGTGTGTTATTGTTGTGCGACCAATCGACCAGCGTGGTGATTCCCGCGTCCAACGCCTCAAGCGCACCGACGTGGTTCGCGATATACATATCTTCTGGCGTGTAGAGTTCGCCCATGACGCCGCGAACACCACCGAAGTATTGAGCAAGACTCCAGTCGGTGGCGGTGTTGCGCAGAAGGCTTTGCCAGGTATGTCGATGTGTGTCGACGAAACCTGGCATGACGATCATGTCCTTGCCGTCGATTTCGTGCCCGTCGACAGAGCCGATATTTGGTCGGACCGCGGCGATCTTCTCGCCGTCGATAAGCAAATCGGCGTCAAGATGCTCGCCGATGGTTGGGTCCATCGACAGAACAATAGCGTTTCGGATAACCGTCCTCTCCATGTACGCTTCCTCTTTCGCCATTCGTTCTTAGACGTTTGATTCGCAGCTAATTTATCGGCGGACTTTCCGATTTTAGCCTTCAACTCAACGGCATCAGAACGCTAACAGATGAAGATGCGCGCTTCAAATCAGCAAGCATAATGACCCCCATCTCTTAGCGTGATGGAGTGACGGACCGGCTTAAGGCAATTACCAATCGTTCTCATCACCCATGGATCGCTTTACCCGATCGCCGCGCGCGGCTACCCTTTTCATCCGAGGCGCGTGGCGAGCTCCTCGAGCCCGTTGGTGGCGAATTGCATCGGGGAGATCCGGGGGGATGGGCTCGACCCAGACGGTGTCAGTCAGCGGCGTCAATATCGCGACCTATATCGACGGGGAGCAAGGCCGCCCCTGGATCGTCCTTTCGAACAGCCTCGCCTCGGACTATAGCAGCTGGGACGATCAGCTCTCGCTCCTGACCCAGAATTTTTGCGTCCTTCGCTATGACACGCGCGGGCACGGGCGCAGCGCTGCACCCGAAGGCCCCTACACGTTCGAGCATCTGACCGGAGACGTGCTGGGTCTGATGGATCACTATGGGATCGAGAAGGCAAACTTTCTCGGCTTGTCGATGGGTGGCATGACTGGCCTCGGAGTGGCAATCGAACACCCGAGCCGCATTGCGCGCCTAATTTGTTGTGACGCGCGCTCGGATGCGCCGCCCCCGTTCGTGGACAATTGGACCGCTCGCATCGCCTCTGTTGAGAGTGCCGGCAACTTGGAGCCCGTTGCGGCCTTTAACAAAGGCCGCTGGTTCACGCCGGCCTTTATCGCTTCTCATCCGTACGTGGTTGATAAGGTGATGAAGATGATCCTCGCGACCAGCACGCGAGGTTATATCGGCTGCGCCCGCGCACTCCAGAAGCTTGACTACAAGCGCCATCTGGGCCGGATCGAATGCCCAACGCTCTTCGTTTGCGGCGCTCAGGACGGAGCGACGCCGCCCGCCGTCATGCGGGAGATGACCGGACTCGTCGGCGGCGCCGCCATCGAGCTGGTCGACCCTGGCGCGCACATCTGCAACATAGAGAACCCAGAGGGCTTCAATACGATCGTTAGCGAGTGGCTGTCGCGCTGAAAGAGCCGAACGTTTGTTCTTGGAGAGACCTCCGGCCTCCAACCGTTCGCGAACAAACGACGAATCCTTGTAACGTTGCTTGAGAGATACGGACTGGGCAAACGGACAGTTCCTTCCAGCTGGCGCATTAGCCAGCCCTGTCTGGGGCAAGAGCAGCTTGTCCCCGAAGCGCATGAAAGGAAAGTGATGGCGCTCCC
>Ga0308309_10001272_pt1 | contig 14978 bp, 18 predicted proteins | sample HubBroMetageWFT5_FD_192491 | JGI IMG/M metagenome (GOLD analysis project Ga0308309, IMG submission 192491) | Warmed and freeze-thawed soil microbial communities from the Hubbard Brook experimental Forest, New Hampshire - Hubbard Brook CCASE Soil... | ecosystem: Environmental > Terrestrial >...
AAAAGCGGGCCGTGGTCGCATGAGCAAAAAGCAACACCAAGAGCAACACCAAAACCTTCCACGAAAGGGAAAGTCAAAACCTTTCGCCGGTCCACGTGTCTCTTGACAACGCCGACACGGTTATAGATGGTGCCCCATGTCTCGCCGCCGTTGCGAGACATGGGTGCCTTCACGCCACCACCGACACTTCGCCTGCGGCTTATGCGTCGGCCCTGCAAAAACAAAGGCGGCCTGATGGCCGCCTCAAAACCCTTTCCCAAGTAAAGCGCTTAGGTTCGCACCTTACAACTGAAGTCTCTCTCTGCTTCGATTCGATGTCAACCCGAATGCACCTTCGTAACTGGGCATTCGAGTGGCCCCAATAATGCGGGCAGACGGAACGTTCCCCGACTTTCCGGTTAGAAGGGCGCCGTAGCAGTACGGGCAGCGGCTCCGCTGTTTCCCGCGGGCGAGTCTTTTGTCTTTGCACTTCGCGAATGCGGTGTCTGTTGCGGCGTGACCTCGCTTGATCCTCGGCCAACCTTCGGGTCTGCCGGAGATGACGCCCATCGATAGATCAGATAGCCGAAGCCGGCCAGCATCACCAATGGCAGTAAGCTAGTCATGGTCATCATCTCCCTCTACTTCTTCTGCCGGCGCATGTCCGTGACGTTCTTCGAGCCGCACTCCCAACACAAATAACAGGGCGCTGACAGCAAAAATCAACAGAGTTACACCGACTGTCCACCAAACTCCACGCCAGGGACGAACCACAACTTTGTCGAGCAGCGCGAACACTAAAACCAGAACCCCCGCATCCCGCAGGAATTCCGATCCCATGCTAGCCCTTGTCTTCGGCAACTGGCGCGCCTCGTATCCGTTGCAGTTACGAAGCCATTTGTACGCCGCTGGTCCCGCAAAAGCAACCAGTCTAACCCTTCCTTACACAGTTGATTGTGGCACAAACTGCGTCCGACCGAGTGGTTACTGAAGTGCCGAGGCTGGTTACAACGCTCCCTACTCCATCAAACACCAAGCCTCCCGATACTTCTCATACCGTCCCGTCCTCGCATCTCCCTTCGGATACACTCGTAAACTCTTCCGTGGCGTGAACGCCTGCACCGGGATCACCAGCCAGCCATCTTCCGGCACAATATGCGCCACCAAAAAATCAATCTCATCCGCCGTGTAAGGGATTGCTCGCCCATTAGCACTCCTCTGCGCGTTCACCAGATAAGCTCCATACTGCATCGCACTCGACGATTTCACCTGCACCCTCCAGAAGTGCTCTCCCGAAAGCACGATGAAGTCGAAACGGTCACTGTCTCCATAGGGCCGCGCCACGCCGAAGCCCAGGCTCGCAGCCTTATAGATGAAAGCCAGTTCCGCCAGTTCGCCTCGCTTCTTGGTGCCGCGATTAACCTGCACCAGCTCTTGCCTCTTCTCGAAATCCTGCCGCTGTGATTCGATGGAATCTTGAGTCATAAGAAAAGCGCCAGCTCGCACCGGCGCCTGGTCCTTCCTCTTAATTGTTGGGGATTGTGTTCCCGGACAATAAAAAAGCGCGGGACCGAGACCCGCGCTTCGTTCAACTGTCTATATTTCCAGAATAGCAAATCGAGCAGGGAAGTGAGACACGAATCCAGAATTTATTTCTCCCTGCGAATGAGAGGGATGAAGAGAAATGGGCGCTTTTGACCTCTTGACAAGGTTTGCCAGAGGCTCGTCCCAAAACGGTTTTTGCGTCTAAAAGTGCCAGATTGGAACGAAATCCATATTTATTTTGCAAATCCGGAGCTAGCTATCCCCTGTGTACCTCTGTGCCCTCTGTGGTTAAAGCCTTTCTCTGCGTCCTCCCTAGCCCCTCTCTGCTAAAGGCTCTTGAATTAAGATCTGGGTGTATCTGCGGAATCTGCGGCTAAAACCTGTAACCTTTCCCGACTCCCGCCCGTAAGCGTATACAGGAAGACAAATGGAACAGCCCTCGGAGCTGTTAGAGCGCTTCGCCCGCGGAGACCTCGATGCCTTTGAGAGTCTGTTCCGCCAGTTTCAAGGCGATGTGTTTCGCTGGATTGTGCGGATCGTGTGCGAGCGCGGAGCCGCCGAGGATCTGACTATTGAGACTTTCTGGCGCATTCATCGGGCGCATGCGCGGTTCGATCCGGAGCGCAACTTTGCAGCCTGGGCGCGGCGGATCGCGACTAATACGGCGCTCGATTATTTGAAGGTAGCGCGGCGGGAGGTCGAGCTTCCGGAAGATTTGCCAGATTTGCGAAGCTCGGCGTTGGGCGATCCGGGGGTTCGGCAAGATGTCCGCGAGCGGGTGGGCAAAGCGTTTGGCGAGTTGCCGGCGAAGCTGCGAGTCACAGCCACCCTGGCGTTGATTGAAGAAGAACCGTATCAGGAGATTGCCGACGCGTTGGGAATTTCGGTGGGCGCCGTCAAGCTGCGAGTGTTTCGCGCAGTGCGGCTCTTGCGAAAGCAACTGAAACAACTAGGAGTGGAACCATGAACCATCAGAACGACGACGACAAGATTCGCCAACTGCTAAAGCAAAACATTCGTCCGGTGAACCAAGAACTGGAACGCGATCTGTGGCCGCACATGCTGCGGCGGTTGGAAGAGCGGCCCGCCGCCGTCCCATGGTTCGACTGGGCGCTGGCAGCGGTGGTCGTGCTGTCGATCATTTTGGTTCCCAGCACCATTCCAATGTTGCTTTATCACTTGTGAAGAAGGGAAGAACTTATGAACACTCATCCATATTTGCGGGCTTACATGGCGGGCATAGTCGTCCCTACGCTTGTTCTCTTGCTGATACTTAGCGCATTCTGCCTGGTGCGTTTTGTGTTCCATGTTCCAGTTCCGATTGAGCGAGTCATTATATTTCCCATGGCCTTGGTACCCAGCCTGTTTGGGCTGTGGAACATGTTCTATCTTTGGTTGCGGCCACGCCGCCACTTGCCCATCGGCATTCATGGCGCGCTCTTGCCGCTTCTTCTGGCGCCCTGCGGATTAGCGCTGGCATCCGCGCTGGGTTTCTTGACGCTGGGGAGCAGCGGGATTGTGTGTTTTGATCAGCAGGTCATTCCTTATCAATATGTTGCGTTGGGATTTACAGTCGGATTGATTGCGTATTATCTGATCTGGAAATACCTGGTGGGGTTCTTCAATCAAGTGCTGGGCATCGCGTGAAATCCAGATTGCGAGTGCTCCATCCTTTCGCGCTTTTTACGAAAGGGTGCGATCTCGCGGTAAAACCCGCGTTTGGCCATCTTCCTTGCAGCATTCGGTATACTAGATGGGTATGCCGGTATTGAAGAACATCGCGGCCATCGCCAAAGGGATGAGCATCACCTTCATGGAGATGTTCCAACCCACGCAGGTGGAAAATTATCCCGACGGGAAAGGTCCGCTGAAAGGCGCCCAGTTCCAGGACCGCTTCCGCGGAGTGCACGTTCTCCAGCGCGACGAAAATGGCCTGGAAAAGTGTGTAGCCTGTTTCCTGTGCGCCGCCTCCTGCCCCTCGAACTGCATCTACATCGAAGCCGCCGAAAACACCGCCGAACACCGCGTGAGCGGCGCCGAGCGCTACGCCCGCGTCTATAATATCGATTACAATCGATGTATATTTTGTGGGTACTGTGTGGAGGCTTGTCCTACGGACGCTATTACGCATGGGCATGGTTTTGAAATTGCCAGTTTTAATGCCAGCGGGTTGGTCTATCGCAAAGAGCAGATGCTGGCCCCCCAACCGGCACATATGGGAGCCAACTCGGTGTTCAATCAGGCTGAGGTGGCCAGCGGGGAATTGGGAGTTCGATAAAACGGATTATCTGATGACACGCCGGCCCCAAGCGGGCCGGCGTTTGTGCATCAGTCGAAACCTGGACCACGGATTTACGCGGATTCATAGATGGGTGATTTCTTACAAACCGTGAAGGAGCGCGTCGTCATTTATGACGGCGCGATGGGCACGAGCATACAGGCCCGCAATCCTAGTGTGGACGATTTCTGGGGCAAAGAGGGATGCAACGAGCTTCTGGTCCTTAGCCGGCCGGACATTATTAAAGACATTCACGCCAGCTTTTTCAGCATGGGCTGCGATGTGGTGGAGACGGATACGTTCGGCGGGGCGCAGGTGGTGCTGGCCGAGTACGACCTGCAAGATAAGGTTGCGGAGCTCAATATTGCCGCGGCCAAGATCGCGAAAGAGGTGGCGCAGCAGTTCTCGACCAAGGACCGACCGCGGTTTGTGGCGGGATCGATAGGGCCTACGACCAAGCTGCCTTCGCTGGGACATATCAAGTTCGATGACATGGTGGCGGGCTACGTTGAGCAGGCGAGTGCGCTGATCGAGGGCGGAGTCGATGTTCTGCTGGTCGAAACCTCGCAAGACTTGCTGCAAGCCAAAGCTGCTCTGGCCGGAGTGTTCGATGCGATGCAGAAAACCGGCAAGCGGCTGCCGGTGACAATTCAGGTGACGCTCGAAGCCACAGGAACGATGTTGCTGGGAACTGAAATTGGTGCGGCTCTGACGGCGCTCGAACCGTTCGATGTAGACATCATCGGTTTGAACTGCGCCACTGGGCCGGCCGAGATGAATGACGGCGTCCGCTTTCTGGCTGCGAATTCCACTAAGTATGTATCGGTGTTGCCTAATGCCGGACTTCCGCAGAATGTGGGCGGACATGCGGTGTACAAGCTGACTCCTCAGGAGTTGGCGCAGTATCACAAGCATTTTGTGCAGGACTACGGCATACGCATCGTGGGCGGATGTTGCGGAACCACGCCGGAGCATTTGAAAGCGGTCGTCGATGCAGTTTCGGGGGTCGAGCCTGCGAAGCGGGATATTAAGCCGACTGCCGCGGCGTCGAGTGCCTATACTTCGGTCCCGCTAGATCTCGAACCAAAACCTCTGATTGTTGCCGAGGAGATGAACACCACCACGCGAGTGGAGCACTTCCGCAACATGGTGCGGGCGAAGAAGTACGACGACATTCTGGCGCTGGCGAAGAAACTGGTGAACGAAGGTTCGCACATGCTGGATTTGTGCTGCGCCATTGTGGGCGAAGACGAGAAGGGCTACATCACGTCAATCTTAGAAAAGGTTGCGACTCGCGTGCCCGCGCCGATTCTAGTTGATTCGACTGAAGCCGATGTGGTGGAAGAGGCGTTGAAGAGAATCCCTGGCAAGGCGATTATCAATTCCATCAATCTGGAAGACGGCGAGAAGCGCACTTCGAAAGTGCTGCCGATGGCCAAGCGCTACGGCGCGGCGGTGATTGCGCTGACCATCGACGAAGATGGCATGGCATTGACGGCCGAGAAGAAGACCGCAATCGCCAAGCGCATCTACGAACTGGCGACAAAGAAGTATGGGATTCGTCCAGTGGACATCATTTTTGACGCGCTCACACTGCCCATCTCGACCGGGCAGGAGGAATATCGCACGGCGGGAATGGAGACGCTGAATGCGATCCGGCAGATCAAGAAAGAGTTGCCGGATGTGAAGACTATTCTTGGCGTCAGCAATATTTCATTTGGTCTGGATGCGTATCCGCGGCGGGTGCTGAATTCGGTTTTCATGCATGAAGCGGTGGACAACGGCCTCGATATGGCCATCGTCAATTACACCAAGATCTATCCGTTATACAAGATCCCTCATGAAGAGGTTGAACTTGCGCGGAAGCTGATTCACCGCGACTACAGCGACGGCGATCCGCTCCAAGCCTACATGCGGCACTTCGCGGGAACCAAGGGGAAGACGCAAGCTTCCACCACGGCTCATGTCGAAACCCTCTCGGTGGACGACAAGTTGAAGTTTGCCATTATTAACGGCGAAAAATCGGTGGGGGATGGGGCGCATAAGAAAACTCTGGAGCAGTTGCTGGAAGATGCTTTGGTCGAATACACGCCGCTGGAGTTGATTAACACCGTATTGCTGGATGGAATGCGGACGGTGGGCGAGCTCTTCGGTGCCCGCAAGATGCAATTGCCGTCGGTGCTGGACTCTGCCGGAGTGATGAAGCAGGCGGTGGCTTACCTTGAGCCCAAGATGGAGAAGGTGGAGGGATCGCAGAAGGGAACTATCGTGCTGGCGACGGTGAAGGGCGATGTCCACGACATTGGCAAGAATCTGGTGGACATTATTCTCACCAACAACGGCTTCCGCGTGGTGAACCTGGGGATCAAGCAGCCGGGGGACACCATCATCAAGTCGGCGCTGGAGCATAAAGCGGATGCAATTGGGCTGAGCGGATTACTGGTGAAGTCGACGCTGGAGATGAAGTACGTGATCCAGGACTTGCAGCGGCAGAACCTGGGAATACCGGTGATCTGCGGTGGGGCAGCGCTGACACGTAAATATGTCGAAGACGATCTGCGGCGGGAGTACTCGAATGCGGTGTTCTATGCGGATGACGCTTTCGCCGGCTTGCATATCATGCAGGACATTTCCGCGCCTAACGGCAATCGCGAGAGCCGGCTGAAAGAAGGCCGAACGGTGAAGGAGTATGCCAAGGCCGTGGCAGTGGATGAAGAGAGCGGGCCAGTGTTCGCCGAGCGCAGTCCGGTGGTGAGTGATGCGCCGGATATTCCGGTGCCTCCGTTCTGGGGCGTGAGGGTGAAAAAGGATTGGGACCTGCGCGAGGTTTTCCAGTACATCAACGACACGGCGCTGTTCAAGAACCAGTGGCAGTTGAAGACGGCGTCGCAGGAAGACTATTTGCGATTGGTGGAGGAGAAGTTCCGTCCTATCAAGCACAAACTGGGTGAGGAAGTAATTGCCAACGGATGGTTTGATCCCAAGGTGGTGTATGGATATTTTCCGGCGCAGAGTGATGGGAATGATGTGATTGTGTACGAACCCGGCGAAGACCTTAACCACAGAGAACACAGGGGATCACAGAGGGAGGCCGAGATTCTTCGTTTTACTTTTCCGCGGCAGAGAGAGGGGCGCCGGCTTAGTGTTTCGGATTTCTTTGCTCCGAAGAGTGCGGGGAAGATGGATGTGATTGGGCTGTCGCTGGTGACGATCGGGTCGAGAGCATCGGAGGAGACGCAGCGCTTGTTCGAAGGCGGGGAGTACACCAAATATCTTTATCTACACGGGCTGAGTGTGGAGACTGCGGAGGCGCTGGCGGAGCTTCTGCATAAGAAGATGCGCGAAGAGTTGGGGATTGCGGGAGAAGATTCGGCGCATATTCGGGATCTGTTTCACCAGAAGTATCGCGGATCGCGGTACTCGTTTGGATATCCGGCATGCCCTAATTTGGAAGATCAGACGAAACTGTTTACTTTGCTGAAGCCGGAAGAGAATGTTGGAGTGCGTTTGACGACGGGGTTCTTGCTGGAGCCGGAGCAGAGTACGTCGGCGATAGTGGTGCATCATCCGGGAGCGAAGTATTTTGTGGTGTAGGGGTGGCGAGGTCGAGGAGATATAGGGCAAATGTGCGGAGCTTATCGGTACGCCTCTCTCGCCGCTCCGCGACTCATCGTTTGCAACTTTACCCCACGGCTCGCGCCGTGGGCTTTACTCTTGCGCCGCTATGCGGCTTACCCACGGCATCACAACCGTAGCAGCATCAACTCTTCATCCACATAAGCATCGCCGAGTTTGAGGGCGTGAAGATCGCGGCCGTAGGCTTCGAATCCCAGGGATGCGTACAGGCGCCGGGCGGCAGGTTGGTCGGTACTCACGGCGAGATGGATCTGCTCAAGCCCGGCGATAGTCCGAGCGAGGCGTAACATTTCAGCGAGCAGCAATCGCCCTATGCCGTGCTTACGCCACTCGCTTTGCACGTAGACGCCCCAGATGAGGCCTCTATGGCGGATCTTCGGGCCTCGGCGCTGGAAGAATCCTGCCATGCCTACGAGGCGATTTTGGGCGAAAGCGCCTAACACGAAATTGCCGTTAGCAAGCGTGCCGCTCAAACGTCTGGCGATTTCATCGACTGTGATTTTGCGATGCTCGTCGACGGACTCGGTGAAGGCGCGGGGTTCGCGCTCAAGGGCCTCCAGGCGAAGCTGCCAAAACGATGGTGCGTCTTGCGGGTTCAGGGTTCGGACTTGAATCTCTGACTCTGCCATGGGACTGCTCCGCGACTGCAACTTGTGTGCAACCTAATGGTATGTCACTTTAATTACGATATCCCATGAAGTCTCTGCCTATACGTCTGTTGAGTGTTGTATTGGCGCTGGCGGCCATGGTTTACGGTGGCGACTGGCTTTCTATCCATTACCGTATCTGGCGGCACCGGGATGTGTTGGGCAGCGTCAGCGTAACAGCGGTGTACGTGATCCACGAAAAGAGCGGCAAGACGCTGTATCAGTACGACGCACCGCAGGATCAGACATGTGTGCGGTCGTTGTTTCCTCATTTTGGTTACAGTCCATGCTGGTATTTGAGCCGGCATCAGGAGAAGCGGATTGAGATTTGAGGGGTTCTTGGCGGGGAAACCACGCGGTAGCGAGACGCCCCCCGTCGACAGCCGGCGTGGACGCCTGCGCTGCTCTAGTTGCTGGCGATGATAGTGGCGGTGAGGTAGGGCTCGCTGCAGAAAAGAACTGGCGGAGAGGGTGGGATTTGAACCCACGATACCCGTTAAGGTATGTCCGCTTTCGAGGCGGATCGTTTCAACCACTCACGCACCTCTCCGTGGCAAAACAGGGCTTGGCTTTTAGCTCTTGGCTCTTAGCTAATGCCCACGACTAGCGACGGCTTCGGAAAAACTCTTGTAGCAGCTCGGCGCTGCGGCCTGCCAGGATGCCTGACTGCACCTCCATTTGGTGATTCAAGCTGGGATGGTTCAGCACTTGCATCGCTGAGCGCACGGCCCCGGCTTTGGGGTCGTCAGCCCCATAGACCAGGCGCTTCAGCCGAGCATGCACCAGCGCGCCGGCACACATGGCGCACGGCTCAATTGTAACAAACAGCTCACAGTCTCCCAGACGATGGTTACCGAGGTGTTTGCCGGCCTCGCGTAACGCGATGATCTCGGCATGAGCGGTAGCATCGGCGTCGGCTAAGTTGCGGTTCCATCCGCGAGCGATGATTTGGTGGTTGTGGATGACGACGGCTCCGACGGGAACGTCGCCAGCTTCGAGGGCACGCTGGGCGGCGCGGAGGGCTTCTTCCATCCAGAGTTCGTCGTTGGTCGTCGGTGGTTGGTGGTTGGCCTGCATGTTTGGCGTACGCCTCTGCATTTTAGCTGGAAAGGAGGGCCTACCGAGCTGGCGCTCGGCCTGGACCTTTCGATTCCGCTCACGGCAGGCTCGCGGGCGCCCGTCCCCACACAGGCTGACTAGTCCCACACGAGCTGCGCTAATGGTATCCTTATTGCGTTATGGGCATGGCAAGTGTGCTTCGCAAAATCTTCTTTGTCGATCTGCTTAAGGGGCTGAGTGTTACTTTCCGCTATCAGGATCCCAGGGAGATTTATACCGAGCAGTATCCGCTGGAACGGCCGCAAGTGGCGGAGCGGTATCGCGGGGCGCCGCGGCTGAACGTGAATCCGGATACGAATGAGACCATGTGCATCTCGTGCGACTTGTGCGCGCTGGCGTGTCCGGAACATCTCATCATGGTGACCAGCGAGCGCAACGAGAAAACCCGCCGCAAAGAGCTGACCAACTTCACGTACGACCTGAGCCGCTGCATGTTTTGCGGACTGTGTGAGGACGCTTGTCCGACCGATGCGCTGGAGTTGACACAGGATTTCGAGTTGGCCAGCTACACTCGCGAGGGCGCGATCTGGAACCGCGAGATGCTGGAGAAGGGTCCGCAGCCGACGCAGTATCGGCGATAGGGCATTAACCACAAAGGACACGAAGGTTCACAAAGGAAAGCCCAGCGCGTTGGTGTTGATCGTCTGCCACTATTCTGAACTGACCGCCATCCCGCACAAAAAGGAGTGAAAATTGATATGGGAACATCTGGAGAATTAATTCGCCTGATTAATTATGTAGATGACATTGTGACTACGCTGCGGCGCATTCAGGCTTTCGTTGCCGGCATGGATGCGGACGAGAGCAAGCGCCTGGCGGAAAGCCTGCGGGCCGCGGGCACAAATCTGAATGCCATTGTCGCGCAGTTGGAGAAGGGGGCGAAGTAGTGGCGCAGGTCAACACCATTGCCGTGATTGGCGCGGGAACCATGGGGCGGGGCATTGCGCATGTGGCCGCGCTTGGTGGTTACCGGACGATTCTTGAAGACCTGTTGCCCAACGCGTTACGGAGAGCGGAGACGGAAATCCGCGGCAACCTCGATAAAGCGGTGGAGTTGGGGAAAGTCTCGGCTGCCCATGCTGATTCGGCATTTGCCCGGCTGGAATATGCGGGTGGGGTGGAGGAGGCGGCGCGCGAGGCTGATCTGGTGATTGAAGCGGTGCCGGAGGAGATGGAGTCGAAGATTGAAATCTTCACTTTACTCGACAAGATATGCCGTCCGGGGACGATTCTGGCTTCGAATACGTCGTCGCTTAGCGTGACCGAGATTGCCAGCGTGACCTATCGGGCGAAGAAATGCATTGGGATGCACTTCTTTAATCCCGTACACAAGATGAAGCTGCTGGAGGTGGTGCGCGCGCTGGAGACGGACGATGACACCGTGGCCACTGCGGTCGAGGTCGGGCGGCGGATGGGGAAAGAAGTGGTGGTGATCAAAGAGTCGCCGGGGTTTATCACCAGCCGGGTCAATGCGATGATCGGGAATGAGGCGTTTTGCATGCTGGCGGAAGGGATTGCCTCTGCGGCAGATATCGATAAAGCCTTAAAGTTGGGGTTGAACCATCCCATGGGGCCGTTTGAGTTGGTCGATTTGGTTGGATTGGATACGCGGTTGTCGATTCTGGAGTACCTGCATAAGTCGCTGGGAGAGAAATATCGGCCTGCACCACTTTTGGTGCAGTATGTGAAAGCCGGGCGACTAGGGCGAAAAGCTGGGCGCGGAGTGTATGAGTATCCCGAGCAGAAGGCGGAAACGCCGGTCGCCAAAGCTGGCGATTAGCGGTCGTGAGGAGAAGGCATGTCGAGTCTGAAGGAATTCCGGTGCGAGATTTGCGGGATCGTCAGTGAGAGTCCGATCCACTGGTTTGTGATCGAGTGTGGAGATCAGAAGCTCGCGGTGGTGAAGTGGGACCTGAACGCTGCCAATAGCCCTACGGCACGGCATTTCTGCGGCGAGGCGCACGCACAGGTGTACATCAGCCGGTGGTTTGAATCCATGTGTTCACCGCCTAAGGCCGTTTTCAAGGCTTCTTAGGCGCTGAGGGCGGGCGTTCTATCTTGACGGTGGCCACGGCAAAGAGCAAAATCAAGAGAGTCCCCGAAGCACACGCCTACATAGTTACACGAGACTTCCCCATAGTGCCTCCTTGGTAATATCTGCTAGAGCTTTCCGACCTTGTTGTTGTTGTATCCCGCTATCCAGACGTTGGCTCCGTCGAACGCTACGCCCGCGCTGTTGCCCGGCGGGCTGAAAAAGGCCACCATTGTGCCGTCGCTGGCTCGCAGCTCCACCACGAAAAGGCCCGACACCCAAATATTCTGCCCATCAAAGGCGATGCCGTACGGCGAGGTGCCCCCGGTGAAGGTGCCGAGTACAGTCCCGTCGCTGGCACGCAGCTTTGTCACGGTGTTTGTCCCGCTGTTCGCCACCCAGATAGCCGCCCCGTCAAAGCAGATTCCAAGAGGTGCCCCCCCGACGGAAAAGGTGCCGAGCAGCGTTCCGTCGCTTACCCGAAGCTTCATCACGTTGTTGTTGCCACCGTTCACCACCCACACATTTACACCATCAAAGGCGGCCGCAATCGGCGAGTTGCCCACTGCAAAGTTGCCCAGATTCTTACCGTCGCTTGCCCTCAGCTTCGTGATCCACCCGTTGCCGCTGGCGTTTGAGCTAGGTACCCAAATGTTTGCTCCATCAAAGGTCATCCACCAAGGCACTACGCCTGGCAGGGGAAAGGTTCCCAGCAACTTGCCGTCGCTGGCCCGCACCTTGCTCACCGTGTTGTCGGCGCTGTTGGTCACCCACATGTCGGCTCCGTCATAGGTGACGCCCGCCGGGGCGTTGCCGGTTACAAACGCTCCCAGAGATGCGCCATCGTTGGCCCGCACCTTGGTCACCGTGCTGGCGCCGTAATTCGCAATCCAGATGTTCTCGCCATCGAACGCTACACCCACCGGATTAGGCCCGGCAGGGAACTCCGTCGGTACGGTGTTCGCCTTGTACCATTTCAGCAGCGCCACTTTCACCGGGTTCGATAGCGGCGGCGCACCGTTAGCCGCTGACTGCCGCGCGGATGCAGGGATGGCTTGCTGCGCATGGCTCACAAATAAATTTGCCATCGCCAGAACCACAACAATCAGAGACACGCCGATCACGATTCGGGTCTTCATGACTTTCTACTCCTGCGGCCGGTCCAGAAATATACGGCTAGGTAAGAATGTCGTCTATCAGTGGAGAGAATTGGAAGATCGACTAGTCGAACGCTAGTCAATCAGGCACAGCCAGTCTTACTCTCGTCCGATTGGCCTTGTCAATCGCCGAATTCAGCCAGGCCGGAATCGCTGCGAATGAACGACATACCAGCGCCGCGGCTGTCTAGAATTGAAAAGCCAGGACGTTTTGGCGGACGTGAGAGGTCAGCTGTGGATGCTATGGCGTGGTGCCGCCGCTGACTCAGTAGCCGTTGAACTAGAGTTTCTCCCCAAAAAGCTTCAGGCGGAGTTTTGAGTGCTATGGCGATATAACGACAGCCAGTGTGACAGAAACATCTATTGTCACTGGAACAGGAGCGACCCCATGCCGGGAGAGGCCCGGGAGCCGTGCCTGTCGTGAGTCGGGCCGCCGCAGCAGGTAGGCCGAAATGCTCTGTCCCAATTCGCTTCAAACGAATACAATTTCTTCGCCCTAATTGGGAGGGTTTATGGCGAATCAATCGCGAGGCTCGAGCAGGATCTCTGTGACACTGAGGCGAGCGGCAAGAACCGCGCTAGTCCTGGCAGCGGTGCTTGGGCTTTCCATGGTCTCGGCCCAGCCGGCGCAGGCTCAGACTCTCACCCCGCTTTACTCGTTCACGGGCGGAACAGACGGGGCAAATCCTAGCGGTAATTTGCTGATGAGGGCTGGTAACTTATACAGCACGACTAACTACGGTGGCGATCTCAGCTGCAGCGTCCTCGTCCATATCCCAGGCTGCGGCGTGGTATTCGGTGTGTCGTCGTCCGGCAAAGAGACGGTGCTGCACGCATTTACCGGTAATGCGGACGGGGCGGATCCCATTGTGGGTTTGGTAGCGCTGGCGGGGAACGGTTACGGCGTCACTGCAAATGGCGGCGCTTTCGGCTCCGGAACCGTATTCAAGATTAATGGACAAACGGGCAAGGAAACGGTGGTGTATACCTTCACCGGCGGTGCAGATGGAGGAAACCCCAACGGAACGTTGATCATCGATCCAGCAGGCAACCTCTACGGCACTGCCCAATACGGCGGCGATCTCAGCTGCCACTACTTCGGTTCACCGGGCTGCGGAGTTGTCTTCAAGTTCAATCCGGCGACCGGAGTCGAGAGCGTGCTTTACACCTTTACCGGCCCCCCGGACGGGGAAGTTCCCAGTGCGGGGCTGCTCCGAGACCCGGCTGGGAACCTCTACGGCACTACCGCCGACGGCGGCGCCTCTGCCAACTGCGGGGCTGGGGTGGGATGTGGCACCGTGTTTGAGCTGAATACGAGCCTCAAGGAAACCGTATTGTTGAGCTTTGACTACGCGCATGGGGCGCACCCTTTCGGAGGCCTGATCGCCGACAAAGCGGGATATGTTTACGGCGACACCGTATCAGGTGGCCCTTTCGGGTTAGGTACGGTCTTCAAGCTTGGCACGACCGGCGAAACCGTACTGTACAACTTTGACGGGGGCGCCGACGGGGCAGATCCCACCGGCTCTTTGTTACTGGACCCCGCCGGCAACTTGTACGGCACCACCGAAATCGGCGGCGATCTCAACTGCGCGGTCACCGGCCTCGCTGGCTGCGGGGTGGTGTTCAAACTGGATACTATGACCGGCACCTTGACCCCCCTGTGGAGCTTCACGGGGGGTGCTGATGGGGCGCAACCGGGCGGTGGGTTAATTCGGGACGCAGCAGGCGCTTTTTATAGCGTCACCTTTTATGGGGGAAACCCTGCCTGCCACAATGGGGGAACCGGCTGCGGAGTGGTGTTCAAGCTGATCCAATAAACGATTAATGTGCAGCAGGGCTGAACAGACACAAGCACCTGCCGACGGGGCAATGCTTCGTTGCTTGTGTTTGCCGATGGTTTACGCAACCAGGCGTTTACACTGATTGACCCCGCCGGCCCCTGGCAAGGGGTTTGAGTGTAATGGAGATGTTACGCCAGTTGACGAAAGAATCCGACGCTACAATCTATGACGATGACGAAATTCGCTGACTGGCCGCTGTGGCTCCAGTTGTTTGTGGGGTACCACACGCGCTTCGCTCGGGGGAATTCTTGTTAGGTCTGGACACCGAAAAGCAGCCGAGGCTGGTATTGCGCTGCGGGCTTATTCGCGTACCTGTGCTTGTTCCACTTCATTTTTGTGCGGTAAAGGTCAATGAGTGTAATAAGGATTTAGCAACAGTTGAGCCGCCGACATCAAGTGTTCTTGCGGAAAACCTTTCGCGTATTCGAGCAGCTTGAAGATGTCGTCGACGACATTGTCAATTTTGCTGCGGCTAACGATGCGCCGGGTCTCGAAGGCAAACATCCATTCAACCAACTATTGCAATCGTTTGAGGTCCATTATCCAATCCGTTTCCCACGTTTTACCACCGTCGGTTGATTCTGCCTGCTCCCAGTGACCTGAGGTGGGTGTGATCTCGGACCATATGAGCCGGGTGCGGACTGGTTTCCCGTCTTCGGTATCGTCGTTCGCATAGAACGTTCCTACGCCATTGTGGAAGCTGCCTCTCACCGGCGGATCCATCGGCCCAAGTGGCGTCCT
>Ga0308309_10001273_pt1 | contig 14975 bp, 7 predicted proteins | sample HubBroMetageWFT5_FD_192491 | JGI IMG/M metagenome (GOLD analysis project Ga0308309, IMG submission 192491) | Warmed and freeze-thawed soil microbial communities from the Hubbard Brook experimental Forest, New Hampshire - Hubbard Brook CCASE Soil... | ecosystem: Environmental > Terrestrial > Soil...
CGGGCGTCTGCTTGAAGCTCAGCGAATATCCCAGGAATGCAAAATGCGTTTCACCGAGAAATGCCGGCACGACGCAAGCCACCAGCGCGATCAGCAACCACGGAGAGTAAATGAAAATCCCCGCCGCCAAGCTGATCGTCGTAACGGTCTCCTGAATCAGCCGACCGGAAATCTTGATCATCTGCACGCGGTCGGTGCTCTGCACTCGCGCGCGTTCCAGCTTGTCGTAGAAGACCGGATCTTCATATGACATCAAATCCAGATTCGCCGCATGCTTCATCAACCGCACGCTGATATGCCGCATGAATCGTTCGGCCAGCGTCGTGTCGCAGAAATCAATCACCCGCATCAGAATGGCCGCGACTCCGGCCAATAGAAACTCCAGAGTCACGAGTCCCCAGAAATAATGTGGCAGCGGCGTGTGATCGGCGCGCAATGCATAAATCGCCGCAAGGATCATCCGGCCGACCGCTAACATCGAAAGCGGAATCAGCGCAGCCACCACGCGCGAAGTCAGGTTCGCGACGGCCACGCCAGGCGCAGCGTCCCAAACATATTTCATTACCGGGGGAATGTTCTTCAGCGCGCGCAGGCGCTCCGCCCATCTAGGGCTTGGTATATCCTCGGCAGGTTTCGCTTCTTTGCCGGCTGGGTTACCAACTAAAGCTCGAGTACTCACGACTGGGTCTCCGTTCTCAAGTACTGCCGTTTCGCCTCTCGTTCATTTCCATCGGCGAGATTCATTATCGGAGAGTGCACGTCCACTGCCAAGACGATTTCACTGTAACTTGCTAATAAGTAAAGACCTACAGATTTGGCCGAATTCTTGCTCCGCGATTTTTTTCGTGGTTACGGAAAGTTCTACTCGAAATCGCGACCGCGAAAATATATAGAGTTTGCGGCCCTGCAGACAATCCAGGAAAGCCTCGATGCCTCCGAACGGGTCCATCCCCGTTCAAGAATACCTGAAAAACCTGATCTGCGCGACGCTCTGGAAGAGCGTATGGTGGAAGCGTGGCTACTCTCGTCACCAGTGAACCTCGCGGAACGACCGGCTCCAACTGGGCGAGGATCCAGAATTTCGCGCACAACTCCAAGACCAACGCCAAGCGCGCGCTATGGCGTTCCAAGGACGGCTGGCGCCAGCTAACAGCCGGCATGGAAGCGGAGGATCTCTGGACGCAGTTCAAAGCCGAAGCCCACGCCAGTTCCAATATGTATAAACGCGACGTTGACTGGCACGCCGTGCATTCGCAGACGGCCTGGAAGCAGCCATTCAAGATCGTCGCCGCGCTCTTCGCGGGAATACTAAAAAAATTGTCGCCGGCCCGCCGCGTCTTGTTGGTATTCAGTCTGATTCTGGCGTTGCTCTCCGTCATTGGCTTTCAGTTTCTTCTCCTCACCACCAAGGTGGAATTTCTGGCGGCCTTCGCGGGCATGTTGATCCTGCTGGTCATGGTGTTGGGCGATCACGTCGCCATGAAGCGCGACATCGAAATTGCCCGCGAAATCCAGCGCTGGCTGGTCCCGCGCGTCCCTCCAGAAGTTCCCGGAATTGATATGGCGTTCGCCACGCGCCCTGCTAACACCGTGGCTGGCGATTACTACGACGCCTTTCGTCGCGCCGCGGATGGTCCGCTGCTGATCGCCGTCGCCGACGTTTCCGGCAAGAGCGTGCCGGCCGCCATGCTCATGGCTAATTTTCAAGCTAGTCTGCGTGCACTCGCGGGTGCGCCGGGGTCGCTCTCACAATTAGTCACGGACTTAAATCGCCTGGCCTGCGGTAACAATCTCAATGGTCGACGCTTCACCACCGCGTTCTTGGCTGAACTAAATCCCGCGACGGGCGAACTCAACTATCTTTCGGCCGGCCACAATCCTCCAATGCTGGTCCGGCAAGACGGCAGCATCGAGCGCCTGAACTCCGACAGCATGCCTCTGGGAATCGAGCTGACCGAAAAGTTTGTGGCGGGCAATACAATCCTGGAACTCGACGATCTGCTGGTGATTTATACTGACGGAGTTACCGAGGCACAGAACGAAAGGGACGAGCAGTTCGGCGAAGACCGCCTGCTCGCGCTGCTACAGCCTAGAATCAAGGAAAGAGCGGCCGTAACACTTTCAGAAATCATGAAACGTCTCGACGAGTTTGTCGGCGTCGCGTCGCAGCACGACGACATCACATGTCTAGTCGTCAGCCGCACATAGCAGGCAGCGGCTCCGGTTCCATTCAGCAGCGCTCGATAATCGCCGCGATTCCCTGGCCCACTCCAATGCACATGGTGCACAGGGCGTAGCGGCCCTTGATCGCGTGCAATTGATACATCGCCGTGGTCGCCAGGCGCGCCCCGCTCGCTCCCAGCGGATGTCCGATTGCAATCGCTCCCCCGTTGGGATTTACGTGTTCCGCGTCGTCTGGCATTCCCAATTCTCTCGTTACCGCCAGCGCCTGCGCCGCGAAAGCCTCATTCAGCTCGATCACATCCATCTGCGAAATCTTCAGGCCAGTCTTTTCGAGCAGCTTCTCTGTCGCAGGCGCGGGCGCAATCCCCATGACCCGCGGAGCGACTCCCGCCGTCGCGATCGCCAGCACGCGCGCGCGCGGCGTCAGGCGATACTTCGCAACCGCTGCCTGCGAGGCAAGCAGCAGCGCGCACGAGCCGTCGTTCACACCCGAAGCGTTTCCCGCAGTCACGGTACCGTTGGGCTTGACGATCGGTTTCAATTTCGCCAGCCCGTCCAGCGTCGTGTCCGGGCGTGGATGTTCATCCGCATCAAAAATCTTCGCATCGCCCTTCTTCTGCGGCACGGGTACCGCGACGATCTCCTGCTTGAAAAAACCGGCGCCACGCGCGCGCGCCCAGCGCTGCTGCGTGCGATACGCAAATGCATCCTGGTCCGCGCGGCCCACGTGATATTCCTCGGCGACGTTCTCCGCCGTTTCCGGCATCGAATCCACTCCATACTTCGCTTTCATCAGCGGGTTGATGAATCGCCAGCCGATCGTCGTATCGAATGTCTCCGCGTTGCGGCTAAATGCGCTGTCGGCTTTCCCGGTCACAAACGGAGCGCGCGTCATGCTCTCCACCCCACCCGCGATCATCAACTCCGTCTCGCCGGATTTGATCGCACGCGCCGCAATGCCCAGCGCGTCCAGGCTCGACCCGCATAACCGGTTGATCGTCGAGCCCGGCACTTCCTTCGGCAACCCCGCCAGCAGCAGAGCCATGCGTGCCACGTTCCGATTATCTTCGCCGGCCTGGTTCGCGCAGCCGTAGATCACATCGTCCAACGCCGCCCAATCCACGCCCGGATTTCGCTCCTGCAAAGCGCACAGCGGAATCGCTGCAAGGTCGTCGGTGCGAACAGTCGCGAGCGACCCGCCGTAGCGCCCAAACGGCGTGCGCACTGCATCACAAATGAAAGCTTCGTTCACAAATCTTCTCCGGTGTGTTCGATGAGGATGTGAGCGTTCGCGATTCGCCGCCGCAAACAATGTACCTGCGCAAAGCCACGAGCGCGATTATCGGTCAGCGTCCAATCTTGCCCAGCCTAGTATATCCGAACGCGCGCTACTTTCTGCCGTCGCGCACGCTTCACAGAAAATATCAACTTCGTGTAAGCTGTGCCCATGAGCGAAAAAATACGCAAAAGCGACGCCGAATGGCGCGCAAAACTGGACGCCAATCAATATTACGTCACGCGGCAGCAGGGAACTGAGCCGCCCTTCACCGGTGAATACGAAAACGAGGAAGCCGAAGGAACATACAACTGCGTCTGCTGCGGACAGCCGCTGTTCTCCTCCGACGCGAAATTTCATTCCGGCACAGGCTGGCCCAGCTACTACCAGCCGGTGGCGGCCGATAACGTGGAACTGAAACGCGACATCAGCCACGGCGTGGTGCGTACCGAAGCCGTCTGCAGCCGCTGCGATGCGCATCTGGGCCACGTCTTCGACGACGGCCCGGATCCCACCGGCCTGCGATTCTGCATCAATTCCGCCGCACTAAAGCTCGAGGAAAAGAAGAAAGGCGAGAAGTGATCGTTCTTACGGCACGCAAATTAGTGGTTGAAGTACATAACTAGGGGATGCTCGTTTCCAGGATTCGAGTCGGTCGAAATCCCGCGGAAGCTTCCCGGCGATACGATGTAGAACACCATCCCCGAAGGCAAGCCGATCGTCGAGCCAATCTGCATCGTCCCGCGGCCGTTGGCGCCCACCACGTAATTGGGAATAACCACCGTCTGATCCGTATGCGGCGTTCCATTATTGTCCGCTTCGTCCAGGATCCCCGTCATCGATCCGTTGCCGTTCAGTGAATTCAATTGTCCGGTGATATTGACCGTCGCCGGATCCAAAGTAGTTTCGGCGCTCAGCGTATATCCACCTTGTATGGACGTGCTGGAAAACGGAGCCGTAGATGTTTGCGCATCCAGCGAGCCGTAGGTAACCGCGGCATCCGAACCGATCAATATCCCCTGATTTGGCCCAGTCAAATATGCCGCCGCAAATCGCGCGCCCAATCCCGTGAATGCCATGCGCCCATTGCTGCTTGGGTCTGCGATGTAGGTTCCCGTCGCGGTGTTGTTCGCAGTGACCGTCCCGCCGTCGTTCTGGTCGTAACTCACGCTCGCGACGCTCGTGCCGTCACCCGTCAATAGACCCGCGAGGACCGTCGCGTTGCTCCCGTCCAGGCCGCTGCCAGTCGCCACGCTGATCCCGCTCAACGCCGTCGCATCGAACGCCGCGCCCGGCTGCTGCAGGATCATCTCGCCCCCCAGCCGGGGATCCAGGGCATCGGTAGGGAGAACGGCCATCAGGAAAATGTCCGTCGGAGAAACGAAATAGAACGTGTACTGCGTGGTGACTGGCGCCGACCCAGGAATTTGATACGTCAAAAACAAAAGACCCTTGTTGTTGCTCGAACCTACCGCGAAGGTTGCGGTAAACGCCACCGCCGGACTGTACGTTCCCCCGTCGTTGACGTCGAACATTCCCGGGGTCAACTGGGAAACGCCGTCAGCGTGCGCGACGCCCACAATCACTTCGGATTTTCCCAGGTTGTCCTGGCCGTTCAGCTCCAACACATAATTTCCGCTGAACGCCGCCGCGGTCAAAGCTCCGCCCACCACCGGCTTGATGATTCCCGATCCATGCGTCTGTGGCGTGCCGAGCGTGTCGTTCTCGATCATGTGGAAGTTGCCGCCGGAATCCTCAGCCAGTATGTAATTCGTGGTGGACATCGCGCCCTTGCTGTTCGTCGTAATCCATTGCATGGTGCCGCGGCCGTCGCTGCCGATCGTGTAAGTTCCGTTAAAAGAGGACCCCGTGAACACTCCCAGTGTTCCGCCCGAACGATTGCTGTCGAGCTGCCCGCCCTGAATGGTGCCGCTGCCGTTGGCCGCGAAGTTACCCGCCATCTCCACGTTGCCACCCGAATCGAACCCATGGAACAGGAAGCTGTAAGAGCCGCTGAGCAGCGTGTTGGAGATCGCCGTCCCGGTTTTGACCACGATGCTCAAGGATTGCACCGCGGATTTCGTTGAATTCGCGTCCTCCACTTGTACGGAGAAATTGGAGGTGGTCGTCAGAATCGGTATGCCCGATATAATGCCCGTCGCGGAATTCAGCTTCAGACCTGATGGAAGCTGGCCACTCGTTATGCTCCAGGTGTAGGGAGTGACCCCACCTTTCGCCACCAGATTAGCCGTGTACCCCGTGGCCACGGCGCCGGCTGGCAGTGGTGGCGTCACCGCCTGCAGCGGCGCTACCGTGATGATTGAAATGGTTACGCCCGCTGCCGATGAGGCATGCTGCGGCGGTAGCGCTGAATCCGAAACCGTCGGGAAAAATGTGAAAACGCCGGCAGTTGTCGGTGTGCCGCTGATTAACCCGGACGAAGTATTCAGTTCAAGACCCGGCGGCAACGTGCCCGGCGGCACGAACCACGTCAGTGGCGGAACGCCGCCAGAGGACGCAATCGAAGAGCCATACGCGGTGCCAGTGAAGCCGTTCGCCATCGCCGTCGAAGTGATCGAAAGCGGCGGCGGCGGATTAATCGTAACCGTGTACACCGGTGAGGCCACCGTCAAAGGCGGAGTCCCGAAGTCCGTGGCATTAATCGTGAATACGGACGTTCCCGTGCCGCTGGGCGTACCGATAATCGTGCCGACGTTATCCAGTTTTAGGCCGGCGGGCAGCTTGCCGATGCCCACGCTGTAAGTGATCGGCGCAACTCCGCCGCTGGTAATGATCGTTTGGTTGTAGGCAACGCCATTGGAACCGTTGGGCAGCGTAACGGTTGTGAAAGTCACCGGCAGCACGATCGTAATCGTTGCCGTCGAGGTGACGCCGGAATTGGCCTTGGCAATGGCTTCCAAACTTACGCTAATTCCGGTGGTGAGTCCCGACGGGGCGGTATAAGTCACCGACGTAGCGGTGACGTTAGTCAAGGTGCCGCAACTGGTTCCGGCGCATCCCGAACCTGTCAGCGGCTGCCAGGTCACTCCCAGATTGCGCGTATCATTGCCGAGTGTCGCTTCGAAAAGCAGCGATTCTCCCTGGTCCATGGTGGAGGTCTTGGGAGTGATCGCGAGCGTGATGGCGGCGTTGCCACCGCCGCAGCTCGAAATGACTATCAGGCTCAGAAAAGCAATCAGCGCGCACACGAGCGATGCCACCCGATTCCGGCGCGCGCCTCCAGTCGTGCTTTCTCTCGTCCTCAGCGCCAATAATCTATTCATTCGGGCATACACCTTCAATGTCGTCATAGCACCTTGGATTTCTATTTCGGATCCGCCCGGAACGGAGGGAGTCGCTCCCACATCGAACCATTGGCTCATTTAACGAAACTAGTTGAATAACAAAACCGCCGCAGCGTGTCAACGCACATCTCCAGCCGGCCCTCGGCTCACAGCCGCCCCCAAACGCCTATACCAACCACAGATTTGATTTGCGATAATGCGCCCCATCGGTCAGCCATAGGGATGCAGACCAGCCGAACCCCGTTGCCCGGCCCTTGCCGCTGTTTTATGCGCCGCTCGCGCCCTAGACCCCTTCGGCCGCACTGTGGATCACCTTGCATCCCGTAATGTAAGATCGCTGCCGGATGAACAGATGAGCCGGCAAATAGCAGGAGCAGATCGTGAAACTCTGGCGTGCTGCCGTGCTGGTCTGTTCGGCGCTGATTTTCTCTGTGATTTCCTGGGGACAGGCATTCCGCGGAAGCATCATCGGGCACGTGGAAGACGCTTCCGCCGCCCGCATTGCTAACGCCACAATCGTGATCCATGCCAGCGCGTCTTCGCTCGAGCGCTCCGTCACCAGCGATAACCATGGAGATTTCCGCGTGGATGATTTGCCTCCCGGCAGCTACCACGTCAGCGTCACCGCACCAGGATTTACCGAAGGTGGCTCGGACCTTGAAGTCGTAGTCAGCATGGTGAAGGAAATTACCGCTACGCTGCAGCCGGCCGTCGTTCGGCAGACCGTGAAAGTGCAAGCTCAGGCTTCTTCGATCAGCACCGAACAGATCGATCTTTCCAGCGCCGTGCACCAGGGCGCTGTCTCAGCGGAAGACTTGCAGGACATCCCGCTCGCGCACCGCAGCTTCGCCAACATCGCTTTCCTCGTGCCCGGCACCGAACCGGTCGAGCCTTCCGATCCCACTAAGGCGCGCATCACAGCTGTTTCCTTCGGCGGCAGCTCCGGACTAAACGTCGAGCTTTCCGTGGACGGCGGCGACAACTCCGACGACTACATCGGCGGCTTTCTGCAGAACTATTCTCCCGACGTCGTCCAGGAATTCGTGGTGCGCACTTCGCAGGAAGATGCGGACACCGGCCGCACCACCGGCGGCTCCGTGGTCCTAACCACTAAGCGCGGCACCGACGATTGGCACGGTGACGCCGCCTTCTACGAACGCGCAGCTGCGCTCAACGCCCGGCTGCCCATTGACAATCCTCCGCCGGAACCCAAACAGCCTTTCTCTCGCCAGAATTACATCGGCACCGTCGGCGGCCCGGTGGTGAAGGGCAAAATCTGGTTTTTCTCCTCGCTCGAATACGTTCATGAAGAAGCCAGCATCGCCTACGGTCCCGCCAGCATTTCGGAATTTAATTCTTTGGCAAGCTTGGCCACGCAAGGCTTGGTCCCGGAGGTAAATTCCATCGCTGTTCCGGAGAACGCTCCCGTTCCATTTCGCGACTATCTAGTAACCACCCGTTTTGATTGGACGCAATCCGCACGCTCGCAATGGTTCCTGCGCGCCGCCGTGGATCGTTACACCACCACCAACGATCTCGTCCAGCAAGCTACCTTGCCGTCCACGGGCGCCACCTCGCGTTCCAATTACATGAACTTGTTGCTCAGCCAGCAATTTGTCTTCAGTCCCACTTGGGTCGGCTCATTCGTTTTCGAAGCCAGCGGCCTGCACCACACTGAGCAGCGGAACGGAGATCTCGGCTACGCGCTCGCCTTTCCCTTCAGTTCCACGGACAGCACCATTTCCGGCTTCGAAACTTTTGGCGACAATCAGTTCGTCACGCCAATCACAGCCTTTCCGGTTCTGCGCAATCAGGAAAAATACCAGTTCCGTTACGACGTCACGCACACCTTTGGCAAACACGCCCCGCGCTTCGGCATAAATTTCATCCATGAACCGGTAATGAGCGGCGCGCTCGCAGGCAACGACGAAACTCTCATCCAATATCCGGAAAATCCCAGCTTCTACGCCGCGAATCCGTCGCAGTTCTACAACGACCTAACTTGCACGCAGCCTGTTCCAGCCGGCATAACCTGTGCTGCAACTCCCGCCGCGAATGGCAGCTTCTCGCAGAACGTTCAGCGCCTGGGCGTCTACGTCGAAGATTCCTGGCGCGTCACGCCCCGCTTCACCGTAAACTACGGCCTGCGCTACGACACGACTTTCGGATTGTTCGCTGCTTCCGGGCGCAGCCAGCTTGATAATCCCGCATACCTTACGCTCAAGGCTCTGCGCATCTCGCTCGTAAGCAGCACGCCGCAGGATTATCGCCACGCTTTCGCGCCGCGCCTCGGCATCGCCTATTCTCCCGGGCAATCGGGCTCCACGGTCTTCCGCGCCGGCTTCGGCCTCTATTACAACGACCTCGCGCAAAATGGCTGGGTCACTGCATTCCAGGCCGTGAACACACCTGCGGGCCCTTGCGTCGTGCCCAGTGACCCCGGCTGCCTCCCCGCCGGTTCGGCTGGCGCGCTGATTGATGGCCGCTATCGCACGCCCGACGCCATTCACGCCACTGCAGGCTTCGAACATTCCTTCAACGCTCAGTGGCTCGTGAACGCCGATTACACCCACGAGCAAGGCAATCACGGCTATCGCCGCTACGACTTCACCGCTGGCGTCAATCTGCCGGCCGACGCGCCAGACATTGCGCTCTTCAAGAGCGACAATCGCTCCAGCTACAACGGCCTCTCGATTCACCTGCAAGGCAACGTCTCGCGCCGCTTCAATCTGATCGCGAATTACACCCTCTCGAAAGCGCAAACCTGGGGCTGCGTCCTCGGTGAACTGTTCGACTACGTAAACGGCGTGTGCAATCCGCTCGACCCCTTCGCCAGGGGCGATTACGGTCCTTCCGGTGAAGATGTCCGCGACCGGTTCGTTTTGGCCGGCGTGTTCCGCCTTCGTGCCGGATTCGAAGTCTCGCTTCTCGGTCAAGCCGAAACCGCTCGGCCCTTCACCATCACGAATACCGACGGCACCGACCGCATCACCGTCAACGGCGTCAAGACTTCGCTCGACGAATTTCGCGGGACTCCCTACATCCAGTGGGATTTCCGCGTCAGCCGCCCCTTCACATTTCACGATCGCTTTACCGCAACTCCCTTCATCGAATTTTTCAATATTTTCAACCGCAATAATCCCGGCGCGAACTACGTCACCAATGTGGGCGCGTTCCCCGTGCTGGTGAACGACACCTCGAACATTACCGGCCTCTGCGCCAACCCGCCCACCTGCTCGGTCTTCACTCCCATCACCAGCCTCAAGCAGCTGAGCTTTTCCGCCGGTGCGCTTGGTGATTCCTTCGGACCCGGCACCACGGTAGGCGGCGCGTTCGCCGCGCAAATCGGCGGCCGTTTCACGTTTTAGCTAAGCGATTCGTGCTTCGCGTTTTACGTGGCCGATTGTTAACTCGTATTGTAAACTCGCATTTTCCGAGGCGCAGAGTCGTAGATTGCTTCAAGCCCATGCATAAATTTCCTCTTCGACGGCTAGCCGGTCGCGCAATCGCGGCATTCCGGCGCGGGTTTCTGCCACTTATTCTTCTTGCGGGCACCATGGCAGGCAACGCGGCGGCCACCGACGCTCCCCGGTCGTCCACCGTTTCAATCGGCCCCGGCCTCCAATTCGCAGTCGCGGACCTCGACGGCGACCATCGCCCCGACCTTGTAGGCGTACAAGCCGGCCAAAGCAGCGTTTCGCGCACGAATTACTGGATTCAACTGCAGCTAAGTGCTGCTGGGCGGCAAACGATTTTGCTCGTCGCCCCTTCCGGCGGCCTGCAAATCGCTGCCCGCGATGTGAACGGCGATCAAATCCCCGATCTTATTCTCACGGCAACCTGGCTGCGCCAGCCCGTAGCAATTTTTATAAACGACGGCCACGGAACTTTCACTCGCGCGGAACCGTCCGCGTTTCCCGAAGCATTCCGCGAACCCCTATCCAACTGGGATTCCACCACCGATCAAATAACAGACTCGCTCGGGGTGCCGCCTTCGTCATCAGCGGGATTTTACGAGGCGACGACGCGATCGCCGCACGCACTGCCGCGAGCTGGCGCCGTCGCGCCATCCAGTCGCGGATTTCTTCCCAGTCCGTTCTTAGTCTCTTCACTAGGCCGCGCTCCTCCCTCCGCAGTTCCTCACCTCTAAAAAACCGCTGGGTTTAGGTCGGTCGTTCGTCGCGCTCAACGATTCGCGACGCTCGTACTGATCCTTCCGCACAACGCGCATGAGGCGAAATTTGCCAAAGCCCCGAGACTCAGCGACACATCCCGTTTGTCTATTCGCATGCCCGCGCATTTTGAGGACATTTTCCACAAGCGCGCGCAAACCGTGATGGCCGCACACAGAAGCACAAATTTTCCCCGCGCAACCCGTCGCGGAGGGCACATGAGACCCCATCAACCGAGCCCAACGGAGGGCCCATGATTCGCGCTGTAGTCAACTACGCTCTCAACAACCGCTTCATTATTCTCGCGCTCGCCACCCTGCTGCTCATCTGGGGCGCAATTTCTTTCCACAATCTCCCCGTCGAAGCCTATCCCGACGTCGCCAACAACTACGTCCAGATCATCACCCAATGGCCTGGTCGCGCCGCCGAAGAAGTCGAACAGCAAGTCACCATTCCCATCGAAATCCAAATGAATGGAATTCCACATCTCGACCATCTCCGCTCCGTCTCCCTGTTCGGGCTTTCCAGCGTGATGCTGATTTTCGACGATAAATCCTCCAACGACTGGAATCGCCAAAAAGCTCTCGAGCGCCTTTCACTGGTCACGCTGCCGCAAAATTTGCAGCCGCAGATGGGCACGGACTGGAGTCCCGTCGGCCAGATTTTCTGGTACACGCTGAAGAGCACTAATCCCCGCTACGACTTGATGGAATTGAAATCCATCGAGGACTGGACGCTGGAAAAACAATTCAAGTCCGTGCCCAACGTCGTTGACGTCTCCAGCTTCGGCGGCATCACCCGCGAATATCAGGTGCAGGTGGACCCCAACAAGCTGGTTTCCTACGGCCTGAGCATCGCCCAGGTAGAACAGCAGCTTGCCAACAACAACACCAACGCCGGCGGCAGCTTCATCGAAGCTGGTCTGCAACAAATCAACGTACGCTCGGTCGGCCTGTTCAGCAGCGTCGACGACATCGAGCAGACCGCGATCATCGCAAAAAACGGGACGCCGCTCACGGTTAGAGACATCGCCACCGTCGTCCAAGGCCCCAAAATTCGCCTCGGCCAAATTGGAAAAGCGATTCATCGCTCCGACGGCGTCATCGTTGATAACGACGACGTCGTCGAAGGAATCGTGCTGCTGCGCAAAGGCGCCAATTCCGACGAGACGCTCGTGGGAATTCACGCCAAGGTGAAGGAACTCAACGACTATATCCTGCCCCCCGGCGTCAAAATCGTCCCGTTTCTGGATCGCAGCGACCTGGTGCGCTACACCACCCACACCGTTCTGCACAATCTCACCGAAGGAATCATTCTCGTTTCCGTGATCCTCTTTTTATTTCTTGGAAATTTTCGCGGCTCCCTGATTGTCGCCTTGACGATCCCATTCTCCCTTTTGTTCGCATCCATTTGCCTCAGCTTGAACAATATTCCAGCCAATCTTTTATCCCTGGGGGCTCTCGATTTCGGCATGGTGGTCGACGGCGCCGTCGTGATGGTCGAAAACATTGTCCGCCATCTGACCCACGGAGATTCGAACAACAAAGCCATCCTGGAGCAGATTCGCGACGCCGCCTTCGAAGTGCAACGCCCGGTCTTCTACGCCATCGCCATCATCATCACGGCCTACTTGCCGATCTTCACGTTGCAGCGCGTCGAAGGGCGCCTGTTCCGGCCCATGGCCTGGACCGTGGCATTCGCGCTTCTCGGCGCGCTGGTGTTCTCCATGCTCATCGCGCCTGTACTCTGCAGCGTGTTCTTCAAGAATGGCATCCACGAATGGCGCAACCCGGTTATGGACTACCTGAAGAATTCCTACCGCAAGGCCGCGCGCTGGGCCATCGAGCATCGTCCGGTAACTATCGCCGTCGCAGCCCTCGCCGTGGCCCTCGCGGCCTATCTCACCTTAGGCGGCGTGATCGGCTCGGAATTCCTGCCGCACCTGGACGAAGGCGCCATATGGGCGCGCGGCACACTCGCTCCCAGCACCGGCCCCACCGAAGGCGCGCGCATCATGAATCAGGCGCGTATCGTCTTCGCCTCTTTTCCGGAAGTGACACAGGTCGTCTCGCAGGTCGGCCGCCCCGACGACGGCACAGACACCACCGGCTTCTTCAACACCGAATATTTCGTTGATCTCAAGCCGAAAGATAAATGGCGTCCGGTTTTTGGCAGTGACAAGAACGAACTGATTGGCGCAATGGACCGCGAACTCAGCAAGATTCCCGGCGTACTGTGGAATTTTTCGCAGCCCATTTCGGACAACATGGAAGAAGCCGTCAGCGGCGTCAAAGGCGAGCTAGCCGTAAAGATTTACGGCGACGATCTCCGGCTTCTCGAAAAGAAAGCCGACGACATCGTCGCCATCATGCGCGGCGTTCGCGGCGTCGAAGACCTCGGCGTCTTTCGCGTCATCGGCCAACCCAACTTGAATTTCGTGGTCGATCGCAAAGCCGCCGCGCGCTACCAAATTAACATCTCGGATATTCAGGACGCGATTCAGACCGCCGTCGGCGGCAACGCCGTCAGCCAGGTCCTGCAAGGCGAGCAGCGCTACGACCTGGTCATGCGCTATCAGGCGCCCTACCGCGACACGCAGGAAGCCATCGAGAATATTCGCCTGCTCTCGCCCTCCGGTGCGCGGGTGTCCCTGGCCGAGCTCACGAAAATCGAAGTGCGCGATGGCGCCTCCGAAATCTATCGCGAGGAAAATTCGCGCTACGTCGCCATCAAGTACAGCGTCCGCGGACGTGACCTGGGCGGCGCCGTCGAAGAAGCCATCCGCAAAGTGAACGCTCAGGTGAAACTCCCCACCGGATACCGCATAGACTGGGCCGGCGAGTACGAAAGTCAGAAACGCTCCGAGCGGCGCCTCATGCTCGTCCTGCCGCTCACCATCTTGGGAATTTTTGTGATTCTGTACACGATGTTCGGTTCCGTGAAGTGGGCGCTGCTGATTCTCGGCAACGTGGCCATGGCCCCGGTTGGCGGACTCTTGGCCCTGCTGCTCACCGGCACCCACTTCAGCGTCTCATCAGGCGTGGGTTTTTTGGCGCTGTTCGGTGTCTCCGTACAGACCGGCGTCATCATGCTCGAATACATCAACCAATTGCGCGCCCGCGGCCACACCATCGTGGATGCCGCGATCGAAGGTGCCGTGCTGCGGTTGCGCCCCATCATGATGACGATGCTCGTCGCCACGCTCGGACTTCTGCCCGCAGCTCTGTCGCGCGGCATCGGCTCGGACTCACAGCGCCCCTTCGCCATCGTAATCGTCGGCGGTCTGGTCGCAGCTTTGGTGCTGAGCATCTTCCTGCTGCCGACTTTGTACGTCTGGGTCGCAAGCGAAGGCGACAAACTTCCCGATCTCGAGACGGGCTTCGACGAGAGCGCCTGACGTTGGTCACTCCTGCTTAGGTTTGCCGCGGATGATACTGAGAATCTGCCTGCCGCACCAGTTCGGCAACTGCTTCACCCAAGTCCGCATCCAACGTAGGGCCCGTAAGGTCGCGGCTCGCCCGCGCGGCCGCAAAATCGCTCGCCGCCGCAAGCTCCACGTAATTTTCAATTTGCGCCGTTTTTTAGTATAAACATTTGTTTGGAATTGCCCGGCGTTCGTGCCGATCTTATCTGAGTTGGAGGAATGCATTGATAGAAGTCCAGGATTTGACGAAAGCCTACGGCGCCGTCACCGCCGTAGATCACGTTTCTTTCACCGTCAACAAAGGCGAAATTCTAGGTTTCCTCGGACCGAACGGCGCCGGCAAGACGACTACTATGCGCATCCTCACCGGCTACATGCCCGCCACTTCTGGCACCGCAAGGATCGCCGGCTTCGACGTGTTCGGCGATTCCATGGAAGTCCGCCGCCACATCGGCTACCTGCCCGAAACTCCGCCGGTGTATCCCGACATGACCGTCGAAGACTATCTGGACTTTGTCGCGCGCATCAAGAACGTCCCAGCCGACAAACGCGCCGCCCGCGTCACCGAAGCCATGCAGAAAACCAATCTGGAAGATCGCCGCGCGCAGCTGATT
>Ga0308309_10001274_pt1 | contig 14975 bp, 12 predicted proteins | sample HubBroMetageWFT5_FD_192491 | JGI IMG/M metagenome (GOLD analysis project Ga0308309, IMG submission 192491) | Warmed and freeze-thawed soil microbial communities from the Hubbard Brook experimental Forest, New Hampshire - Hubbard Brook CCASE Soil... | ecosystem: Environmental > Terrestrial >...
TGGGTCCAGGTCTCTTCGTATCTCGCCGCTCTGGATGGCACGTTTCACCAGTGCCTCAATGGCCCCGCTCAACTGACCGCGGGACGCTTCATACAACTTCGAGGGACCTCCGACGACCGTGTTCAACGCAGGGGCGATGATGTGCTTCGCCGCGATGTAATCCACGAACAACAGCATCCAGGCTCGCAACGCTTCAATCGGAGGCATGGTCTGAGCGAACTTCCGCTCGGCCGAGGCCAGCTTTTCTACCTCAGTCCGGTAGACGGCCTCGAGAAGCGCATCCCGCGTCGGAAAGTGCCGATATAACGTCCCCGCTCCGACACCCGCCTGCCTGGCGATGTCGTCCAGGCTGGTGCTTGCCCCTGACCGGGCGAACGCCTCCTTCGCCATTTCCAGAATACGCTCGCGATTCTGCTGCGCATCGGTACGTGGCTTTCGCCGGGCGGGTTGTGAACGCTTCCTGGGCATATCGAAAAAACCGTGTAACCGGAGGTAGCCTCCGATTATCCAACCTATTGCGGAGACACTCTCCGTTTTAATCGAAGTAGCAGCCGTTCGTCAATGCCGCTTTGCAAAGGCACCGAATCGAACGGGCCAATACAAGAGGAGAACACAATGGTAGAAGTATTTGGGGCCACATCAACTACAGAAGAGGTTTTGTCCGGAGTGCATCTGCGCGGCAAACGAATCCTCGTCACGGGCGCTTCGGCTGGCCTAGGCGTGGAGACGGCGCGGTCTCTTGCTGCCCACGGCGCGCAGCTTGTGGGTGCGGCGCGCGATTTGGCCAAGGCCGAAGCGGCGACCACAGAAGTTCGAAAGGCCGCGGCCGCCAACGGTGGCAGCTTCGAGCTCATTGAACTGGATCTCGCCAACCTCAAAAGTGTACGCGCCGCAGCCGATAAGTTGCTCGCAAAAAACGAACCCTTCGACGTGGTAATCGCCAATGCAGGCATCATGGCCACACCGTTCAGCCTCACGATGGACGGCTTCGAATCGCAGTTCGGCACAAATCATCTTGGTCACTTTGTCTTTATCAACCGCGTCGCTCCCCTTATCCGCAAGGGAGGCCGCCTCATTAATTTGTCTTCTGCTGGACACCGCTTCTCCAATGTTGACCTCAACGATCCCAACTTTGAACGCACGCCATACGACCCCTTCCTTGCCTACGGCCGCTCAAAGACGGCGAATATCCTCTTCGCGGTTGCCTTCGACCAACGGCACCGTAACCGTGGCGTGCGTGCTGCCGCTGTGCATCCCGGAGTCATACAGACCGAGCTGGGTCGCCACATCGACCCCGCCCGCATTCAAGGCATGATTGATCAGATGACCGCACAACTTGCCGCCGAAGGTAAGACCTTCCAGTGGAAGACCGTTCCTCAAGGTGCCGCAACTTCGGTATGGGCCGGCGTTGTCGCTCCCGCTGACGAAATCGGCGGCCGCTATTGCGAAAACTGCCACGTCGGCCAGTTGGTCCCGGAGCAGATCGCCATCAGCGGCGTCAGTGAAGGAGTGCGGGACTATGCGCTCGACCCAAATACGGCCGAGGCCCTCTGGAAAAAAAGTGAACAACTCGTTGGCGAGTCGTTCTAACCATTCGGTATTCCCGCAACTTGAATAAGAAGGGGTGTCCTATGAAAGTATTCGTTACGGGAGCAACAGGTTTCATCGGCTCCGCAGTTGTTCAGGAGCTACTCAAAGCAGGCCATCAGGTGCTCGGCCTTACGCGCTCCGATGCGGGTGCAAAGTCGCTTATCGCCGGCGGCGCGCAGGCGCACCGCGGCGATCTCGAAAACCTGGACAGCCTGCGCAGCGGAGCCACCAATGCGGACGCTGTAATTCATACCGCGTTCAATCACGACTTCTCGAAGTATGTGGCCAACTGTGAAGCCGACCGGCAAGTTATCGAGGCGCTGGGCGACGCTCTCGCCGGTTCCGGCAAACTCCTGATTGTCAGCTCCGGGACCGCGATGGCGAACTCAGCGCCAGGCATTCTCGCCACCGAACACGATCTGGCGGCCAGTTCGAAAGTGGTTCCTCGTGCGGCTTCGGAAGAGGCGGCCGCTTCCGTCGCGACACGAGGAGTCCGCGCTGCCATCGTGCGGCTTCCTCAGGTCCATGACACGGTGAAGCAAGGTCTCGTTACTTACGCAATCCATGTCGCCCGCGAAAAGGGTGTTTCAGCCTACGTCGGCGATGGGCTCAACCGTTGGCCCGCGGCCCCCCTCCTCGATACCGCCCGGCTCTACCGCTTGGCGCTGGCGAAGGCAGACACAGGCGACAAGTTCCACGCAGTTGCGGAAGAAGGAGTGCCCGTCCGAGACATCGCTGAGGCCATCGGTCGAGGCCTTCGTGTGCCCGTGGTCTCCCTCTCACCCGAAGACGCCACCAAACATTTTGGCTGGCTCGCAGCATTCGTCGGACGCGACGCCCCGGCCTCCAGCGCGCACACCCGCGAAAAGCTGGGATGGAACCCCACCGGACCCAGTCTCATCTCCGACCTAAACAACATGCGCTACTCCCCAGCCTAAAAGCGACGAAAGGGCGCCACTCCGAGCAATACTCCCGAAACCAAGACGCCGGGTGCCGCATCCGCCGAGTTCGCGGGTGGGTCTTGGGTTCTTCTTCTCTGCCGGGTGCCGCACCCTGCGCTTTTCAGGGTGCGGGTTTAGACGCACGGTGCGCCCACGCCGACTTCGCGCGTGAGTCTTGGGTTCTCTTTTGTGGCACAGCCTCCCAGGCTGTGCGTCTTAGGGTTTCTTGGGTCTCTGCTTTTTCTTGTCTGTGTAGGGATGGCCTTCCGAGGCCGTCCGTCAAGCCGCCCACACCTCACCTCAACAATGGATACGTGGACTCGTGAGCGAATTACGGCCGTCCATCAGCCAGGCTAATGTTGCAATGCAATGCGGGCTATATGTTACCGTTGCCCGATGACCGACAACACCAATCTGCACGGGCGCGTAGCCCTCGTAACCGGAGCAGGGAAGCGCCTCGGCAGGGCCATCGCCCTCCGCCTCGCCGACGAAGGCGCCGACGTCGCCATCCACTATGGCAAATCGGAATCCGACGCCAAGGAAGTTGTCGCCGAAATTACCGCTCGTGGCCGCCGCGCCGTCGCCCTCCAGGCCAACCTCACTGTAATTCCAGAAATCACCGCGCTCTTCGCCAACGTCGCCAAAGAATTCGGCCGCCTCGATATCCTTATCAATACCGCCGCGAATTTCCTGGAAACCAAATTCGGCGAAACCTCCGAAGCGCAATGGGACGCTTCCCTGGATACCAATCTGAAAGCCCCGTTCTTCTGTTCGCAAGCCGCGGCTCCGCTTCTCGCGAAGTCCGGCAAAGGCGTCATCATCAATTTCGCGGACCTCGGCGGCCTGCAGGGCTGGCGCGAATTCATCCCGCACTCTATTTCCAAAGCTGGCATCGTCCTGCTCACCCGCGTCCTGGCCAAGGAACTCGCGCCATCCGTTCGCGTGAACGCCCTCGCACCCGGAACCATCACCATGCCCGGCGATCCGCCCGCCTGGGAGCAAGATTTTATCCGCCTCGCTCCACTAAAACGCAGCGGCACCCCGCAAGACATCACCGACGCGGTCAGCTACCTCATTCACGCCGAATTCATAACCGGCCACATCCTGATCATAGACGGCGGCCGCTCCCTCTAACCAACGCACCGATCGCATCCGTATCGCAACCGAAAGCTGCGAGGCGAAAACGGGAGGGCACGACTTCAGTCGTGCCGCATGGGCCCGTGATCGAGCGGCTTCAGCCGCTGAGGCCTCGCTAGGGAAAGACGCGAGCCCGCTTTCCGGAACTCGCTTGTTCCTTGAAACGTTACTTGACTACTTGCACGACCCAGAGTAGCGTATTTCAACTAAGGATAACTTTATCCGGAGGTTACACGAATACCCAGGTCGCGTAGATCTCAAATTCAAACGCAAAGGGCTTTGGACAGTCCCCCAAGGAGCTCCATCATGTGTCCACAAGCGCGACGGCAGGAAGCTAGACGGCATGCGTTAGGAAAGCAAATATCCGAGTTTGGTGAGCGGCTGGCGGTCAGCCCTCTCGAACGCGTGGACCTTGCCATTGTTGAAGGCCTGAAGGCCATCATCGAATTGGTGGATGCGGACCGCATCTGCTGGTATGAAGTAGACGAAGAATCAACGGCTCTGCTGCACAAATACACTGCAAACGCTCGTCCCGCCCCGCTCTCACCCAAAGTTGTCCCTGCGGGGGAAATGCCTTTTTTCGCGGAGCGCTTGGGACGCGGTGAAGTAGCCGCCTTGGAAGCTTTGAAAGACCTCCCACCAGAAGGGCGCGAAGACCGTCGATTTCTCCAGGAACTAGGAGTGAAGTCCTTGCTTCTGATCCCGTCGAGTTATAGCCGGAGAAGGAAAGGAGTTTTGGGAGTGTCCTCGTATTCCGTGGAAGTGCGTTGGTCCGAAGAGCTCACTGATCAATTGGCCATCGCAGCGAATGTAATCGGCGCCTCACTCGAGCGCAAAGATGCGCAAACGGCAAGCCAGGAGAGCGAGGAGCGCTTCCGCTATCTATTCGCTCAGGCATCGATTGGCATCGCGCTCGAAAGCATGGAGGGCCGCATTCTGGAGGTGAATCCCGCTTTTTGCCAGATGATCGGTTATTCGCGAGAAGAGCTTCTGACTTTGAGTTGCGTTCAACTGACGGTCCCCGACGACGAGGAGATCGAAAAGGTTCTGTTTGACGAGTTGTTCCGTGGATTGAGGCCCAGCTACGCAATGGAGAAGCGCTTTTTCCGCAAGGATGGTTCGCAGATGTGGGGCCAGGTCAGCGTGTCGCTTCTCAACGCAAATCACGGTAGCGCGCCACTGGTCATCGGAATGGTCAGCGATATTACCGCGCAAAAGATGGCGGAAGCCTCCCTGCATCAGCGAGATCGCGAGCTTCAACAGCTTGCCGGACGATTGATTGAAGCCCAGGAAGAAGAGCGTGCACGCATCAGTCGCGAGTTGCATGACGATATTGGCCAGCGCGTCGCGCTACTCGCCACCGAGGTCGATCTAGCGGCCCGGCGCAGGCCCACAACGCGGAAGCAGCCCATCGCGTCTCTCCTCCCGAAGTTGCAAGGGGAACTGGACGCTATCGCTACCGACATCCATGAGCTCTCTCACGAACTTCATTCCGCAAGCCTGCAGTCTTCCGGGCTGAAAGCGGCTCTCAGGGATCTCTGCTCCAAGTATTGGCACAAACATGGTCTGGAAATCGACTTCCAAACAAAGAAACTTGACTCCAGTCTGCCTCCCGACGTTGCTCTCTGCCTGTTTCGCGTGGCGCAGGAAGCCCTGGCGAACATCCTGAAGCACGGCAATACAAAGAAGGCTCTCGTGAAGGTGATTCGCGATACTCAGAAAGTGCGGCTGACCGTCAGAGATTTTGGAGTAGGCTTCGATCCCGCGATTCAATCGGGTGGAATCGGTTTGATAAGCATGCGGGAACGGCTTAGCTTGTGCGGCGGCGCGCTCTCCGTGAAATCAGCCCCGAGCCAGGGCACAGAGATCACTGCCGAAGTTCTTGCCAAACTCCCGGCTAAGCTCACGTCCAAAGTTACGCCCAGAGTTGCCGCTGCGAAAAAACTTGCGGCAACCCCGAATTAACTGAATTTGGGCTGATTTCGCGCGCCGTATCCTTCCTCAGCCTACGGGTGGTTCGGATCCGTGGAGTTGGGCCTTTGCGGAACGTTTGTCGTAATCTTCGTCAGCACGAATTCCTTCAGCAGATTGAGAATCGCACTTCCCCCAATTCCAATAGCGGTATTTTCAAATGTCAAAGCCGCCCCGCGATCGCTGGCGGGGTAATACAGATTGGAGATGCCCCCTGCGGCCAAACTTCCTACGATGCTCGAATAATTTGCCTGCCAGTGTCCGTTGTCGCCTTTACAAATCACCGCGTTCGCAATCGCGTAGAGCGCCCGCGATTTAGCGCTGCCCGTGCCCTTATAAAAATAACGAGGATCTTGTTTGAACACCGAAGGCAGCACCGCGTTTCCCAGCAAATTGCTGATCGTAAAGTCCCCGAACGTCGCGCCAAACCTTTTTGCGTAACCTTGCGCCCCTTGTCCATATCCACTGAATTCATTTCGCGCTTGCTGCACTCCCGCCACTGCTGCAGCCGTCGCGATATACACGGGATCGATACCCAGCCTCAACGCCAGATGATATTTTTGTTTTGGCGTGAGTGGCGCCGCGTTCGGCACGTACGTCACATAAAAATTCGGAATCACGCCAAATACACGCTGCTTCATTTCATCGTTCATCTGTTCTTGCGCGATTTCGATGGATGACATTTCCACACGAACCTGCGTCACGTGCGTCGCTAGCACCATCGAAATCTGCGGTACCGCCAGGTTTTCCCCGGAGTGCAGCACCCCCGTGGAATTCTGCGCGGCAAAACCCTCCAAGTTAACGGTCACCTGAAACGATCCGGGCGCTACGTTCGTAAACGTGAATTGCCCATCTTCGCCGGTCATCACTTCCTGACCCGCCGGTTGACCTTCCACGGACAGCTTGACCTTGGCTCCGACCAACCCTACTCCGTCCTGGCCAACCACCTTTCCGGAAACGCTTCCCGATGCTTTCTGCTGCGATTGTGCCCCGAGGACATCAGCTTCAGGGACCGGAAAGCTTGGCAGAGCATTCTCCACAGCCGGAGAAGGGAATCGTTCCGTCTGCGCAAGAGCGGAAAAACTGCATATCAGCAAAATCAGGCCAAGCCAAGTCCAACGCACTGGGACAGAAATAGGAAACAGACCAGTCATGTGGCTTGGATTGTTCGTGCGAGACATTGGTTTCCTGGAGATCACGCGTATACGATTAATTATGGTGGGCCACCGGGTAAGAGTTGGTCACGGCCCGCCATGCGCGGAACTCAATGGAGGAACGGGCTAGACTTGTGCGACACGGTCCACGGGCCTACCTAAGAGTTTACCTAATTTTCCGAAGGCAACCCTGTGCAGTTTGGGATACCCGCCCAAGAAACCCCAAAGCTCTTGCCGAACCACTGAAACCATCGTATTGACAACGGTACAACAAGAGTTCAGCACAGGATTGCCTACAGAAGGTGAACCTAACGCGGTGCTGCAACCTGCGCTATTGTCACTTTTGACAACGACGGACTGCGCGCCAACCCGCACACTCGCCAACTGCGCCCGTGGAGCTACCCTGTCACTTCTGACAATTACAGTCGCCAACCTTGCGTGAAAGCATTAGAATTCACCGTTGGTTCTTTTGTCTGGGAGGAAGTCCATGCGTCTAGCGATTTTATGCCTGTTGGCGGCCACCGTGCTTTCGTCGGTAAGCTTCGCCCAGGTTCCCGTCTTTGCCGTCACGCCGGAACAAAGCGACGTCAAATTCTTCGTAAAGGCCTCCGTGGCCATCGAGGGTAAGTTTGACAAGTGGGAGTCGACGCTTACCTTTGCATCGGCTGACGTCGAGTCAGCCGTACTCGACATCAAAATTTACGCCGACTCCGTTAACACTGGAAGCGGAATGAAAGACGGCAAATTGAAGAGCAAAGACTTCTTCAATGCCAGCGAGGATCCGTATATCACCTTTCATTCCACCAAAGTTGTGCAGACCGATCCGATTACCTTTGATGTGCAAGGCACCTTCACAATCCGTGGCGTGTCCAAGCCCGAAACGTTAAAGCTGACTCTTGACCCGAAGAAAAAGGGAACCGGCGACGGCGAAGTCAAGGGCACCATGGCTTTTGACCGCAAGGAATTTGGCATGAACAGCGGCATCCCATTCATCAAGATAGCCGACCGCGTCGAAGTCGATGTTGTTCTCCATGCTCATCAGGTAAGCGGACCTAAGGTGGTTTTCAAGCAATAGCGCAACGGAAGACGACAATTGCCGGCTTCTGGCGTTGCACAACCCTTAGCCACGCCGTTTTTCAGTGTATAATCCCGCTCGACTCAATTTTGGACGGTGGACCTTGGGCACTACGCTCACTCCAAATCTTTGGATCCCAGTGTGTTGCGAGCGCGTCATGCGCTTCAACATGTTCGCGCCGCAAGGGGGCGCCGCCTACGGGGTGCTGGTGTGTTCCGTGTGTGACAAGAACATAACCTTTGAGTTGGAACCTCAAGGCGACTTAAGCATGTATGGAGAAGCCGCTCGAGTGCTGCACATGTTAGGCGCTCCAAAGCCTCCCCATGTGGAGCGCAAAAAACTGGATAGCGATGCTACGCTGAACGACAAGACCTTGTGATGTAGACCGGTAACGACAATCCGGTGACGTAGACTGCCGCCTGAAAAGCGCGCTCATCCATGATTGACCAGACCATCTCCCACTTTCGTATCATCGAAAAATTAGGCGAAGGCGGAATGGGCGTGGTCTATAAGGCCGTCGACACCCGCCTGGACCGCCCGGTTGCTCTGAAATTTCTGCCAGACAATATGGCCAAAGACCCGCAGGCGCTGGAGCGTTTTCGCCGCGAAGCGCGAGCCGCATCCGCCCTAAATCACCCGGGCATTTGCACCATCTACGACATCGGCGCGCAGGACGGCCGAACATTTATCGCCATGGAATTCATCGACGGCGAAACGTTGCGCAGTCACATCCATGGAAAGCCGCTTCCTCTCGAAGAAACGCTGACACTTGGCATCCAGATAGCCGAAGCTTTGGATGCCGCGCACGCCGAAGGAATCATCCACCGCGACATCAAACCCGCCAATATTCTCGTAACGAAGCGCGGACAGGCCAAGGTGCTCGATTTTGGCCTCGCAAAACTTGTTCTCAAAGGCGTTGCCACCGAAATCCCCGATTCTACCTCGATCGTGGGAATCATCAGCGGCACTCCTTCCTACATGTCACCCGAGCAAGTCCGCGGAGACAATCTGGACCCGCGCACGGATATCTTCTCGCTCGGTCTGCTGTTGTACGAAATGGCTACAGGACGCCAGGCCTTTAGCGGCAGCACCGGCGGCGCGATTATTGAGGCCGTTCTCACGCGCGCTCCTGTCCCCGCGCACAACATCAATCCCGATATCCCGCCGGAGCTGGAAGAAATCATTAACAAGGCGCTTCACAAGGATAGAGAGCAACGCCAACAGCACGCTGCGGAGATACGCGCCGGTCTCCTGCGGCTGGAACGCGGCACCGATTCCAGCTGGAAAGCCGCGCCAGAAAACACAGCTTCCGTTTCGATATCGACAGCGAGTCAGTTACAGTCAACCGGCGAGCACACCGCGTGTACTTCGACGTCGCAAACGCAAACAGGCACCCTCCGTGCTGTGCGTGTCTCGAAGATTATCGACTCGCTTGCGGTCTTGCCTTTCGAAAACGCCAGTCGCGATCCGGAGCACGAATACCTCAGTGACGGAATCGCCGGAAGCCTTATCAACACTCTGGCCACTGTCCCAAAACTCCGCGTCATGGCCCAGAGCACCGTGTTTCGCTATAAGGGCCGCGCACTCGATCCGCAAGCCGTCGGTCGCGAGCTGAATGTGCGCGCCGTTCTCACCGGAAAAATAATGCAAAGTGGCGGCTCTCTGCGCATCGGCACCGAGTTAGTCGATGTGGCCACCGGCACTCAGCTTTGGGGAGCGCAATACGATCGCCCGCCTGGCGATATCTTTGCGATTCAAGATGAAATTTCTGGCGAAATATCGGACAAATTACGCATTAAGCTCACCCGCGCGGAAAAAAAACGCCTCACCAAACGCCAAACCGACGATCCCGAGGCTTACGGGCTTTACCTAAAAGGTCGTCATCACTGGAACCAGTGGACTGAGGACGGCTTCTACAAGGCCATCGAATATTTTCAACAAGCCGTGGCGAAGGATCCCGCCTACGCTCTCGCCTATACCGGTGTGGCCGATTCGTACGTGCTGCTCGGATGGAACAGCTATCTCCCGCCGAAAGACGCCTTCCCTAAAGCCAAAATCGCCGCGATGCGTGCCCTGCGGCTCGACCCCGATCTCGGCGAAGCCCATACACCACTTTCCGCAATGTACTGGCTTCACGATTGGCAGTGGCAAGAAGCGGAAGCGGAATTCAAACGCAGTATGGCACTGAGTCCTGCTCATCCGACGGCAAGTCATTGGTTCGCCGAGTTTTTGATGACCGTGGGACGCCACGAAGAAGCTATCGCCAGGATGAAAAGCAGCCAGGAGCTCGATCCCTTGTCCCTCATCATCAGCGTTGCTATCGGATGGACCTTCTACCACGCGCGGCGGTACGACGACGCTATCGAACAACTCCGCCGGACCGTAGAATTGGACCCGCACTATCCCATTACGTATTGGATTCTGGGTCTGTTATTCAGAAAAATGGGTAGCTACGAACTCGCCATTGCCGAAGGTGAGAAGGGCGTGAAGCTGTCAGGCGGGAGTTATCTGATGCGCGCAGCGTTGGCGCAAACCTTGGCCACTGCGGGTAGGAGAAACGAAGCCATCCAGGTTCTCGATGACCTGACAAAACTCGCAACGCAAAAATATGTCGCGCCTTACTTCTTCGCCGGAATCCACATCGGCTTGGGAGAAAACGATCGCGCTATAGAATGCCTGGAAAAATCCTACGAAGAGCACTCCCACTGGCTTCTCTATCTTCATCTCGATCCCAGCATGGACGCCCTGCGCTCCAACCCACGCTTTCAAGACCTGCTGCAGCGCATCGGCCTCCCCTTACGCACTGCGTGAGCGACTTGTACTCGCTATGCTCTCGACTCACTCGCCTTTCTTCTTTTCTCCACGAGCTTCGATGTACACCAACTGAAACACTGTGCCATTGCCCTTTGGCAGCACGCCGACAATGTGCTTCTTCTCGTTCGTGCCGGCTTTGAACAGCATCCCTCCCGGCTCCGGCTTGTCGTCGCCGCAAGTGAGTTTCTCGGACTTGTCGTCCTTTGCCTGCTGCTGCGGCGCAGCATTCGTGCAATCCAGAACCGTCCCGTATTTCGCCAACGCCTTCTGATAATAGTCGGCAATTTTCTTCGGCGAATCCGTGGACTCCATCTTCAGCACCACCAGCTTGAACCCGAACGAGCTGGCCCACAGTCCCATCTTCAGCGCCGCACTATCATTATCCTTTTCCTCCTCCTTGTGTGGAATCGCTCCAGGATAGATGGGCAGACCTACTTCTTTGGCGGTCGCCTTCGCGCTAAGAATCAGACCGGCGTCGGTGTCCGGGCCCTGCACCGTAACCGAGATATCCTTGTCCTTACTTGTGTCCTTTTGCGGCTTGTCCTGTCCCCAAACCACATTCGCCGCCAGCAAGGCCATCCCCGCAAGCACCATCCCCACCAAAGCCCCTCGGCTGCATGCCATCATTCCGCATCGAAACTCTTCTCTTCGTCGGCTCATTTTCTCACCTCCTACATGCTACGCGCTCCACACAACAAAAGTTCCTCTCATTGTGTAGCGGCCGCCTTTTTACCCTGAACGGAGTGAAGGACCGAGGCGGGCGCTTTTACAAATTAGCCAAATATTCTCTCTGCGTTAGACTATCTATAGTCTCCGCACCGCAAGAAGGCCTCCGTGATGGATCCCAATTCCGCGCAACGCCCATTTCAAGTCACCTTTCTAGGTTGGATCTTCATTCTCGTCGGAATCGTAAGCACCGCCTATCACCTTTGGAAGGGTTCCCTCGATCGCTGGACCGTCCCTATCGTGCTTCTCGGAGCAATCGCTATCGTGGCCGGAACCTTTTTGCTGCGGGGTGCAAGATGGTCGCGCTGGCTCGTCCTGGCCTGGCTCGCTTTTCACGTTGTCGTAAGCGCATTAAACTCACTCTCGTCTGCTCTACCCCACGTCGCACTTCTTTTAGTCGTCGCCTATTTCCTGCTAGGCCCTCCAACCTCCAAATATTTTCAGCGCCCGCAACCGTATGACGCCCGTTAGACCAACCTTTCGATAACCGCGTTAATATAGGACGCCCGTGATAAACACGTTTACCATGCGCTGAGGAACGTGCGCACGACAACTCTACGCCAGCCCATTCGCATCCAACCGTGTACGTCCATTAGCGAGAGGAGCATTCTCATGTCTATCCGAGTCTGCGCATCCGCCATAATTCTGCTCTTCACCTCGGCCGGTCTAGGTTGCCCCCCAGCGGCTTTCGCGCAGGACAAAAGCACTCAGGACAAAGGCGTGCCAGACAAGAGTCCGCAAGATAAAAGCGCCGACGGAAGTAACTTCAAGAGCCAAGTAGACCTGGTCTCCGTCTACTTCACCGTGCGCGACGACAAGAAACGCCTGGTCAGCGATCTCGGCCAAGAGAGTTTCAGTGTCTCCGAAGACGGCCAGCCGCAGGCCATCAAATTCTTTTCCCACCACACGGACGTAGTCCTCAACGTCGGCGTGCTCCTGGACACTGGCTCGAACATGTCCTGGATTCTCAGCGAAGAAGCGCAGGCCTCGACGATGTTCCTTCGGCATGTGGTACGTCCCACGGACCTCGGCTTTATCGTGAGCTATGGCTCGCGTGTAGAAACCGTGCAGTTGCCGACGTCTGACCCCGCGCTCCTCAGGCAGGGCGCCGAATCCATTGCCAAGGGAGCGGCGATTGGATTGCCAGAAGAAGCTCCCGCCTCGCCAGGCATTTGGAGTGGAACCGTCGGCATCAACGGCCGCCATCCGCTCGACCCCAATCGTGAAACTCATCTTTACGACGCCGTCCGTGTCTCCACGCACCGCTACCTAATGGGCGAGGTAGGACGCAAAGCCGTCGTTATCGTGGCTCTCTCCGGTGATTCCAAAAGCGAATCTACAATGGCGGACGCCCTGGAAGCTCTTCTCGAAAATGACGTAATCGCCTACGTCCTGCAGATTTACGATGGCGGCGCAAAGCACGACAATTGTGACGTGCTCCACATCTACAAGAAGGACAGCGATGGAGAGCCCGTGCTCAAAAAACTGGCCGAGGCCACCGGCGGGCGAATGCTGGAAGTTCGCGGCATCGACAAACTCGACGACGCGCTCGACGAGATCTCCGAAGAACTGCACCACCAGTACAGCCTGGGCTACTACCCCGAAAACAAGAATTGGGACGGCAAGTTCCGCAAGATCCAGATTTCCGCCGCCGAAAAAGGTTTTAAGGTCTACGCCCGCAAAGGCTACCACGCCAAACCACCGGCACCGAAAGTCGCGCTAGTCCAGTAATCACTCACCCGCCTCCCGGAGTCGCACCCAATTCACCCGCCGCACAAATTCTGTCTCTCTGGGGGCGACCGGGTGCCATAGCCGAGCCGCAGCGATACCTTGATTCATGCTGCAAGGGAAGCGGGCGTTAGCCGGCGGCTTTCGCGGCGATCAATAGCCTCCAGGACCAGCGCCACCAGCAGCATTCCGATTGCGATCGCGGTCATAACCTTAATTTGGTGAGCCTCGATCACGTAAGCGGACAGCACCACTGCCAGCACTGCGCATGCCGCCACCGTGGTATTTGCGAATACCTGCTTGACGGCTCGCACACCTCCACGCCACGCGAAGGAAACACCCACAGCAAACACGATCAGCAGCGCTCCCTGCCAAAGCGGCGTCAGCGGAACATTGATAATGGCATGAGCGATCATGGATGGAATCAGTGACCGCGTCCACGCAAACACCACTCCAAGCCCCATCGCCAGAAAAAGCAGGCTCGCGATCATGGTGAGGTTGTACGCGTTCGCGATCAGATACTGCCTATGCGCGAACGTAAAAAAGCAGGCGGTGCCGATAATTGCCGGGCCATCTCCCCAATCCTCGGCCAACCGGCGCTGGTAGTATCCACGAAAGATGAGCTCCTCAATTACCGGAATGACCGCATAGCTCAGGATCCCTGCAAAAAGCCAGAACTGCCATCTGCGCCAAGACATGTCGAAGAACGCTTGCCTCCATGGCGCCATGGCTCCCAAAGGATGGATCGCGTCAACAAGGCTGTGAATCAAAACTGGCCATTGCGTTAAGACAGAGGTTGCCAGCCCAGCCAGGACCAGCATTTTCCACGGATGGCCCGCCCGCGTCAGGCCATAGGCCGTGCGTCCTCGTCGGCGATACCACCAGTTGATCGGAATGATCAGTAGGAAATAGGAGCCATAAAGCAACACCAGCGTCAGTAACAGTTGCCGCGATGCCACCAGCAAGTCGGTGTTGCTGGCGTGGGCCGTCAACAGCTCAAGCGGATTTTGAGTTGGGATCAGGTGCCAATGCGCGAGCAACGTCTCGATCTGATCGCTAAGGAATGCACCGGCGAGATAAACTCCCAGCACTTCGAGTGCTGCCGCCATTCGTCGTCGTGTTTGTATGCTCACCGCGGAAGCATATAACAAGTCGCGATCGGACCTTCTCTTGATTACACCTCGCATAAGCGGTAGACCTGAATGCATCCGTGGCAAGTACGTCGAGAATCGACGTTCAGCCTATCGGGTTCCCCATCCAGCGTGCGCCGATCTGCCGGATAATTCGCTCCTCCTTGACTATAAGTGTGCCATTTGGCGCAGATTGTTCGACCCGCCTCTGGTTAACTTGAGTTGGAATCTCAGAGCTCATCATGTTGCACCTAATGCAGGCAAGGCAGTTTGGTGTCGTTGAGGATTGACATGAGTGGAAAAAACTTCCGGGCACTTCAGGCAGGCGAACGAACCAACGGCGAGGGAAAACATGTGGTGAACAAAGTACTGTTGGCGATGCCAGACAATGAATACGAATTGATGCGAGTCGACTTCACGTTCGTCGACTTGACGTTCGTCGACTTGCCGGATCATCTTTCCCTTCATGAACCAACCCAAAGGATTAAGTTCGTCTATTTTCCGAACCGAGGCATGGTTTCTCAGGTGGTGGTGACGAAAGACGGTCGAACGGTGGAAGTGGGCGTTGTGGGGAACGAGGGTTTCGTTGGGGCGGGATTGGCAGCTGGGATGACCAGAAGTTCGGTGCGCGAAATAATTCAGATCGCTGGGGACGGCTTCCGGATGATGGGCAATGCGTTTGAACGCATACTGCGGTCCGCTCCGCAGT
>Ga0308309_10001276_pt1 | contig 14956 bp, 13 predicted proteins | sample HubBroMetageWFT5_FD_192491 | JGI IMG/M metagenome (GOLD analysis project Ga0308309, IMG submission 192491) | Warmed and freeze-thawed soil microbial communities from the Hubbard Brook experimental Forest, New Hampshire - Hubbard Brook CCASE Soil... | ecosystem: Environmental > Terrestrial >...
GTCTACTGCCACGCCCTGCGCAACGCGATGATCCCCATCATCACCGTCCTGGGACTGCAATTCGGAGCGCTGCTGGCAGGCGCAATCGTAACCGAAACGATCTTCTCCTGGCCCGGCATCGGCCGCCTCACCATCCAAGCCATCTCCAACCGCGACTACTATCTGGTCCAAGGCTGCATCCTCGCGATTGGATTAACGTATGTCGGAGTAAATTTTCTGACGGACGTGCTGTATTCGGTGGCGAACCCGAGGATTAGGCAATGACAAACGACCCGAACCGCTTGCGTAACAGCGACTGTGGACTTAGGCTTTCATTCCTATGATGACCTGGAGTGACGCCGCTAACCCGAATACGATTATTGCGGCCGCGGCTGGAATCATCGGTGCAGCGGTTGGGGCATCAGTCGCCGGATGGATTTCGTCAAAGAACAGCAAGCACGAACGGCGGCAGCGCCTTCTCCAGCAGCGATTAGAAGAATTCTACGGTCCATTGTTAGCCATACGCAGTCGAATCAAAGCCAAATCGGAACTCCGGTTGAAGATTTCGCAATTAGCTGGCGAAGAGTGGCCCAAGCTGGCTGCTGCCGCACAAAGCGGCGGATTCGAAAGAATCGAACAGCTTCAAAAAGAAAGATGGCCCGAATACGAGAAGATTTTTGAGTACGAAGGGAAACAGCTCAGAGGAGAGATACTGCCCGCCTATAGGGAAATGGTCAGCCTGTTCATTTCCAAAATGCATTTGGCCGAATCCGCTACTCGCAACTACTTGGCAGAGCTGATCAATTTCGTCGAGGTGTGGGATCGCTGGACTGACGGGTCCCTCCCCAGGGAGGTATTGCCTAGACTCGACCACAGCGAGAAGCGGCTCTACGCTTTCTATGAGGACCTCGAGAAGCAACTTGCAGCCCTCCAACACGCTTTGTCCACATCGTGATTTGTGTCTTAGTCGAATCCGCGTGCCTCATCTCTGAATCGCGGCTCATTAAAGTATTCAGAGAGATCAATGTCCCTGAAGTCCACGTCATCTCTCATCTTGGCAAGAAACGCGTCGAAGTGCTGCCTGTACGGCTCTAGTTTCTGAAAAATACGCTTTGTTTCGCCAGCCAGATCATAAGAGGAGAATGGGTCTACGCCCTGCGAGAATCGCCAGTCCTCCGCATCGCGCGAGGTATCGCTCTCGCCAATCTTACGAGCTATGTACTGGCTAACGGCGTCCTCCCCACATAGACTCCTACCAATCCGCTTCGCGACAATCCGCGCCTCTCGCTCGTTCGGAATATCCGGCCAATTTAGCCCCGTGCTGTCGATCACGTCTTTTGGAAGACGAGGGAGGAGAAAGTTCTCAGCCCACAGCTTCCGATTGAAACCGTACTGGACGAAATGCTGTAGCTCATGGGAGAAGGTCATTGTCAGACCAACTTCGTCAGCACAAGTAGTTCCGTGAACATAAATCACGTGATCAACCTCTTGCCTAGGGCGGAGAGTCGAAGGATCACTGACCAAAATGTGCTCTTTCACATAATGGGGCCAGGTGCCCCACTGGAAGTTGGACTTGATTGGCGTGTACAGCCCCCTGTTGCTCGGTCCAAGCTCATACCGAAAGTAACTCCAGTCCTCATCGTCGAAGAATACGAGCAACCTTAAATTAGGGAGGCGATCGCCGAACTCAGATACCACACGTTGTGCTGTTGCTTGTCGCTTGACCCTCACGTCATCGTCCCACGACTTCACCTCTATCCTCAGTGACACAGTCGCCCCCAGACACAATTATCCTCCGGGTGCCATCCTTTGCGTTCTTTGCGACAGGGTGGGAACTTCTAATTCACGTCAGGCTGAGTGCACCAAAGTGGTGTATAATGATGCCATGCCCACCACGAAACACGTCCGTCGCAGCGTATCGCTCCCCACGCCCATCGCCAAACAGGTAGAGCGCATGGCAAAGAGCCAGCGCTTAAGCGACAACCGGGTTCTGGTGGAACTCATCGAACTCGGCATCGAAGCGCGAAAGCAGAAAGAGAAGGCCTTCTTCGAGCTTGCCGAACGCTTCCGCGCCGCGAGCGATCCCCAGCACGCCAAGCGCCTGGGCGACGATCTGGGCCGCTTGGTTTTCGGTGAATAATACCGCAGATCGAAACCTGGCCGCGCATCCCCGCAGCCATCCGCGACCATCTGGTCGAGCGCATGCACGACCGCAACCTTAGCCTCGATGACCTCAACCGTCTCCGGGTTTGGCTGGAGACAAGACCGAATGTTCCCGAAGGACCATGGTTCAAAGATTTCGGCTCGTTCAAACTCTGCGGCGAGGGCAAGTACCCCAAGACATTTCTTCGTGCTGGCCAAGCCGCGACAGGCGAAAAACTTAACTGTTAAACCAACTCAATCACCACCCGCTGCCCCCACCAAAGGCGCCGCCGCCCGCTGCAAACTCGACAGACATGCGCAATCTCATGCGAAGAGTGCGGGAACACAAAACCGGAACGGGCTCGGGGTTTACCGCGAAATACAAGCTCGACCTTCTCGCCTACTTCGAGCTTACAAGCGTTCACAACTCAATCGGACGCGAGAAACGCATCAAGGGCTGGCTGCGAATCAAGAAAATCGCGCTCGTCGCGTCAATGAATCCATCCTGGCACGACTTGAGCGAGGAGTGGTGCGAGTCATCAGTACCAACCACAAAGCAGGTCGCACTCCTAAACCAACTGCACGCATGCTAGAATCCGCCGTCGGAGGCTCTTTGACGACGATGACGAAATCCAGAACTTGCACGACGCTATCCGTCCTGGTTGCGACCCTGGTCGCTTCACTCGCCCACGCGCAAGCGGTTACGCCGCCATCAAAGCTTTCGGTTCACTGGGAGGAACTCACCGCCGCGGATTTCCGCGAGGGAATCCATCGTGCACAAGGCACATGCCTGCTGCCGTTCGGCATTCTTGAGAAGCATGGAGCGCATCTGCCGCTGGGCACCGACTTGCTGGACGTTCGTTATGCAGCGCTTCACGCCGCCGAGAAAGAATATGCTGTCGTCTTCCCCGAATACTATTTCGGGCAAATTGCCGAAGCTCGCCACGAGCCCGGCACCATCGCCTATAGCCGCGATCTGCAACTTGCGCTGCTGCAGGAAACCACTGACGAGATGGCGCGCAATGGCTGCAAGAAGATCGTCATCGTGAACGGCCATGGCGGCAACGAAAGGCTGCTGCCTTTTTTCGCACAAACGCAGTTAGAAAAGCAGCACGACTACGTCGTCTACATTTTTGACAAGCGAAGCCCCGATTCAGGAGGCCCGCCGAAGAAGAGTTCCATCGTCAACTGGCATGCCGGCGAAGACGAAACCTCGAAGATGATGATCGCGCGTCCCGACACCGTACATATCGACCGCGCGGCTACTGAATCCGGCGCTGACCAGCATCGCCAGAATCTTCCCGAGGATGTCTATACCGGAATCTGGTGGTATGCAAGGTTTCCCAATCATTATTCCGGCGATGGTTCCGTGGCCACTCAGGAACTCGGCAAGTTTCAGATGGACTGGTGGGTAGACGCAGTCGCCGAGGCCCTTCGTGCCGTGAAAGCCGATGACGTCAGCTTGAAGCTCCAGAATGAGTTCTACGAGAAGAGCAAGCACCCGCTGGAGACACAGCCGTAGGATTGCTGATTGAAAGGCAAAAACACGTTGACCACATGCCGGACTGGTCTTCAATCAACAATCAAAAATTACCAATCAACAATTGGTCTACGAATTCCCAATCAGCACCCCAGTAATGAACACCAGCACTCCGCCGAGTCCCACCTGCAGCGCGGCTGAAACCCATGGGCTGTCCATGTAGCGATGGCGAATCCACGTGATCACTCCCAACTCGGCCATCACAACCGCTCCTGCTGCCCACAGCGCCGCACGGAAATCCTTCAGCAAAAACGGTAACGTGTGTCCAATGCCGCCCAGAGCGGTCATGGCTCCGCAAATCAGTCCGCGCACCCAGGGATGCCCGCGGCCCGTTAAGCTACCATCATCGGAGAGCGCCTCTGCAAACCCCATGCTGATGCCTGCGCCAGCCGAGGCCGCGAGGCCAACCAGAAATGCGTCCCCCGAACTCTTCGTGGCGAACGCGGCGGCGAACACTGGGGCCAGAGTAGAAACGGAACCATCCATCAGCCCCGCGAGTCCCGGCTGCACGATCTGCAAGACGAAAAGGCGACGTTGCGCCAGTTCCTCATCTTGTTTGACGGTCGCGGGAAGTTTCTCCTTGTCGAGTTCCTGGGCTCGCTCTTCATGCTCGCGCTCTTCGTTAATCAGATCGTCCAGCAATTGCCGGATGCTGGCGTCCTGCGTGCGCGCCGCCGCTTTTTCGTAGAATCGGCGCGTCTCTACTTCCATGGTGCTGGCTTCTTTGCGCACCGCTTCGATCCGCAGCGGACGAATCAGCCATAGCGCGGGGCGCTCCACAAATCCACGCACGTCGCCGCGGCGGATCAACGGAATGTGCTCGCCAAACTTCTGGCGGTACATCTCAATCAGCCGCCTGCGATGTCCGGATTCTTCCTCGCGCATGCCCTCGAACATCGCCGCCGAGGCCGGATAATCCTGCCGCAGTCCCTCGGCAAAGTCGGAATAAACACGTTCGTCTTCTTCTTCCAGAGAAATGGCCAGCGCCAGAATTTCGCGCTCCGTCAACTCTTGAAACTTCTTCATGGCGACCTAGCTTACCTTTCCGAACGGGGCTTAGACAAATCGAAACAGGGTTTGACGCGCCAGATTAGTTCGTCAAATATGACCGCTGCCGGTAGCGCCCAGTTCTCTCCCATGCACTCGTCTGCGCTGGTACGCGGTGCTAGTATCCTCTGCATGACGCCTCGGAAACCCACCGCGTCCGCCAAGCAAAAAAGTTCGCCGCGAAAGAAGAAACCGGCACAGGCAGTTCCCGCGCCTCCGGAACTTGTCATCATCACCGGCATGAGCGGCTCCGGCAAAGCGTCGGTACTGAAGGCCTTCGAAGACCTGGGCTACTACTGCGTAGACAACCTTCCAGTCGAGTTGATACCTCGTTTTGCGGAGATGGCTTTGCAATCGGCAGAAATCCGCCGCACCGCGCTGGTGGTAGACGTCCGCGAGGGCTCTAAATTCGACAAGCTCCCCGGCATTCTCGAAGCGGTCCGGCGGACGATTCCAACCAAGGTCGCGTTCCTGGAGGCGTCCGATGCCATCCTCCTTCGACGCTTCAGCGAGACACGACGTCCGCATCCCTTGGGGGCACACACGCCAGTCAATGCCTCCCTGAAGGCTGAGCGCCGGCACCTGGCATCCATTCGCGCCCTCGCCGACATCGTCATAGACACCTCAAAGTTTAACGTGCACGAACTACGGGCGCACATCAACGAGCTGTTCCGCGGGAAGGACAGCGAAAAGAGCATTTTAGTTTCGTGCGTGAGCTTCGGCTATCGTCACGGAGTTCCTGAAGAAGCCGACCTGGTCTTCGACGTGCGCTTTCTTCCCAATCCGCACTTCGTGCCGGCCTTCCGGCCGCTGACCGGCAAGGATCCGCGCGTCGCCAGGTACATTCGATCGTTCCCGCAAACCAAAGAGTTCATCCGGCGGATTTCCGATCTCCTAATTTACCTTCTGCCGCATTACGTCAATGAAGGCAAAAGTTATCTCACCATTAGTTTTGGTTGCACCGGCGGCCAGCATCGCTCGGTCATGATCGCCGAGGATGTTGGCAAACGCCTGCACGAAGCCGGATACCGGGTAAAAGTTGGCCACAGGGATATGCCGAAGTGAGTGTGTCGATTATCAATAGTTGTGGCCCTGAATTCAGACGCCAGTCCATGAAACAAGAGACGGCGTTCATTTCGGAAAGGCCAACGACCGGCGACCAAGGGCCAACGACAAATGAGCGATGACCGCAGTAAAATAAGACACTTGCATCCCATGCCTAAGCCAGCGTCAGCAAGCCTGCCTGGAGCCCCATGCGCCAACTGACGCGCCTCGTGCGCTACGCGCTGCCATACTGGTGGCAGATTCTCGCGTCTGTTCTATTTATGGCGTTGGTAGGCGCGCTCGACGCCTTCAAGTTCCTGCTGATCCGCCCCATATTCGATCGAGTTTTGAATCCATCGACTGGATCAAGAGACATTCAGCTTTTTCTCATGCCCGTCACACACCATCCGGTTTACCTGCAGCAGTTGGTGCCGTCTCATTTCACGAATGCGTGGAACATGGTTGCTGTCGCTCTGGTCGGTTCCACTATCCTGAAGGGTATTTTTGATTACACCGGCACGTACCTGGTGAATCACGCCGGCTTTGGCATGATTACCGATCTTCGCGACGATCTCTACAACGCGATCATGCGCCGCTCTGCGGCATTTTTTTCCAAACACACCACGGGAACATTGCTCTCCGCCATCATTAACGACATCGAACGCGTACAGTACGCCATGTCGACAGTGCTTGCGGAATTCCTGCAGCAATTCTTTACGTTCCTCTCCGTCGCCGCGGTAGTCGTGGTGTTAGGCGGGCGGCTTGCATGGGTGTTGTTACTCTTCGTCCCCGTGATTGTTTATTCCTCGCGCAAGATTGGCTCGCGGGTGCGCAGTACGACGCGGCAAGGGCAGGACAAACTCGCGGAGATTCAGAACATCCTGCATGAAACCATTACCGGCAATCGCATCGTAAAGGCTTTCAATAGCGAGAAATGGGAGATCTCCCGCTTCCGCGGTGCGGCGCGCCGGTTGTTTCGCGCGAACCTGCGTTCGGTCGCCGCAACCGCAATCAGTTCGCCACTCATGGATGTCTTCGGCGTCATCGGAATCGCGCTCCTCTTGAACCTGGGCCGTGAGGAGGTCAAGCACGGTGCGATGACACCCGGCGTTTTCGTCGCCTTTATCACCGCAGTATTCAGTCTCTACAATCCGGTTCGGAAATTTGCGCTATTCAATAACAATTTTCAGCAGGCGCTGGGCGCTTCCAGCGAAATCTTCAAGTTCATGGATATCGAGGACGATGTTCGGGAAAAGCCTCATGCTAGGCGCCTCGCCGCGTTTGCAAAATCCGTACGGTTCGATCACGTCAGTTTCAGTTATGGAGCTGAAGATGCCGATGCGCGCGTGCTCAGCGACATCGATCTCGAAGTCCTGCGTGGTCAAGTGGTCGCAATCGTCGGTTCCAGCGGGTCGGGCAAGAGCAGCCTGGTTCACTTGATCCCCCGATTCTTCGATGTAACCGCAGGCCGGTTACTCATTGACGGTCACGATGTCCGCGATGTAACTCTCGGCTCCTTGCGCGAGCAGGTCGGAATCGTCACCCAGGAAACCGTCTTATTCAACGACACTGTGCGCAACAACATTGCGTACGGGCAACCGCACGTGCCCCTGAAAGATGTGGAGGCCGCAGCCCGCGCAGCCCTGGCGCACGATTTCATTAAGTCTCTGCCCGCCGGTTACGACGAGGTGATCGGCGAGCGCGGCGTCCGTCTTTCCGGCGGCGAACGGCAGCGCATTGCGATCGCGCGGGCGATCCTGAAGAATGCTCCTATCCTTATTCTGGACGAAGCCACCTCCGCTCTCGACAGCGAATCGGAGGCTTTGGTGCAATCCGCGCTGCACAATCTGATGAGCGGCCGCACGGTTTTTGTCATTGCGCACCGGCTTTCCACTGTACGCCGCGCCGACCGCATCGTGGTAATCGAAAATGGCGCAATTGCCGATATTGGAGCTCATGAGGATCTGATGACCAGGCTTGGCACCTACCGGCGCCTATACAATTTGCAGTTCGCCGATTTCGAGCAGAAAATGGAACCAGCGCAACCCAGCTGATATCGCGAGTAGACGTCGTAACCTCGAACCAACAAATTACTCATGCCGATCCGCTCCATGACGGGTTTCGCACAAATCAAAGGGGAACTCGCGCATGGGCTGAGCGGAAGTTCGAATTCCGTGCCCAATGCGCTGGCTTCCGCTCAAGGCAACGGGCGCGTGGCATTCGCCCTGTCTTTGAAGTCCGTCAACCACCGCTTTCTCGATCTGCATTTTCGGCTGCCCTCGGGCTCAGACTCGCTTGAAATGCACCTCCGCCGTCTGCTCAAAGAAAAAATCGCGCGCGGCCACGTCGAGGTGACCCTGAATCTGGAGCGCGCCAACAGCGATACCTTCTCGCTGAATCGTCCTCTGATCAGCGCTTACATCGCGGCGTTTCGGGCTGCGGCAGGCGAGTTTGCCGTGCCCGCCGAGCCTGATCTCAACGTAGTTCTCCGCATTCCAGGGGCGCTCGACTCCGCTGCCACTTTTGAAGATGGAATGCTCGAGTCGGCGGTGATGACAAGAGTTGGCGAGGTACTCGATCGCCTGAATGAAATGCGCGAACAGGAAGGCCGCAGCATCGAACGCGAACTGCGCGAGCGCATGGCGCACTTGCTCGAGGCTGTAAGGACCGTACAGCATCACCGGCGCACCGTGCTGCAAAGCTATCTGGAACGTCTGCAGGCGCGTCTGCAGGAACTACTGGGCGCCGGCGCTGACCGCGAGCGCGTGTTGCAGGAGGCGGCGCTCCTGGTCGACCGCAGCGACATCCAGGAGGAAATCGTTCGCCTGGAAAATCACGTTCAGCATTTTCTCGGTCTGCTCGATCAGGACGGAGAAGTCGGCAAGAAACTCGACTTCCTGCTGCAGGAAATGAACCGCGAAGCGAATACATTGCTCTCGAAAACTTCCGGGCTGGCCGGCGATGCCCTCAAAATGACAGAAGCCGGACTCGCCATGAAGGCGGAAATCGAGAAATCGCGCGAACAGGTGCAAAACCTGGAATGAGTTCCTCTACTATGAGTTCGTCCCTGCACAAGCCACTGGTTTACATCATCTCCGCGCCGTCCGGCTCCGGAAAATCGACGCTGGTGAATGAGATTTTGAAGTCGGTGAGTGATCTTGAGTTTTCCATCTCTTACACGACGCGGACTCCGCGCGGCAGCGAAGCCAATGGACGGCAATACTTTTTTATCTCGCGCCCCGAGTTCGAAAAGATGATTCGGGAAGATCAGTTTCTGGAACACGCCGAGTTCGACGGTAACTACTACGGGACCGCTCGTAGATTTTTGGTGGATGCAGAAAAAAATGGCCGGGACTTGTTGCTTGATATCGACGTTCAGGGCGCGGCGCAAATCCAAGGAAAAATCTCTGGAGCTACCAGCATTTTCATACTGCCTCCAGATCGCGGCACGCTTGAAGAGCGTTTACGCAAGCGCGGCGAGGATCGCAAAGAGGTGATTCAGCGCCGCCTCATAGCCGCGAAACGTGAGATCGAGAAATACGAGCGGTACACTTACATTCTGGTGAACGATCGATTGGAAGATTCCATCGATATGTTGCGGAACATCGTCCGCGGCGAGCGCTTGCTTCGATCTGGAAACACGCTGTCCAACGAAGAGCACAAAATCGTGGCGCAGGCCGAATTCTGCAGGTTGAAAAACATGAAGGAGCGGCTGCAGCCGATTCTGGCCTCGTTTAAGATTTCTGTCGACGCCGGCTGCAGTAGTCCTTAGTAATCGAATTAAAGGATTGACAACCCCCACAACTTTCAATTTCGTGGGAAAATAGGTTCAGCGGTTCTTGGCTTCCCCGGCGAAGAACGAAGCTCAGTAACTTTCGGCAATCAAAATCTTGCATCCCGTTATCAAGGGGGAGAGAGTCCATGAAATTGATCGAAGGCTTCGACAGCAACTATCGCTACATTCTGGTCGCCGCCCGGCGCGCAAGGCAACTGCAATCCGGAGCACCGCCGGTGGTTCAAACCAACTCGCGCAAACCTTGCCGCATCGCGCAGGATGAGATTCGCGCGGGCAAGGTGAAGTGGGAAATTCCTGAAACCCGTAGCGCCGCCGAACAGGCTGCCGAAGCGCTGGATCAGGTTTTCGGACACGACGCATAAGCGGGCACGAAAAAACTTCACCCCCGCTGGGTTGCGCCGTGCATGCCCTCAAGGGTCCGCACAGGGACTCGTATCGGATATCCCTTGAGCGCTGCGTGCTGAGATACGAGCGCTTTTCGGCGCGGGAACACCATGAAAGTTGCTCTTGGAGTGACGGGCGGCATCGCGGCTTACAAGGCAGCCGAGATCGTGCGACTGCTTCAAGACCGTGGCATTCGCGTGCAGGTCATTATGACCCGCGCCGCTCAGGAGTTTGTTCGTCCTCTCACATTCGCGGCGCTCTCCGGCGAAAAGGTGATTACCGGAATGTTTTCGCCCGGTCAGGAGCACGATGCGAACATCGATTCCGCCATCGAACATATCGCGGTCGCTCAGTCGATTGACGCATTGCTCGTCGCTCCGGCCACCGCTGACGTTCTGGCACATTTTGCGCAAGGCATTGCCAGCGATTTTCTGACCACGCTCTATCTCGCGTCAACCGCGCCCGTTATAGTTGCTCCAGCAATGAATGTGAACATGTGGAATCACCCCGCCACGCAGGCAAATCTCGAAGTGCTTCGTCGGCGCAGCGTGAAGATCGTCGACCCCGACTCAGGATATCTTGCCTGCGGCATGACTGGATCGGGGCGCCTCGCCGAGAACGAAGCGATCGTAGCCGCAACGCTGGAAGCGCTGGGCGCGTCACAGGATCTCACCGGCGAAACTGTGTTGATCACGGCTGGTCCCACACGCGAAAAAATTGATCCCGCACGCTATATCACAAATCGATCCAGCGGGCGCATGGGCTATGCTGTGGCTGAGACCGCGCTACGTCGCGGCGCTCGCGTGTTACTGATAAGTGGCCCCACGGCTCTGACCCCGCCGGGGGGCGCCGAAATCACTCGCGTAGAATCCGCAGAACAGATGCGCGACGCCGTGCTCAATCTCTTGCCGCAGTCCACCATCGTCGTGAAAACCGCCGCGGTCTCCGACTACCGTGCAAAATCAGTCTCTGCACAAAAGATAAAACGCAAAGGACCGCTCACGCTCGAACTCGAGCCCACTGCCGATATCCTAAAAGAAATTTCCGCGAGCAAGCAGTCTCAGATTATCGTCGGATTCGCTGCCGAAACTGAGAACGTGCTCGAGAACGCCCGGCAAAAACTAGCGTCCAAAAAACTCGATGCAATTGTCGTCAACGATGTTTCCCGCGAGAACATCGGCTTCGATTCCGAGCGCAATGCTGTGACCATCATTACTCACGATGACGTCGTCGAAGTTCCTGAAACCACGAAGTGGGAAGTGGCCCAGCGCGTCCTCGATCAGGTCGTTCGCCTGCGCCAGCGAAGGCAATCTTCAGTCAAAGCCTGACCCACCTTTGTAATTTCTCATTTACAATCGAAAGGCGAATGCCCACAACAATTGACCCGGAACTCAGGCGCGCCCTCGCCGAACGTGTCCGCTATTACAACGAGCTGGGCATTTACGATTTTTACCGGCGCGGTCCGATTTCGCCGCCTGCTGAACTGGCCGCCAATTCAGCTTCAGCGCTCCAGCCTTCGTCATACCAGTCAGAAATGCGAGAGGAAATGGCCGCCAGAAAAACCGCCGTCGCTCAAGCCGTATCGAAGGAAAGCGTTCTCGAAATTCTTACGCCCAAGCCCGAGCATGGAGTCGTCGACCCGATCGCCGCACTCAGACTGATTCGCGAAGACCTTGGCGACTGCACCCGTTGCAAGCTTCACCAACAGGGCCGCAAGCAAATTGTTTTTGGCGTCGGCAATCCACGCGCAGAGCTGATGTTTGTGGGTGAGGGGCCCGGCGCCGATGAAGACGCGCAAGGCGAGCCTTTCGTCGGCCGAGCTGGTCAGTTGCTCAACAACATGATCAAAGCTATGGGACTGCTGCGCGAAGATGTCTATATCGCGAACATCGTCAAGTGCCGTCCGCCGGGAAACCGCACGCCAGAGCGCGATGAGTGCGAGACTTGCTCGCCATTCCTGATGCGACAAATCGCAACGGTGAAGCCCAAAGCAATCGTTGCGCTCGGCGCGGTCGCAGCAAAGAATCTTCTCGCCATCAATGCGCCCATGTCAGAACTGCGCGGGCGCTGGTACGACTTCAAACCCGCCGGCAGCGATGCTTCGTGGCCGGGCTCGCGTCTCGCAGTGACCTACCATCCAGCTTTTCTGTTGCGCGATCCTCGACAGAAAGGCGAAGCATGGAAAGATCTGCAGATGGTGATGAAATACCTGGGCATCGAACCTCCCAAGAAGGCTGCCGAGCAGTAGCTTCGCCAGGACGCCAAGAATTTGCTCGCGGACTTCACGTCCATCCGTCGAATCGACCTGGTTTATCCTTCAATAAATGCCTGAATTCTGCGACGTTGCGCTGCCCGTGCCGCTCGACATGGTATTCACCTACCATGTGCCTGCAGATTCAGCTCCCATGGTCGGCGGACGCGTGTTGGTCCCGTTCCGCCAGCAACGCCTGACGGGCATCGTCGTCGAGTTGCACGACCGCAAGCCTTCCGTCAAAACAAAAAGCATTCTTAATGTTCTGGATACTTCGCCAGTACTCGACGAAAAATTGCTCCACCTCGGCCGCTGGATCGCGGATTACTATCTCGCACCGCTTGGGGAAGTTTTTAGGACGATGTTGCCGTTGATCGCCGAGTTTAAGCGCACCATTGCGTACCGGATTTCCACGGAAGGCCGCTCGGCGCTGCATCGAGCCGGAACGTCAGGATCGTCCGCGCGCTCGCGCCGCACTCCGGAAGAAGAAGCCGCCGAATTCCGCGCTCTGGATTATTTGGCCAACAAAATACTCGACACCGAACCTGAGCGATCCGCGCTCGTCCGTGAAGAAACTCTCCGTTCCGCAACCCGCATCTCCAAACACATTTTGAACGGGATGGTGCGAAAGAAGTGGCTGGTTCGCGAAGATGTCTCCGCCGTCCGAGATGCAACTCGTACGATCAAGATCGCGTTGCTCAAATCTGCCGAAGGCAAGCTGAACGAGAATCAGCAAAAACTGATTGACACGCTGGTGGCCGGCGGCGGCCGCGTTCCGGTCGAGTCATTGCAATCGCTGGACGTTCCACGAACCACGCTTACCACGCTGGTAAGGCGCGGCCTGGTCGAGATTGTTGAGGAGATCGCGAGCGTTGGGGTCTCCCGCAGCAAGCCGCGCCCCTTCGCATTCGAATTCAACTCAGCCCAGCAGGCTGCGCTAAGCAGTTTGCGTGACGCGGTCGATGCCAGGAAGTTTTCCGGCATCCTCCTGCACGGTGTGACCGGCTCCGGGAAGACAGCCGTTTATCTTGCCGGAATGCGCGCCGTGCTTGAGGCCGGACGCTCTGCCATTCTTCTTGTCCCCGAAATTGGCCTCACCCCCGCAGTGGCTGCCGATCTGCACCAGATCTTCGGGGATGAAGTCGCTATCCTGCACTCGGCGTTGTCTGACAAAGAGCGCGCCCAACAGTGGCATCGCATCAAAGATGGCGAAGCGCGTATGGTTGTGGGCACCCGCTCGGCAGTCTTTGCGCCTGTCGCCGATCTGGCCATGATCATCGTCGACGAGGAGCATGACTCTTCCTACAAACAGGAGGAAACGCCGCGCTACCACGCCCGCGACATCGCAGTCGTGCGCGCCAAGATGGCGAGCGCCCTCGTGGTGCTCGGCTCGGCCACCCCATCGCTCGAATCATATTTCAACGCCAAGAAAAATAAATATGCGCTGGTCGAACTGCCCGGTCGCGTCGAGCAGCGTCCGTTGCCCGAAGTCGAGATCATCGACATGCGCCAGGAATTCCAGGAAACCGGCCAGGAGCAAGTCATCTCGCGCAAACTGGTGGCGGAAATCAAAGAACGCTTCGACCGCAAAGAGCAGGTCATGGTGTTGCTGAATCGCCGGGGATATTCTCCCGTCGTCCTGTGCAGGACCTGCGGCAAAACGCTGGAGTGCCAGAACTGCGCCGTCGCTCTTACCCATCACAAGCGTGAGCACAAAATGATATGCCACTACTGTGGCTATAACGCCGCTGTACCTAAAGCCTGCGTACATTGCGGCAGTGAATATGTTTATTTTCTTGGCGCCGGCTCAGAGAAGCTGGAGGAGTTGTTGCACGGCATGTTTCCGCAAGCGCGCATTGCCCGCCTGGATCGCGACACCGTCCGCGGACATGAAGATTTCGAACGCACCCTGAACGCGCTGAACGAAGGTGAACTCGATTTGCTTGTCGGTACCCAGATGATCGCCAAGGGCCACGACATCCACGGCGTCACGCTGGTCGGAGTGGTGGGCGCAGACAGCGCGTTGGGGTTTCCGGATTTTCGCGCAGCCGAGAGAACTTTCCAATTGCTGACTCAGGTAGCCGGCCGCGCGGGCCGTGGTCAGGTGCAGGGTAAGGTGATCTTGCAAACTTATTTTCAGGATCACTATGCCGTGCAGTATGCCGCACAACACGACTTCGCGGGATTCTACGAAAAGGAATTGCGTTTTCGCAGTTGGATGCACTATCCACCATACTCGGCGCTGGCGAATGTCCTCATCCGCAGCGACAAGTTGGACGAGGCGTTGCAATGGTCAGGCACACTGGGAAAATGGTTCGAGCGGAATCGGCATGATGGCGTGCGCGTTCTCGGGCCTGCTACCGCGCCGATTATGCGGCTGAAACGCGATTATCGTTATCATTTTGTGATGAAATCGCCCAGTCGCGAGAAGCTCAATGCGACACTGCGATCAATGCTCGCCTACGCCACACAGCAAAAAATCCCGCGTACGCAAGTGATTGTCGACGTAGACGCGTTGTGGCTGATGTGAAACAGGACACAAAGAGACGATGCGAAGCTGCCAGCCGTCCTATGAAAAATAATTTCGAATTGCGAGTTACTGTTTATTGCCCAGGAAAGTCATCCCGTGCGGGCTGACCATTCCAGTGACGACACTGGTGATTACGCCTGTGTCGAGATCGAGCGCGCCCACCGATGTCGGTGTGGCCGAGTAAGCCGCGCCCGGTTTGAAAATATCCTTCGTAATCGAATAGATGGTTTCGCCATCGCGGTC
>Ga0308309_10001279_pt1 | contig 14945 bp, 10 predicted proteins | sample HubBroMetageWFT5_FD_192491 | JGI IMG/M metagenome (GOLD analysis project Ga0308309, IMG submission 192491) | Warmed and freeze-thawed soil microbial communities from the Hubbard Brook experimental Forest, New Hampshire - Hubbard Brook CCASE Soil... | ecosystem: Environmental > Terrestrial >...
AAGATCAAAGCCGTCAGCTCCGAGCGTGTCATCGGCACCATATCCTTTGGTGGCGGCGTGGATGGCCTGTTCCTTGTCGAACGCGAACGCCCTCTAAAAATGCATATGGAAATCAATCTCAACGGTTCCACCATGATTCGGGTCTACGACGGCAAATCCGCCGGCTGGATCTACAATCCCTTCGCCCCCAATCCTTCCGTGCAACCGATGAGCGAAGCCGAATTGCGCAATATATTTGATGAAGCGGACTTCGAAGGTCCCTTCGTGGACTACAAGCAAAAGGGCAATGTAATCGAATTCGCGGGCAAAGCGGATGTGCAAGGCAGTCCCGCCTATAAATTGAGACTTACCAATAAGAACGGCGATGTCAGCTACTTTTACTTCGACGCGGTGACCTACTTGCTCCTCGAATGGCAAGGCACTCGAAAAGTTGGCGACGCCGAACAGACCTCGGAATCCTACTTCAAGGACTTTCGCGAAGTGGAAGGCCTCAAGTATCCCTTCCTGATTGAATCGCATTCTCCCGGCCACAATCAGTCGCAAAAGCTCGTTGCCAGCAAAATTGAAGTGAACATGCCCATCGACGCTGCGCACTTCGCGCAGCCAATTCCTCCCCCCTCGCCGGCAGCCCCACCGCCATCCGCTCCAGCGGACCCCGCGAAGCCCTGAGCATGTCCGCCGAACCGGACGCCAAGCCCAACACAATTTCGATGTCCCCCGGTCTTTGCGCAACTTGCCTGCACGCTCGCCCACTCGAATCCTCCAAAGGCTCGCAATTCCTCCTCTGCCAGCTCTCTCAATCCGATCCCGCCTTCCCCAAATATCCCCGCCTCCCAGTCCTAACCTGCCCCGGCTATTCCGCTAAATTCTCTGCCTGACTCCAGTTCTCGATTGCCGTTCCTCTTTCCTGTGTAGCGGCCGCCTTCTGAGGCGGGCGCCTTTGCGGTTGTCACCCTGCTCCAAACTCAACCCGACCCGGGTGCCCACACGTCGATTTTACGAGTGGGGCTTGGGTTCTCTTTCACTCCAGGTCGCGCCGCGCACCAGTTAGTACTTCTACCTAATAGCATTTATAAGTATACTTGCGACGCCGGCCACCTCTCATGCCTCTACACCGACCGCTCGTCCTGCTCTCCCTCGCTTCCCTCTTACTCTGCGCCTCTCTCTCTGCCCAATCCCTCAAAATCACTAGCACTCCTCCAGGCGCCACGGTCGAACTCGACGGCGTCGCATCCGGCACCACTCCTTTCGAGAAAAAATTTCCCGGCGGCTACTTCCGTCGCACCCGCACCGCCATTGGCGAAAGACTTGAGCATCCGCTAGTCGTCCGCGTTTCTCTCCCCGGCAATGTAACCCGCGAAATCGCCCTCACCGAAGGCCCCATGGATTGGATCGATCTGCGCGGCCGCCATCACGGCCAGTATGGCTCTTCAAGTCCGATCACTTCCAGGTTGATCTCCCGCTCGCTTCCGACACCTTCACCGGAAAAATCAACGCCAGCCTTGTTGTGCAGCCGGCCGGAACTCCCGTATTGTCGCTGGAAGAACTCGTCAAACGCACCAAGCCTGCCGTCGTCGATCTCAAGGCGCTCGATCGAGCAGGTTCCGGCTTCTTCGTCACCGACACCGGCGTCATCGCCATCAACGCGCACCTAGCCCGCGGCGAATCTTCCTTCCTTGCGATCCTTTCCAGCGGCGCGCAACTCGAAGCCAAGGTGGTGTACGTGGATGCCGATCTCGACATCGCCCTCGCCAAAATCAATTCAACCTCGCCCGGCTTTCTGTTTCCGTCGATCGCACTCGCGGACGCAGCCACCGTTCGCCAGGGCGAATCCGTCCTCGCCATCGGCAATCCCGGTGACGCCATGCTTTTCGGGGTCACCCAGGGCATCGTAGCGCCGTGGGTAAATTTCCCTCCGCTGGTCCCGGCACCTGGATCCAAACCGATGCGCCCATCAATCCGGGAAATTCCGGCGGCCCGCTCCTCAACATGCGCGGCGAAGTCATCGGCCTTAACACCCAAAAGCTCATCAAGAAAAACGTAAACGGCATCGGCTTTGCCCTCAGCTCCACCGATCTCCTCGCCGTCCTGCACCGCTTCTATCCAGACAAATTGGAAGAAGCGCAAAAACTCTCCGCTCCTGTTGTAGATGATGCTGCGGGAGACACCACTACTGGCCCAGCGGGTTTTGGGCAAGTCGAGTTCTCGAAGCCCGCAGACGCTAGAATTTATGTGGATCGCAAACTGGTAGGGCAGATTCCGGCTTCGCTTCGTCTCACCGCAGGCCGGCACGAAATTGTTCTTCGTCAACCGGGTCAGGCCGACTGCATAAAACTACTCGTTGTTCTCGCAAACAGCCAAACCACAGTGACCGCGGACTGCTTCGCTGCCGCACCGCAATAGTTAAACAGGCGGCGGAAAAACCGGAGCTTGTAGCTCAGGCCTTCCAGGCCCGAGGCTTTCCAAAGCACTTGCTGGTATTTCCCAGCGACTCTAGATCGCTGCGGAGAACTATCGTTCTTCAAGAGGCCACGATTGCTTCCCATTCAACGAGCTTTAGCCCCTGAAGAAAGTCTGTTGCTCTTTTTGCAACCTGTGGAGCCGAACCTTCACGCCAAAAAAGAAGGGCGGCCTAAAGCCGCCCTTACAAGGTTAAGGGATGGATGTTTCTACGCTTTCGCCGCAGCCGCAGCTTGCTCGCCCATCTGCTTCATCATCTGCCTCATGGCCGCTATGGTTCCCGGCGAGCGGCTCTCCATCCACGTTTCAAAGCGGTGTGCGGCCTTTTCGACGTTGGCCATGAACAGCGGGTTCGAGAACCGCTGCCGGCCTTCCGGTATGATGTGCTTGAGGCTTTCCCACACACCGAAGAACTCGCCGTTGTTCTCAAAGAACAGATCTTCATGCAACAAACCGTGATTCAGGTACGAGCACGCCTGCTCCCAGTAGCTCATCACCATCATCGCCAGATTTCCGTTTTCCGTTCCTGGAGCCGCAAGCTTCATCGCTTCGTCGAAGGTCTTCACATGATAATTCTTGAAGAACCAATCGCGTGCTTGCCGCAGCTTCGCTTCACGCCGCAATTCGAAGATTTCCAACTGCATTTTCCCTTGTTCGTACGTCGGTTGTGCCATGGTTTCTTCTCTCCCTATCCGTTCAATTTTGCAAATCACCTAGTTCGACCACGCGCATAAAGCGAAGTGTGCCAAGTTCACTTGTTAAATGCAAGTTAAATTAGATGGCCGCATCCGTCAAAGCTCGTGGTACATCACCAGCGCATCCACGTAGCCCAACTTAGGATGCTGAAACGCCGCAGGCAAGCGGCCTACGATCCGAAATCCAAAGCTTTCCCACAGCCGCACCGCTCTCTCATTGGTGCTGACCACAAAATTGAATTGCATCGCCCGGAATCCGCGGGTCTTGGCGTGCTCCAGCGAATGCGCGCACATTTTCCGCGCCACGCCGCGGCCGTTGGCCCACAGCGCTGTCACGTATCCGCAGTTCGCCACGTGTGCCCCTTCGCCCTTCTGATTTGCGCGAAGAAAGTACGTCCCCAGCATTTCGCCCTTCCCATCTTGCGCGACAAACACGTCATGGCCGCTTGCCATCCAGAATGCAAGCGCATCCGCTTCGCTTATTTCCCGCGGCAGCGGGTACGTCTCCCCTGCGCGAAAAACCGGCTCAAGAATCGCCCACATGGCTGCGGTGTCTGATTTCCCGGCCGGCCGGATGCTCAACTCCGCTCCGTCTCGTTTCATGTCGTCACTCATTGCCCGCTCCACTCCCCTGTGCTAGCATCCGCTCGTTAAGAAGAGCGGACCAGGGATTTTTCGATTCTCCTTCGCCCCGCTTCGCGGGACCCAGGGTAGGGGCCGCGCTCTCCTTCAAAAAAACCAACAGTTTCGCCAGGCGCAGGCCCGCGCCTGTTTTTCCTTCGGCGGACCATTCGCCCGGTGAGCTTGCTGGTCTCACCTTCGCGGAGGTCTGTGATGAAAATATATCCCACCAAGGACATCAGAAACGTTGGCATTGTAGGCCACGGCGGCACCGGAAAGACGCAACTGGTGTCGTCGTTACTGTTCACCGCCGGAGCCACTCCACGGTTCGGCAAAGTTGCGGAAGGCACCACCACTACCGATTGGGACGAAGAAGAAATTGCCCGAAAAATATCACTGCAAACAGGACTCGCGCACGCCGAATGGCCCTGCACCCTTTGCGGCGGCAACACCGTAAAAATTAATTTCCTCGATCTTCCCGGCTACTCCACCTTCATCACCGAATCCAAAGCCACCCTCATCGCCGCCGATGCCGCGCTCATCACCGTCGACGCCCACGTCGGCCCGCAAGTCACCACCGAAAAAGTTTGGGATTATTGCGCCGAATACGATATTCCTCGCGCCTTTGTCCTTACCTGGATGGATCGCGAACTCTCCAGCTTCGAACGCTCGCTCGCTTCGCTCATCGAACTCTTCGGCCGCAATGTTGTTCCGCTGCAGATGCCCATCGGCAGCGAAAAGGGTTTTCGCGGCGTCATCGATCTCGTTTCCATGAAAGCGCATCTCTACGCCCCCGATGGCGACGGCAAAATGACCGTCGATCACATTCCCGATGCGTTGAAAGATGAAGCCGAAGAAGCCCATGAAAGACTCGTCGAAATGATCGCCGAAGGCGACGACGAGATGATGGAGGAGTTTTTCCGCGAAGGTACCATCCCGATCGAAGATCTGATTCCCGCCGTCCGCAAGGCCATCGTCGCGGAAAAAATTATTCCTGTCCTGATGATTTCCTCCACGCGCAATGTCGGAGCCGCCAGCCTGCTCACCTTTCTCGCCGATGTTTTCCCGCATCCCGATGAACATGCGCAAGTCGGCTTCAAGGAACCCAGCGGCAAGGGCGATCGCATCGACCGCAAATACGACGACGCCCAGCCTCTCTCCATCTTCGTTTTCAAAACACTCGCCGACCCCTTCGCCGGCCGTATCAACTATTTCAAGGTAAAAAGTGGCGTGCTGAAAAACGACGCGACGCTGCAGAATTTCAATCGAAACAACCCCGAGCGCTTCCAGCACACCCTAATTGTGCAAGGCAAGCAACTCACCGAAGTCCAGGAACTCCACGCCGGGGATATCGGCGCCATCGCCAAGTTAAAAGAGTCCGTTACCGGCGATACTCTCGGCGACAAAAACGCGCCCATCTACTATCAGCCCGCGCAACTTCCCGAGCCTTCCATCACCTTTGCGGTCGAACCAAAAACTCGCGCCGATGAAGATAAAATCGGCGTCGCCATTCACAAAATCATGGAAGAAGATCCCGCCCTGCGTTTCTCTCGCGATCCGCAGACCAAGGAATTCCTGCTCGCAGGCAGCGGCCAGCAGCACGTCGAAGTCGTAGTTGCCAAACTCCACAAACGCTATAACGTCAATCTTGCGCTGAAGCCACCGAAAGTGCCCTACCGCGAAACCATTCGCGGCAAAGCGGACGCCGAAGGTAAACACAAGAAACAATCCGGCGGTCACGGACAGTTCGGTGTCTGCCGCGTCAAATTCGAACCGGCTGAGCGCAACAAAGGCATCGAGTTCGTCGACGATGTCTTCGGCGGCGCCATCCCCAAAAACTGGATCCCCTCCGTCGAACGCGGCATTCGCGAAGCCGCCGCTCGCGGCCATCTTTGCGGATTCCCCATGACCGATTTTCGCGCCATTCTCTACGACGGCAAATATCACGACGTCGATTCTTCCGACATCGCGTTCAAAATCGCCGGCTCGCTCGCCTTCAAGGAAGCCATGAAGCAGGCACGCCCATCCCTACTCGAGCCCGTCATGCATGTCGAAGTCTACGCACCGGATCAATATTCGGGTGACTTGATGGGCGACCTCAGTTCGCGCCGCGGCCGCATCGCAGGCAGCGAATCGCGTGGTCACAACGTTATTGTCCGCGCGCAAGTTCCCATGGCCGAAATGCTTTCCTACGCCACCGATCTCACTTCCATGACCCAGGGCCGCGCCACCTACTCCATGGAATTTTCCCACTACGATTACGTGCCCAACGAACTAGCCGAAAAAGTCATCGCCACGCACAAATCCGTCCACGGCGAAGCCCTGGTCGAAGAAGAAGCCTGACCGTTTCTCCGATTGCCACTGTGCGTTTGAGTTTCTAAAAAGGTTTTTGCACCCAAAAACTTGAGGGTGCCCCATCCTTCGCGCCCTTTGCGAAGGGTGGGCTCTTACGCTCGAACGGCACTCAATCTGCGCTCTTCGCTCTGAGGCTTCCTCATCTGAATTTCGGCAAAAACATTCCCGTATCACGCGCGTGCGCTTCGAACCCATCACCAAATTCCTGCCGCAAGAACCTTTCCTCGCGCCGCGCCTTGAAATAAAACGTAACCAACACCACTGCCAGCCCGACCCAGCCTCGCAGCCTGCCTTCCACAAACGCGGTGCCCACGAAACCCATCAACATTCCCGTGTAGATCGGATGACGCACCCAGCGGTACGGCCCCTTACGAATCAGTTCGTGATCATCTTTCAGGGTCACCACACCGCTCCAGTTGCTGCCAAGCGTCAACCGCGCCCAGATACTGATCGCCACTCCCAGCGCCGTAAGCAACACGCCGCTCCACAAAACACCCTGCGTTCGTGGAATCACGATCTGCTCCAGCCATCCCACCGTCCAGGTCCGCCCAAACAGCAACCAATATCCAAACAGCATCGGCGCGATATGCCGTATCCGTTCCTCGGCCGTCTCGCGTTTCTTTACGCTTTTTCGCCAAAAACTCAGCACTAGCCAGACGCCGGCCATTACGAACCAGCACCACATCGCCAGCAGCAATGCTTTTTCGGCGGTCATTGCGTTGAATTGCTCCACGCGAGAATCACTACTTCCCTTGGGATTTCGCCGGCGGAGCCACTGCCGCCTCGTCCTTCAATTTGTCCCGCCACTCCGCCGCCTTTTGCGGTTTGCCCCACGCCTGGTAAAGCTCCACCGCCCGCTCCCCATCCTCTTTAAGAAAAGGCTTCGCGCCCATCGGCAATTTCGATTCGCGCTGCTTCATGCCTTCATATCCGGATACAGCCAGCGGTTCGGCCTCCGCATATTTTTTCTCGCCCATGAGGTCTGCGGCCACCAGGCTCTCCAGGTTGTATCGCCTCCAGTCGTCCGGCTTGGACTTGATGTATGTCGCCAGTGCTTCGCGTAACGGCAGCTCCGCCTTCGCATATTGATGCAGACCCATGTAATCCTTCCCGATCATGGTCGTCGCTGCCAGCACCGTCCTGTACTCTGGCCCATACTTCTTTAACGCAATTTCCTTCAGTTGTATTTCAATCGGCAACGCTTCGGCGAACTGGTTATGGGTCTCGTAAAGATAGGCAAGATTCGCCATCTCTGTCAGAACGTCTGGATGGTCCGCACCCAGTGCCCGCGTTTGCCGCACAATCGTATCTTTAAAAAGCTGCTCCGCCTTTGCCAGGTCGCCCGCCTCTTCGTATCCACGGGCAAGATCGCTTTCGGCCACAATCGTATCCGGATGATCGGGTCCATCCACGCGCAGGTACGCGGCATATACCTGCTCCTCCAGCGCCAGCGCTTCCGCGTTGCGTCCCTCCCCGCGAAACGCCCGCGCGAGAGTCTGTATCGTAGACAACGTATTGGGGTGCTCCGCGCCAAGTAGCTTGGTATTTCCGTCGCGCACCTGCAACAGCAGCGCTTCCGCCTGCGGAAATTTTTCCTCTCCCAGATAGATAACCGCCATCGCGTACAGTTCCCGCAGCATGAACGGGTGGTCCGGCCCGTAAACGCGCTTGTAGCTCTCTAGTCCTTTTGCGGCGTACGGCTCGGCCTCCGTGAATCTTCCCATGTAGCGGTAAAGCGTAATCAGGCTGTCGCTTGTATCCAGTGTTTCGATATTGTCAGGTCCCAGCTTTCGCATCTGGATGTCGTACGCTTTTTTCAGCAGCGCTTCCGATTTTGGATACTCGCCCTGAAACAGATACGACACGCCCAATCCTTGCATCGCTAACGCTGTCCGGCGATCTTCGGGGCCAAGGCCCCGCGTCATTCCATCCAATACCTGTTGGCGAAGCTTCACCGACTCTGCAAAGTTTCCCTGATCCTCTTTTACGATCGCCAGATTCCCCAGCGCCGTCAGCGTTTCCGGGTCGTCCGCGCCGCGATAACGCAAACTCAAATCGTAGGACTTCTGCCACTGCTCTTCCGCTTGCGGAATCATGTGCAGATCGCGGTACGTGCTCCCAATGGTGCTGCGAATCCCCGCTTCCACCAGTGGCTGCGACGCAAATTTTCCGCTGATCCCCGCCGCCGCTCGATCCAATAGAGTTCGTACCTTCACGTCGGGATCGGGTTTCGCGTCCAACCCGCTCTGCTGCTGGGTGCTGGCTTGGGACAACAAACTATTCTGCAAAAAGTCCGTCACCGCCTTGGAAGTTGCAGCTTCCGAATCCGCTCTGTCGCGTTCAACGGTAGCGGCCTTCTGCGCTCGCCGCGCGCGCACTGCCTGCCACGTGCTCGCAACCACGCCCAGAATCAGCAACGCCGCAAACGCCGCGGCTGTTCCCAGCAACGCCCGGTTCTTGCTCGCAAGCTTCCGCAGCCGGTACGTCGCCGACGGCGGCCCCGCATCCACCGGATCGCCATTCAGATACCGTTCAATATCTTGCGCGAATCCGCTGGCCGTTTCGTACCGCCGCGTGCGGTCCTTCTCCAACGCCCGCATCACAATCCAGTCCAGATCCCCCTGCAACAATTTCGGCAATCTGTCCGGATCGGTCTTCCGTTGTTGGCTGGTAATCGTCAGCGTTTCTTTCGAGTCTTTCAATCGGCTGCTCGGGCTTAGCGGTTCGTCTTCTTTAATCTTCCGCAACATTTCGAGATAAGCCGCCTCGCGCAATTGCGCAGAAGCCAGCGGCGTTCCCCCCGTCAGCAATTCATAGAGCAACGCGCCAAGCGAGTAAATATCGCTGCGCGTATCGATGTCCAGCGCCGAAGGCTCGGCCTGCTCCGGACTCATATACTCCAGCGTGCCGATCACCGCGCCCACCTGCGTGAACATCGTGTCGTCCATCAAATTCTGGCCGGTGGCCTTCGCAATTCCGAAATCGATGACCTTCGGCACTGGCTTGCCGTCGTAAATTGCCACCAGCACGTTCGATGGCTTGATATCGCGGTGAATGATTCCTTTCTGGTGTGCGTGTTGTATCGCCTGGCAAACCGGAACAAACAATTCCAGCCGTTCGCGAACCGTCAGCCGGTTGCTGTCGCAATATCTGGTGATCGGCACGCCCTTAACCAGCTCCATGACAAAGTACGGCCGTCCCGAATCCGTCGTATTCGCATCGAAAACTTTCGCGATGTTGGGATGATCCATCATCGCCAGCGCCTGGCGCTCCGCCTCAAATCGCGCGATCACCCGCTCGCTGTCCATGCCCTGCTTGATAATCTTCAGCGCCACCTGCCGGCGCACCGGATACTGCTGTTCCGCCAGATAAACAAAACCCATGCCTCCCACTCCGATTGCATGCATCAACTTGTACGGCCCAATCAACGCACCCGGCCCTTCTCTGGGACCCGTGCTCGTGAACGCCTTCAACGAAGGATCAGACGTCGCGTCCGAAGTTTCCCCCGAGCCAACATCCGCCAAACCAACATCCATAGCCGTCTGCCCACTTTGTTCAACCGCTGCAAGCCGGTGCTCCACTCGCGCACGCAGACCAGCATCCCCGCCGCACGCGTGCTCCAGGAACGCAGCCCGCTCCGCAGCGTCGCTTCTCTTCAACGCCCCTTCAAATATCGAATCTTCGTTCATGTGTCCTCGGCCCCAATTTCTTCGTCGGAAGCTCTCGAAACGCAACAGATACTCTACCGCCCGACCGCCTCCCGCCCAAACCGTCCGACATTTTCTACGCAAATTCCTGTCTTGTCACACTTCTTGCCTTTGTAGGGACCGCCTTCTGAGGCGGTCCGCCAATTCAACTCAACCCAGCTGTCAGCAGTTCGGCAAGGTCCTCTGTGGCAGGTGCAGCCTAAGGAGCTCTCAGGCAAGAACCTCCGCCCAAAATTCTCCGGCAACCCGGTGTACCATTCCAAACTTGTCCACACACGTTCTCCCGTTTACTATCAAACGCGCGACGTTTTACCCATCTTCGTTAGCTTCGAAAGGATTTCTTTTCTTGATCACCCAGGTTGGTTCGACCGCCGCTTCACTCTCCCACAAACGGGCCGCGGAAGCATGACCGCGATTCCCATTCTCCGCCTCGGCTCGGTGAAAGAAGTTCAACGCTTCAAGGTCCACCTGCAATCCATCGGCGCAAATATCCCCTGCGATTCTGAATTGCTCGCCGCATCGGAGTCGCCTCTGCAATGGCCTTTGCTGCGCAGCGGATTTAAGTTCGCCAATCGCATCGCCGTGCAACCCATGGAAGGCTGGGACGCGCTTCCGGATGGCAACCCCAGCGAAAATACCCTCCGCCGCTGGCAGCGTTTCGGAAACAGTGGCGCAAAACTCATTTGGGGAAGTGAAGCCGTCGCCGTCTCGCATGAAGGACGGGCAAATCCAAACCAACTCGTGATCGCGCCGCACACTTACGCAGGCCTCGCGAACCTGCGAGCCACACTAATCAAATCTTATCGAGAGACGACCGGTTCTGACGAACTCCCCCTCGTCGGACTTCAGCTCACGCATTCGGGCCGCTACTGCCGTCCCAACGTACACAACCGTCCCGAACCAAAAATTCTTTACCACCATCCGATCCTCGATCCCAAACTTGGCCTCTCCGCGGATTTCCCGCTGCTCACCGACGAGCAGATCGCCGGAATTATCGAAGACTTCCATCGAGCAGCACGCGCGGCACGTGATTTAGGTTTCGATTTCGTAGATGTGAAACACTGCCACGGATATCTCGGCCACGAATTTCTCAGCGCGCACACGCGCCCCGGAAAATATGGAGGCTCGTTCGAGAATCGCACGCGCTTCCTTCGGGAAATCGTCGAAGGCATCCGCTCCATCTCGCCCGAACTTCAAATTGCTGTGCGCCTCTCCGCTTTTGACACCGTGCCGTATCGCCCGGATCCTTCCGCAACCTCTCCAGGAAAAATGGGACCCGGAATTCCAGAGCCACATGCTCACCTTATTCCGTATCACTGGGGTTTCGGCGTGAACCCGCTTCGCCCCACGGAAATGGATCTCACCGAGACAAAACAATTCCTGGCTTTGCTGGAAACTATCGGAATTCGACTCGTCAATCTCACTGCGGGAAGTCCTTACTACAATCCACACATGCAGCGCCCGGCTCTCTATCCGCCTTCGGACGGCTACCAACCGCCCGAGGATCCTCTCATCGGCGTGGCTCGGCAGATGGAAATGGTGCGAGAGTTGAAAACTCAGTTCCCGCAGTTTGTGGTTGTCGGATCTGCGTACAGTTATTTGCAGGATTTTCTTCCGCATGTAGCGCAAGCGGCAATTCGCGAAGGCTGGGTCGACCTGATTGGTTTGGGTCGTATGATTCTGTCGTATCCCGCGCTGCTGCTTGACGCCGCAGAAGGGCGAACGCTGCAACACAAACTGGTCTGTCGGACGTTCAGTGATTGCACCACTGCGCCGCGCAAAGGAATGCCCTCGGGTTGTTACCCGCTGGACGAACACTACAAAACATCCGAATTTGCCGCGAAGCTGAAGGCGGCGAAAGTGAACCGTCCATGAACGGCACGTCTCCCCTCGATCGCATTCGCAAGCATCGCAAAATACACGGTATTTCTGCTGCGCTTCTGCCCTTTGAAAGCGATGGCCGCATCGCCGTGGCAGCGTTTCAGAAACATTTACAGGCCACGCAGCGCGCGGGTTTACAAAATGCCGTGAACATGGACACCGGCTACGTCAATTACCTCTCCGAAGCGGAAAAAGTAAGCGTCCTGCAGTGGGCCCGCGAAGCGCTCGGAAAAAACGTGCCGTTTGTTGCCGGCGCTTATATCGAGGGACAAACTGGCGCGCCTGCTCATCTTTATCGCAAGCAAATGGATACCATCGTCAGCTTCGGCGGCACTCCCATCCTGTTTCAGACCAGCCAGCTTCACGGAAAGTCCGTCCAGGAAAAAGCGGCTGTCTACCAGCAAGCGTGCAAAGGTTATCCAAGCGTCTTCGCTTTTGAGCTGGGGCGAATGTTTGCGCCTAACGGAGAAATCTTCGACACCGAAATGGTCCGGCGCTTGATGGATATTCCGGAAATCCGCGGCATGAAACATTCCTCCCTGGATCGCCTCGTCGAACTCGAGCGCTTGGCCCTGCGCGATGCTCACCGCCCGGACTTCCAGATTTTTACCGGCAACGATCTCGGCATCAATATGATCGAATACGGCTCCGACTATCTCCTCGGTCTCGCGACGCTTGCTCCTGAAAAATTTGCCGAGCGCGATCTCCTGTGGGAAACCGCCGATCCGCGCTATTTCGCCCTGTCGGATTCGCTGCAACACTTGGGCAACATCGCGTTTCGCGATCCGGTCCCCGCGTACAAACATTCCGCCGCGGTTTTCCTGCATCTGACAGGAAGAATCCCTACCGACAAAACCAACCCCAAAAACCCGCAACGCCCCACGTGGGAGCCAGAAATCATGCGCGACTGCGTCCGCCGCCTGGGCCTCTGAACAACTTGCGGCTAAATTCGCTCCCGAGCAGCGGATTCGTACCGGCGTTACCTGAGCCCCTCGCAGGTTTGCCCCATAAAGCCTTACCCGATACTGGTACCAGCCTGCCAAATAGCCGATGCCCCGAAACATTCCTCCATTGCCGGGGTTGGAGCCGTTTGGGTGTGCAGAAATGTCCACGTCAACGCAGGAACTTCTTGATTCCACGGACGTCCTTGAACGGCGCTTCTATTCTCGCGTCGCGCCGAATGCACCGGTCTATCTGGCCATCGACGGCAACAACAGCTTGCTCCTCAATGTCAGCGAGAATGGTCTTCTGGTATCGACGCCCGTCGCGTTGCAGTGCAATTTTGTCGCGCGAATCGATATTCCGCTTCCTGGCCTTCCGAACCCGGTACAAGTAAACGTTCGCGTGGTTTGGGCCAGCGAAATCAGAAAGCTGGCCGGCATTCAGTTGCTGGATCTGGACGATTACGACCGCGAACAAATCCGCAAATGGGGCGCGCGCGAGTCCAGGCAATTCCTGTACGAGGAATCAGAAGAAGATCACATCGCGCCGAGCTCTTCGGAAGAATCCTCCGCAACGCCGCTCGATGATGTATCTGAGGTCGAGCCGCCGCCGTCGGACGCGGAAGTTACGGAGGAAGAGATTCCGTCGAGCGAAGAGATGGCTCTCGCCGGTCCAGTTTTGCCTCCGACACCGCGCCCGACACCTCGCGTTTCCACTTCCATTGCACCCGAAGTCACCACTTCACCCGCGGCAAGGATTGCGCTGTGGGTTATGGGAATTGCCGCCATTTTTCTGGTGGCCTTTTTCCTTCTCAAAACCGTCTCGGGGATTTCGTTCGCCTATTCCAGGGAAATTTTCCACCGCAGCGGCGTCGACGCAAGTCCGCCTCCCGAAACTCTAGAAATTCCTGAAACTCCGGCGCTGCCGGTTCGCGCGAATCCGCCAAATCTGGGCCCCTCGTACTCCTATGTGGCTGCCAATGCGGGTCCGCCGCCGCGAACACTGGACCCCGCAAAATCAAAACACGCGACCTCGAGCGCGCTGCCTTCCCCTGATCCAAAACGCAGCAACGAAGGTGCCGAGCAAGCAGCAAGCAGCGCCATCGACGGCGAAACTCTGGGAGCGTCCTCATTTAATAGCGCATCAAATCAACGCGACACCGTTCAACACAACACCGCGCCGGCAAGTTCTGCGGCGACGAAAAGTTTGCTCAGTCAGCCGCCCGCGGCGCCTTCGCACCGAATAGCAGACAGCAGTGTCACCGCCGCCAATCCCAATTCAGCGCCAAGTGGTGCGGCATCCAAGAGCGCCGCCGCATTTGCTAATTCGTCGCCCTTTACAAGCAGGAGTACAAGCACAACTACAGGCGCAACTACCAGCGCAGCTCCCGGTGCAACTCTCGGGACCTCGTCGGCTTCCATCTATGCGCCGGCCGCCAACGCGCCTCTTAGCAATGCAATCCGCAATCCAACGCGTCCCGAAGGCGTTCTCGCGCCCAGCGCGCCTGCAACAATTCCCGCACGGCCTTCGTCAGCGCCAAACAGCAGCTACCTCGCGCCACGCAATGTCAGTTCGCCCGTAATTCAACCCATAATTCAAATGGACACGCCCGAACGCCAGACCATGGAAATCCATCTGCAAAGCGGCTATCGCGGCCCCTTCTTCAATCTGCCGGGAGAACGCGTCCTGGAATCCTCTTCGGCCACCATGCGTATCCAGCGTTCTGTTCGCATGCCGGCCACGCATTCGCTCTGGCCGTTTAACCGCGACAACAAGAAAGTGGTCGTCGGCGGACTGATGTCGCGCGTCGATCCGCAGATTGCATCAAACCAAATCCGCTACGCCGATATCGTCCGCGTGGTTGCCACGGTCGGCGAAGACGGCCGCGTGGAAAGCGTGAAGCCAATCCACGGTTCCGCAAACCTTCTTCCCAATGTCCTGAAAGCCGTTCAACAATGGCGCTATCAACCCACATTGATCGACGGCAAACCGGTCGAAACGCAATGTGATGTCTTGTTCCAGTTTCACGCGCCAACGGAGCGCAGAGCGCAGCGGTAGAAACCGCAAGTCCATAGTTGAAAGTTTTACGTTCTAAGTTTAGGAGAAGCGGCCCCCCGCCCCCCTTGTTTTGTGTAAGTGCGGGAATAATTGGACTTACAGCGATTTGGTTCGTACGTGCGGGAATAGTTGGAGTTAGGTGCGCGCCGGGATTTTTCGTTAAGCGCCCGTCGCAAAATTCGCTCTGGGTAAACGGGAATGATTGGAGTTAGAGGAGAAGTGGACA
>Ga0308309_10001280_pt1 | contig 14943 bp, 13 predicted proteins | sample HubBroMetageWFT5_FD_192491 | JGI IMG/M metagenome (GOLD analysis project Ga0308309, IMG submission 192491) | Warmed and freeze-thawed soil microbial communities from the Hubbard Brook experimental Forest, New Hampshire - Hubbard Brook CCASE Soil... | ecosystem: Environmental > Terrestrial >...
TCGCCTGGAAGTATTGCCGCTCACGCAGGAGTTTCTCGCTCAAATGCTCGGGACGCGTCGTGCTAGTGTTTCCGTCGCGGCGAGCATTTTGCAACGAGCTGGATTGATTCAATACGGACGCGGCCATGTCTCTATCCTCGACCGGAAAGGTCTTGAAGCAGCCAGTTGCGAATGCTATGGAACAATCAAAGAACAGCTGGCGAACTGGGAAAAAGAATCCAGTAGCTTGCGCTAGAGTGTGCAGAGACTCAGCGCGGTAAGCCTCTTAGCATGGTGCCGGGAGGGGGAGTCGAACCCCCAAGACCCGAAGGTCGGCGGATTTTGAGTCCGCTGCGTCTGCCAGTTCCGCCATCCCGGCTCGGAGTGTGGTTTTAATCAGATTTATAGATTAGTGGACGCGATTGGATTTGTCATCTGCAATGGTGAGTCGCTCCACGCCGGTTGAGAGGCGATCCCTTCGACTTCGCTCAGGGAGCGCTCTTCACTTCGCCTGAAGTATGGCTCCGCTCAAGATGACACCCGGCCCGTGGAAAATCTAGCTGCCCGATCGTGGGCGAGCTATTCCAGGGATTTTGGCTCGGACTTGTTTTTCGGGGACTTCGTATTCAGTAGCGAGACCAACTGGCGGGCGCATGTGGGAACCCCGACTCTGTGTTCGGCGATGATTTCTTTGGCTGTTAATCTTTTGCCATAGAGTTTCTCATTGGCGCTGCCATCGGAGCGGAGGGTCGAACCCTCAAGCGATATTCCGGCGAACAATCCCTTGTTGCGGGAGTAGGAAAGAATCTCCGCATTCATGACGACGTCGGTGGCGCTTTCGGCAGTGCGGCCTTTGGGCCCAGCGGCGGCGGACGCGTCGGCGCCTAACTTCACTTTGCTTGAAAGCAGAGAGCGCGCGCCCTTGGGATTCATCACCAGCAGAACGAAATCCGTGGCCTGGCCGCCCAACTGGAATCCGATGCTGACGCCTTCGAGCGCGTAGAGGGCGGGCGCACCCCAGGGTGCGGTAAAGTGTTCGCCGCCACGGCATACCATGACGCCGCGGCCGTAGCTGGCACCGACGCCGAACGCACCTTTTTTGACCGACGGCAGAACTACCACACATTCAGCCTTGTCGAGCAGGTCCTGGGGAATATCGTCGGGGATATTGAGAATTTCCTTCATGACTTCGCCTGCGTCTTTCACGCGATCCTCTTCCCTTGCGTCTCCAGAGGCGAAAGCGGGAGCGGAAAGACATAGCGATAGAAAAAACATGGCGATTCTGCGGATCTTCATCGGTGTCGGGTCCTCAATGGCTATCGTAAACCTGACTTCTGAGGTTGGGAGTTGCGGAACTGGGTTCCCTTCTCTGCGCTTGGGCACGCCGGCAAATTGGACGGGCGGAGCCGTCGAGCGACGGACTCCACGCGAGAGGGTCATTTCACTTGCTCATCGGCTTCCATCCTTAGACTTAGCTTTACACTGCATCCAGTCCCTCATGGTACCGTCAAATCAAAGGGTAGTCTTATTCTGCTGGTTCATTCTCTTACGGGAGCAAACTTCATGCCCAGGTCAACCTCGTTTCGAGTGCAAGGAATTTGCCGGATGCTCATGCTTTCCAGAGCGCTCATCAGCATCGTGCTGGCGGCCAGCACAGGATTCGCGCAAGCGCAGGTGCAGGGCAAGAAGACAGGCGATCCCACTCCCGCAACCAAGTTGCCCGAAGAAAAGCCGAGTGATTCCGCCGCAGCGTCCAGAAACGCTTTAGTGCAATTCAATGACGCGCTCGAAGACCTGGCCGCAAAGGTTTCTCCCGCCGTGGTGCAGATTCTGGTGACCAGCTACGGCGCGGTTCACGAAGAGAGCCGTACGCAGACAGCTCTGATTGTTCGGCAGCAGGCTGTGGGCTCGGGCGTGATCGTCGATGCTTCGGGTTACATCATGACCAACGCACATGTGGTCGAAGGGGCGCAGCGCATTCGCGTAGCTTTGCCGATCCCTGGCGATCCAGGTCGCAGCGTTCCCGTGGGGAAGCGGCACATTCTCGAGGCCCGCTTGATTGGCGTACACAAGGAGACCGATCTAGCGCTCCTGAAAATCGACGAAAGCGATTTGCCTACTCTGCCATTGATGCCGCAGAGGCCGCGGGTCGGACAACTTGTCTTTGCGATTGGGAGTCCAGAGGGCTTGCAGAATTCCGTGACCATGGGCGTGGTGAGCGCGGTGGCGCGGCAGGCTGATCCCGAGAAAGCGCTGTCTTACATCCAGACGGACGCCCCGATTAATCCAGGCAACAGCGGCGGGCCACTGGTGGATATGAATGGCGCGGTGGTGGGCATCAATACTTTTATTCTGTCGGAAGGCGGAGGCAGTGAGGGGCTGGGGTTCGCGATTCCCGCCCGCATCGTGGATTTCGTTTACCACAGCTTGCGCAAGTATGGGCACGTGCATCGAGTGGAGATTGGCGCGGTGGCGCAGGAAATCACTCCCACGCTCGCCGACGGTTTGCGCCTGAAGCAGCGCTGGGGGGTGATTGTCGCCGATGTGAAGCCGGACGGGCCCGCAGCCGCGGCAGGCCTGAGGGTTCAGGATATCGTGCTGACCGCTGATGACCGCCGGGTTGAAACACTTCCGCAGCTTTCTTCCGCGTTGTATCTTCACCGGCTGGATCAAGTGCTGAAGCTGGAGATTTTGCGCGGGGACGAAAAGAAAATTCTCTACGTTCCGGCGATCGAAAAGCGCGATCCGATGGACCAGATGTTCGATGCGGCCGATCCGACGAAGAGCCTGGTGCCGCGACTTGGGATTCTCGCGCTGGACCTGACCGGGGATTTGCGCAACCAGATTTCGTCGCTGCGCATCCCTTCGGGCGTGGTGGTACTGGGGCGCGCCGCCGACCTCGTCACCCCTGACACGGGGTTACAAACCGGCGACGTGATCCATGCGCTCAATACCGTGCCCATTACTTCCATGGAGGAGCTGAGAGCGGCGGTTGTTGGGCTGAAGACCGGCGATCCGGTGGTGTTGCAGGTGGAGCGAGCGGACGGGTTGTCGTACCTGAGTTTTGAGATGGAGTAAACAAAGAGTAAAGCGTTAAAGTGGTGCGCCCGGAGAGACTCGAACTCCCAACCCTCTGCTCCGAAGGCAGATGCTCTATCCAGTTGAGCTACGGAGTTAGAATCAATAGCCCACGCGGAAATTCCTACCGGCACGAATACAGAGGCTCAAATTGCGTGGGGTAAAAAGCTAAGAGCAACTCAATGGGACGAGAACATATATACAAATCCTGCCAGTGAGAAAACAATCAGGGCGTACGGCCACAGTGCAAGGGTCCGCGTCAGGAGCGGCACGTCTAAATCTTCGGCAATCAAGATATTTTCCTTGGACTTATTACGCGTCATGGGCCGGGGCAACTTGTGCAGTGGGGTGACACTTAATGCAGGTCGGCAGGAGGATCTCCCATGTCTGCCCTTCGTAGAAAAATGTGCAATTTCGATATTTCAGTTCCTTGCCGCAGTCAGGGCATGATTTTGTAGCCCAATGAGCCCTTGCGGTCTTTAAGAATTCCATGAACGCCTGGGAAATCAAATTGTCTAGGCTATTCACAAAATGACCTTCCATTGACGCATTAGAGGAGAGTAGTCGGTAATGAAGGTGAAAACTGAGCAATACGGATCATTCTGCCCGGCTCTCAAACGTGGTCAATACTGAACAGCCCGCATTTTCATTTTGGTCTACGCTGCGTGTGACCGTCCAAGGGAGGCACGTATGGGAGGTCACCCAGTCCAAGAAATACCTTGCTCAATTTGCGCGAACCCTGTGGATCTAACTGTCGATGTGTATGCCGACGAGTACGGTAGGGCCGTGCATGAGGATTGCTACGTCAAGCACATTACCAACAACGGAGGGGACAGGGCCACGCGTTGAGGCCGACCGTCTGCTCCGGCCCGGCGCTGAGGCTCTGTGACCGAACAACATCACTTCTGCCGGACTGTGGAAATCAACGGGCACTCTTCGGAGAGACCCGGCCTCGGTCCTCACAGGCTTTCCTTCCCTTGAATCAAAGCCTGTCGATAACACTTCTTGTGGAAGGCCCTTCCCCGCGAGTCAGTTATGCGGTCTTCCACTGGACAAGGCTTCCCACACATCGGGCAGGTTGGTAGCTGTGATGGTTGGTTGTCATTCACGCGGGCGATTGTACCTCAACAAAAAGCAGTGCTTGTCAGTGCCTCTCAACAAGAAACACGTAGCCAAGCCCTACCAGCGAAATAGCAAGACGTAAGGCTACAATGCGGCGATCTTTTTCAAGAACCGCAGAATGCCACCGGAACAAAAAGCAGTGCTGCCAGCGCGGAAGTGGACTAAGACGCTGGCAGCAGTTGATGCTGTATCCCCAAATGCCGCAATTGTAGCTCTGGGAGCGGGTTGACGGGGCAGTTTTTTATTTGCGGCTGGAGACGGAGGCTAAAGGCTCCTTCACTGGTTTGGGAGACCCATCGTGCTCCATCTTCTCCAAGGATGTTTGAATACTTAGCAACTCGTTCCTCAGAACATCGAGACGGTCTATCAATTCGCTGATGGACGCGGGAGGTTTGTTCTTGTTTGACATGGTCAAGATCCGATCTGCGTTTCAGGAAGGGCGATGTCGATTCGTGGTTGGAATTGGGAGAAAGGAAAGCTGCGTGAACTCATCCTGTTCCATCTTCTCCAACGATGTTTGTATGCTTAGCAACTCGTTCCGTAGAACATCGAAACGGTCTATGGATGCGGAAGGTTTATCTTTGTTCGCCGTAATCACAAATCCTCAGCCGGAAAAGTATATAGAAGGTGCGAGGTTGGTTCAGCCCGCTAGCGCACGTAGTGTACGAATTCTAGGCCCGATCCAGTGTCGGCAGGGGTGGAATGGGGTTGCACTTTGGGCAATTCCACAGCTACTTCCCAAGTCTTCCCATCGAAGAAAACATGCACATTCGATGTTCCTTGGGTGAACCACAAACACAATACTCGTGCCGCACAGGTCGTGTGCTTGCGGCTGTGAGGAAATCAGTGATGGCCGCAAATAGGGTATTGTCCATAAGGGTGAATCAACGTTTAAGCAGCATGGCTCGGATTGGGTGGATCGTTCCGGTAAGACATCAATCGTTGCACGTAGCAGATTTCGTGCATGACCTTGCCGTTCTCGTCGGCAAAGCGGTCTCGATCCAAGTTGACTGGTTGATTGCAAATCGGGCAGGTGAACTTACTTTTTTCTGAACGTTGGGGGCTGGTCACATAAGCCTGATTTCCCTTTTGCCCCTCAATTTTACCAACGACGTGCGGTAGCGTACAGCGAATTTACACTTCACGCTGCGTGGGTTGTGTCTTTGGAATCCGCTTCAAATTTGACGTTCACATGTTGTCCCGGCTGAAGGCATACATCATAGCCGTCTTTGCCGATTAGGGAATTAACAATACGCAATTCGCGGTACAGAGCATCCGCCCCGGCCACGTTGATGTGTGCTTTGTCCGGCACATTAGGCAATGGTGACACGATGATTGTTTTGACCGTTCCCGAGAGGGTAGTTGTTGCTTTCTGGCTGATTGTTTTCATAGGCTGAGAACAACACTAGCCTCCATGCGAAACTTAAGCTGAGCAATATGGCTCTTTTTGGGTAGCGCAGAGGACAATCCGCGTAAGGTGTTGATGGTGCGCCCGGAGAGACTCGAACTCCCAACCCTCTGCTCCGAAGGCAGATGCTCTATCCAGTTGAGCTACGGGCGCAAGCAGAAGGATATTCTACGGGAAACTGATTTGATGGACCAGAGCAGCCCCGGGTCGATCAGAACTTCACGGCAACGGGTTCGCGGTCGGCCTCGGTTGTTTCGAAGAATTGGCGCTGCTGGAAGTTGAACATGCCGGCAAGAATATTCGTTGGGAAGGACTGGATTTTTGTATTGAGGTCCCGGACGACGGCGTTGTAGTAACGGCGAGCGTTTTGGATGGAGTCTTCGGTTAAGCTGAGCGATCCCTGGAGCTGAGTAAATTCTTCGGAAGCCTTGAGTTCAGGGTAATTTTCGGCGACAGCGAATAGACTTTTTAGCGCGCCACTGAGCTGGTTCTCAGCCACGGCTTTGCCTTCGGGCGTAGTGGCTTGCATGGCTTGTGAGCGGAACCTGGCGATGTTTTCGAAAGTACCTTTTTCGTGTGCGGCATAGCCCTTCACGGTCTCGACGAGATTCGGGATCAGATCATGGCGGCGTTTTAACTGGATATCGATGTCGGACCAGGCCGAGTCGCACCGCACACGGAACTGCACCAGGCTGTTGTACATCCCGATGAGAACAACGGCTAGGACAACCAGGATTACGAGAAAAATGACGCCGACCATGGGCCTCCTCTTAGAGAATCGTACTTGAGCTCGGAATCAATGGGACGTTAGCACAGTGGAACGAGGGAGGCAAACTGGGTCCGATGGCCTGCGTCGGTTGCCGCTGACCGCTACCACTCAGCCTAAACAGCTTTCGAAAAGAGCCTGGAATGGGGTTAGTTTTCGTATGGCACGTCCGGGGGATTACCCCAGGCCACGCCGTGCTATTACGGTCATTACTCTCTCGCAATTGTGCGTCAAAGCCCTGAAGCGTAACTTCACAACATGAACTCACGCACACATACAATTCTTCAAGCGAAAAGACAACTGGCCTCGATCCTATTTATTGCTTTTGTGGTACTGGGAGCCGCTACGGCCTCGAAGGCAGCCGGCCTGCCGGATGCCCCTAGCGCCGTCGCCGCGATGGAGCCTGTGACCGCGGAGCCCGCAGTCTCAGTTTCAGCGCCGAAGTTTGAAACCAGAAACCCCGTAGACGCCAAATTCCTAGCTTTGTCGATCATTTCGGCAGGGAGCACGTTCAGCGATTCTTACACTACGTTGTTTGCCCGGCAGAACTGGTTGGCTCATCGACAGGGAGTCTGCAATGTGGAAACGCAGTCCCCTTACCTCTACGGCACTCACCCAACGGTCGGACGCGCTTACGCGGTGGCTTCGGTAAAGAGTGCCGGATCCATTGTTGCCGCTTACTATCTACGCAAGCATCACAACCGGTTTTGGAGTGCGCCGTTGATCGCGAACTCGTTGATGAGCTTAGAAGGCGTGACCCAGAACATGATCGCCTGCAACTAGCAGGCTGGTAGAGCCTTACTGCACGGTTACAGTGACTGGCAGGGAATGCTGCAAACCGCCTGCTGTACCGGTAACTGTGATGGTGTAGGTTCCAGTCGCCGTCCCAGGCTGGGATGGCGGGGGATTGGGAGCGATCCCGGTTCCACCCGCACAAGCCGTCATCGAGATAAGACCTAAAGTTAAAAGAGCGAGCAGAGCGAAGCTCTTGTATTTTCTTGCCTTAGCTTTCACGCCGATTAGCGTTATTCCCAGCAATCCAAACGCCTGCAAGCGAATCCAAACTGCGGCCACAGCGGTCTTTTGCGATGAAACGGGAGTTACCTCAGCGCTACCAGCGGACGTTACCACCGATAAAGTGGCCGTCGAGACGTGGGCGCCCGGGGTTACAGAGCCAGGGGATAAACTGCAGGAGCTGTGGGCGGGAGCACCGCTACACGTCAGCGCGACCGCGGAAGAAAATGTTCCGCCCATCGGAGAAACCGTCAGGTCGAAGGTAGCCGAAGACCCCGCCGTGATGACTTCCCCACCAGATGAATTGGCCAGCGCAAAATCTGATCCACTCCCTGTAAGGGATAGGGTTTGCGGGCTGCCTACCGCGTTATCAGCGACCGTGAGTGTTCCGCTTCGGACACCTGAAGCCGTCGGAGTAAACCTCACTTGGATGGTGCAGGTTGCGCTTGGGGACAACTGCGTGCTGCAGTTATTCGTCTGTGCGTAGTCCCCGGTCACGCCTATAGAGGAAATGTTCAGGGTTGTAGCACCGGTGTTAGCAAGGGTCACCGTCTGCGTAGCGCTAGAGCTTTTCAGGGGCTGAACCGCGAAGCTCAAGGAACCTGGCGTAAGGGTAACGGTCGACGCTCCAGTACCGGCGAGAGTTACACTCTGTGGGCTTCCGCGGGCATCGTCGCTGACCGTCAGAGTGCCGTTTCGAGTTCCTGTTACCGTCGGCGTAAATGTTACGTTGATTGTGCAACTGGAGCTAACCGCAATTGGGGACACGCAATTGTTCGTTTGTGCAAAATCGCCGGTGGTTTGAATCGCGCTGATGTTTAAAGCTGTGTTCCCACTGTTGGTGAGGGTTATCACCTGCGGCGAACTTGTAGTCCCCAAAACCTGCGCGGAAAAAACCAAGGCCGCCGGTGAAAGAGCTGCGCCTGAACCATAACCGATGCCGCTGAGGGCGACTACATGGGGGGAACCGGTCGCATTATCCGCAACTGACATTGAGCCGCCACGGGCGCCGGGCAGGGTGGGAGAGAAGGTGACGGACAGGGTACAATTTCCGGCCGCTGGAACGCTGCCACCGCAGTTGTCCGATTCCGCAAAATCTCCGCTCGTTGTAATGTGCGCTATCGTGAGGGCCGCGCTGCCCATATTTCGCAACAGCACGGTCTGGGCCGGGCTGGTGGTTCCGACGTTTTGCGATGAATAGGCCAGGGACTCCGGGGTCTCGGAGACGAACGGAGCTGAGGCCGGCGCGATCTTTAGCACAAAGGCGTCGGTATTGCCGCCCAGTGTTGCCTGGAAAGCATTTTGGGATATCGGAAGGTCGCTTGAGTCGGTCGATCCAGCGACATATAGATTCCCGTTCGTATCGAGCACGATGCCGGCAGGAGACTCATCGACGCTTGCCCCCAGATACGTGGCAAACAGCTCTGTAGTCGCCAACGGATCAATTTCCACCAGTAAAAGGTCGCTCCCGCCGGAATACTGCTCTATTCCGTTGACTATAGAAAATAAATTGTTCGCGGTGGAGGCTAACACATAAGCATTGTTGTTGGCGTCGAGAGTGATTTGATGCGCGTTACCGCCGTTGTTGAGGCCTAAAAATGTGGAGTACTGCAGCTGAGCCCCGGTTGGGTCAAACTTGCTGATAAAGGCATTGCCGCAGTTTAGGCCGTAGACCGAGGGATCGCAGATGCTGGTTGACGTAATTGGAAATGTGCCATCGCTCAAAGCGGCCCCGGTCACGTACGCCGCTCCGGAGCTGTCGACGGCGATAGCGTTGAGGTCTGAGAGGTTGCCGCTGGAACCGTAAAAATAAGTGGAATAGTCCAACGATCCCGCGGCGCTAAATTTGCTCACAAACCCGACGACGGCGTTTGGCTGCTGTGTCGAATTGGTCGTAAGGTACGCGTTGGGAGTCGTGGGAAAATTGTAGGTATTCGTATTGCCAGCAAGGTACGCGTTGCCGTTAGTGTCCACAGTCAACCCATTGATTCCGCTATAAGGTGTGGACCAGCACGGCGACCCGCAGTTAAACGGAACGTTCGTGTTGCCAGCAAAATACGTGGAGTACACCAGGTATGAGCCGTCTGGACTAAATTTTGTAAGAAACCCGTAGTTGCCATAGTTGCCTCCCTGGTTAGGAGATACTGTGGCTTGATATGCATTTGCGACCGGGAAGTTGGTTGACGTCGTGGTTCCGGCAACGAGCACGTCGAGAGTACTGTCAATCGCAATGCTCGACGGAAAATCGGATCCATTTCCGCCGAGATAGGTGGAATACAACAGCGAAGAGCCATCAGCCGAAACCTTGGTCATGAAGCCATTAAAAGATCCGGGATAGGTGCCCTGATAGGGGTTAACCATGGGAAAGTCGCTGGATGCGGTCCCGCCGGTGAGGTAGACTTCGCCGGCGCCATCCAACGCCAGCGCGTAGCCGTAGTCCTGGCTGTTGCCGCCGATAATGTCAGCATAGATAAGGCTGGAGCCGGTAGGATTAAGTTTGGCAAGAAATACGTGGGTGCCGGCGGGAAGCGTCCCCAATGTGGCTAATGGAAAATCGGTCGAATCGGTAGATCCGGCAACATAAACGCTTCCCTGGGCGTCGACGGCGATGCCCGAAGGTTGATCATCCCCACTTCCACCCAAATATGTGGAGTACACGAGCACAGGATCGATTACCAGGGGCGCATTCGGATCGTACCGCGAGAGGCGAAATCCGATATGGCTTGAATCCTTGATGAAGTAAGAACCCGCAACCGGCACGCGTGTTCCGTTCAATTCCTGGTAGATCGCCGGGCTTGCAAAATTCAGTTCACCGGCACCGGTCTGCAGAACAAGGTTACCTTTGTCGTCCAGATCAACCTGTGTTGCGCCCATAATTTCGAAGCTGATCTGGGCTGGATCGGCGCCTGGCGAGAGCGCAAAATCGTATTCCAGGCGCTGATGGCTCCCGTAATAAACGAGGTCAATCCCTGGGTAAACGCTTTTGTAACGCACTCTGCTGTAGGTGGGGACATTTCGTTGCCACTTTGCGGGATCCCTGCCGATGAAGTAATTCATTTTACCTGGCAGTGGATTCTCCCCGACCACTGTCGAATTTTGATTCGCCCCCACTAACTTGAATTGCACAGTTGTTGCGGGCAGTTGCGGAGAGTTGCCAGAGGTCCCCGACACCTGAGTAGTCGTTTTCGCGCTTTGGACAGGATGCAATGCCAGTACTAACCCTCCAGCGGTTAAAAAGGCGGTGAAGCCTTTGCTGCGCGAAAAGAACTTTACCTTAGAATCAACTTGACCGTGATTTGCCTCGAACGTAATCGGCAAGGCTGCGGTCGGAGAGGCATGAAGGGCTTCCGCCCGGGTAGTTGAAGGGGCTATTTGGGCAGCCATTGACAACGCTACGCTCATTAACGACATGCCCCAACATGCAGATCTGACAAATCGCATTTCGCTTGCCTCCACCCAGCCTTCAACTTGAGAAATACAGTGTTGTATCGGGGTTTTATTTGCACGACAGCTGCCGAATACCGGCTAAGTAACTAAGGTCTTTGTAAACTGTCTATTGCAGGGAATTTATCGGATGGGGCTAGTTATTGATAAGAGCCACAATGCTGACCATGTCGTTTGTATTCAAGAATATTGTCCGGTTCGTGGACATCGTTTTGGAGAAAGCTGGAGAAAGCGAATCAAGTTGCCCGAGTGCTGGCGTCGTCAGCGTCAGGGGTAACCGTTTATCGACGGAAGCGGACATGTCGGCGGAGCAGGTTCTTGTTGAGTCGCTCGGATCACCGTTACCGGGCCATCTCCACTGTTTTAAATCGTCGCTGTTTGTTTAAAAGGCCCGGAGGATTGGGTTATGTGTTCTACTCGGTCCCTGCCGTTCCGTTTGGCTTGATAGAGGGCTGCGTCCGCCCTTCGCAAAATGACCTGCATATCGATGGACGACTCGGCCAATGTGACGCCCATGCTGACCGTAACCACCATCTCTCCCTGCGCGGTACAGATCGGTTTGGCTGAGATCGTTCGCCTGATCTGATCGGCTCGCCGAACTGTCGTGTCCAAGTCACACCCCGGCAATACCAGCAAAAACTCTTCGCCCCCATAACGACCAACGCCGTCGTATTCCCGCAGAGTAGCAGCAAGCCGCTTGCTAATCTCCTGAAGGACGTTATCTCCCATCTCATGTCCGAACTTGTCGTTCACTTTCTTGAAGTGATCCACGTCGACGAGGACAATTCCCACGGAGGTGGCATCACGACGGGAGCGCGAGAGTTCCCGTTGAAGAAAGGCGACGATTTCTGCACGATTCCAAACCCGCGTCAGAAAATCATGGCTGGCAGCGAAGTGTAAAGCCCGATTAGCCGAGACCAGCTTCCGCTGGAGTTCTACGATCCTCTCGCCGACTGAGAGCCGGGCCTTCAATTCGAGCGGGTCGAATGGTTTCGCCAGGAAATCGTCCGCCCCGGCATCCATCGCCTCCAGCATCTCTTCTCTGCGATTCTTGCCCGTCAACAAAATCGTGTAGGTGTAGGGACGATTTTGCGCCCCACAACGAAGGCGCTGACACAGCTCGATGCCATCAATCCCGGGTAGAACCCAATCAAGTAGAGCAAGCCTGGGTGCATTCGGCTTCGTAAGGAGCTCCCACGCCTCTTTGCCATCTTTTGCGCACTCGCAGTCGAAACCCCAGCCCGTCAGGTGATCGCTGATGATCCGGCGGTAAAAAGCGGAATCTTCAGCAACCAGGATTGATCTTGCAGTTGTTGGGGCCGCGTGCGCGGCGGTTTCTACACCTTCGCTAATTTCCGGCATGGTCGGTGGGCATCTCAGCTTTCTCCAGTTTCGCCAGTTCAACCGCCAGCCAGTTTTCCAATATGCTTCGATTTTCCTCTGAAATAAAGGAAAAACGCACTCCTGCCCGACCTGAGCTATTGGCGTTGACAATCCGTCCGGTTGCGTGGATGACGGCAGTTGTGCCCGGAAGCGTGAATTGAGTGACCACCTCCCGATTGATTGGCAATGAGTTGTCGCCGTACAACGCTAGCCCACCCACACTTACGTCGCTGATGCGCGCATGGATTTCTCCGAGTTCCGCAACTCTCGCCAATACCGGGATGTTCACCGGAACCCGGGCGGATCGCCTGCGATTTTGCAGCATCGTTCCGTAGGCTGCGCGCATGCAACGCCGTGCCTGTTCGATATCTGTCGGCTTGTGAATCATGAAATTGGCGCCAACCAGGAGGGCATGTGTTTCGGAACTTCCATTTACCATAGCCACAATGGTCGAGTTGCTGTTCGGCGACGATTTGCGCGCAGCTCTCACGATGCGGGTGGGATCGAAATCGCCGTGCCAGTCGACAATTACCGCGTCGAGCCTGCGGTGCATCACCGCATCCAGGGCATAGTCCAGTTCGCTGCAAACGTCGGTTTCAATCGCGAAACTGTCCAGGATCTGATTCATTACCCACAGTACATGCGTATCGTTCGTAAACAACAGGCCGTCGAGTTGAAGATACTCATTCATAGGCTCACGTTCCGTAAATAGCACGTTAGAGCCCACACCTTGTATATGGCTATAAGCCATTGATGGAGTTCCACATACTGAGTTATTGCATCACTTCTTTACAAATCTTGTGGTACCGGTTCTGGATTATTGTCTCCCTGGCAGACACTCTGCCTGAAGGTTGCGGTTACGGACGCCGCATGCCGTAAAAACACCTTAGAATGAGTATGAGCTTGTTCGGTTTTCGTAACAGGCGAGTCCCGTTCGGAGGGGTCTGGGCATCAGTTGTAGATGGCCTGATACCAGTTGCCTCAACACCTTAAAAGATACATTAGCGCTTGTGGATTGTATCGACGGAGGACGGCTTGCGAAAAGAAAGTACGCCCTGGCTTGGGACTCTTGTCCGGTTTTCGTAACACGCTGCAAGACGTCATCTCCGCAAGAGCTATATTGTTTACAATCTGTTCGGTGCTGCTGTTAAATAAACCAACCGGGACCCTATAAATGGCCGCCTTTCGAAGGTTAATCAGATCGTGCAGCTTACTTAGATTTCGTTGAGGAACGACTGCTTCGTGCTCTGCCGCTGTTTTTGTTTGGCAGAAGACATCGACCGCTTCTTTTTTCGAGCATCCTTTCGTTACGAAAATGCACCAAACCTCGCGCAGCCGTAGCACTTGTGCCGATCGGATCAGACTTTCGCCGATCACGGGAAGAGTCCTGCAAAATAGGAGTAATCGAGTGGCCGCTCTCAACACGTTCAAGTTGTTAACCATCGACGATAATCCGGAGGATTTGCAACTAATCTCGGAAGCACTTGCTCATGAAGGCGTGGAAATCATAAAGGCAGGCGACGCGGAAACCGGGTTCGATCTGTTCCTGCAGACCCGACCAAGGACGGTGATCATCAACCTTGGAGCAAAAGAGGCCATCGCGATGGAGTTGCTCGAGCGCATCGTACACACTGATCCGGGAGTGAATGTAATGTTCTTATCTGATCATTACTCGACGGATTCGGCGATGGAGGCTATTCACAAGGGAGCGTGCGACTACCTGGCGAGGCCCATTGACTTCCGAAAGCTTCGACATCGGGTTTCCAGCTTCCTGGCAGAAGCCGAACTACGTTCGAGGACTCTAAGCCTGGATCAACAATTGATCCAAGCGTGTAAGTTCGAAGGCATGGTCAGCCGGAGCCCTCTGATGCTGGAAGTATTTGCCAGGATGCGGCGGATGGCTCCGCATTTCCGGACCGTCCTGATTACTGGCGCGACTGGAACCGGGAAGGAACTTGTTGCCAGAGGACTACACGACCTGAGTCCGGCTGTGAAAGATAAGTTTGTAGTCTGTAATTGTTCGGCCCTGGTTGAGAGCCTTGTAGACAGCGAGTTGTTTGGGTATGTAAAGGGCGCTTTTACTGGGGCTAACAGCGACCATGCCGGGCTTTTTGAAAGTGCGGATGGTGGGATCATTTTCCTGGATGAGGTTGGGGAACTTTCTCCCAGCGCTCAAGCAAAGTTGCTCAGAGTGCTGCAAGATCATCGAGTTCGCCGAATCGGCTCTGCCGTTGCACATTTTGTAGATCTTCGGGTCATCGCCGCAACCAATCGAGACCTTCGAGCCATGGTGCGAGAAGGCAGTTTTCGGGAGGACCTGTACTACCGTCTGGCGGTGGCCGAAATCGGCTTGCCATCGCTCGCAGATCGCCGCGAAGACCTGCCTCTCCTTGAGCGTTATTTTTTGGAGAGATTTTCTACCGAGTATGGGAAGGCCATCCAGGGATTAACCAGAAGGGCTCAAAGCCGAATGGCAACCTATCCATGGCCCGGAAATATACGAGAACTTGAGAGCGTGATAGGAAATGCCTGCATGATGACGGACAGCAAACTCCTTGATCTCTCCGATTTGCCTGAGCGGATAAGGTCCGAATCGACCGACCTGATGTCGAATGACGAGGATCTGTCTTCACTCGAAGAGGTTCAGAGGCGTCATGTCATGAAAGTCCTGAATCGGGTTGGCGGGAACAAAGCTCGGGCAGCAGAGATTCTGGGCTGCGGCAGGGCTACGATCTATCAACTTCTTTCA
>Ga0308309_10001281_pt1 | contig 14942 bp, 17 predicted proteins | sample HubBroMetageWFT5_FD_192491 | JGI IMG/M metagenome (GOLD analysis project Ga0308309, IMG submission 192491) | Warmed and freeze-thawed soil microbial communities from the Hubbard Brook experimental Forest, New Hampshire - Hubbard Brook CCASE Soil... | ecosystem: Environmental > Terrestrial >...
TGTGCGGCTTCGGTATCGACGTCGATGCCGTGGCGGGCTGGCTGGGCAGCTATGGCGGCGAGGATTCGCCGGACGACATTTCGCGCGGCCTGTTTGCGGGCGAGGTCGGCAGCCCGCGGCTGCTCAAGATGTTCGGCCGTCTCGGCATCAAGACCACCTGGTTCATCCCCGGCCACTCGATCGAGACCTTTCCCAAGGAGATGAAGGCGGTGGCCGATGCCGGCCACGAGATCGGCATCCATGGCTACAGCCACGAAAACCCGATCGCCATGACCCGCGAGCAGGAGACCGAGATTCTCGACAAGTGCATCGATCTGGTGACTCAACTGTCAGGCAAGCGGCCGACCGGCTACGTCGCACCGTGGTGGGAATTCTCAGCCGTGACCAACGAGCTCCTGCTCGAACGCGGCATCAAGTACGACCACTCGCTCATGCACAACGACCACCGGCCTTATTATGTACGGGTGGGCGATCGCTGGACCAAGATCGACTACGCGAAGAAGCCACGGGAATGGATGGTGCCGTTGCAGCGCGGCCAGGAGACCGACCTGATCGAGATTCCGGCGAGCTGGTATCTCGACGACCTGCCGCCCATGATGTTCATCAAGAAGTCGCCCAACAGCCACGGCTTCGTCAATCCACGCGACATCGAGGAGATGTGGCGCGACCAGTTCGACTGGGTTTATCGCGAATATGACTATGCGGTGTTCCCCATGACCATCCATCCCGACGTGTCGGGCCGGCCGCACGTGCTGATGATGCTGGAGCGCCTCTACCATCACATGATCGGCCATCCCGGCGTGCGATTCATCACCATGAACGAGATGGCCGACGACTTCGCCAAGCGTTCACCGAGGAAAAAGTGAACATGCAAACCCCCGTCATCGCGATGGCGGTCTAGCGATGTGTGCGCTGTGTGGCGTTCTAAGCGGCTCCGGTCACTGGACCGACGCTGCCGCGCGCCCGGGCCTCTTCACGCGCAATGTCGATGGCTTGCAGCGCCGGCGCGAGCGAGGCCATCGCATCGCCTGCGCCAGCCGCGTGCTCAACTACTATGGCCTGACGCTCAGCGATTGGCAGGCGAGTTCCTACGTCCTGTCGACGGCGACGGGCAAGACCGAGATCGTCGACAATCTCACCCACCTCTGGGCGACGGCCGAGAAGCTTTTAGGCAGGCCCTGCGATCCGCTGGATCCCGACCTGATCCTCCGGCTGGAGACGTCCGGTGGCTGAGCCGATCTTCATCCCGGTCAACCTGATCACGGGCTTCCTGGGTTCGGGCAAAACCACGCTTCTGCAGCGCCTGCTCAGCGATCCGGCACTCGCCGACACCGCGGTGCTGATCAACGAGTTCGGCGAGGTCGGGCTCGACCACCATCTCCTGGAGCGCATCGACGACACCATGGTGCTGCTGCAGTCGGGCTGCCTCTGCTGCACCATCCGCGGCGAACTGTCGGCGGCGATCAAGGACCTGCATTCCAAGCGCGAGCGCGGGCAAGTGCCGCGCTTTCGGCGGGTGGTCGTCGAAAGCACCGGCCTGGCCGACCCGTTCCCCATCCTCTCGACGGTGCAGGCCGACCCCGTGCTCAGGCACCATTTCCGCCTGGGCAACGTCATCACCACGGTCGATGCGGTGAACGGCACGGCCCAGCTGGCGCGCCAACCCGAGTGCACCAAGCAGGTGGCTGTCGCCGACCGGCTGGTGCTGACCAAGACCGACCTCGCCCAAGCGGCAGCGACCGATGCATTGATCTCGCGCCTGCGCCGGCTCAATCCTTCGGCGCCGCTGTCGCATGCGGCCGAAGCGCCGCTCGATGCCGAGGCCCTGCTGTCACACGATTTGTTCGCGACGGCCGGCCGCAGCGAAGCCGCGCGCCGCTGGTTCGCAGCGGAAGTGACACCTCGTGACGATGAGGCCCGGCACGATCGCAACCGCCACGACGAGACCATCCACGCCTTCGCGCTCAGCTTCGACGGGCCGCTCGATTGGACCCTGTTTGGCCTGTGGTTGACGATGCTGCTCAACCGTCACGGCGAGAAGCTGTTGCGCGTGAAGGGCATCCTGAACGTCGCAGGCTCGTCGGCACCGGTTGCCGTGCATGGCGTGCAGCACCTCGTCCATCCGCCCGTCCACATGACGGCGTGGCCCGATGCCGACCGGCGTTCGCGGCTGGTCTTCATCGTCGATGGTCTCGATCGTGGCCTGATCGAACGTTCGCTGCAGGCGTTTCTGCGGCTGGATGCGGGCAACGGCGTGGGGGTTCTCGATCAACAGGCCTTGGCGTAGCTTCCGCTTACATCGAGATGACGAGCGTCTGCGCGGCCTCGGATTCGACTTTTTTCAATCCCACATCGAGCGTCAATCCAAGGAGTCTCGTCATGTCCAGAATTCTGGCGCTTCTGATCGCCGGTTTGACGGCGGCCCTCCCGCTCGCGGCAAAGGCCGAAACGGGCGATCGGGCCGCTGATCTCAGGTACTGTGCCCAACTTAGCGAGTTGTACGTCCGCTATGTCGGCCGCTCGGAAGCAGGCCCCACGGCGCCGGTCAGGCCCGACGTCAACGCCGGCGTCGCCCTGGCGAAATGCAAGGAAGGCGATGCGGCAGCGGCTATTCCCATTCTTGAGCGCAAGCTCGTGAATGCTGGGTTCACCCTGCCGCGGCGCGGCTAGTCCGGTCGCGTCAGGGCTTCCAGCGCAGGAAATTCGCGATCAACCGGAGCCCGGTCGCCTGGCTTTTCTCGGGGTGAAACTGGGTGCCGACCAGATTGTCGCGGCCGACGACGGCGGTGATCGGTCCGCCATAGTCGGTGAGCGCCAGCACCGTCTGGGGACGGGCAGCCTTGAGCTGAAAGGAATGCACGAAATAGGCATGGTCGCGGGCAGCGATGCCGGCCAGCAGCGGATGCGGCTTGAGATCCACGAGCTCGTTCCAGCCCATGTGCGGGATCTTGAGATGGCCACCCTGGGCATTCGTGCCGGGCTCGATGCGCACGACGTCGCCCTGGATCCAGTCGAGCCCGGCATGGATGCCGTATTCGACGCCGCGCGTGGCCATGAGCTGCATGCCGACGCAGATGCCGAGGAAGGGCTTGCCATGCTCGACCACCGCGCGCTGCAGGGCGTCGACCATGCCCGGCACGCCGTAGAGGCCGGCGCGGCAGTCGGCGAAGGCGCCGACGCCCGGCAGCACGATGCGGTCGGCATCGGCCACGTCGCGCGGGTTCGACGTCACCAGCACGCGATCATCGACGCCGGCCTCGCGCGCGGCGCGTTCGAAGGCTTTCGCGGCGGAGCGGAGGTTGCCCGATCCGTAATCGACGATGGCGACGGTCATCAGGGTGCGTTCAGAGAACGCCCTTGGTGCTGGGCACTGCCGCCGCCTGGCGTGGGTCGATCTCGACCGCGGTCCTGAGCGCGCGCGCCAGGCCCTTGAAGCAGCTCTCGACGATGTGGTGGTTGTTGTCGCCGTAGTGGTTCCATACGTGCAGGGTAAGCCCGCCCAATTGGGCAAACGCCTGGAACCACTCCTTGAACAGCTCGGTGTCCATGGTGCCGAGCTTGGGCTTGGAGAAGACGACCTTCCAGATCAGGTAGGGCCGGTTGGACGCGTCGAGCGCCACTTCGGTCAAGGTCTCGTCCATCGGGATATGGGCGGCGCCGTAGCGGCGGATGCCGGCACGGTCGCCCAGCGCCTTCATCAGGCACTCGCCCAGCACGATGCCGCTATCCTCGGTGGTGTGGTGATAATCGATGTGCAGGTCGCCCTCGGCGCGCAGCGTGATGTCGATCAGGCTGTGGCGGCTCAACTGCTCCAGCATGTGATCGAGGAAGCCGATGCCGGTCTTGACGTCGTACTTGCCGGTACCGTCCAGGTTGATGGCGGCAGCGATGCGTGTCTCCTTGGTGGCGCGCGAGACATAGGCCCGCCGCCCGCCGGTTCCCGGCGTGGTCAGGATGTCGCCCTTGGCGGCCTTGGGAGGTGCCTTCCTGGCGGCCGTAATGCTGGCCTGGCGGGCCATCTGAAAGTCCTTTCGGTTGCCGCCCCGTTCATACAGGAACGCGGGCCGCACGGTCGAGCGCAACGCGCGTCAGAATGACGCCCAAATGCCCGATCAGGCCGCCCACGGGAGGAAAAGAGCGGTCACTCCGGAGCCGTCGAGGCCTTCTGCACGCCCCAGAAGCCGAACAGCGCGCCGGCGACCCTGCGGATCTGGATCTCCTCCGAGCCCTCGGTGATGCGATAGCGCCGATGGTGGCGGTAGATGTGCTCGAACGGCGTATGGCGCGAATAGCCAATGCCGCCATGGACCTGGATGGCGCGATCGGCCGCCTCGCAGACCAGGCGGTTGGCGCGGTAGTTGGACATCGCCACCCATTCGCTCACCTGCATGTGGTGCTGGCGATCGAGATTCCACGCGGTCTTGCGCACCAGCCCGCGCGTCATCTCGGCCTCGGTGTGCAGCTCGGCAAGCGGAAACTGGATCGCCTGGTTGGTGGCCAGCGCCTTGCCGAACACCTTGCGGTTCTTGGCGTAGGCGACCGACATGTCGATGCAGTATTGCGCCGCGCCGAGGCTCGACGCCGCTTGGCGGATGCGGTTCTCGTGCACGAAGGTCTGCGCCACGTCGAGGCCGCGACCCTCTTCGCCCAGCATGGTCGAGGCCGGCACCCGGACGTTGGTCAGCGAGACCTCGGCGTGGTCCGACGGCATGTTGAAGGTCCACCACATGTGCTCGACCTTGAAGCCCGGCGTGGTGACCGGCGTCAGGAAGGCCGAGATGCCGCGCGCATCGCCTGATTTGCCCGAGGTGCGGGCGAAGACGAGGTCGACCGTGGCGGTATGCATGCCGGTGTTGAACCGCTTCATGCCATTGATCACCCAATCGCCGCCCTGCTTGGTCGCCGTGGTCTCCATGAAGGTGGCGTCCGAGCCGTGATTGGGCTCGGTCAGGCCGAAGGCGATGCGTTCCTTGCCAGTGAACATGCCTTCGAGATAGCGGTCCTTCTGCTCCTTCGTGCCGAAGCGGTGCAGCAGCAGCGCCACCGGGAAATTGCCGACGATCGAGCTCTCATTCTGCAGATCGTTGTGCAGGCCAAGCCCCTTGTGGGCGAGATGCTCGCGGATGATCGCCATGGCGAGATTGGAACCGTCCTTGCCGCCCAGTTCCTTGGGCAGGGCAAAGCGCAGATGGCCCGCCTTGTCGGCACGGCGGCGCATCTCGGCTAAAAGCGCCTCCCATTCATGGCGCGGCTGGCCGTCATTGTCCCAGTCGGTGCGGGCGTGCTCGCGGCGATGGTCGAAGAAGCGGATATTGTCGCTCTCGCGCTCGAGCGGCCGGATCTCGCGCTCGATGAAAGAGTCGAGTTCGACCAGATACGCCGCGATGTCGGCGGGAATGTCGAAATCCATGGGCCGTTCCTCCGCTGAACGCCATCATGAATGGGCGTTCACCTGCCATCTTAGGCGGCGGGCAGGTCGATGCGGAAGCGGCTGCCGCCACCCTCTGCCGCCAAGCAAACCGCTTCGCCGCCGTGACGTCGGGCGATTTGGCGGACCAGCGCCAGGCCAAGGCCACTGCCGCGGCCGTTCTCGCGGGTCTGTTCGAGACGATAGAAGGGTTCGAAGATGCGCGCGCGTTCGGACGCCGGCACGCCGGGCCCGTGGTCGGCAACGTCCAGCACGGCGCGGCCCGCGTCGGCGGTGACCGACGTCGAGATCGGCCCGTCACCGGCATAGCGCCGGGCGTTTTCCAGGAGATTGCGGATCAGCCGGCGCAGCAGCAGTCGGTCGCCCGAGACGGTGACCGGCGTGCCTGTCGCCTCGAGGTCGTAGTGCGCCGCCTCCTCGGCGGCGAGAGCCAGAAGATCGACGGGTTCATGCCGGTCAAGAATGGGTTGGGCGTCGAGCCGGCTGGCGAGAAGAATCTCCTCGATGAGCTGGTCGAGCTCGGCGATGTCGTGCTTCAGGGACTCCCGGGTCTTCGCGTCGGCGGCGTCGCTCAGCAACGACGCGGCGATGGCGATGCGGGCAAGCGGCGTGCGCAGCTCATGGCTGCAATTGGCGAGCAGAAGCCGATGGGCCGCGACCAACTCCTCGATGCGCTGGGCGGAGCGATTGAAGCTCGCGGCCAAGGCCGCCAGCTCGTCGTGGCCTTCGACCTTGACCCGTGCGCCGAGGTTGTCGCCAAACCGTTCGACGCCGGCCTTCAGCCGTTCCAAGCGCCGGCCGAGCCCGCGCACCACGGGGTAGGCGCCGACCGCTACGGCGAGCGCCACCAGCGCCAGGAACGCCGTGATCCAGAAGGTCGGGCTGGTCCGTTCATGGACCTGGCGGGCGACCAGCCAGCGCCCGTCGGGCAGTTGCAGGGTGAAGTTGGGGCCGCCCGAACTGCGCCGCCAGCCGGTGCGCGCGCGCGCTGCGTCGAAGCGAGGGGGTGGCTTGCCGGCCATGGCGATCATGGTGCCATTGGGCCGGTAGAGGGCGAGGTCGAAGCTCAGCTTGCGATGGAGTGCCTCGATGGCCGTCCTTTGCTCGGCGACCGGCGCATCGGCATCGGGCAGCAGGGCGCCGGTGAGATCGGCGGCGACGTCGAGATATTGCGGTGTGCGGGCGGCGTCTTCGGCGAACCACCACAACATCGCCGCCGACCCGACGAACACTGCCAGCACCATCAGGATGGTGAGGTAGAACTGAAGGTAGAGGCGCTGCATGGCTCAGGTCGCGCTGATGCTGGCTAAGTCATAACTGTCATCCCGAGCGCAGCGAGGGACCTTTGAGGCCGCAGGAAAGGTCCCTCGCTGCGCTCGGGATGACAGTGTGCGTGTAGCGTCACCATGGCTCACCGGTCCTGATCTCGCGCGAAGACGTAGCCTGCGCCGCGCACCGTCAGGATGCGGCGCGGTTTCTTGGGATCGTCCTCGATGGCGGCGCGGATGCGCGAGATATGGACGTCGACCGAGCGGTCGAAGGCCTCGAGCTTCTCGCCCTTCAGCAGGTCCATCAGCGCGTCGCGCGACAGCACGCGGCCGGCCCGCTCGGCCAGGATCAGCAAGAGGACGAACTGGTAGGAGGTGATGATCCTTTCCTCGCCGTCGACCCGCACCATGCGCGCGCCCTTGTCGATCTCGAGCCGGCCGAAGCGCAGCGTCTCGGACTTCGCCGGTGCTCCCTTGCGTCGCAGGATGGCGCGCAGGCGGGCCTGCAGCTCGCGCGGCTCGAAGGGTTTGGCGAGGTAATCGTCGGCGCCGACCTCGAGCCCGACCACGCGGTCCATCGGTTCGCCGCGCGCGGTCAGCATCAGGATCGGCACGTCGGTCGAGGCGCGCAGGCGGCGGCAGAGATCGAGGCCGTCGGCGTCGGGCAGCATGAGGTCGAGGATCACCGCGTCGAAGGCCTCGCGCTTCAAGAGCGCCTCGCCCTCGCGCGCCGTGGCGGCGATCGTCACACGAAAGCCCGCCCCGCCGAGATAGTCGGAGACCATCCCGGCGAGGCGGTTGTCGTCGTCGATCATCAGGATGCGCTCGGCCATCGGCTCAGTATCGGGCCGGGGAGACCCCGATGTCACTTGCCACGGCTAGCCGTGACGCTTGCCGTGGTTCTCGCCGTGGCCCTGACTCCAGTTCTTGAAGAAGGCCTGGCGCTGCGAGGCGCTCAGCACGTTGCCGGCATCGGTCAGCGCTTTGGTGAAGCGCTGCGAGCTCTGGTCGGCAACCTTCATCTGCTCGGCGCGGATCTGTTCGATCCTGGCCGGGTCGATGGTCGGGGCCTGCAGCGCGGCCTCCATCGCCTTGCGGTTCTCGACGCGCTGGTTATGCAGCGGCTTCATGTCCTTGAAGGCGTTCTCCAGGATGCCGGCCACTTGCTTCTTCTGGTCTGCCGTGGCGTCGGTGCCGGTCAGGGCCTTGTCCACGCGCTTCTCGATGCGCTGCTCGAACTTGGCCGGGTCGGACGCCTGGCCGTCGGTCTTGGCGTAGGCGAAGCTGCCAGCCGTCGCGACGAGGCTGCCGGCGAGCAGCGCTGCCATCATCGTGGTCAGGCTCTTGCGGCGGGTGCCGATCAGTTTGTTTTCCGTGTTGGTCATTTCAGTCTCCTTGGGTTCGGGCCTATCGCCCTTGGAGCCGATATGGGCCCCGGCCGTTTCGCCGTCGTCTCGCCCGGGTAAAGTTGTGTAAAGATCGCCGTCATGATGCTCGCGACCGATCGACTGACACTGCGGCCCCTGGTGCTGGCCGACGCCGGTTCCTACGCCGCCATGCGTTTCCATCCGCAGGTCGCCAGGTGGTTGCCAACCGAACCGGTCGATCCTGCCGAGGCGGCGCGCGCCACCATCGAGCGCTTCGCCGCGGCATGGCAGCAGCGGCGCTACGCGCCGTGGGGCGTGTTCCTGGAGGGCCGGCTGATCGGCCACGGCGGCCTGAACTACGTGCGGGAATTCGAACAGACCGAGGTGCTGTGGGCGCTGCATCCCGATGCCTGGGGCCACGGCTATGCCACGGAAGTGGCGCGCGCGGCGCTCGCCTACGGCTTCAACACATTGGGACTAAATCTGATATTCGCCATCACCCTGCCGGACAACCACGCCTCGCAGGCCGTGATGAAGCGACTCGGCCTCACCTATCGCCGCAGGGTCGAGTACAAGGGGTTCAAGGACATCGTCTGGTTCGACATGGATCGCCAGACGTGGAAGTCCCGCTAGCCGACTCCGTGCCGCTTTTCCGGTCCACCGGGGGCAGCGCCGCTCAGGATGTCCATGGCGGCGCGATGGGTGGCGGCATCGCCCGCTGCCAGCACCGAGCCGTCGGAATGGATGTCGAGTTCCTTGCCTTGCCAGTCGGTGATCAGGCCGCCGGCGCCTTTGATCACCGCCACGACGGCTGCGAAGTCGTAGAGCTTGAGCGAGTTCTCGACCACCAGGTCGACATGACCCGAGGCCAGCAGGCCGTAGGCATAGCAGTCGCCGCCCCAGCGGAAGAGTTTTACCCTCTGCGTCAGCGCTTCGTGGCGTTTCTCGAAGGCGCCGGGGAACATGATCGGCGCCGTCGAATACATGTAGGCGCGATCGAGCGTCGGGCAGGCGCGCACCTGGATCGGTTGTCCGTTGAAAGTCGATCGTTCGCCCAACACGCCCAGCCAGCGTTCCTGCAGGATCGGCTGGTCGATGATGCCCAGTACCGGTTGGCCGCGATGGAGCAGCGCGATCAGCGTGCCGAAGATCGGCAGGCCGGTGATGTAGGCCTTGGTGCCGTCGATCGGATCGAGCACCCAGACATAGTCGGCGTCGACGCGGACGGCGCCATGCTCCTCGCCGAACACGCCGTGGTCGGGCACATGCTCGGTCAGGAGCGCGCGCATGGCGGTCTCGGCCTCGCGATCGGCGATGGTGACCGGGCTCAGATCGGTCTTGTCGTCGACCGTGATTTGGGTGCGGAAGTAGCGGGCCGCGATGGGACGCGCGGCGTCGGCGAGGCGATGGGCCAGAGCGACCAGCTCGGCAGGAACCGATCCGGCCATGCCGGTGTCCTCGGTCCTATTTCGGCAGCGGCGGCGGGTTGTCGTTCATGGTGCGCAGATAGGCGATCACGTCGGCGCGATCCTGCGCCTTGGGAAGACCGGCGAACGCCATCTTGGTGCCGCGCACGAAAGCCTGCGGCTTGAAGATCATGTGGTTGATGTCTTCGTAGGTCCACTCGCCGCCCTTGGCCTGCAAGGCCGACGAATAGCTGAAGCCTTCGTGGCTCGCCTTCTTGCGGCCGACGATGTCCCACTGGTTCGGGCCGACCTTGTTTGGCCCGCCCTTGTCGATGGTATGGCAGGTGAAGCACTGCTTCATGAAGATCGCCTTGCCGGCTTCGACGTTGGCATTGGCGAGCAAAGGATCGATCGGCGGGAGTTCTTCCGCCGGCGCGGCGGCGGCCGTTTCCGTCGGCGCTTCGTCGGCGACGGCCAACGCGGGCTTCTCCAGCCTGTGCACAGGGACGACGGCATTGGAGACCTTGCCCACCACCATCGCGAAGAGGGCCGAGGCCAGAACGCAGCCCGCAACCGTGTTGAAACTGGCCATAGTCAGATCCCAGAGCGCCAAAAATTCCGGACGATGCTGTAGCATGCCCGCATGCCGGCCAGTAGTATCCGATCGAGGCGTCTGGCTCGCGCGGCGGAACGTCGCAAGTCTCGGATTTTGCGAGGTTTTTCGCCGATCGACGGGCGGTTGACGGCGGCAATCCAACGGGCGAAACAGCCGGCCGACAAGACTGTGACAGGCGACAGCGCGGGGAGAGTTCGGGAGATGGCGAAGGCGCTGAAGGCCTCCAACGTGATCGCCTTTCAAGGCGAGCCCGGCGCCAATTCCGACATGGCCTGCCGCGCGGCCTTTCCCTACATGACGACGCTGCCCTGTCCGACCTTCGAGGCGGCGATGGGCGCCGTCCAGGCCGGCAAGGCGGAGCTCGCCATCATCCCGGTCGAGAATTCGATCGCGGGTCGTGTCGCCGATCTCCACAGCCTGTTGCCGCACACCAGGCTCAAGATCGTCGCCGAGCACTTCCAGCGGGTCGAGCACTGCCTGGTCGCGGTGCCCGGCGCCACGCTCATATCCATCAGGACGGTGAAGAGCCACGTCCAGGCGCTGTCGCAGTGCCGCAACTTCCTGAAGAAGCACCGTTTCGCGCCATTGGTTCATGCCGACACCGCAGGCGCCGCGCGCGAGATCGCCGAGACCGGCGACAAAAGCGTGGGCGCCATCGCCTCGTCGCTGGCCGCCCGGATCTACGACCTCAAGGTGCTGGCGAAGAACATCGAGGATGCCGACCACAACACCACCCGCATGCTGGTGTTCTCGCGCCACGAAGCGGCGCCCGACTGGCGCACCGTGCAGTGCATGACCGCTTTCCTGTTCCGGGTGAAGAGCGTGCCGGCGGCGCTCTACAAGGCGCTGGGCGGCTTTGCGACCAACGGCGTCAATATCGTGAAGCTGGAAAGCTATCTCTCCGGCGCGCGTTTCGAGCAGGCGGAGTTCTATGCCGAGGTCGAGGGCCATCCGCAGCAACGCGGGGTGCAGCTGGCGCTCGAGGAACTCGGCTTCTTTTCCGAGCAGTTCAAGCCGCTCGGTACTTTTCCGGTCAATCCTTTCCGGCGCAAGGGCTGGGAAGCGCCGACTCGTCCTGGCACCTGAGACGCGCCATGCCGCAGCAGCCCGTCCGCATCGCTCCCTCCATCCTGTCGGCCGATTTCGCCGCTCTCGGGCAGGAGGTCGAGGCGGTGACCGCAGCGGGCGCCGACTGGATACATGTCGACGTGATGGACAACCATTTCGTGCCCAACCTCACGATCGGGCCGATGGTGGTGAAGGCGCTGCGCAAGCACAGCACCAGGCCCTTCGACGTGCATCTCATGGTGACACCGGTCGATGCGCTGGTGCCGGCTTTCGCCGAAGCCGGCGCCGACACGATCTCGTTCCATCCGGAAGCCGGACCGCATCCGCATCGCACGATCCAGCTCATCAAGAGCCTCGGCAAGAGGGCGGGCCTGGTGCTCAATCCGGCGACGCCGCTCGCCGCCGTCGAGCCCGTGCTGGGTGACCTCGATCTCGTGCTGGTGATGAGCGTCAATCCGGGCTTCGGCGGGCAGGCGTTCATCGACAGCCAGCTCGCCAAGATCGCGGCCCTGCGCAAGATGATCGATGCGGTGGGCCGCAAGATCGACCTCGAAGTCGATGGCGGCGTCAATCCGGAGAAGGCCAAACGCTGCATCGCGGCGGGCGCCGACGCGCTGGTGGCCGGCACCGCGGTGTTCGGCGGCGGACCGGGCCGCTATGCCGCCAACATCAAGGCGCTGCGCGGATGAACGTCGCCCGCCAGGCCCTCATGGTCGCCCGCATCGAGGCCGGCCAGGGAACGCCCGAGGAGAAGGCGCGGGTGATGGCGTGGGATCGCCTCTGCGGCATGCTGTCGACGCTCGACTCCAAGGTCTCGGTGCTGCTGCGCTTCAACGCCATCGTGGTGGCAGCCCTTGCCTATGTCGTCGTCGTCCGCGCCTCCGATCCCTTCGTCACGGCAAACGCCACGGTGAAGCTCCTGGGACTCATCGTCGGCCATGTCAGCCTGCTGGCCAGCGTGTTGAGCTGCGGCTTCGCCTTTCCGGTGATCAACGTCGAATGGGAATTCTTCGGCGGGCGCCTCGATCGCATGGCCGACGGCGAGCCCGATTTCGACGATGCGGCGTTGCAGCGGGTCGGCGCTCTCGTGGCGCGCCGCACGCTGCTCTATTCGCGGGCCTGGCAGTTCGCCGTGGCCGGCGGAACAGGCTTTGCAATCCTGGTCGCACTTGCCACAATCCACTGATGACAGATCTCATCCTGCATCACTTTGCGACGTCGCCCTTCTCTGAGAAAGTGCGCATCGCCTTTGCCATTAAGCAGCTCACTTGGAAGTCGGTGCAAATTCCTTCGATCATGCCCAAACCCGACCTGATGCCGCTTACCGGCGGTTATCGCAGGACGCCGGTGCTGCAGATAGGCGCCGACATCTATTGCGACACCCAGCTCATCATGCTGGAGCTGGAAAAGCAGGCGCCGCAGCCGCCGTTGCTGCCGCCCGGTCAGGCGGGCGAGGCGCGGGCGCTGGCCATGTGGGTCGATCGCAACATCTTCTGGTCGGCAGTCGGCGTGGTGATGGGTGCGATCGGCGACAAGCTGCCCGAGGCCTTCATAAAGGATCGCAGCGCCTTTTCCGGCCGCTCGTTCGACGCCGCCAAGCTAAAGGAAGCGGCGCCCTTTGCGGCCGAGCAGACCTATGCCCAGATGGTTTTGGCCGAGAACATGCTGGCCGATGGCCGGCCTTATCTGATGGGTGCAGCGCCTACACTGGCCGACTGCGCCTTCTACAATCCGGTGTGGTTCATCAAGGAGCGGCTCGGGGCCGGCAAGGCAACGCCGCCGCTTGACCGGCTGCCGCGGATCGTCGCTTGGTCGGAACGCATGAAAGCCTTTGGCGAGGGTACGCCGGTCGAGATGACGGGAGCCGATGCGCTTGACGTTGCCAAGGCCGCCTCACCCGCCGCCACCGAGGTAGACGCCGAGGATCCCAGCGGGCTCAAGGCCGGCCAGATGGTCAGCATCACGCCGGACGACACCGGCAAGGTGCCGGTGAGGGGGGTCCTGGTCGGTCTTGCGCCGGACCGGATCTCGATTCGGCGCAACGACGCTCGCGTGGGGGACGTGGTGGTCCACTTCCCACGTGCCGGTTTCACCGCCACCCGTCTATAGAGATATCTCGCCCTTCAACACCGGCACGCAGCCGCCGCCGACGCTGGCGCGGACGCCATCGGCGGCGCGCCGGGCCGAGCAGAGGAGCAGGCTGGGCCGGCCCATTTCGACTCCTTGCGTGATGTCGTAGCGTTGTTCGGAGTCTTTGGTGAGCGAGAGAAGGAGAGCGGCGAGCGGCGTCGCCGCACTGCCGGTGGCCGCATCTTCGACGGTGCCCGACAGCGGCGAGAACATCCGGGCGCGCAGCCGGATGGCGTCCGCATTCTGCCCATCCTGGGCGTAAAGGTAGAGCGGCAGGCGGCGGGGCCCGAGCGCCGGAAACGCCTCCACCGCCGATCTGAAGCGCGCAATGTCAGGAATGGCGCGCGACAGGGCCGCAGCCTTGACCTCGGCAATGACGAAGGAATTGCCGACGGAGGCCACGACCGGTCGATGTGCCGCCACAACGACGTCGCTCACATCGAGACCCGCACAGCCGGCCAGCAAATCGACCGGCATTTCGGCGCCGAGCGAGAGCGGCTGCGGTGCGGCGATGGTGACGGCGCGGAGCCGGCCTCCGCTGCCGTCGCGCTCGACGCTCACCTCGACCAGACCCGCGATCTCCTCGAAGCGCAGCAGCCCGTCGCGATCGCGGCCCAGGCCGGCCAACACCCAGCCGGTGCCGACGTTGGGATGGCCGGCGAACGGCATCTCGCTGGTGCGATTGAAGATGCGGACCCGGGCGGTGTTCGCAGGATTTTCGGGAGGAACGACGAACGTCGTCTCGCTGAGATTGAACTCCGTGGCGAGAGACTGCATTTCGCCGTCGGACAGGCCGCTGGCGTCGGGGAACACCGCCAGCGGGTTGCCGCCGAAACGCCGATCGGTGAAGACGTCGACGGTCACAAACGCATAGGTACGCATGGTCGGCCCCTAGACGATCTCCACGCCGATCTCGGCGGCGATGCGGCGCAGGCCGGCGATCGAGCGGGCTGTTGCGTTGCGAGCGTCCTGCGGGCAATGCGTCTCGATGCTGGCCAGCACTTCCTCGGTGTTAACGCCGCCCAGCAGGCGCTTGAGCTCAGCCGGCCACGGCACGTTGCCGTCGCCCAGCGGCACGGTACGGCCGGCCGCCAGATCGCGGTCCTTGAGGTGGATCGCCGTGACCAAGGGTGCAAGCGCGGTGATGTCGTCGTCGCTCGGCCGTTCGCCGGTCGCCCAGGCGTTGGCGATGTCGACGAGCGGTCGGAGATAAATGAAGACTTCCTTGTCCTTGTCCCGGGGATCCACCAATTCTTCTTCAGCTTCGGCCTCGACCTCGACCCTGTCCTCCACCATGAGCCCGTCGACCGTCTCCAGCGCCAGCATGTCTTCTGCCAATTCCCCCTCCGCCGGCTCTTCTTCCTTCGGGTCAAAAAAGGCGCGGAGCTCAGCGACGTTGCCGATGTTGCAGACCGGTTCGTTCTCGAGTTGGATGGAAATATCGTAGTGGCCGGCGAGGTCCATGAGCTTGGTGAAATCCTTGCCGTCGGTAAGGTCGCCGCGCCGGAAGCGCCGATGGCGCAGATAACTGAAGATCCGCATGTGCGGCGCGCCCAGGATGACCGCGATCTCGATGGCGTGGTCGATGATATTCTCGGCGGGACACTCCTTGGGATCGAAGGCGAAATCGACCTTGCCGGCAGTGGCCGACTTGCCCGC
>Ga0308309_10001282_pt1 | contig 14937 bp, 10 predicted proteins | sample HubBroMetageWFT5_FD_192491 | JGI IMG/M metagenome (GOLD analysis project Ga0308309, IMG submission 192491) | Warmed and freeze-thawed soil microbial communities from the Hubbard Brook experimental Forest, New Hampshire - Hubbard Brook CCASE Soil... | ecosystem: Environmental > Terrestrial >...
ACTGGACGGCCATTCTCGACCATGGCTATCGAGACGCAGAACTCGGGAATGCCTGCAACGAACTCGCGGGTGCCGTCGAGCGGATCAACCACCCATACGCGGCTTTTGTCCAGGCGAGTGTAATCGTCCACGCTCTCTTCGGAAAGCCAGCCCTCGCCATCGCGTAGCAATTCTTTGCGCAGCACCGCGTCGAGCGCTCGGTCTGCTTCAGTGACGGGGTCATGTCCAATCTTGTATTCCGCCTCAATCGCGCCCGCGGTGAAACGGCTGAAGACGACCCGCGCCGCTTCCATGGCAGACTGGATGCGTTGCAAAGTTTCGGCATTGAAGTTGTTAGTCATGAATGTGTGCGAGATTTCTTGCTCAAGCCCAAAGCATACGAGCGCCGGTTGCCAGCAGTACCGCGCAAAGCAGCCGTCTCAACCAGGGTACTGGAAGATGGGTGCTCAAGTGCGATCCCAGCAGCCCACCGGGAATGGAACCGATCAGCAGCGAACCCACGAGGTAGGGATCGATATTGCCCAGCCGGAAATGGAGCAGGCTGGTCACGCCGGTCAGGATGACGGCGTGGACAATATCAGTGCCCACCATGACCTTTGGCGAAAAGCTGTAGAACAACAGCAGGAGCATCATGATAATGCTGCCGGAGCCGACCGACGTCATGCCCACCAGAAAACCCGCCAGCAGCCCGATGGCCGACATCCCGACGAAGGACTGCAGGGTCGGCGCCCGATGCGTCATATGCTCTTCAATCCGGCTCTGGAACAGCAGCAGAGTCGGAATGCAGATCAAGAGAACGCCGACCGCTGTCGTAATAAAGGTATTGACGCCGGTTCCGTAGACAGTTCGCAAATGGCCAAGCAGACTTACTCCAAGAATCGATCCCGGAATGCTGCCCGTGGCAAGAGCGACGACAACTTTTTTTCGAACCGTTCCTTTGCTGAGGTGAACGTAGCTGGAGCCGATTTTGGTGACGAAGTTAAAGAGGGCGTCAGAGCCCACCGCCAGAATCGGCGGCACTCGAAGAACAAAAATCAGGACGGGCAGCAGGAGCACACCGCCGCCCACTCCGGTCATTCCAATCAGAGTGCCTACCACGAAGCCGATTAAGACCTTTGCGATTAGCATGCAAAATCCCGCACAACTCTGCCGTGACCTTTTTCCGCGGTCAGGCTGAGTGTCCGTTTACTCCGATGAAGCCCTCGCGCTCCAGATGCAAAATGATTTCTTGCGCTGCTTCTTCGGGGCTTAGTTCGGCCGTATTAATCACGACCTCGGCATCCTTGGGTTCTTCATACGGATCTGAGATGCCGGTAAACTCCTTGAGAATACCGGCGCGAGCTTTGGCATAAAGGCCTTTGCGATCGCGCTGCTCGCAGGTTTCGACCGGGGTTGCGATATGCACCAGGATGAAGCCGCCGACCGGTTCGATCATGCTGCGCACCGCTTTGCGAGTCGCGTCGTAGGGCGCGATCGGCGCGCAGATCGCGATGCCGCCGTTCTTGGTAATCTCCGAGGCCACATAACCGATGCGTCTTATATTGATGTCGCGATGCTCCTTGGAGAAACCTAATTCCGAGGAAAGATGTTTACGCACCAGGTCCCCATCCAACAGCGTGACCGGGCGCCCGCCAGTCTCCAGAAACTTGGTTACCAGAACATTGGCGATGGTCGATTTGCCCGAGCCCGAAAGTCCAGTGAAAAAAATGGTTACACCCTGTTTGTGACGGGGAGGATAGCTGCGGCGCAATTCCTGTACGACTTCGGGATAGGTGAACCAGCCGGGAATGTCGCGACCTTCATTGAGGCGATCCCGCAGTTCAGTGCCAGAGATATTCAAAACCCGCGAGCCGTTTGTCACTTCATTGTCGGGCACATATTGGTCCTGATCTTCGAGGTACACCATCATGTTGAAGGGAACCATGGTGACGCCGATATCGGCCTCGTGCTTCTTGAAGAGTTCCTGAGCATCGTAAGGACCGTAGAAGTTCTTGCCGTCGGAATCTTTTCCCGGACCGGCGTGATCGCGGCCTACGATGAAGTGCGTGACCCCGTGATTCTTGCGGATTAATGCATGCCAGATGGCCTCGCGCGGTCCACCCATGCGCATAGCCAGCGGCAACATGGAAAGCTTGACGCTTCCTGCGGGGAACTTAGAAAGCAGCAACTGGTAGCAGCGAACGCGAGTGAAGTAGTCGACATCGCCGGGCTTGGTCATTCCGACCGAGGGATGAATCAACAGATTGGCCTCAACCTGTTTGGCCGCGCGAAATGTCAACTCGACGTGGGCGCGGTGCATGGGATTGCGGGTCTGGAAAGCAACTACGCGGCGCCAACCCAGACGGGCAAATTCAGCACGCAATTCCGCGGGGGTGAGACGCAGAGTGCGGAAGTCGTAGTGCGAAGGCATCTGCAGGCCTTCGACACGACCGCCCACGTACCAGGAGTTGCCCTTGTTAAGCAAGTAATCGACGCCGGGGTGAACCGCGCTGGTGGTTCCAAATACTGATTGCGCTTCCGCCTTACGGTCCGGCTGCCAGACCTCTTCGACATGCAGAACCGCCAGCATCACGCCTTCGGGGTCACGCAGCGCAACCTTACTGGTTCCTGGCTTCAGCGACTTGGCGAAGTCTTCTTTAACGTCCAGCGTGATCGGCATGGGCCAAAGAACGCCGCTGCCCAGCCGCATTTTGTGGCAGACGCCCTCGTAATCTGCCTGCGTCATGAATCCTTGCAGAGGCGAGAATCCTCCGCTCATCAGCAATTCGAGATCGCAGATCTGGCGTGGCGTAAGATCCCACGACGGCCACTCCCGTGAATGAGCTTTCAGTTCTGCAATTCGTTCGGCTGGCGCGATCAGGTCGGTCAGCTCCCCGCCGTGGGGCGCAATAATGTGGCTGCTTGAAGCGATCAAATCCGTGCTCCTTATGATTACGTTTATTTACACACTACATTTGTAACTGTGCTTTCCATGTAGGCAATGCGACTACGACGTTTGCGACCGACGGAAACCAGCGAGAGGAACGAAAGCTGCGATGCGCCAGAATACCGTGTAAGCAGCGGGGCGGCAAGTTCTGAATGGTTAGAGCGAGTCAAGCTTCAGCAAGAGCAATTTTCATACCTTTGTCTATCGCCGTTTGTGCCGCTATCTAGTTATAAATGGGGTGGTTAAAAAAAAGAGCCATTTTCCCTCGCTGGCCGGCTTGAGGAATGTGAAAAGCTTTGCACTCGAAATGCAGTTCCGGCTCCGTCGGCGATTGAAGCGTGGCCGCTAGAGAACCATTTTTTCCGCGGAAGATCCCTGCGGGGATTCCGCCGCCGAAACCTTTTTGGCTGCGACCGCGGGTTCTTTAATCGCATACTTCAACAGACACCACACCGCTCGCACTCCGTCTTTCCAACCTATTTTTTTCCCTTCTTCGTAAGTGCGACCCCAGTAGCTGATGCCGACTTCATAGATTCGCAAATGACGCTTTGCAACCTTGACCGTAATCTCCGGTTCAAATCCGAAGCGGTTTTCCTCGATCGGAATGGACTGGATTACTTCACGCCGGAAAACCTTGTAGCAGGTCTCCATATCGGTCAGGTTGATATTGGTAAGGCAATTCGAGAGCAGCGTCAGAAGGCGGTTTCCCACCGAATGCCAGAAGTAAAGCACGCGGTGCGGAGCGGCGCCCAGGAAACGCGAACCGTAAACCACATCCGCCTTGCCTTGGACGAGGGGATCGAGCAGTAGCGGATAATCCGCCGGATCATACTCCAGATCAGCATCCTGGATGACCACGAAATCTCCCTTTGCCTCCTGGATTCCGCGGCGCAAAGCGGCTCCTTTGCCCATGTTGTGCGGCTGCAGGATGACGCCGATCTGCGGATATTGACTCTGCAATTCGGCGAGAATTTCGCGCGAACCATCCTGCGAGCCGTCGTCCACGCAAAGCACTTCGAGCGCGAGCGGAACTGCCACTACCCGCTCCACCACGGCCCGCAATGTGGCGCGCTCGTTGTAAACCGGAATCACCACCGTCAGTCTCATGGCACAGGAAAAGTCTCCCCAGTGTAAAGCATTCCTCGGTTGGGTGCCCCGGACCGGCGCGCCAAAGCTACGGGTTAGGCAAAGTGTAATTAGTGCTCAAGAGGCGTACATGATCGGGGAATTTTGTCCTAAGGTATTCGCCTTAAGGAGCCGGTCGACATGGGAGTCAAAACCGGCGAAAACTATGGTACTTTGTGGCCAATGCCGACGCATCGGCAGGAATCGGCACACCCGGGCAAATGTCGGCTTCTTCCACAGCCTAAGATGTTCAGCGAAGACGTTGCCATAACATCTAAATTATCTTTTGTTATCTATGACTTACTTGTGATTTCGTTCTTGACTGCAAGTGATCCGATGCCCTTGCACTCGGAGGATTCCTGTCCCATCCCGCAAGCGCTGAACAACTTGGTGCCTAATCATGACGGGGAAGAGTAAAGACTCGAGATTTAGGGAGAAAATTCAGGTAACTGGCAACCCGCATGCTATGAAAATCTGGAGCCAGCCAAATCCTGTGTTTCTATGATGGCTGGACGGCGAAGTCGCGCTGGCAAGGCGAGGGATCTGTGCAAAACTCCCTTGACAGCGTGGGTTATTATCTCACCCTTGGGGAAGAGTCGACATGGAGGAAAAGCCGGTTCGTTTGGGCCCAAGGGAACAGCAAATTGCCGAGTTGCTGTTGCAGGGCTGCGACAATCGGGAGATCGCCTCGCAGCTCAAGATGGCCCGGCGTACGGTCAAGGCGCACTTCAACCGTCTCTTTCAGCGCTTTGGAATTGACAGCGGTATCAAGCGAGTCAAACTCGCGACAACCCTATACCGGAGGCAGCTATGTTTGGAGGAGAGCGCTACGGAAAACGCGTTCCGAGCGAACGGGAACGGCGAGTCATCGAGCTTGTCGCCCAAGGACTCAAGAACAGCGAAGTCGCAGAAGCCATCGGCACCACTGAGCATGTCGTAAAGAATTACTTGCGCGCTATCTATGACAAACTTGGACTATGGAATCGGGTCGAACTCGCTCTGTGGTATGAGGCGCGCCGGCACGAGACTTTAGTTCACGCGTAATCAATACGATTTTGCCGCAAAATATCTTGAACCCCTGCGTCGCAACCGCGGGGGTTTTTGCTTTTTAGGATTAAGTTGTGAAAGGCCTGCCAATCTCAATTGCAGTTTTTTCGGGCGGCGGGCTCAAACTGATCCATCTGGGCGTCGCGCTGAGTGGTAAATTTTCCGCCCGGAGTTTTTCCATACAAGTCTGAGTCTGAACAATAGTAAAGAGCGGTGTGCAGGTCGATCCAAACTTGCGCATTAGGGTTGCCCAGATAGACCGGCGCAGGCGGCGTTTCAGCCAACCCCAAACTCACCAGCATCCTTTCAAAAAGCGTGAGGTTGGGCTGAGGAGAATTCTTCGATTGCACATGATTGTCCGCGGGACGCAGACCCCACCCCGATAGCACGACCAGAAGCAGAAGCACCGCTCCTCCAACATAAAGGTCGGCGCGATGTTTCGCCAACCAGATTCCGCCTGCTGTTTTCGGGTGTATGGATTCCAGCCACTCGTGAGCGTGGGTGGCGGAAGCCCACGCTGATAGCGCTTTCGGATCTCGAACCGCCAGAGAAACCGGGGCCGCATCCTCCGCGGTTTCATCACAGGTCGCTAACCCGGCATCGTCCTCGGGCGATGTTTCAAGATCGTCGGATTCATCGGGGAGCTTCGCCACTGCATCGTTTGCTTGCGAAGAAAGTTTGTGAACAAGGTCAGCAGGAAGTTCATCCTCAGGAATAGCGTGCGAGTCAAGTTCCGCGTTCTGTTGATCGGTTTCTTCTGAGGCGAACTGATTCTCCGCGGCCTGCTGCAGATGCCACATCGATGCCCACTTGCTTTGCAAGTCACCCGAAGGCAGAGCCGTCCTTGCCGGTCGCGCGATTCCGCATCTACCGCAAAATAGTTCGTGCTCTCCGAATTGATATCCGCACTGAGGACAGACGGTTTCGCGACCTGACTTCGCACTGGACTCGCTGACGGGGAGCGGAACCCGCGGTTCTTCACTGGCTTCAATCAAATTCTCCGCCGGCTCGACAGGTCTCTCCACCGGCTTGGCGACGTTTTTTGCCGGCCCCACCGCCAGCCGCTCCAGTTGCGGCTTGATTCGTTCCAGTGCCTCAAGCATGGCGGCGCGCTCGGCTGCGAGCGTCTGCCGCCACTCTTTGTCAGCGGCTCTGGCAACTGCCTCCGTCATCAAACCTGCCATGAGTTGGCAGCTTCGCATCTCAGGCGCCGGAATGGAATCGCCGTCTGCGAAATGAATCTCGAGCAGCCCACTCAGATTGTCCTCGTGGTGAAGCGGCAGAGCGATCGATTGTTTGTCCGGGTGCTCGCGGCTGAACTCAGTAGAGAGTTGGCCGTCAGCGGACAGACTCGATTCCATCGGCAGGCTTGTTCCCGCCAGACTCGCCGCATCTCCCGTGGCCGCGACGTACTCCAGTTGGCTTTCCCTCACCACCGCGACGGCCACGCCCGTAGCATGTGTCATCTTTAGCAAGCGCTCGACAATGACATTCGCGGCGGCGTGCAAATCGCCAGGTTGCGAGCGCAAGAACTCTTGTGTCTCTACGATTTCAGCGAGTGCTGTCGCGGCATCAGGCCGGGGGCGGCTCGCGACCTCAAAGGCCTTTTGCTCCTGCAGTACGTGAGCGGCTTCCAGGAGTTGCTGGAACGTGCTCTCGTCCAGCGCCGGTTTTTCTCGTTCTTTTATGATGGGTCGCTCCAGGTGATCACGTGTTCCCGGCTCCTGTGATTCTGCCATAGACTGTGCAATTCGTCGTCCACAATGCCGAGCCCAACCCCGCAACTTCTTGATTCTAGCAGCCTTGGTGGGCTCGGGCCATCCCCGACTGCGGGCACACAAGTGCTTGTACTTCTTAGGATTATGGGCCGGATCGGGCTGGCGTAGTGGACGCGTGGTCGCCGGACAAGAGCGCTACAAGGCAAGACCGGAAATTCCAGAGGGCCGAGAGCACGGGGTGTGTGCAAAGTAATGCACTTTCCCTTTCACATGCAGTGATTGATGAGGGAGATTCCTACGCTTGTGCCGGAGTCAGCTCGGCCTGCTCGGTTTCTTCGTGGCTCAAGTAATAGTGAACCGCAGGAGTAATCACGAGCGAGAGCAGCATCGAAATCAGGATCCCGCCGATTACCGCGATAGCCAGCGGCTGAAGCATTTGCGAACCCGCACCCAACGCGAAGGCAAGCGGCAGCATGCCTGCGACCGTAGCCATCGCCGTCATCACAATGGGGCGCAAGCGCCGCCGGCTGGCTTGCAGCATGGCGTCTTCTGCCGAGAATCCGAGCTTGCGGAATTTCTGATCCGCGTCGAGCAGCAGAATTCCATTCTTGGCCACAATGCCAATCACCATGATCATTCCCATGAACGAAGAGACATTGAACGTTGTGCTGGTTATGAGCAGCGCGATGAAAACGCCGGAGGTCGATAACAGCGCGGAAGCGAGGATCGCAACGGGCGCCGCGAAGGTGCGAAATTCAAATAGCAGCACGATGAATACCAACAGGATGGCCAATACGAGCACGAACACCAGGTCGCGAAATGTTTTCTGCTGCTGCTGGTAGGTGCCGCCATAAACTACGCGAATGTTCGCGGGAATGTGAAGGCCATCGACGACTTTCATGACCGCGTCCATGCCGCTGCCCAAATCTTTTCCTTCCAAACGGGCGGTAACGGATACGTCACGCTGCAGGTTCTCGCGACGAATTTCGGTTTGTCCCGGAAGCTCGGTGATGCTAGCCAGCGCTCCCAGAGTGGCAGTCCTGCCGCTGCTGCTGGTCAGCAGGGTGTCGCGTATGGCTTCGAGCGACGCGCGGTTGCCGGCGGGGAAGCGCACGCGCACAGTGTAGGCGCGGTCGTTGCTGACTACGGGAGTTGCGGCCGGCTCGCCTTCCACGATGGCGGAAGCATCAGTGGCGATCTCTTCGGGTGTGAATCCCGCGCGGGCAGCGACGCTGGAATTAATCTGGAAGGTGGCCGCGGGACCGCTAATTGTGTTTTCGATCCCATCCAAAACATCGACCACGCCCGGAATTTTATGAATCGCATCGGCGACCTTCGGAGCCCATTGTTCGAGCGCTGCTCCATCCGGCGAAAACAATTTGATCTGGATGGGCTCGGGCTCGCTGGTTAGATCTCCAATCATGTCCTGCAATACTTGCACAAACTCGGCGCGAACCGCGGGTTCTTGGGTCTCCACCTGCGAACGGATATCTTCAGTCACCTCGTCCACGCTTCGCTTACGATCCTTCTTGAGTTTGACCAGGATATCTCCACGATTCGCTTCCGTAACCGCGGCCAGGCCCAACTCCATTCCGGTACGCCGGGATGAACTTTCGACCTCGGGAATGGATTTCACGATTCCCTCGATGTGGCTGATCATGCGGTTCGTCTCCTCCAGCGACGAGCCCGCGGGCGTCCAGTAATCCAGGGTAAATCCACCTTCGTCCATCGCCGGCAGCAAATCAGATCCGGAATATCGATAGCAAACGTAAGACGCAACTACCAATACACCCGCGCCAACGGCGAGCCACAAGGGCTTGGCCAGCGCACGCCGCAACCAGTGCTCGTGGGAGTTGACGATCTTGCGAAAGAATCCACTGATGGACGCTTCCTCGGCAGCGAGCAGTCGCGTCATCGACTCTTCTTCAGGCTCAATCGCTGCCTGTTCCGTCGGAGCGGGTTTGTGCTTGATGAAGTACTGGCTCAGGTTGGGGGTCCAGGTAAGCGCCAGTGCCAAAGATGTAAACAGAGAGATCGCCATGGTGACGGCGAGCGCGCGAAAGAAAGTTCCAGTAACTCCGGTAATCGAAATCAACGGCAGAAACACAACCACCGGCGTCACCGTGGAACCAATCAGGGGAACGGTGATTTCCTGAAGCGCACTGTGAATCGCCGACAGCCGATTCTGCCCCGCATCGCGATGTAGAACGATGTTTTCGACCACCACGATTGCATCGTCAATCACCAAGCCGACGGCGGCGGCCAGTCCGCCCAGCGTCATCAGGTTGAAGCATTGGTGGAGAAGCTTGAGCGCGGCAAACGTGACCAGAATCGTAACTGGAATCACCAGGCCCGCGACGATCGAAGTCCCCCAGTCCCGCAGGAACACAACCAGAATGATTGACGCCAGAATGAGGCCGAGCAGAATGGCGTCGCGGACGCTTTTGATGGAATCGCCGACAATGATGGACTGATCGTAGCACGGCCGAATCTGAATTCCGGGAGGAAGCGACCTTTGAATGCGATCGACTTCGGCATGAACTTCATTGGCGACGGCCACGGTGTTGCTGTCGGGCTGCCGATTGATGTTGATCAGCACCGATGGTTTTCCATTGGCGGTCACGATGGTGTAAACCGGCTTGACTGCGCGCGTCACGGTTGCTATATCTCCGATGCGAACCGGAATGCCCGCCGGAGTAGCTTTGACAACGGTGTTCGCGATCTGCTCAGGTGTGCGCACTTGCCCGCTGATCAAGCCCAGTACCAGCTGGTGATTGCGTTCGAACAATCCGGGCGAATCAACCAGGTTGGTGCGTCGCATCGTATCCAGAATGTCGGTTACGGTGATGTTGGCGGTCAGCAGTTTCGCGGGATCAGGGGTGATGTGAAACTCCGGCTCTTGCCCACCCTGAATCAGCACGGTCGACACACCATCAAGCCGGTTCAGCCGCGGCTTGATATCGTACGTCGCCATCTCCCAGAGTTGCGTCTGCGGCATCGTGTCTGACGTGAGGCTGTAGCCGATAATCGGGAAGCTGGCAAACGTCATCCGGTTCGCCACCACGGTCGCGGTCGAGGGAAGCTCGGGCTGCACGCGCGAGAGCGCCGCATTTACGTATTGCAGGGTCCGGAACATATCCACGTTCCAGTTAAAGAAAAGGTCAATCTCCGCAGATCCGCGGCTGGTGATGGAACGCACGTCCTGCAGCCCGGGGACGCTGTTCACGGCTTCTTCCAGTGGGCGCGTAATCGTGACCATCATCTGATCGATGGGCATCACGCCGTTGTCGACCGCGATCAGGATGCGGGGAAAATTTGTTTCCGGAAAAACTGAAACTGGAATAGTGAAGGCGAGATAAGCGCCCAGCAGCGCTACGGTGAGGATCAGGAAAATCACCGGTTTGGAATAGTGTGCAAACCAGTATGAGGAGTCCGCCTGGCTCACTTTTCCGCTCCGCCACTTTTCTTGTCTTTCTGATCGGTTTGTGGTTTCTGCTCTTCCACTTTGATCTTGGTATTGTCGGGCAAGCCGTAGGCTCCCGATGCCACCACGCGATCACTGGCTTGCAGGCCTTCCAAAATCTGAACATCATCGCCTTGGCGAACTCCTACTTTCACCAGCTTCTGATGAGCCCGATTGTCGGAGCCGGCAAGCATCACCGAGGTGGCTCCATCTTCTGCTGTGAGCAAGCTGGCCGCGGGAATGACCAAGGCATCGGGAATAGTTTTGGCGAGCATTGAAAGTTGAACGCTCGTGCCTGGCTTGAGCCTCTGTTCAGCGTTTTTCGCCTGCACCCAGACTTCAACCGTAGTGCTGTTTGGGTCAAGCGCCGGACTGATCACCGTGATTGCGCCCTCCGTCGGCTGCTCCTCGCCGGGCGCGGTGATAGTCGCCTTGTCCCCGAGCTTAAGCAGTGCCGCATCTTGCTGCGGAATGTGGGCGCGCGCGATGACTTGGGAAATATCCATCACAGTAAGCAACGGAGTTCCCGCGGCGGCCATCTCTCCGGGATACAGGGGCCGGTCGGCGATCACGCCATTGATGGGACTTCGAATTTCGGAGTAGCTGAGTTGCGCCGTCGCCCCTAGATACTTTCCCTTGGCGGACTCCAGCTGTCCGGCCGCTGACTTAAGCGTCTGCTGTCTTCCGATCGCCTGCATTGCGCCCAAATGCTTTTGCGCCATTTCATACTGATTGCGCGCTTGCGTGAGATCCACGCGCGACTGATCGAGTTCCTTGCGCGGAAGAGCGCCTTGCTGAAACAGTTCTTGCCGGCTGTCGTAGACCTTTTGTTGTGCGTCAAGCATCTGCTGGGCGGCTTGCATTTCAAGTTGCGCCTTCTGCATTTCAGCCGGCAGATCCGCGGCAGTGCTGATTTCGTACGTGGCTTGTGCCTGGTCGTATGTACCTTTTGTATCCTGCGCCGCCGCCGCGAGGTCCTGGTGTTCAAGCACGGCAAGCAACTCGCCCTCGTGCACGCGGCTGCCACGCTTCACCAGAAAAGTTTTCACCGGAGCACTGATCTTCGGAACGATGGCCGACTGCGCCAGCGGAAATAAAACTGCCTCTGCAACCACTGTGTGCTCAATCGTCGTCTTCTCAACTGCAACGACCTGCACCGGAACCACGGGTTCTTTCTCGGCAGGTTCCTTGGAGCAACCAGAGAGCGATGCAAGCAAAACGGCGAGCACTGCCATCGGCCACGTAGCCCCGGACGCCCCCGTCCGGGGAGGGCGGCGCAATTTCTTCTTCGTCCACGCTGGCGTATTCTCCATTTGCTATAAGCTTCCTGTCAGCGTTTGCAAGTTTGCCAGGGAAACACGGAAGCGGGCCTGGCCATCATTGAAGGCATTGCGCGTCAGGGTAAACGTGTTCTGTGCATCCACGACTTCCAGCACGGTGGACTCGCCCGCCTGATAGCGCATCGTGGTCAGGCGCAGGCTGTCCGCTGCTAGCTCGGCCGATTGATTGAGCGATTCCAATTCCGACCGCGCAGTTTCGGCCTCGCTGTACAAGGTCTGCAGCTTAGCCAACAGCTGCCGCTGCGCGAAACTCAGCTCCACACGCGCCTGCTCCCGGCGCAAGTCGGCCTGCTTCACCTTGCTGCGATTTGCACCCCAATTCCAGATGGGCAACTGCAGCGTAGCGGTGGCGGCATAGCCCAGATTGCGGACTTGCAGCCCCGTCGCCGGATCGGTCTGATAGAGCGCGTAGTGATTGGCGTCGATGCCATAAAAATAATCCAGGCTGAGCGACGGCAAAAAACCATTCCACGCGGCTGTGACCTCGTGATTGGCTTGCTGCAGAGCGGCCAGCGCGGCCCGCAGTTCGGGGTTTTTGTTGGCGGCGGCAGTCTGCACTTCGGGAAACGAAGGCAAGGGTTCCGGCATCTGCAGATCATCCACCACCGAGAAGTTTTCGTTGTAGTCGGGAAATATCAGAACTGCGAGCTCCAGCCGGCTGCGATTCATCTCCAATTCCGCTTCCTGCAAATCCCGCGATTGCTGTTGGGTTTGAATCTGCGCCTTGATGACGTCCGAGTGCGCGACCTCGCCGCCGTGTTCCAGCTTCTGACTGATGTCGAAGAATCGTTGCGCTTCTGTAGCGGCCCGCTGCGCGGTGGAATATTTCCGCTGCGCCACTACGAATCCGTAGTAAGCCTGCACGACCGTGACCACCAGCCCGCGCGCCGCGATTTCCGCACGCGCTCGGGCCACGACCTGCGCCGCGGAAGCCCGGCGGTAGTCGGCAAAATTGGCTAAGGAAATATCCTCGTGGACATTTCCCTGGCTGATGTATTCATGCACGCCATTGTTGGCAACAAATCTGCTGGCGCCCGTACCATTCCCCTCGGTGTAGAGAAATGCTCCGTTGTAATTCACACTGGGCAGAAGAGCCGCGCGGCTCTGCACCCGGTCTTCTTTGGCAAGTCCAAAGTCCGTCACCGCGGCGCGGTATTCAGGATTGTTTTTTTTCGCTCGCTCCAGAGCATCCTGCAAAGTTAAGGTCAGAGGAGCATTGCTCGGAGCACTGCCGCTGTTCTGCTGGTTGCTGCTTCCCGCGACTACCCGGTTGGGGGCGCTCTGGGCGGATGCAGTCATTCCCAGACTCCATGCCATAACCACGAGTGCGGCTTTCGCCATCCAGCTAACTCTTGAATTCGAAGTTGCCATATCGTCACCACGCACGCACTTGCTAATCTCGTTCTCCATCGTTGCCGGCGACGCGTAAGGGTACGGCATCGAAATCTCGAAGGCCGTACCCTCACACGAAGCTCGGCCGGGGGAGGACCGTTCAACAACGTGTAGATGTTCCTAAATTGAAGATTAAGCGAAGCTGAAGCGCCTTCCAGCCCCGGCCGCACGGGCGAGGATGCCCGCGCCTACACTACGCCAACCGGCAGCTCTACAGTCATGCGCGTCCCTTTGCCGGGAGCGCTCTCGGCGGTGATCGTTCCTCCATAGGCTTCGACCAGAGCCTTGGCGATGGCCAGCCCAAGTCCAAAGCCTCCCGTAGCTCGGGTGCGGGAGGGATCTCCGCGATAAAAGCGCTCGAAGATGTGCGGTAGATCAGCGCCAGGAATGCCTGCGCCATGGTCTTCAAAGATGATTCGTGCCGAACCGTGGCTCTCGCTGCTGACAGCAACCTCCACCGATCCCCCTTCGGGGCCGTAGCGAACCGCATTCTCCAGCAGGTTGATCCAGACAAGTTGTAAATCCTCGGGATCGGCTCGAAATAACACCGGGCCGTTCTTCGAAAGATGAACCGTCGCCTTGCGACTTTCGGCTAGATTGCGAATCCTTTCCACCGCCTCCTCGCAGGTTGCGGTGACGTCGATGACCTGCAAGTCGCGGCGCAAAGCCCCATGCGCCCATTGCTCCGCCCTGGCCAGCCGCAGCATCCATTGCAACAGTCGCTCCAGTCGCTCCAAGTCTTCGAGCGCATGTTCGAGCCCGGTCCGATATTCCTCGGAAGCGCGTGGCCGTTGCAGCAGCGATTGCAAAGTGGACTTCAGCACCGCAACCGGAGTCTTCAGTTCGTGCGCGGCATTGCCCAGAAATTCTCTCTGCTGGTCGAAAGAGTGTTGGAGTCGCGCCAGCATCGTAGTCATCGACTGCGTGAGCGGACGCAGTTCTTTGATTTGCAGAGCATCAGCGGGCAAATGCAGTTCCCAATTGTGCGTCGACACCAGCCCGGCTTGCGCCGCCAATTCCTGCAGCGGCAAAAGCCCCCGGCGAATGCCCCAAAGCGCAAGCAGCACGGTTGCGCCGAGCAGCAGCAGGCTGGATAGCGCGATCGAAATCCCTGCTTGCTTGACCTGCTCGTCCAACTGGATCATCGGCGCCGCATAGACGATGGTTAGCGACTGGGGTCGGAAGGTCGTGCCTTCCTCGCGATCGAGCACTGGAACCTGGAAAACCCGCAAGCCCCGATAATGCACGTGGGCAAACTTGAATCTCCAATGATCAGGCCCGGTGGGCGGAATCTCCAGGCCGGCGGGCCAATTGGTCGAGCGAGTCAGAAGCCCCGATCGTTCCGTCCACACCGCAAACAAATCTGGATGCGCGGGATCGAGAGAGGAGGGCATCAGGGTCTCGTCGAAGTACACGTTGCCGCTTGCGTCTTCCGCATAGCGCACCAGTGCCGCCACGCTCATCGCACGAGCCTGCATTCCAGCGTCGAGCGTAGAAAGCAGCCGCTGATGCGTATAGAAGATTCCGGTAAACAACAGACCCGCCGCCAAAAGCGCCTGCGAGAGCACGACGATAGTGATCAGCCGGGCCTTAATCGAACCGCGCACCATGGAACCTGACCGGATCGACCGTTGCCGGATGGACCGCGCTTCGACCGAATTGTTTTCGTGTTTCATCCCGGTGCCGTTCCATCCTGCAAAACGTAACCTTGCCCGCGCAAGGTGTGAATCAACTGCCGCGAGGATCCATCGTCGAGTTTGCGCCGCAGGCCCGAAATATAAACCTCGATCACGTTGCTGAACTTCTCCCAGTTGTAGTCATAAAGATGCTCCAACAATTCAGTCTTTGAGACCACAGCCTGCGGCCTGTGCGCCAGGTATTCCAAAACGCGATATTCCATCGCGGTCAGCGTGACTGGCCTTCCTC
>Ga0308309_10001283_pt1 | contig 14935 bp, 10 predicted proteins | sample HubBroMetageWFT5_FD_192491 | JGI IMG/M metagenome (GOLD analysis project Ga0308309, IMG submission 192491) | Warmed and freeze-thawed soil microbial communities from the Hubbard Brook experimental Forest, New Hampshire - Hubbard Brook CCASE Soil... | ecosystem: Environmental > Terrestrial >...
GGTAATTTGCTAAAGCTTCGAACCACACGTAGCTCACGTGCTTTTCATCGCCCGGCACCGGGATACCCCACTTGAAGGTCGTGCGGCTCACCGATTGGTCGCGCAGCCCGCTGCGAACAAACGCGATCACCTCGTTCCGCCTGGTCTCCGGGCGAATGAAATCAGGATTCTCTGCGTACAACTTCAGAAGTGGCCCTTCCATCGCCGACAGCTTGAAGAAGTAATTTTCTTCCTGAACGGTTTCGGTCGGGCGCCCGCACTCGGGGCAGGGAGCACCGGGTTCCGTCACGTCGACGTAAAGCTCGTCGAAGACGCAATACTGTCCACTATAAGAGCCCTTGTAGATGTATCCACGCTCCTGCAAACGCTTGAATAGCGCCTGCACTCCTCGTATGTGGCGCGGCTCTGTGGTGCGAATGAAGTCGTCATAGGTCAACTTCATCCGGTCCCAAAGCTGGCGGAACTCGCCCGAGACGCGGTCCGCGAATTCCTGAGGAGAACAGCCCGCGGCAATTGCAGAGCGCTCAATCTTCTGCCCGTGCTCATCCGTGCCCGTAAGAAACCAGGTATCCATTCCCATCATGCGCTGGCGGCGCGCCACGGTGTCGCAAACCACTGTGGTGTACGTGTGGCCGATGTGGGGCCGCGCATTGACGTAGTAGATGGGCGTCGTGATGTAGAACTTTCCGGTCTTATCCATTCTTTTTGTCCAGGTACATGCGGAGCGCTTCCTGCATTACCGTTTTCAGCGGCACATGATGCTCAGCAGCAAGGCAGCGACAGTCTTCGTACTCGGGCGCTAGCTGCGAGTCGGAGCCTGCCATGCTTCCGACTTTGATTCGCACCTCGCCCCACGGCGTCTGCACGGTTTCATGGCGGCGAGCCAAAACATACCGTTTTTCATTGCGGCTGCGGATACCCAGCGTGCTGCTCTCGCGGAACAACAGATCCTGCAGCTTGGAAGCATCCTGCGGCTTGGCCAGCACCGTAAGCAAAGTCCCCGGGCGCGATTTCTTCATCTGGACTGCCGTGGTGAACACGTCCAAAGCCCCCGCGGCGAGCAGCAGGTCCGCCACGTAGCCAATGATCTGCGGACTCTGGTCGTCGATGTTCGCCTCCAACACCACCACTTCGTCTTCTTCCCACGGGCCGCTCGGACTGACATTTGACGCCGCCGATTCCACAGTCTCTCCCACGCTGATGCGCAGCACATTGGAGTGATGGGGGAAATCGCGGGACCCAGCACCGTAACCGATCTTCTCCGTCGTCATGATCGGACGCGGCCCGAAACCAGTCGCCAGGACTCGCACGATTGCGGCGCCGGTTGGGGTCACCAGTTCCTTCTGAACGTCGCCCGAATACACCGGGATGCCCTTCAGCAACTCCAGTGTTGCCGGGGCAGGGACGGGCATCACTCCATGAGCGCACTGCACCGTTCCGCCTCCGACGTTCATCGCAGATGCGTAAATCTTCTCCACGCCAAGCGCTTCGGCGCCTACGGCCGCGCATACGATGTCGGCGATTGCATCGGCAGCGCCCACCTCATGGAAATGGACCCGTGAAACCTCGACATTGTGTACTCTCGCCTCCGCAGTTCCGAGAGCTGCGAAGATCTCGCTCGCCGTCTTCTTGGACTGGCTGCTGATCGGAGCCGCTTCAATGATCCCAAGAATGTCCTCAAGATTCCGGCTGTGGGCATGCTTCTCATGACTGTCATGTTCGTGGTCATGCGCGCTAGCGTCGCCATGTTCGTGGCTGTGCCCGGAAAAATGGCGTTCAGGGTGGGCCCAGAATTCCTCCCGTGGCAGGTCCTTTTGGCCATCTACGACTACATCGACCTTGGTGGCGGAAATGCCGTTTCGGTCAACCCGCGAAACCTCCAAGTCAGCTCCCACCCGCAGCGCCGCGACGGTCTCCTGCAGCAACTTAAACGGAACTCCGGCGTCCACCAGCGCCCCGAGGAACATGTCGCCGCTGATTCCGGAAGATCCGTCCAGGTATGCAATTCGCATGGAAACTGCCCGCTTGCAAGCCGCGCCGGCATTCTGGCGGGTGCTCGATGGGAACTTTCATCATAGGTAACGGTGCGATCACCGTCAAACCTGAGCGCCTTCGCGCGTTTGTTATAATCACCTTTTTCCTCAGCGATTTGCGAGTCAACATCCTGTCAGATAGAACCCGCGACCAACAGCCCAGGAGCAGCAAGAGAGACCGAGAGCAATCGTGTATCTAGAGCGACAGAAACAGCTGGCCACCCACGTTCGGGAATTCCTCCGCCAGAAGTACCAGATCGAGCTGCCAAACATCGCCATCGACCAGCCGCCGAAAGTCGAGATGGGCGAGTTTGCCATGCCGTTCCCCTTTGAGCTCGCCAAGCAGTTCAGGAAGGCCCCGCGCAAGATTGCGGAAGAAATTGTCGCCGAGATGCCGCTGCCAGAGGGATTTGCCAATTTTGAAGTAGCTGGCGGCGGATACATCAATGCTCGTCTCGTCCGCGCCCAGGCCGCACGCGCGTTGACCAGCGAGAGCGCCATTGCTCCGACCGATCACACAGCCGAAGGCGCCGCCAACGTGGCTGGCAAGATCCTCGTCGAGCACACCAGCATCAATCCCAACAAGGCTGCTCACATCGGGCATCTGCGCAACGCGATCCTGGGCGACACTTTTGTCCGCCTCTTGCGGGCCGCCGGACACACCGTCGATGTGCAGAACTACATCGACAATACCGGGGTCCAGGTGGCCGACGTCGTGGTGGGCTTCGTTCACCTCGCCAAGCTGTCGAAAGCCGAAATCGACAACCTGATCGCGACCACCCCGCGCTTCGATTACTACTGCTGGGATCTGTACGCCCGTGTCTCGCAATGGTACGAAGCGGACAAGGAAAACATTAAGGCTCGACTTGAAGTATTGCATGCCATCGAACAGGGAAACAATGAGATGGCATCGATAGCCGAACAGGTCTCAACGGCCGTCTTACGTCGCCATTTGGAAACCATGGACCGGCTCGATATCGAGTACGACTTCCTGCCCCGCGAAAGTGAAATTCTCCACCTTCACTTCTGGGATTTGGCCTTCCAGCAACTCAAAGAAAAAGGAGTGCTCTACTTCGAGACCGAGGGCAAGAACAAGGGATGCTGGGTGATGACACGCCCTGCGGCAAGCAAATCCCAAGCTGTCTCCGACGCCCACCCTGAGATCGACGCCAAGACTGGTCCCGACGAAGACGCGAAAGTCATCGTGCGCTCGAACGGAACTGTCGGCTACGTCGGCAAAGACATCGCCTACCACCTGTGGAAGTTCGGACTGCTGGGACGTGACTTCGAATACCAGAAGTTCTTCCGCTATCCGAACGGCCATGAGTGCTGGATTTCCGCCGAATATGGCGAGGCGAACCATCCTCACTTCGGAAGTGTGGCAGCGATTTACAACGTGATCGATTCGCGCCAGAGTGATCCCCAGAATACGGTGGTCGAGGCCATCCGCTTGCTGGGCTATCCCGACAAGGCTGCCCATTACACGCACTTTTCCTACGAGATGGTGGCGCTCACTCCGCGCTGCGCCATGGACCTGGGCTATCAGGTAAGCGCGGAAGACCAGGCCAAGCCATACATCGAGGTCTCAGGTCGCAAAGGATTCGGCGTCAAGGCCGACGATCTGCTCGACTCGCTGATTGCGGCTGCGAAGAAAGAAGTCGACAGCCGCCATCCGGAGCTTGGCGATGCGGAGCGGCTGCAGATCTCGAAGCAGATAGCCATCGGCGCGCTGCGCTATTTCATGCTGAAGTTCACCAAGCAATCCGTCATCGCCTTCGACTTCAAGGAAGCGCTTGCTTTCGAAGGTGAAACCGGCCCGTACGCGCAGTACGCGGTAGTCCGCGCCAGCAATATCTTTCGCAAAGCGGAAGTGGAACCCAACGACGCGCTCGCCGCCGATGTCGACTACGCGCGCTTCTTTGCCGAAGACAGCGGCACCGAAATCTGGGAGCTCTGGCTACTGGCGGGGAAGACGTCGGCCATCATCGAGCAGTGCATCGCCACCACCGAGCCCGCCTACGCAGCGAAGCACGCCTTCCAGTTAGCTCAACAGTTCAACAACTTCTACCATCGTCACCATATCCTCAACGAAGCCGACGAAGCGCGAAAGAAGTTTCTTCTGGCCACAGCCGCAGTCGTCCGTCGCGAATTGACCGCCCTCTTGGCGGTCATGGGAATCACCGTTCCCAGCGTGATGTGAACCGGCCTTGCGGCGCGCCTGCGGCGAATTAGGATTTTGGCCATCCAGGCCTAGGTCACATCGAATAGCACGAATCCGTACCACCGAGACTCAAGGCTCACGGAGGCATTGAAAGAAATGAAAACTCCGCGTCCTCCGCGCCTACGTGGTGAATTCCTCCGCACCGATACAGGGATCTCTAATTTGTCAGCGTCGTAAAATGGACCGGAGAGCCTTTCTTTATGTTCACGCCGCGTCCCATTGGTTATGTCCGCAGTCCATACTCCGAGACCAGCCAGATCCCCAAAGGCCTTGGCGCAAAGCATGACGTCGAGGGTGAGCTCGAAATCCTGCAGGAATTCGAAGCCGGGCTGACCGACATCGAAGGCTTTTCCCATCTCATCGTTGTCTGGTTCTTCGACCGCTCCGACGGGTACCAATTATTCGGCAAGCCGCCTTGCGACGACCGCGCGCATGGCGTGTTTGCGACTCGTTCGCCACGGCGTCCCAATCCCATTGCGCTGACCACGGTCGAGCTGATTGGCCGCGACGGACCAAAATTACGCGTTCGTGGCGTCGACATGCTCGATGGCACGCCGATCCTCGACATCAAACCCTACTTGTCGAATATTCCCGAAGAAAAGCTGTGTCGCGGCTGGCTGGCAGAAGCTGAAGCGAGAAAGAAACCGTGATGAATCTGCTTTTAAGTCTTACTTCGGGAAGACTGTGCCGCAGAGCATCAGCATTAACAAGGCGACTTCCGCTCTTGCACCACATTGTGCAAGTACATCGGAGTCGCACGATTAGGTGCAAGTAATTTTGTGCAGTTGTACCCGACGATACTCACCGTACGTCCGGCGACGTCCTACCACGAACTGTAAGGGGTACCTTCGCTGGAGTTCAGGTCGCTCCCGCTGTGCACGTCCACGATGCCAGGTTGAGACTGGTCAGGTGACATGATGCTGTCGTCCGTAACCGGCACCCAGGTTTCGCGGGAGTTGGTGAACGGGTCCTTGGGAAGTTGCTTCAGGTAATTTGCGTCGACCACATCCTGCAGCGATTGCGGCGCCTTCTGCTTATCCAGCGTGTATTCGTCGATGACCATGCGCAAATTGTAAAGGTCGTCTCGCAGCACAGTTTCGCGTGCGTGCAAAATCGATGCCTGGTACCGGGGAATCGCGACGGACATCAGGATGACGATGATGCTGATCACCACCATCAACTCGATCAGCGTGAATCCGCGTTGTCGTGAGCGTCGGTTCATAATCGCACTATCCGAGTGTGCCAACCAAGCTACCACGTCTTATATTTCGAGCCGTCGAGCCCCGTACCCTCCGACTTGGTGTACACGTCGAACACGTTTTGCCCTCCCCACGAATCGGAGTCGGCTTCGTCTTGCATGGAACGCAGCCCCCACTCCGTCTTGCCGGTCATTGGGTCCACGGGAATCCTCCGCAAAAAGCGAATCTTCTTGCCGTTCGAATCCACTCCCTTGACCAATGTGTCCAGGTCGGGTGGGTAGCCCTGGCTGTCAACTTTGATCTGAAACGCTCCCCGGTCGGCGGCGTCTTTGTAGCGGTCGATGGAATCACGCATCTCCCACAGCGCGCGGCGAAGATCGCGTTCCTTGTTGCGCCGGATCGTGACTCGAACCACAGGGACTGCGGCCGCCGTCAAAATCATGAGGATCGTCATTGCCACGATCAACTCGATGACCGTGAATCCGCGCCCGGTGTGGCTGCGTTTGTTGTACAAGGCCCCTCGTCGATGATTGCGAATGGCAGAAAAGAGGAACTTCACACTCCTAATTTTAATCCTCTCCGAAGGCAAAAGCCGCCAAGCACTGACCACTATCCACTAATCACTATCCACTAGCTAGTGAACCGTCACGATCGCTTGCGATCCGCCGGCGGGGATGTTTTGCATGCTGGCATTTTTCAGCGTCGCGCGATTGATGCTCAAGGTTGCCTGACCGGGGGCCTTCGCCTGGAACGTCAGCGTGAACAACTGCCCGTCTGCAGTGATGCCATTGCTGCCCGGAGGACGGGAAGCCGTGACTTGCAGAATCCCCATCATGCTGTCGTCGCGGTGGACCAATGCAACCGCCTGGCCGTCCTGCTGCAGCACTGGGCCGTTGGATACATTCAGCAATTGCAGGACCTTCGGGTTATACAGGATCTGCAACGGCACCGAATACACGTTCTGCGCCCCGGCCATATTGATATTGACCGTGAACGTGCTTCCAACAGCCTGGGTCAACGAAGGAGGATCGAAGCTCACCAATGCGCTGCCCGCCGGAGCCGTGGCCGCCTGGTCGGCAGGTGGAGCGCCTGCCTGTGGCACGGGCGAAACCGCGGGTTGCTGCTCCGCCGGTTGCGGAGCCGTGCGATGCAACGAAATTGAATTGGCTGTACCAACATCGATGGCGCGCGTGTTGCTATCGAAAACATCCTGCGCCCGCACGATGTGCGGTATCAGCATGAATACCAGTTCATTGTCCTGGCGCTGCTTGTTCTCAGTGGAAAAGAAGTACTTGAAGAACGGGATTGAGGCCAGTCCGGGAATTCCGTTAATCGACTTGCTCTCCGTCTCTTCCAGGATTCCGCCCATCACGTTGGCCTCACCCTCGCGCATCCGAATCTCGTGCTCGATCTTGCGCTGCCCAATAACAGGCTGCTGGATACCGCCGATGTTCTGGTAGGAATCCACGGCCGAGATGTCCATCGTGAGCTTCAACGTCACCTGATCGGTGCCGTGAACGTGAGGCGTCACATCAATATTCACGCCGACGTCGATGTAATTGAACTGCGTATTCACCAGCGGATTGATGCCGACACCGCCAATTCCAGGCTGAAACGAACCTGTCGCCACTGGCACACGCTGGCCAATCTTCAGCGAGGCTTTTTGCCCGTCAAGGGCGCGAATCTGCGGCTGCTGCAGGATCTTGGTCGTGCTGTCGTTGTACAGGAACGTCGCCGTTGCCGGCGGGATCGTTATTTGAAAATTTGTCGCGTTCAGGTGTGCCAGGGTGTTCAAGTTGATGGTACCGGTGGCGCTGCCCGTCGTGGTGGAAACCGTACCGTTGCCGGTGCCCACGTTTGACCCGGTGGTAGAGGTTGATGTGATGGTGTTGTCCACCAGCGTGGCCGATGCACTCGTCGGCGGGGTAATACCCAGGTTGCGCAGCTTGTTGCGCTGCACCTGCATGATGATGACGTCAACCACAACTTCAGGGCGCGACTTGTCCAGATCGTCGATCAGCTTCTCAGCCAGCGCAATCTGGTCGGGCGTCCCACGAATGACAATCGCCTGCTGGGAAGGGAACTGCTGCAGACGCTGCGTGTCCAGCAGCGTACGAAGGATATTGACTAGGTCCTGCAGTTCGTTGGGCTGCGAAAGATTGGACAGGTAGAAAGTGCGAATTACGCTCTGTTCGATTTCCTTGCGCTTGGCCGGCGTGTCGGCAGCAACGAAGATCGTGTTCGGTGTAACCGGCCGCCAAAAGGTCTTCGATTCCAGTGCCGTAATTTCCAGGGCCTCTTGCAGGGTGACTCCGTTGAGCTCTACCCGAATGCGTCGCGAAGTGTAGTCAGGATCGAAGAGAACGTTGATGCCGGCCAGTTTCCCGATCGTCTCGTAAATCGTCTTGGTGTCTTCGCTAAGCTTCAGCGTGATCGGAGTATTGGCGATGGGAGCAAGTTCAACCGGGCCGCCGGCTTGCTCCATGCGTTTATGCAGGGCGGATTGCGCTGCTTCGCTGGCATTCGGCTGGCTCGGTTGTTCGGTTTCCTTTAACGCCCGGCGAACCTTGTTGGCCTCCTGCTGGGCGATGAAGCTCGAAGGATCGATCGCCATGGCCTGCTCGAACTCGGTCAGCGCCTCTTGCAGCTTGCCACTCTTCTCCAGCAGTTGCCCTTTATGCACGTGCGAGGCTGAGGCGAAAAATCGGATTCGCTCGAATGACGCACGATAGGTAATATCCTCCGGCTTCAGTTCGTAGGCCTGGTGGTAGTAGTTATATGCCGTCTCGTAGTCTTGCCTGATTTCGGCATTGAGACCTTGCTTGTAAAGCGCCTTGGCCTTGTCAGCGGCGACCGCGGGCAGAGTTCCGAAAATCAGTAACAGAGCCAGGACACGGGTGAGCCGTTTCATCAGGTTCCTTAAGACCGGGTTTGCTGGAACGCATTCATGGCCGGCCAGAAATGCTGTTCCGGTATGCAACTCAGACTTCTGCCCGCGCAAAACGTAAGCGATAGGCGCTCCTTAGAATGGCTTCAATCGCCGCGATAGCAGGTGCCCGAATTGGCGCGATTATAGCATCCCGACTTGTTGCACATCTGTGATTTCACAGTGTGTGTTAGCATACGAGATTCGCACTCGTGCGTGCATTTTCGCCATGGCCCGTCCGCCGCAATCTACAGGGGAGAAGGAAAAGCAGGGCCGGCGCGATCCGACGGCCAGCGGCTTGCGTGATGCTGCGGTCAATCGCTCCGCCTCCTACAACTACTTTCTGCTGGAAAAATTTGAGGCCGGCATCGCTTTGCGTGGTACCGAGGTCAAGTCCATTCGTTCCGGGCGCGCCAACCTCAAAGACGCCTACGGACTGGTAAAAGACGGCGAGCTCTGGCTGATCAATGCTCACATCGGCGTCTATGAACACGGAAACATCTTCAATCATGAACCCCTGCGCACGCGAAAACTCTTGGTCCATAAGAGTGAGTTGAACAAACTGATCGGGAAAACCCAGCAAAAAGGCCTGACCCTGATTCCAACCCGGCTCTACTTCCGCAATGGCAAGGCCAAAGTTGAGATCGCTCTTGCCAAGGGAAAGCAGCATTGGGACAAACGCGAAACGGAGCGCCGCAAGACCGCCGACAAAGAGGCGCGAGAGGCCATGGCCCGCAGCCGGAAGAGTTAAGGCGTGCCCGTCCAGACCGACTTGCGTCAGGGCACGATTCCACACGCTGCGGAAGAACCTTTCGCACTGTTTTGCGTCAGGGCACGACTTTTAGTCGTGCCGCTGCGCCCTCTATTTTTTGATCCGCCGAGCGGACTTTAGTCCGCGAGGCGTAACTATTTCGGGCAGTGAGCTACTGCGCTATGACAATGCGCGACAATTTTTACGGAGTTCGAAAATCATCATGAAGATCGCACTTACTTCCTCTTCTCCCTCGCAACTCGACACCGAATGCCTCGTCGTCACCGTCACTGACGCATCCGAGAAAACGGGCAACGGCGACAAAGACGACACGCCGATGCCGCAAATCCTCACCGGCGATCCGGCGGTGCAGGCCGCTGCTGCCGACCTCGTCGCCTCCGGCGAAGTCACCGGCAAGGCAATGGAAATGACCCTCCTGCACAAGCCCGCGGGACTCAAAGCGAAACGCCTCTTGCTGATCGGAGGAGGAAAAGCCAAGACCTTCTCCACGTCCGAACTTCGTAAGATCGCCGGAACCGCGGTGCGCGCCATCAAAGCGAAGGACTTGAAGAGCTTCGCGATGGCTGCACCCGCTACCGGAAACTTCAGCGCCGAAGACGCAGCGAAATCCATCGCGGAAGGTGCGTATGTTGGCGCATTTGACGCCGACTACTACAAAAGCGATCGCAAGGAGCAAAAGATCGATGAGCTAGCGGTGCTCATGCCGGCCAACTCCGATGTGAAATCGTTGCAGGCCGCCGTCGATGTCGGAACCATCATCGGTGAGGCCCAGAATTTCACCCGCGACCTGGTTAACGAGCCCGGTAATCGCATGACGCCGACCATCCTCGCCGACCGGGCCAGGAAGATGTCCGACGAAGTAGGACTGCAATGTGAGATTTATGGCCCCGACAAAATCAAAGAGCTGAAGATGGGTGCGTTCTGGAGCGTCGCGCAGGGTTCACAAGAGGAGCCCGCCCGCCTGATCGTCATGCGCTACGAACCGTCCTCAGCGCCGGCAACGCCCGTTCTTGGTTTGGTCGGGAAGGGAATCACCTTCGATAGCGGCGGCATCTCCATCAAGCCCTCCGACGGCATGGAGAAAATGAAGTACGACATGGCCGGAGGCGCGTCCATGATCGGCGCCATGCGCGCCATCGCGCAACTCAAGCCGAACGTCCGGGTCATCGGCATTGTCTGCGCGACCGAGAACATGCCCTCCGGCACCGCTCAGAAGCCGGGAGACGTGCAGATTGCGATGTCAGGCAAGTCCATCGAGATAATCAACACCGACGCCGAAGGTCGCCTCGTGCTGGCCGATGGGCTGCACTACGCCCAGCAGTTGGGTGCGACCCACCTGATCGATGCCGCCACACTGACGGGCGCCTGTGTCGTCGCGCTAGGCATGATCAACGTCGGCATCTTCTCCAACGACGACGAGTTCTACAACCGCTTCAACAACTCGCTCAAAGCTTCCGGCGAGAAGATGTGGCGGTTGCCCGTAGATGAAGAATATCGCGAGATGATCAAGTCCAACATCGCCGACATCGTCAACAGTGGAGGCCGCTGGGGCGGCGCTGTCACGGCCGCGATGTTCCTCAAGGAATTCGTCGGCGACACGCCGTGGATCCACCTCGACATCGCCGGCGTGGCCTGGATCGAAGACAGCAAGCCCTGGATCGCCAAAGGCCCATCGGGAACCCCCGTCCGGTCGCTGGTCGAGTTCGTGCGCGCCCTGGGAACGAAGAACTAGTTTGTCATCCTGAGCAACGAAGAACTAGTTTGTCATCCTGAGCGAAGTGCGGACGCGTAGCGTCCGCACGAAGTCGAAGGACCTGCTTTTTTCCCTAAAGGGTGGCCCACATTTGCCGGCTGTTGGCAAATGTGGGATTCGCGGTACCCGTGTCACACATTCTTCATGCACAATTCACGGTGCTTTGATGCGGCGCCAGCGATAGCCGACTAGAGTAGCTTCAATAGCAAACCTGATCGGAGAGAGTGGGGAGTTGGTCAAACAGCCGCTCCCCGATTTTCTTGCCCGCATATCCCACAATCAAGTACCACACCTGTAAGCCCCTATGCGGAACTGAAGTGGCGTCTGTTCTTTCTATCCACTAGCCACCATCCACTAACCACTGCTTTTCCCATTTGCGCTCCCTCGTCCCGCCCACTAACATTCTTGCGTTATGCCTGTAGCTACCGACTCATCCACGACATACTCTCCGATCAAAGCGCCCCGCGGCAACCAGCTCTCCTGCAAAGGCTGGGGACAAGAAGCCGCCATGCGCATGCTGATGAACAACCTCGACGAAGATGTCGCCGAGCGCCCGCAAGACCTCGTCGTCTACGGAGGCACTGGCCGCGCCGCCCGCAACTGGGAGTGCTATCACGCCATCGTCCGCTCCCTCCGCTCGCTCGACAACGACGAAACATTGCTCGTGCAGTCCGGCAAGCCCGTCGCGGTTTTCCGCACTCACGACTACGCCCCGCGCGTCCTAATCTGCAACTCCAACCTCGTCGGCCACTGGTCCAATTGGGAGAAGTTCAACGAACTGGAAAAGCTCGGCCTCATCATGTACGGCCAGATGACCGCCGGCTCGTGGATTTACATCGGATCGCAAGGAATCATCCAGGGCACCTACGAGACCTTCTGCGCGGCGGGCGAAAAGCATCTCGGTGGCGATCTCGCCGGCAAGCTCATCGTCTCCGGCGGCATGGGCGGCATGAGCGGAGCCCAGCCTCTCGCCGCGACCATGGCAGGCGCCTGTTACCTCGGCATCGAGGTCGATCCAGAACGCATCAAGAAGCGCCTGCGCACCGGCTACTGCGACTTCATGGTCAACTCGCTCGACGAGGCCCTGCGCATCCTGAAGAACGCCGTCCGCAAGAAGGAAAACATTTCTGTCGGTCTCGTCGGCAACTGCGGCGACATCATTCCCGAGCTCGCTGACCGTGGCGTCGTGCCCGACATTCTTACCGACCAGACCTCCGCGCATGATCCCCTGAACGGCTACGTCCCCAGCGGCATGACGCTCGAAGCCGCGATGGATCTGCGCAAAAACGATCCCAAGGCCTACCTCGAGAAGTCGCTCGACACCATGGCTCGTCATGTTGAAGGCATGCTCAAGTTACAGAAGATGGGATCGGTCACCTTCGACTACGGCAACAACATCCGCAAATTCGCCTTCGATCACGGCGTGAAAAATGCATTCGATTTCCCCGGATTCGTGCCCGCCTACATCCGTCCGCTCTTCTGCGAAGGGCGTGGCCCTTTCCGCTGGGCTGCGCTGTCGGGCGATCCCGCTGACATTCACACTACCGACGATCTGGTCCTCCAGATGTTCCCACAAGACCGCGTGCTGAGCCGCTGGATCGACCTCGCGCGCAAGCGCATCAAGTTCCAGGGTTTCCCCTCGCGCATCTGCTGGCTCGGCTACGGCGAGCGCGCCGAGTTCGGGCTGGCCATGAACGACATGGTGAAGTCCGGCAAGCTCAAAGCACCCATCGTCATGGGACGCGACCACCTCGACACCGGCTCCGTCGCTTCTCCCTTCCGCGAGACTGAATCGATGAAAGATGGCAGCGATGCCATTGCCGACTGGCCGCTGCTCAACGCTTTGCTCAACACGGCCAGCGGCGCGTCGTGGGTGTCGATCCACAATGGCGGAGGTGTAGGCATCGGTTACTCGCAGCACGCCGGACAAGTCACCGTCGCCGACGGAACCGACGACATGGCCAAGCGCATCGAGCGCGTGCTCACCAACGATCCCGGCATCGGCGTCGCCCGCCACGTCGACGCAGGCTACGACGAAGCCAAGCACTTCGCAAAAGAGAAGGGAATCAAGATTCCCATGGCGGAGAGCGAGTAAACGTCAACGGGTCATTCTGAGCGAGAGCGCGCAACGTGCACGATTACTTTAAGGCCTTTTCGCGGAAGTTATCGTAGGCATCTGGAATTGAGCTCCACCTCGGCGTAAGGTTCAGTTTGTGAGAAACGAAGCGACCATATTGCGGGGCGGAGCTGAGTGCTCGTAACCACAGCGATTGGAACAGATAATCTCCGCCAAATCGCCAACGCGCAGATGAACCCGGCGAAGGTCGGTTCGAGAAAAGAGAATCAGGCACACATGGCTGTGTGCGACTTGGTTAACTCCGAGATCATGCCCAGAAATATTTCTGTCCCACTGCCCTTGGCGAGGTACCGATCGACGTTGTCGAGCGCGTGAACGGGAAGACCTGTGCAGCCGGACACCATTAGAATGGGGACGGAGGGATGTTCCCGTTTCCAACGTTCAGCAACAATATCTCCGTTGATATCGGGCAGATTGTAGTCGACGATGAGCAAATCGAACTGCTGGGGAAGTTGGGCAACGGCAGCTTCTCCACTGGCCACTGCTGCGACCTCGTAGCCCTTCCATTCCAGCAGATCTTTGGTGATTGATAAGACTTGCAGGTCGTCGTCGACGCACAGGACCCTTCCACGCGAGTTCATGGAAACACCTCACGATCATGAATTGCTTAAGGTTTGGTCAGACAACGTCATGAATGGCATTCTCTGAGGCACGTTTCATACCACACTCATTGTGAACAGTTTCAATCATTTGTGGAGCCCATGCGAGTAGATTTTGCCTGCTCGTGCAACTACTGCTCGGCCCAGCCATCGGCCTATGCTGTTTTGGGATTGGGCCGGTGGCCCACATATCCCTTCTTTTGGATTAAGTTGGGTTCTTGCCGGCGGGTGCCCCATCCTTTCGCCCGCCGTTGGCGAAAGGGTGGGATCGAACGATGTCGCAACCGCTCGCCTTTTGGGTGGAAGCACCACGCTTCAGCGTGGTGAATAAGACTCTCTCAACCTCACGGGCTTTAGCCCTGGCGCAACCACGCTTCACCGGCCTCATCCCAAACGAGAACGCGCAAAGTGGTGTTCGTGAGCGATTACGTACGATAAGGGCCTGTTCACAACATCTATTCCATCTGCGTCAAGATTCATTTTAGGCCGCGTATGACTCCGGCAATGAGTGCTGACGGCGAGGATCAGCGCTGGAAACGTGGTTGATCTCGTGACTCCTACCTGCGTGGCATGTGGAATTGCGAATTAGGAACTCACAGCGGGAAGTTCATGCGTTGCAGTAGATGTTGAAATCGGGTATCAGATCGCACGGGATCGAGTTCAGGTTCGACTTTGAGCATGACCATTGTTCGCGCGCGTTCTTCGTAAGCCTTCTCGAGCCACTCAAAGGCCTGATCTTTATCACCCAGGCCAGAATAGACTTCTGCGACTCCGTAGGAAGACACATAGGATCTCGAGGACTGCTCGATTAGCTGGTTTAGGATCTTTTGCGCCTCGGCGGAATTGTCGCTTACGGCAAAGGCGTGCCCCAGCATCGCAAGATAAAGCGAGCTTGCGCCGGAGAGCTCCGACGCTACCTGAAGCTCTGCAATCGCTTCCTGGAAACGGCCGAGTTGCAAGTACGATTTTCCCAGCATGGCGTGTGCATACGCAAAGTGGGCGTCGATCTCCATGGTCTTTCGCAGCGATTCGACAGCGTGCTCGTATTGCCGCGAAAAGTAAAACGTCCATCCCACCGATGTGTTGATGATGAGTGAAAGTGGGTCGATCTCGCGGCCCTTTTCGAATTGCTCGGCTGCTTCTCCCAAGCGTCCCATCGCGCCAAGAACGTTCCCGTAGTAGAGATGTCCAGTTGCATAAGTTGGGTTCCGTTCGACGACGCCCTTGAATTCTCGCTCGGCGCCTGCCCAATCCCACTCGTAGTAAAGCCGGCCATACGCCAGTGACGCGTGGGC
>Ga0308309_10001285_pt1 | contig 14931 bp, 9 predicted proteins | sample HubBroMetageWFT5_FD_192491 | JGI IMG/M metagenome (GOLD analysis project Ga0308309, IMG submission 192491) | Warmed and freeze-thawed soil microbial communities from the Hubbard Brook experimental Forest, New Hampshire - Hubbard Brook CCASE Soil... | ecosystem: Environmental > Terrestrial > Soil...
GAACGTCGAATTCGATCTTATGGTCAGCGATTTGGGCCAGATCGAAAAGCGCCTGGAGCGTCTTGAAAAAGATCTCAAGAAGATGAAGACACCGGAGCTTGAAAAAGAAAACGAATTGCTTAAACGTGCGAACGCGCATCTCGGAGAAGAGAAACCGCTGCGCGAAATGACGATGACTCCGGAAGATAAGAAACGGCTGCGCGGTTTCATGTTCCTGAGCGAGAAGCCGATTTTCTACGTGCTCAACATCGGCGAATCGACCGAACTGGGCAAGGAACTCGACGAAGCGGTCGGCAAATATAAGCTCACGGAAATTGCGGCGCGCCCGAATGCCGCGGCCACGGCGATTTGCGGCAAAGTCGAAGCTGAGCTGGCTGAGATGAGCGACGCCGATGCGGCGGAATTTCTTTCGAGCTATGGATTGAAAGAAAGCGGCCTGGTTCGCCTGATTCGCACCACCTACCAGCTCCTCGGACTGATTTCGTTCTTTACCGCCGGAGAAGACGAATGCCGCGCCTGGCAAATCCCGGCGCACACTCGCGCGCAGGAGGCTGCAGGAGCAATTCACTCGGATCTCGAAAAGCATTTCATCCGCGCCGAAACCATACGCTGGGATCAGCTGCTCGAAGCCGGCTCGGAAGCCAACGCCCGCGCCAAGGGCACGCTGCGCCTCGAAGGCAAGGACTATATTGTGCAGGATGGCGACGTGATGCACATTCGGCACAGCGGATAGTTGCCGAGTTGCGAGTACCGGGTACCGAGCATTTGGTTTATGCGAGTGCAGATAGTGAACGGAATTGCAGCGTGTTTCGGACGTCGACTCAGTGAGGAAGAAGCTCGTGTAACCTGGGACACGGCGTTGGCGGCAGTTGCTGGCTTCTCAACTCTTCTAGGGTCGATCCTCTTGTGGGAACCAGCCTTCTCTCGAAGTGTGGTCATGAAACTGATGGTCTGCGGACTGCTTGCGTCGTTAGCAGTTTGTTTTGCTTTTGAAAGACGTACGATAGCCGCGGCAGCAATTTTTTTCGCCGCTATGCGGTGGGGCATCGGCGCTCTCGAAATAAGGAGTACGCATGCAGCCGAAGGTGCCGCAATTTTGTGTTTGACAGCAGCACTGATCTACTTCGTGCGGGGGACCAAGTTGTAAATGTAATGATCTCCATAACTTCGAGGGAGTCGTCACCAAACTCAACCTGAGGCCGCATGCAACGGCCCCCGGAACTCAGCACCCGTATACTCTTCCCCTATGCTCACTCGCCTATTTAGTTCGGCCTTGGTGCTCGCTGGAAGCATGTTCGCGCAAGCGAAGCCAGTTGCAGGCAAGCCCGCACAGAACAGCTCCGCCCAAGCCAACACCACCGCTGCCGGCCCCGCGGACTGGAGTGAGCCTTTCCCACCGCACCGCATGATCGGCAACATCTACTACGTGGGAAGCCGGGGACTGGCCTCGTACCTTATTACGACGCCCAACGGACACATTCTTATCAACAGCAATTTGAAAACTTCAGTCGCACTCATACGGGACAACGTCGAGAAGTTGGGGTTTTGTTTTGACGATGTCAAAATCCTGCTCATTAGCCATGCTCATTTCGACCACGATGGAGGCAGCGCCGAGGTAAAGAAATTGACCGGTGGCCGATATATGGTGATGGATGGCGACGTCGATGTAGTCGAATCAGGCGGGAAGAGCGACTTCCAGTATGGTAGCGATGCAACAGCCTGGTATCCGGCGACCAAAGTAGACCGCGTGCTCCATGATGGCGACGAGGTGAAACTAGGCGCTACCACGCTCACTGCCCACAGGACTGCCGGACACACCCGCGGATGCACCACTTGGAGTTTGAAGGTAAGCGAGGCGGGTAAGACTTACGATGTCGTAATCGTAGGGAGCCCGAACGTCAATCCGGGATACAAACTGGTTAAGAATGCGCGCTACCCCGAGATCGCCGATGATTACGAGCGCGGTTTTCGCGTGCTCAACTCGCTCCCGTGTGACGTTTTTCTTGGCGCTCACGGCTCTTACTACGATATGGAAGCGAAGTACGCCAGACTGAATCGTGGCGGGGCAAACCCATACATTGATTCCGAAGGCTATAGAGACTACGTAGCCGACCGGCAGCACGCATTCCTCGCCGAGTTGCAGAAACAGACGGCGACTGCGAAAAAGCCGTAATCCGTACTCGTACAATCGGCCATGCACCCCATTACTATCAGCATCTTTCTGGGCCTGACCGCTGCCGCCGCGAATGTTTTCGGTGGCGCGATCATCGTGCAGCGTCACTGGGAGCGTCGCTATCTTCGCTACTTCGTCGCGCTCGGCGCAGGATTCATGCTGGCCACCGCTCTGATCGAGATGGTGCCGGAGAGCCTGGAGCTTCGAGGAAGATCCGCCGCGGTTCTCGTGCTGCTCGGTTATCTGATCATTCATTTTTTCGAGCACACGGTCACGCCGCATTTTCACTTCGGGGAAGAAACGCATCACGACGAGTTCATCCACTCGCACAAAAGTTATTCGGTGCTCTTCGGCCTGATCATTCACACGTTTTTCGACGGCATTGCGATCGCGTCTGGATTTCTGGTTTCGAACCGGCTGGGCTGGCTGATTTTCTTCGCCGTTTTTCTCCACAAAATTCCCGAAGGCTTCACCGTCAGTTCGGTCATGCTGGCCAGCGGATTGAGCCGCGGCACGGCCTGGGGCGCATCGGTGGTCCTCGGCGGATCAACGCTGGCGGGAGTTCTGACCATGGCCATCTTCCGCCATCACGTCGGCGCCGGGCTGCCGCTCTCGGCGGGAGTCACGATCTACGTGGCGGCGTCGGACCTGGTCCCTGAGGTCAACAAAGAACCGGCGATGAAGATGGCGCTGCTGGTTTTTGTCGGGGCGGGATTGTTCTTCCTGCTGGATACGCTCTTTCACCTTTAAAGAGCGGACGGACTCTACTCGTAGAGACGTTGCTTGCAACGTCTCGCCAGCACAACGGGTGCGGCAAGACGCAGCGAAGCTGCGTCTCTACGAGAGATGCGTTTTAGGGAAAGGCACTAATCCACGGTGTGCTTCGCCGTGTACCCGTCGCGGGCGACTACGTCGATCTTCACGTCTTTACCCTTCTGGTCTTTGACCTTCAGCGGAGCGCCATCGGGGGCGACGACCTGCACTTTCAGTTTGCGGTAGGTTCCGTCAAGTTTCGAGTTGCTGGGGCTATAGGCCAGCGTGTACTGGTGGCGGATGTCGTCGCCGATATCGTGAAAGATCTCGGGAAATTCCGCCTGGAAGCGCGGCTGGTACATTCGCCCGCCGGTAATGGCAGCGAAGGTTTTCATCTCGTTATCGGCCTGCAGGTAATCAATCTGCGAAATCGGGATGCCCATCCCGTGTGACCGCCCCGTGCAATGGTTCACCTCGCAGTACTCGCGCAGGGCCCAGCCAATGCTGATGGGGAAGATCGTCACGTCCTTGGTGTCTTTGACCTTCTTGGTGATCTTGTCCAGCGTCAGCTTGCTGAACGTGTCCACACCGGTCGACACAAGAATGATGTACTTCTTTCCTTCCACGCGGTCCAGGCGATCGAGCGTGTCGTAGAGCGCGTCGAAGAGATTGGTCTCAATAAAGCCGGGAATCCGCAACTGGTTCAGCGCTCCGTAAATCGCGCGCTTGTCCTGCGTAAAGTCCACCAGAATATGCGGCTGCATGTCGTAATACGCTACAGCGACCCAGTCATCTTTTTTCAAGCTGTTGGCGAAAGAATACGACGCGTTGAGCGCATCGATCATGAACGAGTAGTTCGTCGAGGCAAACTCAACCAGCAGCACCGCGGTGATCGGCGCTTCCGACACAGTAAACTTACTCACTTTTTGCGGAACGCCGTCTTCCATCACGCGGAAGTTATCCTGCTTCAACCCCGGCACGAACTGGCCGTCTTTGGTAGTGACCAGCACGTCAACGTTGACCAGGGGCACGTTCACTTTCAGCGAATAGTCGGGAATGTCCTCGACTTTCCTGGTGACCGGCGGAGGAGGGGGCGGAGGGTCGTCAGCCTTTTTCTTCGGGATCGCGTAGGGGCCGACGTTGTCGCCAGGGCCTCCGGCTTCGGCGGGAACATCCTGCTTGGGCTTGCTGTCATCTTGGGGCTGAGTCGAGGTTTGGCCGGAGGACGTTTGGCCGGAGGACGCCGGGCTCGTCGACGACTGATCCTGCGCCCCCGCCACCGTTGCGCCAGCCAGGAATGCCAATGCACAAATTACGGCCAGGAAGCGGGCCGGCACGTTCGTGAGTCTTCGATCCGAATTATCAAGAATCTGTGTAAACATAGGGAACTCCACGGGCACGCCCTGTGCTAGTATAGACGCAAGGATTCGCGATTGGGATGTTTTGCCAGTCCCGCAGCTCCCTCCTGGCAACGACTTACGGTTGGTCTGAATCTAGGTAAGTATTAACTTGATTTCAGAGGGCTGGTTGGCGGCTCTCGGGGCTTTACATGAAAAAGGTAGCTGTCGCAGTTTCCGCACTCGTTCTATCCCTGTCCACCCTCCTGATCGCACAGAATAAAATCGCACAAGGCGACTTCGCTCAGGTTTCGCAGCCTCAGCAAACAATTCCTGTCAGCGAGATTCATGCCGGCATGCGCGGCGTCGCCTATACCGTTTTTCAGGGCGTCAAGCCGGAGTCGATGGACGTGGAAGTTCTCGGCGTTCTGCATAACGCCAACGGTCCCAAAGGCGATGTGATTCTGGTCCGCCTGCACGGCGAGAAGGTGGAATATACCGGCGTGGTTGCCGGCATGAGCGGCAGCCCGGTTTACCTGGACGGCAAGCTCGCGGGCGCGCTGGCCTTCCGTATTGGCGAGTTTTCGAAAGAGCCGATCGCGGGCGTGACTCCGATCGCCGACATGCTCGAGATCGACGCGCTCGACAAATCTCCCGCCGAAGAGGCTGCGGCGACCAAGCCTGCGGTAACCAATGTCGCGGGGAAGACTTCGGGTCCCGGAGAGCCTATTGGACTTCCTGGCTCGACCGATTCGGCAGGATTCTCGAATTATCTGAAGCCCATCGACACGCCTCTGGTCTTCAACGGATTCTCCGAAGACGCTGTGCGTATGTTCGCTCCTCAGTTCGCTTCAGCCGGCATCGTACCGGTGATGGGCGCTGGATCCGTGAGCGAAGACAAGCAGCCCGAGCCTCTCGAACCCGGTTCAGCCGTCAGCGCGATTCTGGTCCGCGGCGATATGGACATTGCCGCCACCTGCACCGTGACCTACATCGACCCCCAACGGTTGCTGGCTTGCGGACATCCTCTGATGCAGTTTGGCTCGGTCGACCTGCCCATGGATAAGGCACAGGTGCTGGCCACGCTGCCTTCGCCGCTGAATGCCTTCAAGATCGTCAACACCACCGAACAAGCCGGAGTTTTCGTCCAGGACCGGCACACCGGAATTCTCGGCGTATTCAACAAGCAGCCGGAGATGATTCCGGTCACGCTTACCATTCGTGGAGGAGCCGGCGTCAAAGAGTTTCACTACGAAGTTTTGAACAATGCGCAGTTGAGTCCCGTGGCCATCATGGCAACCGTCTTCAATGCCCTGCATGGTGTAAACGAGTACGGAGAAGAAATAACGTACCGGCTGAATGGCACCATTGGCGTCAAGGGATTCCCTGAAGTTGGCCTCAAGAATATGTTCGCTCCCTCCGAGAGTGGGCAACCCGCGGCCATGACCGCGGCGCTTTCTTTGGGCGAGCGTTTCGGGCGCATCTACGACAATCCCTACAACGCTCCGGCGGTAAAAAGCGTAAAGCTCGACTTCGAGCTGGTCCGCGAACGGCGCTGGGCGCGCCTCGAAAGCGCTCGCACCGATGTTACAGAAGCCCGCCCCGGCGACGAAATTATGGTTGAAACCGTGCTCGCTCCGTATCGCGGCGAGCGCAGCGTTCGCCAGATTCCGGTGAAGATTCCGACTTCGGCCAGCAAAGGGACACTACGCATTCTGGTGAGCGATGGCGAGACGCTCGACCGTGTGGGCCGCGCCAATCCGGCATTCGGCCGCAAGCTCGATCTGGCTTCTACGATCGCGCTGCTCAACAAGGAGCACGCCAACAACCGCCTCTACGTCTCTTTACTGGAAGCGGATCCCGAGGCCCGCGTGGCGGACAAGGTGATGCCCACGCTGCCGATTTCAATCATGAACGTGATGGATGGAATGCGCGGCAACCAGGAAATGATCGTCAGCGCTGAATCGAATGTCGACGAGACCGCAACGCAACCGCTCGACTACGTAGTCAGCGGCGCCCAACTGCTGACCATCACCGTGAAGTAAATCTGCTCAAAGGGTCGAGTGTCCTATTTCTCGCGTCCTTTGCGAGAAGTGGCGCTTTTGAATCTCTAAATCTCTGACTATCCCTCTTCGTTCTCGCCCATCTGCTGACTCAGATACCGCTCGTAGCCGAGTTCTTTGATCAGGTGCATCTGGGCTTCGAGAAAGTCGACGTGCTCCTCTTCGTCCTTGAGCAGGGTGACCAGCAGGTCACGCGACCCGTTGTCGCCTTCCTTGGTGGCGACCGCGACGGCATCGTTGTATTGCTTCACGGCGCCGATCTCCAGCGCCAGATCACTTTCGATCATCGCCTTCACCGTGCCGCCAACGGTCAACTGCAGAGGTTGCATCGATGGGCTGCCATCCAGAAACAGAATCCTTTCGATCAGCACTTCGGCGTGCTTCATTTCGCCGATGGATTGTTTCTTGATGAATCCGGAGAGCTTGTGATATCCCCAGTTCTCGCACATTTCGGCGTGCAGAAAATACTGGTTGATCGCGGTCAGCTCTTCCCGCAGCGCCTTGTTGAGTTCAGAAATTACTTTAGGATTTCCCTTCATCGCGCCTCAGAGTATGCAAGAAAAGTTGTCGGAGAGCAACGGCAAAGCAGGCGTCGAAGTAAGAACACCGCCGAATTGGGATCAGGCCCCGGGTGCCCCATTTCTTGCGTCCTTTGCGAGAACTGGGGCTTTTCGAATTCTATGGCTTGCCGAGCTCCGCGTTCAGTTCGTCCAGTAGCCGGGTGTTGTTGGCTAGCGCGTGCTGCAAAATTTCCGCTTGCTGCTTCGCAGTCGCCCAGTCCTTCGCTTCCACGGCTTCGGTGAGTCCCGGCAATTCGAGGTGAGCATAAGTGAAGCGCGCGCCGTAGAGGATGTGCTTGAACCAGGGACGGCCGGGGATGCCATCAGGATTCAGCCAGTTGCGCTCGACCTGCATCATGCCGTGATTCAGAGTGAGGGCGAGTTTCGGATCGATCGCGCCGGATGCGAGTTTGCGGCGCAGCGAATCGTTCAAGCGATTGCCGGCTGCTTCGAAGGCATCGATATCTTTTCTCACGTCGCTCAGGTCGAGCCGGCTCATATCTTTATTGTTGCCCTTGATCAACTCGTCCACAAACTGTCTGACGTTGCTGGCATAGCTCGCGAAGTCAAACGGCAGCAGATCAGCGTTCGCGAGACGCAGCGCGGTCACTCCCCACAATTGCGACATCAGCGTGTGGTAGCGATAGCCGGGATCGCCGAAGTGATTCATCCAGTAAAAATCATCGTAGGCGGAGTGATAAACGCCGTAGTCTCCTTCGAACCCCAGGCCGATTACCGGCATACCGACGAAATTCAGGAACACAGTGTGATCGGAGCCGCTGCCGATGCGCGTGTCGGCCAGGTTTGCGTCGGTAATATGTATTCCAGTTACGTCGCCCGGCTCCTCCGCAGCTTTCTGCAGTTCCACAGTCCGCTTCCACGCGTCGTAAAGACTTTTTCCCGAGGGATCCTGCAGGCTATGGCTCGCTTCGACCAGCATGGGTGCGAGCGAGGCCACAGCCTCCCCATGAAAATTCGGCCCCGAGGTGGCCTCATCGACATTGATATACGCAACGGCCTTGGCACGAAGATCGTCGACGAACTGTTCTCCCCATTCGGTGGAGCCGGTGAGGCCGACTTCCTCGCCGTCCCAGCTGCACACGACGATCGTGCGGCGCGGACGCATTCCCTGTTTCGCAAGCTGTCCGAGCGCTCGAGTGAGCTCCATCATCGACGCCGTGCCGCTCGAAGGATCGACGCCGCCGAAGACCCACGCATCGCGGTGATTGCCGAGCACAACCCATTCGTCAGGCAATTCGGCCCCGCGAATTCGGCCTTCGACGACATAGTAGGGTTGCGTGCCGTTCTCCATCTCGATTTTCAGATGAACCTTCACGCGTTCGCCGCCGAGATGATATTGGATCGGCAATCCACCTTGCCAGTCGGCCGGAGCCAAGCCGCCGTCCATGTTTTCGAGCAATGGCTTGGCGTCGTGCCACGACAGCGGCAGGGCCATGATTTTCGGCGCAGACGTCGCCTGCTCGATCGGAATGCGCTTCGCGCCCGGCACGGACGCCCATCCGGGCGTGAGCGGATCGCCCGGGACCATGAAGTCATACGTGATCGCGCCGCGCTGAATGTGATACTCCGGTCCCCAGGGCCCGTCGGGATCGACCTTGCCTTTCTTATATCCGTCTTCCTGCGGGTCGCTGTAGATCAGAATCGCGGCTGCGCCTTCGCGCTGCGCTGTGAGCGCCTTGAACCCGCGATAGCTGTAGGGATTGGAATAGCGCACGAGCACGATCTTGCCGTTGACGTCGATGCCGTTTTTGCGCAGCAGATCGTAGTCTTCCGGATTGCCGCTATGCGCGTAGACCACCGGCGCGGTGACGTCGCCCGAGATCGACATGCCGCTCCAGGCGCCGCTGATCGCAGGATTTTTCGAATCGGCGTCAGCATCGAGCGGAGCTTCGCGCAGAACCGCCTGATAGTGAACCGGAGCGATCATTTCAAGCGATGCGGACTTTGGATTGGTGCCGTAAACGTCGTAGCGGCGGATGACAACATCATCGAATCCCTGCTTGCGCCACTCGCCGGCGATGTAGTCGGCGAGTTCGTTGTTGCGCTTCGATCCGGCGACATGAGGTTCGGCGGTGAAGATGCGATGCTGGCGGCGTTCTTCATCGGGTGTGGGGATGGATTTGTATTTCGTCTCGATCTCAGTTTCGTGGGCGGCGGACGTGGGGGTGAAGCCGAGGATGGCGGTCTGGGCGCGTACGGAGTTAAGAAGCGAGAGCGCGACGAGAGAAAACAATGCTAAATATTTTCCAAGCATAGTTGTTTGCGGAAGTCGGCCGCAGACATGCTAACAGGAGACGGCTTTCGAAGCGTGTCATCCTGAACGGCGGCGAAGCCGGCGTGAGGGACCTTGCGTGGGCTGAAGGCTTCTGCAGAGTGGACGGGACCGCTTGCGATGCATGCTGTGGATATATTCCCCGTCCACGCTATTGCCGCTGCATGCGGCTCGTAAGGTCCTTCGGAGGGCTGGCACCCTCCTCAGGATGACAATGTGAGGATGACAATGTGCGGGTGATAACAGTGTGCGCGTGGGGTTTTTATCCTGACTTTCGATCGGGTTGGTAGCGATGCCGCTGATACCATCCGTAGCTCAGGTCTTTCCATTTCGGATTGGTACTCTCGATGAGCGCGATTTTCTCTTCCCTCCGCCAGGCTTTCATTTCTTTCTCCCGCCGGATCGCGGTTATCACTGACCCATGATGCTCGAAATAAACGAGGCTGGTCACGTTGTACTTTGAGGTGAATCCGCCGAAGACGTGCGTCTTGTGCTGGAATACCCGCTGTTCGATGTTGCTGGTCATTCCGATGTAGAGAACCCTGCGATTGCTGCTCAGAATATAGACGTAGTACATCTTTGGCATGAGTTAAGAGTGCATGCTCGCGCAGCGGCAGTCCAGGATGTTTCTCGCATTCGAGCGCGGTCCGTGCCGAATCAGGAAATGGACCTGTCATCCTGAACGGCGGCGAAGCCGGCGTGAGGGACCGTAGGTGAGCCGAGAGCCTCTCGGACGTGGACGGAACCGCTAGAATGCGTTCGGCGCGCGTGTTCCCGCCGGCGCTGCCGCAGATGCACGCGCATCGTAAGGTCCTTCGGAGGGCTGGCGCCCTCCTCAGGATGACAACAGAGCTGCTTACTTTGCTTTCAGGATGTCGTTCAGAAGATCGGGTTTCGAATCGTCGCGCACCAGGTGCGGATATTTTTCTCCGCCGTGGTAGTCGATTTTGTATGTCTTGTAGTACTCGGTATTCTCGATCAGCAACTCCAGCGGCGCGGAGCTGTTCTTGCTCGCCTTGAGCGCGTCGCGAAGCACGTCGGAAGAAAACTGGCGGCCGTTCACGGCAATCAGTTTCATTCCTGGCCCGATGCCGGCTTTCGCGGCGGGCATGCCTTCCACGGTATCGCCGACAACGCCGTCGCCGTGGAGATTGAGGCCGATCGAGTAAACCGCATCGACGTTGTGGTATGCGCTCGCCGCGCCGTTCTCCATATCAGAAGGCGTTTCGTCGTACACCACTTTCCATCCGCTGCCCTCGACGCCGCCGAGCGGAGCGCCGGGCCCGTGATTGGTGAGGCGCTCGGTCCAAAAGCCGCGCCAGTCGTAGACAACCACCTGGTTCAGAGTGTTGACCACATCGTCGAAGGTGTAGGGCTTGACCATTGGGCCGGTGCCGGGCGCGCCGTGAAACAGATGGCAGAAATCGTCGAGCGTTTTCTTGCCGTGGCTCTGTTGCCGGATGATGACGTCGGCCCACAGCCAGTTCAAAGTATCTTCGTTATAAAAGTCGGTGCCGCGGCGCCACGATTGCCAGCCCTCGCCGGTGAAGTAAAGTTGCGGAGCCGCGTCCGCGGTGTCCTGCAGGTTACGCCATTCGCGGCCGGGCGTGTGATCGAGCATGGCTGCGGTCATCGCCAGATCGTCGCGGTCCTGTTCCACCGTGAGCAGTCCGCTGCGCGCCGTCAGCACGAATCCAAGATAATTGGTCAGCCCCTCGTAAACCCAAAGCAGGTCGTCCTGCATGGGTTGCTCGTAGTCGGGCGTCGCGAGGTCCGCGGGACGGCGGAACTTTCCGTTCCACGAGTGCACATACTCATGCGGCAAGAGGCTGGCCGCCATTTTTCGCATAGTGTCATCGACCATGCCGCGCTCTTCGACGCGGCTGTCGTCAGACTCGTGATGCTCCAGTCCGAAGTGCGCCACGTGATCGCTCAAGGTGTAAAGAAAGTGATAGTCGCGATAGTGATGCGCGCCAAAGAGTTTCTGCGCCTGGTCGACCAGACTCTTGTAGTGATCCCAGACTTCGGCGGGCGGTTCGAGCGCGGCGGCACTGTCAGCGGCGATGTCCATCTCGGTGAGCGGGTCCTGCGCGAGCGGCACAACTTTCAGAAATTCTCCAGAGATCACGGGCGAGTCGACCAGCGTCGTGAGCGAAACGGTCGCGAAGTGAATTTCATTTCCACTCTGGCTGGTGACGGGCAGAGGAGTGCCGAACTTCCAGCCCTCCGGAAGTTTCAGGCTGGCGCTGTAATTAATATCGTCGGTCTTATAGCCCTTGGGATAAAGCAAAACCTGGTTCCAGCTGATGATGGTCAGTTTGTCGGTGGCCGAGGAACCAGCGGAGAATCCGCCTTCGAAGGTCGGCGGAGAAAGAAAATCCAATTCGGCCGCGATTTCCGTTACACCTGCTGGAACATCGACATGAATCGTGAAGCCGTCGAGGGTGTCGCGGCGCCATTTCAGCGTCTGGCCGACGGCGCTGAATTTCAGGCCGGCCAAATCGGTGACCGGTCCGTCAGGCGCGTGCTCGCCGGGGATCCACTTGGGGTAATAGAGCGTCAAGTCACCGGCCGCGGCGGGGATTTTCAGTGAAGCGTGGAAGATTTTGCGGGGCGCATTAGTGGCGTCCACTGCGATGGTGACGGTGGGCGGGTTTGCGCCCCACGCGGAAACTGCCAGGAACGCAACGCAAATTAATCCCAGTGTTGTGGCTCGTTTCATTTTTTCCCCAGTTCTTTTCCAGTTCCAATGATGAAGAAGATGCGCAGTTGAGTTCGCAGAATTTACGACTATAACAGCCTGCGTGCGCTGCGGTACAGTGCGTCGCAATGCGCTGGGACGGAGCGCTGATATGATTCCTCAGATGTCGCGACGGGGAAAGTTCATCAGCTTCGAAGGACTCGACGGGACGGGCAAGAGCACGCAGATGCGCAAGCTCGCGGCGGTGCTGCGCGAAGCGGGACAGAAGGTGGTCGAGACGCGCGAGCCAGGCGGGACCGCAACAGGAGAAAAAATCCGGAAAGTGCTGCTCGACTCAGGCACTGCCGGACTATCTCCATACGCCGAGATGGCGCTGATGTTCGCCTCGCGGGCGCAGCACATCACGGAAGTGATCGAGCCGGCGCTGGCGGCGGGAAGTATCGTGCTCTGCGATCGCTTCACGGATTCGACTGAAGCCTACCAGGGCAATGGACGCCGACTTGGCAGCGACGCGGTGCGCGAACTGCATTGCGTCCTGTGTGGAAATCTGCAGCCGGATTTAACCATCCTGCTCGACTCCAACGCGCACGCCAGCGTGAACCGCGCGCGGCGGCGAAATAGGCGCAATTCGAAGTCGGCGAGCCGCGGGCACGACGAGAATCGCTTCGAGCAGGAAACACGAGCGTTTTTCTCACGGGTGCGCGAAGGCTATCTGGCGATCGCGCGGCGCGAACCGGCGCGGGTCATGCTGGTGGACGCGAGCGGCACCCCAGCGCAGACGCACGCAAAGGTCGTCGAAGTTGTTGTTCGTAAAATAGGTCTTCCGGGGGCTTCGAAGCGTGTGCAGCATGTCCGTTAGCCGGCGCACTTTTCTGGCGAATTCGGCGTTGACCCTCACGGCGGCAAAAATCATGCCGCGCGAGTGGAAGCTTACGCCGCAAACTCCCGCGATTTCGGCTTCGAATCGCAACAAACCCTACGGTTCGGGATATTTCGGCGAATGGATTCAAGATGAATTCGATCTGCCGGCGTTTCGCTACACGTGCAATCAACTCAAAGACCCGAAAGCTGCGACCGACGTCAATCCTGGAGTACTGGCGTCGACCGAGCACATTCACCAGATCGGTAATGACCGCCTCACGGCCATTGCCTCGAATTACGGCCACGTTCGCGTGCGCCAGGACGAAGGAGCCCCGAAGTTTCTGAACGATTACGCGCCCGAGCGGGGCTGTTTCGCCGGCGGCTTCGGATATCTCACCGACGGAACCTCGGTGTTGAGCACGCTTTATCCGGGGAATGGCGATACATTCGAACGGCTGTTTGGGGTCGGATATTTTCGCAAGAAAGTTTCTGGCCGCGGGTACACGGTTGATCAGGTTATTTTCGCGCCGTTCGGCGACGACCCAGCGCTGGTCTCACAAGTCACGATCGCCAACAACGGTTCGGCCGAAGCCAACCTGCGCTGGATTGAGTATTGGGGATGCCAGATGTATCAGTTTTCGTTCCGGGCGTTCATGGAACTTTATGCCGGCAAGAACGTGCACGAGGCGAGGCGCGACTTTGCGACGCGTTTCCAGCACCACTTCCGCCCTGCCTCAGGCGGATCGGGCCTGCGCGAGAGCAAGGAGTTTCTGGGACGCGATCCCGCCGAAGACCGTGTGTTTCAAGGGGTAGTCGCGCTTTTTGGGAAGAGTCCGGACGTGTTTCTCACGCCGCCGGACCCGAAAGCCCCCAAGGACGCAAATTTCGATGACCTCAATCCTCCGGCAACTTTCCTGGTGTCGCTGGATGCTCCCGCGAGCGGGATGACCACCAATGGCAAAGGATTCTTCGGATCGGGCGGCGCCGACCATCCTGCAGGACTTGCGCGCGAACTGGATGGGGATCTCGGACAGACCGGTCCGGAGAGCGCGCTGCTGCTCGAACGAAAGCTAAGGCTCAAACCCGGGGAAAGCCGAACGCTAACTTTTCTTTATGGATATGAGGTAGCGGGCACCGATCTGGAGTCTCTGATAACGAAGTATCGTCGGCGTGCGTCGAGTGCGCTGCGGGAGTCCAGCGATCAGTGGAAACGGCATGGCCTGCGATTCAGTACGCCAGAGGAGCCGTGGGTGGAACGGGAAGTCACCTGGAACCACTACTACCTGAGGAGCGGCTTTACCTACGACGACTTCTTCCATCAACACATTATTTCGCAGGCCAGCATCTACCAGTACGTCATGGGATTTCAGGGAGCGGCGCGCGACCCGCTGCAACACGCGTTGCCGTTTCTGTTTAGCGATCCCGATCTGGTGAAGGAAGTTCTGCGCTACACACTGAGCGAAGTGCGGCCAAATGGATCGCTTCCTTACGGAATTGTGGGGCACGGCATGCCGATGCCGACCTCCAGCGACAATTCCAGCGACATGCCGCTGTGGCTGATCTGGGCCGTCAGTGAATATGTTTTCGCTACTCGTGACGTTCACTTTCTGGACTCGGAAACTCTGACGCGCTACGGCGAGAGCGCGGGCCGTGCATCGGTGCGCAATCTTCTGGCTCGCTGCTACCGCCACCTGACCGAAGATGTGAGCACTGGAGAACACGGCCTGATGCGGATGCTCCAGGACGATTGGAACGACGCGCTGGTCAACGCGTGGACGACGAAGGCTGAGGCAAAGGAAGTTGTAGAGAAGAGCGAAAGCGTACTGAATTCGGCAATGGCGGCATACGTTTTCGATCGCTACGCACGCATGCTGACCTATGCCGGCGCCGATGACAGTCTGACGGCACCGATCCGGCAGAAAGTGGAAGATCACCGCCGCGCGGTGCGGGCACAGTGGACCGGTCAGTGGTTTCGTCGAACCTGGCTGGGGCCGACGAACGGCTGGCTGGGCGAAAAATGCATTTGGATCGAGCCCCAGCCCTGGGCGATTCTCGGGGGAAGCGCCGACGAACAGCAGACGCGCACATTGATCTCGAACATCGATCGCGAGCTGCGCCAGGTTTCGCCGATTGGCGCGATCCAGCTCAGCCAGGGTTCCGATCAGGTGCAGCGCGGAGCATGGCACTCCG